>Ga0207927_1000429_pt1 | contig 17957 bp, 17 predicted proteins | sample NGESurdeep072012_2_FD_184456 | JGI IMG/M metagenome (GOLD analysis project Ga0207927, IMG submission 184456) | Arctic peat soil microbial communities from Barrow, Alaska - NGEE Surface sample 210-2 deep-072012 (SPAdes) | ecosystem: Environmental > Terrestrial > Soil > Wetlands > Peat ... | reverse complement strand
AATGGCGCCGATGCCCCCCTGGAACGGGAGCCGGATCACGAGGCCCATCAGGTACACGCCGTCGGTGCGCTTGTGCAGTTTGGCGACCTGGGACACGATCTGGTCGAAGGCGGGATAGACGAAACCGTCGAACTGGATCTCGCACACCGTGCGGTAGCCGCGAATCGCGAGTCCGACCGCGGTGCCGACGATCGCCGACTCCGCGAGCGGCGCGTCGATGACGCGGTCCTCGCCGAAGTCCTTCTGCAGTCCGTCGGTGATGCGAAAGACGCCACCGAGTTTGCCGATGTCCTCACCCATCAGCAGCACCTTCTTGTTCTTCTCCATCGCGCGGCGAAGCCCTTCGTTGAGCGCTTTGGCCATCGTCATGGTCGTCGTCGCCATCAGTGCGAACCTCCGCCCACGCCCAGTTCGACCATCTCGCGTCGCCCCTCTTCGACGAGGGGGTGCGGTGCCGCGTAGGCGTGATCGAACATCGACAGCGGATCGGGCCGGTCCATCGCCAACACGTCCTCGCGTAGCTTGAGCGCGATCGCGTCCGCCTCGCGCGTGACCTCGTCGAACGCGACGGCCTTCACCTTGAACTCGTGCACCAACAGCGACTTCACCCGTTCGATGGGGTCGCGGTGCTTCCAGATCTCGACTTCCGCGTCGATGCGGTAGCGCGTCGGGTCGTCGGAGGTCGTGTGCGCCCCCATCCGGTAGGTGAAGGCCTCGATCAGGGTCGGTCCGGCGCCCGCTCGGGCGTGGTCGAGTGCCCGCTTGGTGACCTCGTACACCGCGAGCACGTCATTGCCGTCCACGCGCACGCCCGGAAATCCAAATCCCTGGGCGCGGTGGTAGAGCGGAATCTTGGTCTGCAACGAGGTGGGCTCGGAGATAGCCCACTGGTTGTTCTGACAGAAGAAGACGATCGGGGCATTGAACGAGGAGGCCCAGACGAACGACTCGAGCACGTCGCCCTGACTCGACGCGCCGTCACCGAAGAACGTCATCACGGCCTCTTCGGCGCCGTCGCGTTGGACGCCCATGGCGTAACCCACTGCGTGCAGGGCCTGGTTACCGAGCACGACCGTCGGCACGTTGTGGCGGTAGCGCTGGGGATCCCACCCGCCGTTGGTGACCGCGCGAAAGATCCGCAGCATGTCCTCGGGCGGCACGCCCCGACACCAGGCGACGCCGTGCTCGCGGTACGAGGGAAAGGTGAAGTCCGAGGGCTCGAGCGCCCGGCCGCACCCGATCTGGGCGGCCTCCTGGCCCAGGACCGGCGCCCACAGCGCCAGCTGACCTTGACGCTGCAGTGACGTCGCCTCATTACAGATCCGGCGCACGATCGCCATGTCACGGTAGAAGCCGAAGATCTCGTCGCCGCTCAACGAACTCTCGTAGTCGGCACTGGCGATCCGCTGACCCTCGGGGGTAAGTAACTGGACAAGTTGCTCGTCGATCATCGACCCTCCCTCTCCACGACCCTCTGGGAAACCTTACCCCCGTACGATAAAAGGGGTGTCCAGGCTCTTCGTCGACGTGCGTCCGCTGCGCACGAGTAGGAACTTCCGTTTCCTCTTCGCCGGACAGGTCGTCTCACTACTCGGCAGTAACCTCACGGTCGTCGCGGTGCCCTACCAGGTGTACCGCGAAACGCACTCAAGTCTCTGGGTCGGATTGGCGAGTCTCATCCAGCTGCCCTTCCTCATCGCCGGCTCGCTCTGGGGTGGCGCACTCGGCGACCGAATCGACCAGCGCACGCTCATGATCGCCAGTTCGTTCTTCCAGGGCGCCGTGAGCGTCGGACTCGCCTTCAACGCGCTGAGCCCCCACGGACATTTCGTGCTGCTCTTGTCGCTCGCCGCCGTCGCGGCCGGCGCCGCCGGATTCGTTTCGCCTCTTCGGGCCGCCACGATTCCCCGCCTGCTCAGCTCCGATCAATTGGTCGCCGCGTACTCGCTCATCCAGATCGCCGTGAACACCGCGGCCGTCGCCGGTCCGGCGGTCGCGGGCGTGCTGCTCGCGAGCGTCAGCATCTCGGCCTGTTACTGGATCGACGCCACGACGTTCACGTTGTTGGCCCTCGCGACCATGTTCATGTCAGCCCTGAAGCCCACCGGCGAGCACTCCGGGATCGCGATGCTGCGCGCCATCGGCGACGGATTTCACTACGTTCGCAGTCACGCCACTGCCCAGGCGGTGTACCTCGCGGATCTGAACGCGACGGTCTTCGGTCTGCCACGGGCCCTTTTTCCCGCCGTAGCGTTAACCCTGTATCACGGCGGACCGCGTCTGCTCGGCCTGCTCTACGCGGCGCCCGGCGCGGGGGCCGTCGTCATGGCGGTTATGACCGGCTGGGTGGCGGGGGTCCGCCGTCAGGGGCGCCTCGTGATCGTTGTCGTGATGGTCTGGGGTGGCGCGATGGCGCTCTTCGGACTGGTGCACGTGATCTGGATCGGACTCGCGTGCCTCGCCGTCGCCGGGGCCACCGACGTCATCTCGACGGTGCTGCGCAACACCATCCTGCAGAACGCGATCACCGACGAGTTCCGCAGTCGTATCTCGTCCATTCAGATGGCGGTCGTCACCGGCGGCCCGCGTCTCGGTGACGTCGAGTCCGGCGTCGTCGCTTCCCTGATCTCGACGGAGTTCTCGATCGTCTCAGGTGGGGTTGTCTGCGTCCTGGGCGCGCTCGCCCTCATCTGGCGCCGTCGCAGCTTCTGGCGCGACGAGACCGCCTAAGCCGATCGGACGGGAATCGAACGACGCTTGGCGTTGGTGACGCTCGCCAACTGCCCGCAGGCGGCGTCGATCGACCGTCCCCGGGTGTTACGCACCGTGACGTTGATGCCCTGCGCTTCGAGTCCGTCACGAAACGCCCGCACCCGTTCGGGCGACGAACCACGAACCAGGTAGCCCGGCGTTGGATTGAGCGGGATGAGGTTCACGTGGGCGCGCAGCGAGTCGGCGTAGCGAGCCAATTCATCCAGTGCCCGGTCGGTGTCGTTCACGCCGTCGATGAGCGCCCACTCGAAGCTGAGCCGACGCGACGTCGTCGCGACCCAGTTGACGCACGCCTCGTGGAGTCGTTCGAGCGGGTAGCGCCGATTGAGCGGCACCAGTTCGTCGCGCGTCTCGTTGTTCGCCGCGTGCAGGCTGACCGCCAGCGTCAACGCCAGTCCCTCCTGGGCCAGACGTTCGATCGCCGGCGCGACGCCCACGGTCGAGACCGTGAGGTGGCGCGCACTGAGACCGCGGTACTCGTGCAAGCGCCGAACGGCGTCGACGGTCACCTTGTAGTTGGCGAGCGGCTCGCCCATCCCCATGAACACGACGTTGCTGAGGCGACGCGGGGCCGCGGCGCGCGTGGCGAACATCACCTGTTCGAGCACCTCACCCGTGGTCAGCTGGCGCGTGAAGCCGGCCTGTCCCGTCGCGCAGAACGTGCAACCCATCGCGCACCCCGCCTGGCTCGAGACGCAGACCGTGACCCGGTCGTCGTAGGCCATGAGGACCGTCTCGATCGTCGCGCCGTCGGCGAGGCGAAACACCCACTTGCGCGTCGCGCCGTGATCGCTCTGGACGTCATTGGCGACGCTGAGACTCGGCGCGAACGTCGCGCCGAGACGCTCGCGCAACGCCTTGGGGATCGTGGTGATCGTCTCGACGCTCCGGGCCTCGTTCCACAAGCCGTGCCACACCTGGTCGACGCGGTAGCGTGGCTCGTCCTCGAGCAGTCCGGCCAGTTCTTCCTTGGTGTACTCGTAGGCCGACGGCATAGCGTCACGCTAGGTGCTCTCGCGGCGCGACACACCACCTCGAAACTCTGCTTGACTCGGTATCGGTCCAGGGGACACTTGACCCACCAACGACAGGAGCATCATGGAACTCAACGGCACTTCGTCCATCGTCACCGGCGGCGCGTCGGGCCTCGGCGAGGCGACCGCGCGGGCGTTGGCCGCACGCGGGGTCAACGTCGTCGTGGCGGACCTCAACGACGAGCGCGGGGCCCAGATCGCCGCCGAGATCGGCGGCGCGTACGCGCACTGTGACGTCACCAACACCGACCAGGTCATCGCCGCGCTCGAAGCCGCCAAGGCCATGGCGCCACTGTGGAGCGCGGTCAACTGCGCGGGCATCGGCTGGGCGACGCGCACCATTGGCAAGGACGGCGAGTACGCGTCGGCCCACGACCTCGCCCTGTACCGCAAGGTCATCGAGATCAACCTGATCGGCACGTTCAACGTCTGCCGTCTGGCCGCCACCGCCATGAGCCACAACACGCCCGACGTCGACGGACTGCGCGGCGCCATTGTCAACACGGCGTCGGTCGCCGCCGAGGACGGCCAGATCGGCCAGGTCGCCTACTCGTCCTCCAAGGGCGGCGTCGTCGGACTGACGCTCCCCCTCGCGCGCGACCTCGCCGCCATTGGCGTGCGCGCCAACTGCATCCTGCCCGGACTGATCGACACGCCCATCTACGGCACCGGCCCCCAGTCCGACGAGTTCAAGGCGCGTCTCGGCGCCGGTGTGCTCTTTCCCAAACGCCTCGGCTACTCCGAGGAGTTCGCGTCGCTCGCGGTCGAGTTGCTCGCGAACAGCTACATGAACGCCGAGTCCATCCGTATCGACGCGGGTATCCGCATGCAGCCTAAATAACGCCGCGCCGCGCTACTCACCCTTCAGGTCCCGGCGAGTGAAGGCGTCCACGCCAGCGAGGGCCACGAGCGCGCCGAGCAGCACCATGATCAGGTTCGCGGCCCAGTCGACGTGCACCGAGGGGGCCGCCGCCATCTGGTGGAAGACCGACGTGTCGAGTACCCAGTGGTTGACGACGGCGATCCCGCTCGTGATCTCGATGAGCAGCGACCAGACGAGCACTGCGTAGGTGACGGGCACCGAGAGACGCGGGGCGACGCCGAGGAACAGCAACCCGACGCCGAGGATCACGAGCGCGGGGGGCACGACGTTGACGCCGGCTTCGAGCATGGAGGTGAAGCTCACGCCCGCGTGATCACTCGCCGCCCCGACCCACGTCGAGAGACCCGCGAGCACGCCCCCGACCACGAGGACCCCCGTCGCCAGGGCCGTTCGCCCGACGAACCACGACCGACGTGACAAGGGTCGAACCAGGAGGTGTTCGAGGCGCCCACTTGACTCCTCGGTCCGTGCGGCACTGACCTGTCCCGCCGCGATGAAACCCATCGTCACCGCCATCAACAACAGCGCGATGCCCAGATAGGCCTGTGCACCGCTGACGCCGAGGCGCTCGAAGACGAGGCGCAGGGCCGGCGAGCTGGTGATCGCCTGACCACCGGACTTGGCGATGGTGCCGAGCAGGAGTCCGTAGGCGATGATCGAGACCGTCCACGCGAGCAGCGTCGGACGCAGAAGGCGAAAGGCGAACACGACCGGCCCGTTCAAGAGACCGACGCGCGGCGCTCGGCTCGCGTGATCGCGCAACGTGCTGGCCCCGAGGTCGCGGCGCCCGGCGAGGAGGACCGTGATGAGTCCACACACGGCGATCCACGCGACAATGGGCACGACGGGCCACGTGTTGGGCGAGGTGAGGGGTTTCAACTCCTCGACCCACCCGAGCGGCGTCGCCCAGCGCAACCAGCCGAGTCCGGTCACCGAATCGGCCGCCATGCGAATCGCGTAGCTCGCACCGAGCACCGCGGACGCGGCGCCGGCGGCTTGGCGACGCGTCGAGGCGAGTTGACTGGTGAGCGCCCCGATCGCGAGGAACATCGCGGGGCCCGCCACGATGGCCATCGTGAAGAACAGCGCTCCCCCGGCCGCGACGTCGACCTTCGGCGAGCGGCCCAAGGCGACGATCAGCACACCGGTCGTCACGAACAGCGCGCCGAGGCCACTGGCGAGCGCGAACAACGCCTGTACGGCCGATCCCCGTCGCGTCGTGCGCCCGGCGAGCAGGACCTCCCAGCGACCGGCCTCCTCCTCGCCCCGCAGCAGTCTCGTCGCGGTCAGGATTCCCCACACCGAGCCCGTGATGGCGAGGACGGTCAGACACTTCCACACCGTGAAGCCCGACACGGTGTCGATGCGAAACGCGGGTCCGACCAGCGCGCTGATGCCGGGATTCGAGCCGAACTCCTTCACGAGGAGCCGGCGCGCGGCCTCGCTCTTGTAACTCGACGCGTAGGTCAGCGCCTGGGTCGCGACGTAGACGCCGAACACGAGGCCCCACCCGACGCCCGAACGCATCGCCTTCTTGCCCGAGAGACGGGCAATGACCGTACCCGAGGTCATCGTGGTGGCGATCGACGTCCGATCGAGGACGTCACTCTGCACGAGGCGGACGTTCCTCGCCCGTCGCGCCGTCACCGTAGTGGGCGAGGAAGAGTTCCTCGAGCGACGGTTCACGACTCAGCAGACCCAGAACGCCAGCGTCCACCATGACGCGCAGCAAGGGCTCAACGCTGCCCTGCACCTGACACGTCACGGACGAGCCGGTCACCTTCACCATCGTGACGCCGGCGATCTGGGTAAGGTCAGGCACCGCCCCGTCGAAGGTCGCCTCGACGAGAAGCGCCGAGAGGTGCCGCATCTGGGCGAGCGTCCCGATCTCGACCAGGACACCCTCGCGCAAGATGCCGATCCGGTCACAGAGCACTTCGACCTCGCTCAGGATGTGCGACGACAACAGCACGCTCTGGCCCCGCTCACGGGCCTCGCCGATGCACTCGCGAAAGGCCTGCTCCATCAACGGGTCCAGACCACTCGTCGGTTCGTCGAGGATCAAGAGGTCCGGTCGGGTCATCAGCGCCGCGACGAGGATGATCTTTTGGCGGTTGCCCTTGGACAGAGCGCGCACCTTCTTGGAAGTGTCGAGATCGAAACGATCGACGAGGACGTCGCGGTAGGCGTCGTCGACGTGTCCCTGGACCTGGGCGAGCAGGTGCAGCGTCTCGGCGCCGGTCAGCGTCGGCCACAGATTCGCCTCACCAGCGACGTAAGCGAGACGAGCGTGCGCCTCGACCGTCTGGCGATGACAGTCGAGTCCGAAGATCTCGCCGCGACCACTGCTGGGAATGAGCAGGCCGAGCAGGAGACGGATCAACGTTGTCTTGCCGGCTCCGTTGGGACCCAGGCAGCCAACGACTTCGCCGACTCCCACGTCGAACTCCAGGTCGCGCAGCGCCCGCGTGTCACCAAAGTGCTTCGAGAGCGCGAACGTTCTAATCGCTGGCGTTGACAATCGTCGTCCTTCCAAGAGACCGTTTCATTTTCCAAATTCTTCCACCGGCCCCGGGGGTCGAAAGGCCTTTTCGAGAAGCGATCCGTCGTGATGCGGCTCGCAGTCCGCTTTCGGATCGCCGCACCTCGCGAAGGGCCTTCGGCGCAGATCGCTCAAGGGCGAGCTAGATCTCGCGCGCCTCGGCGACGTTGTCGAATCGCGCGAACTCGCCGCGCCACGTCAGATGCGCGTTGCGCGTCGGTCCGTTGCGGTTCTTGCCCACGATGATCTCGGCCTCGGACTTCTTGTCGTTCGCCACTTCACCGTACTGCTCGGGACGAAAGAGAAAGAGCACGACGTCGGCGTCCTGTTCGAGCGATCCCGACTCACGCAGGTCCGACATCACCGGGCGCTTGTCGGCGCGCTCTTCGAGCTTTCGCGACAACTGCGACAACGCGATGACCGGCGTCTGCAGTTCTCGCGCCAGGATCTTGAGCGAACGGCTCATGTCGGAGACCTCGACCTGACGATTCTCCGCCCGCCCTCGGGAACTCATCAACTGGAGGTAGTCGACGATGACGACGCCCAGGTCGCCGTTCTGCTGCTTGATCCTTCGTGCCCTCGAACGAACGTCCATCACCGTCAGGCTCGGATTGTCGTCAATGAAGACCTTGGCCGACTGCAGGTACCCGAACGCCTCGTGAGCCCGGTTCCAGTCGGCGTCGCTCAAGTCGCCGGTGCGCAATTTCGACGAGTCGATGCGCGCGGTCGACGCGAGGATGCGCTCGGCCAACTCCTGGCGACTCATCTCGAGTGAGAAATAGAGGGCCGGACGCTGAACGACGGCGCCGACGTGGATGAGTATCCCGAGGGCGAAGGCGGTCTTTCCGGTTCCCGGTCGGGCGCCCACGATGGTCATACTGCTGGGCTGGAGACCCTGGAGCACGAGGTCGAGCGAACGGTACCCCGTCTCAAGACCGTTGAACTGACCGCGCGTCTCTCCGCGCTCCTCGAGGATGTTCGCCTCGGTGAGCAGCAGGCCATGGAGCGGCGAGACCGAGTCGATCCTGCGGTCGTCGCCGATCTGGTTGATCTTGCGCTCGGCCTCGTCGATCAGTCCGACGACGTCGTCGGTCGCGACGTACGCGTCGTCGACGATCTCGCCCCCGACGGAGATGAGTCGGCGTTGCTGGGCCTTGTCGCGCACGATCTCGGCGTAGTGCTGCGCGTTCGCCGCCGACGGCGTGTTCATCTGCAGTGACGACAAGACGGCAAGTTCGACGACGACGGCACCACGCTCTTGCAGCTTCGCCTGGACGGTGACGTAGTCGACCGGTTCACCGGCGTTGGCGAGCGCCACGATGGAGCTGAAGATCTGTCCGTGCAACGGACGGTAGAAATCCTCTGGCTGCACCGTCTCGTAGGCGACACTCACCGCCTCGGGCGAAAGGAGCATCGCACCGATCAACGACTCCTCCGCTTCGATCGCGCTCGGGGGTATTCGGCCGCCGATGGAAGGTGGTCGAGTGCGGTCGATTTCAATCTGCGTCATAAGACCTCAACGGTTGTCGATAATGGCTGTGCGGCGCAAGAACAACAACATGGGGATTTCTCTGTGGTTAACCTCATCACCGCAACAGAGTGACAACTCCCTGTGACACGCACTTCGCCGGGGCCATAGCCCCGGCGAAGTTGCACTGCTGTGAAGGCGAGAACTACTTCGCGACAACCTCGATCGTGACGGTCGCGTCGACGCCTTCGAAGATCGTCGCGGTCACCGTGGTGGTGCCAACTTCCTTCAGGTGCTCGCCCATGTGGATCGCGTGGCGATCCAGGGAGATCGACGTCGCGCTGCGGATGGCGTTGACGACGTCGGCCTCGGTCACCGAACCAAAGAGTCGCCCGTTCGCTCCGGCGCGTGCGGCGATGCTGATCGTCGCCCTCTCGATCTCCGCGCGCTGCACTTCGGCGGCCCCACGACTCTTGGCGTCGCGCAGGTCACGCGACTTCCGCATGGACGCCGCTTGGAGCTCCATCGAATCGTTCGCCGCGAGCGCGGCACCGGTCGGCAGGAGGAAGTTGCGCGCGTAGCCCGACTTCACGTCGACGATGTCGCCGCGTCGTCCGACGTCGACGACGTCACTGCGCAGGAGGACCTTCATTCGCCGTTCTCCTCGGTGCTCTCGCCCACGAGGACGGCCGCGGCTTCACTCGCGTCGTCCGTGACGACGTTGTCCGTGGCCACGGCGGCCACGATCTCTGGGCTCGCCTCGGCATTGTCACGGTCCGGACGGGGTCCACGAGGACCTCGGTCGTCTCGCCCGCCGCCACCACGGCCGCCGCGACGTTCGGTCACGGTTCGCTGCGTGTACGGCAAGAGCGCCAGTTCGCGAGCGGTCTTGATCGCGTCGGTCACGTCGCGCTGGTGCTGCTGGCAGTTGCCCGACACCCGTCGGCCGCGAATCTTTCCGCGGTCCGAGATGTACTTGCGCAGTTGCGCCAGGTCCTTGTAGTCGACAGTGCCCACGCCGTGCTGGCAGAACGAGCACGGCTTCTTCTTGACGCGGCGACTGTCGATCTTGGGCGCGCGCTTGGGTGGCTTCGGATTATTGATACGTGGCATTAGAAGGGCTCCTCATCAAAAGCGTACGTACTTGGCTCGTTGCTCCGAGGTGCGGCGGCCGGGCGGTCACCCGACGAGAAGTTGCCACCTTCGGGGCGTGGGGTCTTGGTCACGACCGCGGTCGCCCATCGAAGCGAGGGGGCGATCTCGTCGGCGACGATCTCGAACGCGGATCGCTTCTCCCCGTTGTCGGTTTCCCACGAACGCTGCTCCATGCGACCGGTCACGACGACCCGGGCGCCCTTGGAAAGCGAGTTCGCGGCGTTCTCGGCCATGGGTCCGTAGCACTGGACGTCGAAGAAGGAGGTCTTCTCCTCCCACTCCTGGGTCTGGCGGTTCTGCCAGCGACGGCTGACGGCCACCGAAACGCGCACCGCAGCCTGACCACTGTTCAAGAATTTCAGTTCGGGGTCGCGCGTGATGTTCCCCACGACGGTGATGGTGTTATCGGCCATTTCTTCTCCTCGGTTCCGGGCGTCCGAACTTAACCCTGCGCCGTGACACGCCGGGACTTCGTTCGTTCGTTGCGACGAAGAATCTTGAAGCGAAGCACCTCGTCTGACAGGGTCAGGATTCGGTCGAGCTCGACAACGGTGCCGGACTCGCCACTGAACTCCACCAGCACGTAGTAACCCTCTTTACGCTTGTTGATCTCGTACGCCAAGGGACGCTTCCCCCAACGGTCGATGGCTCCGGGGTTTCCGCCACTGGTGCGAATGGTCTCGAGCGCTCGGTCGAGAGCGACCTGGATTGACTGCGCGTCGACGTTCGTGTCGAACACGATCATGGTTTCATAAGGCCGCATGGCCGGTTTCCTTTCCCTCTGGTCCGGCCAGGCCGGGCTCTGCGGAAAACAGAGCAGGGTTCCGTTGTCACTTCCCCATCTCTATGGGAAAGTCAACTCTACTCCAAGCGGCCATTTTTGGCTAGTTGAGTAGGTCCTCGGGGTTCGCGTACGTCTCGGATTCGCTCGGAAACGCCCCGCTTCGCACGTCGGCGGCGAAATTCACCAACGCCTCGACGATCACCGGACCCAGCGCGGCGTACTGGCGGACGAACTTGGCGGGCGAGCGATTGGTCATGCCCAGAAGGTCGTGAAAGACCAGCACCTGACCGTCCGTGTCGGGACCCGCCCCGATGCCGATCGTCGGAATCGCCAGCGCCTCGGTGACGAGAGTCCCCACTGCGCTCGGCACGCCTTCGATCACGATCGCGTAGACCCCTTCGTCCTGCAGCGTTATCGCGTCCTCGACGAGCCACTTCGCGGCTTCGCTGGTCTTTGCCTGCACCTTGAACCCCCCGAAGGCGAGCACGCTCTGGGGCGTCAGCCCCAGGTGACCCATCACCGGGATCTCGGCGTCCAGCAGCGACCGCACGACGTCACGACGCACCTGGCCGCCTTCGAGCTTCACGCTGTGCGCGCCAGCGCGAATCAGTGCGCCAGCGTTTCGCACGCTGTCGGCCCGGTCCACGTGATAGCTGAGCCACGGCATGTCCGCGACGACGTGGGCCCGCGGCTTGGCCGCGCTCACCGCGCGAACGTGGTGGCACATCTCTTCAACGGTGACGTGCAGCGTGTCGGCGTGTCCGAGCACGACGTTCGCCACCGAGTCACCGACCAGGATGAGGTCGACGCCGGCCTCGTCGACGTAGCGAGCGCTCGGCTCGTCGTAGGCGGTCACCATCACCAGCGGGTCGCTGCCGTTTCGGCGCTTGCGTGTACGGATCACCAGTGGGCTGAGGCTCACTGGCCGACTTTCTTCTGTTGGGACGGCTGCACCTTTCGCGCACGCCGTCCACCGGCGCTCCACTTTCGCACGAGGTGGTGGAACGAGCATCCGACGCACACTTCGACCGCGTAGCACTGCACCGGGTCCTCACGGCGTTCCAACTTCAAGAGGTCCGCGCGAGTGGACGGGCACGTCCCGCCCGCCGGAAGACGGGCGCCGAAGACGTAGGTCACCTCGACCAGCTCGACGTCGTGGCACACCGGACACGTCTCGCCAGTCGAGCGTCCGATGTTCCTCCCAGCGCGTAGGAGTTCGGGGTGAGCATCACAGACATCTTCGTACCGCAGCAGTCCGGCCGTCACCTTCGCGAGCAGCGCCCGACGAACGAGTCCGAACTCGACGACTGCACCGTCGGCGGTGCTCGTTCGAAAACTCTTATCCATTACGGGCGACACTACCGCCCTCGGCCATTTCAATGGGATTCATCGAATTGTCTCATCGATATATCGAAGTGATATGATGGGTCGCGTGTTAGACATTGCCATTCTGGGACTACTCATGGACCGAGACCACCACGGTTACGAGATCCGCTCTCAACTTCGCGATCGGCTCGGCGTCTGGGCCAACGTCTCGTTCGGTTCCATCTACCCGGCGCTCGCGCGCCTCGAGCGCGACGGCTGCGTCGCTGCGGTGACCGCGAGCGAACCCCGTCTCGGCTCGTTGTCAACCGGATCGCTTTCGGGCGAGCGTGCCTCGCTGCGCTCGCTGCGCACAGCACCGGGAATCGGACGACGCGGTCGAAAGGTCTACCGCATCACCGATCGTGGTCGCGAGGAGTTCGTCACGCTGCTCGCCAATCCCGCCACGCTCGACGACGCCAAGAACTTTTCATTGCGTATGGCGTTGGCCAAGTACCTCACCCCGAGTCTGCGCGTCGGTCTCTTGGAGCGCCGACGCGCCGACCTCGTCGAGCGACTGGCCGAGGTACGCGCCGGCGCCGACAACGAGCAGCTGGACCAGTACGCGCGCAGCGTTATGGACCACGCGGCGCGCGGCGCCGAATTGGATCTCGCGTGGATCGACAATCTGTTGTCCAGCGAACGCAGTAACCAGCAAACCTTCGCTCAAGAAGTGAAGTAGGAAAGGAGAGCCATGGAAAAGATTCGCGTGGCCATAGCCGGCGTGGGGAACTGCGCCAGTTCGCTCATACAGGGCGTGACGTACTACAGGGACGCCAAGCCTGGTGACGACGTGCCGGGCCTCATGCACGTCGTGCTCGGCGGTTACCACGTCAGCGATCTTGAGTTCGTCGCGGCCTTCGACGTGGACGCGTCAAAGGTCGGCAACGACCTCGGCAAGGCCATCGACGGCGGTCAGAACAACACGATCAAGTTCGCGACGGTGCCGTCGCTCGGCGTGACCGTGCTGCGCGGACCAACCATGGACGGTCTGAACAAGTACTACCGCGCTTCGATCGAGGAGTCGCCGGTCGCGGCCGTTGACGTCACTCAAGCCCTCCGCGACGCGAGGACCCAGGTGCTGGTCTCATACCTGCCCGTCGGCTCCGAGGCGGCCCAGCGTTTCTACGCCCAGTGCGCCCTCGACGCGGGTGTCGCCTTCGTCAACGCCATCCCGGTCTTCATCGCTTCGGACCCGGTCTGGGCGAAGAAGTTCGCCGACGCCAACGTGCCGATCATCGGCGACGACATCAAGAGCCAGGTCGGTGCCACCATCGTGCACCGCGTGCTGGCGCGCCTCTTCGAGGATCGGGGACTCTCGCTCGATCACACGTACCAGTTGAACGTGGGCGGCAACATGGACTTTAAGAACATGCTCGAGCGCGAGCGCCTCGAGTCCAAGAAGATCTCAAAGACCCAGTCCGTGACGTCTCAGCTGGAGATCAGCCACATGGAGCCCGACGACATCCACATCGGCCCGAGCGACCACGTCCCCTGGCTCCTCGACCGCAAGTGGGCGTACATCCGCATGGAGGGACGCAACTTCGGTGACGTGCCGCTCAATCTCGAGCTCAAACTGGAAGTCTGGGACTCGCCCAACTCGGCGGGCGTCATCATCGACGCAGTGCGCTGCGCCAAGGTCGCCCTCGATCGTGGCATCGGTGGTCCGATCATCGGACCCTCGGCGTACTTCATGAAGTCGCCCCCGGTGCAGTTCCACGACGACGAGGCGCACAACATGGTCGAGGCCTTCGCCGATCAGGGTGCCCCGAATCCGGTGTGGCCCTAGGAACTGATTCCGTCCACAAAACCCCCGCCCTCGTGCCGGGGGTTTTGTGCTTTCTACGCTCGTTCCGCCCACCACTCGCGCAGGCGATGTGACGCTTCGACGACGCTGATCTCGCCTTCGTCCATACGGATCTCCATCAAGAAGTCGAGCGCCTCGCCCACCGCGCGGCTGGGCGCGATGCCGAGCAACTCCATGATCGCCACTCCGTCGAGCGCCGGGCGCAGCCGACTCAGGTCCTCCTGGGCGCGCAGCTCCTCGATGCGGATCTCGAGCTCGTCCATCCGTTGGGACAGCACGGCCGCCTTGCGCGCATTGCGCGTCGTGCAGTCACAGCGGGTCAGCTCGTTGAGTTCGCTCAGGAGGTGGCCCGCGTCGCGCACGTACCGTCGGACCGCCTTGTCGCTCCACCCCATCTTGTAGGTATGGAAACGCAGGTGCAGTTCGACGAGCATGCTGACGTCGTCGGTGACGTCCTGGGCGTACTTGAGCGCGACCATTCGTCGCCGGGTCATCTTGGCGCCGACGACCTCGTGGAAACGAAACGTGACGCCCTCTTCGGTGATCGCGCGCGTCGTCGGCTTTCCGATGTCGTGAAAGAGCGCCGCCAGGCGCAGCACGAGATCGGGCGACGTCTTGTCGACGACCGCCCACGTGTGCTTCAAGACGTCCTTGTGTTGGTGGATCGGATCCTGCTCGAGTTGCAACTTGGGAAGCTCGGGAACGAAGTGGTCGGCCAGACCCGTTCGAACGATGAAGTCGAGTCCGATCGACGGTCGAGAGGTCAGCAACAGTAGGTCGAGCTCGCTGTGAATCCGCTCGGGCGACACCTTGGTGATCTGATCGGCCATCGCCGACGCGGCGGCCTCGATGGAGGGATCGATGCGCAGGTCGAACCTCGCGGCGAAGCGTGCGGCGCGCATCATTCGAAGGGGGTCGTCGCGAAAGAGCGTCTCGGGTTCGGCGGGCGTGCGCAGGACGCGTTCGTGCACGTCGTTGAAGCCGTTGTAGAAGTCAAAGAACGTCTGCACGCCCGGCGTCTCGGCGTCCAGGGCCACGACGTCCAGGGCCAGCGCGTTCATCGTGAAGTCGCGCCGGCCGAGGTCGACCTCGAGAGAGTCGCCCCACTCCACGGATGGCTTGCGGGAGTGGTCGACGTAGGCCTCGGAGCGAAAGGTGGTGATCTCGGCCTTGAAACCTCCCTCACGCAGGGTCCCGCCGATGGTGCCAAAGGCCTTGCCCTGCTCCCACAGTGCGCTGCACAGCGGCTTCATGATCCGAAGGATGTCCTCCGGACGTGCCGGCGTCGTGTAGTCGATCTCGAAGTCGTCGCCCGGCTCGAGACCGAGCAGCGCGTCACGCACCGACCCGCCGACGGCGTAGAGGGAGAAGCCCGCGGCGGAAAAGGCGCGAGCCAACGGACGTGAAAGAAGGGCCAGCTCGTTCAGTCGATCGTGGGCGAGTTCAAATGAAGTCACTGCGAATGAAGGGTAGTGGGCGCCCGGCGCAAGGCGTCGTCGAAGGTAGCCTGTAGCAGCATGTCCCACCGATTTCCGACCTGGTGGCGGGCGCTCAGCGTCGTACTCCTCAGCCTCGCAACGGTGACGTGGCCTTCGGCCGCGCAGGCTGCACCGACGGCGACCTTTGCACTCGTGCACCAGGACTCCTTCGCGGTCCTCTCGTCGCGCGGAACCTCGCACTTCAACTTCACGCTGCACCTCGCGCGGACCGACGTGAGCGCGAGAGCCCAGCTCTCGCTCTACCCGCGCCTCGTGACGCGCTCGCAGATCGGTCCCCTGGTGAGTGGCGCCGGCGCGCCGGGCCGACCGGCCGCCGCGACCAGCACTTTCGCCCTTAAATGCACGCCGCGTCACTCGCTGACGTTCACGGTGGCGCTCTACACGAAGGTGCTCGGCCACGCGAAGAGTCCGTGCGCGGTCCGAGGCGCTCGCCTGCGCCTGCCGTGCAATGGTCAGACCTGCGACGGCGTTTACCCCTTGCGCTACACCGTCACGAACAACGGCGTCTCGACCAGTGAATGGTCGATGATCGCGGTCCAGGCGAGCCGGGTCGCCACGCCGCTCAACGTCGATTGGATCACGACCCTCGATCCCACCTCCTGGCAACAGAGTGGCCGGGCCATCGCGGTGATGAACGCGTTGGCGAAGTACGGCACCGTCCCACTGACGTTGACCGGGGACTATCGCACCCTCGTGCGCGCACTCTCGGATACGTCGGCGACGGCCGCCGCGTGGCGCGCGTCGCTCAACAAGGCCCTCGCGAGTCCCCTGCACCGCGCGTCGGATGCTCCGCCGGGTGACATCGACTTCGGCGGACTGGTCGCCAACGGCTTGACGACCCAGGTCGGCACGCAACTCTCACTCGCGAGCCAACTGCTGCGGACGCTCAACGGGCGCTACGTCGACAATCCGGTGGTGCTGTCGGGCACGCCGTCGGTGAGCAGCCTCGACGCCCTCGCGGGTGCGGGCGTGAGTGAGGTCGTCCTGCCCGAGGCCGACCTGGCACTAGCGCCCTCGTCCACCCTCAACTGGGGCGCACCGTTCCACGTCGAGGGTGCCGGGCCACTGTTGGCGCTCAGCACTGACGAACCGCTCAGCCAACTCGTGACCGATTCAACCATCGAGCCCGGGCGCCGAGCCGTGCTGGCACTGACGACACTCGCCTTCCTGCACTTCGAGGAGCCGAACGCGCCGGCCATTCGCACCGTCGTGATCAGCGCACCGGTTGCCCAGACCCCCGCCACGTTCATGGTCGAACTCTTCGGCGGTTTGGCGCACAATCCCTTCTTCCACGCGAGCAATCTCGTTCCCTCGTTCGACTCGATGCTCGTGGCGACCAACGGAGCTCCGAGTTCACGCTCGCTCGTGACGACACGGCCCTCGACGTGGACGCCCCGGAATCTCAGCACCCTGACCTCGTTGATCGGTCAGGTCAACTCCTTTGGACAGGCCGTCACCTCCAACGTCGTCGAGTCCGAACTCCACGTTGCGGTAGCGAGATCGGAGGTCACGGGTAATCCCGACGCACGTCAACTGGCGATTACCAGGGCGACCGCCGCACTCAACGCCCAGCTCAGTGACTTCTCCATTGACGCTGGACCCATCACGCTCGCCGGACCCGGCACGTCACTACCCATCACGATCATCAGCCGGGCCAACTACACCGTCACGGCGGTCGTGCACCTCATTACCGATCGCCTGATCTTTCCCAAGGGGAAGAACCTGGTCGTCACGCTCGATTCACCCACGAAATCACTCCGGATCGCCACGGTCAATCACCAGGGCGGCAGCCTGACCCTGCAGGTCGTCGTCACGACACCCGACAGTGCGGTCGTCCTCGCTCGAGCGGCGATACAGGTGCGCATCGCGGGAACGTCGGTCGTGGGCTACCTGTTGACGATCGCGTCACTGTTGGTGTTGGCGCTGTGGTGGTGGCGAACCTACCGTCGACGCTCGAAAGGCCAGCACGCGCGATGAGCGAGAGTTCGACGCACGGTTCGCGCGTCATGTCGATCGCCGGCGGCACCCTCGCGTCGCGCCTCACGGGTCTTTTGCGCGTACTGGTACTCGCCTGGGTCCTCGGATTCTCGCCGCTGGCTGACGCGTTCAACCTCGCCAACACCGTGCCCAACATGTTGTTCGACCTCGTTCTGGGCGGCGTCGCGAGCGCCACGTTCATTCCGGTTTTCGTCGAACGCCTCGCCCTCGACGGAGAGCGGCGCGCGTGGAAGTCGATCTCGAGCGTGGTGACCGGGGCGTTGATGGTGCTCTTGGTCGCCTCGGCGACCGCGTGGATCCTCGCGCCATGGATCATCGACGGCTTCACCCTCTTGCACCACGCCAATCCGGCGCAGTCCCAACTCGTGGTGGACCAGCAGCGCGCCATCGCGACGTCACTTCTGCGCTGGTTCGTTCCGCAGATCTTCTTTTACGGCGTCATCGGCATCGCCACCGCGTTGCTCAACGTCCGACGCCGATTCGGCGCCGCGTCCTGGGTGCCCATGGCCAACAACTTCGTGTGCATCGCGGTACTCATCTGGTTCCACCTCGTCGACCCCTCCCCGACCCTCCAATCACTGGAGGGCTCGACGCACCTGCTCTGGCTGGGGCTGGGTACGACAATGGGCGTCGCGATCCAGTTCCTCTGCCTC
>Ga0207927_1000428_pt1 | contig 17970 bp, 21 predicted proteins | sample NGESurdeep072012_2_FD_184456 | JGI IMG/M metagenome (GOLD analysis project Ga0207927, IMG submission 184456) | Arctic peat soil microbial communities from Barrow, Alaska - NGEE Surface sample 210-2 deep-072012 (SPAdes) | ecosystem: Environmental > Terrestrial > Soil > Wetlands > Peat ... | reverse complement strand
AACAGGCGCACGCTCGCGTTCCCGCCGAAGGCGTGCGCGAAGCCGAGCCGGTCGGCGAGCGTCGGGTAGGTGCTCCGGTAGCCGACGACGTTTACGTAGGCGATCAGACCGAACAGCGCCGCGAAGGACAGGTTGCGCGTACGTGAGTCGGCCAGCGTCCGCCGCGCGAGCGCGCTAGCGGGGCCCATCGGCTCCGCGGCCGTCGTAGTGGTGGAGGAAGATCTCCTCGAGCGACGGCTCGCGGCTCGTGAGCGCGATGACGGGATGGCGCCCGAGGGCTGCAACGATCGGCGCGAGCGGCCCGCTGACCTCGATTCGCAGCGCGTTGGCGCCCATGCTCGACACCTGCGCCCCGGGGATGCCCTCGAGGCTCGGTGCCGGTCCGTCGAAGGTCACCTCGATCGTCTGGGCGCTGAGATGGCGCAGCTCGGCGAGCGTCCCCTCGTCGACCAGGCGCCCGCCTCTCAGGATGCCGACGCGGTCGCACAGCGCCTCGACCTCGCTGAGGATGTGCGAGGAGAGAAAGACCGTCTGGCCACGCGCCTTGGCCTCGGTGACCGTCTCGCGGAAGGCGACCTCCATGAGCGGGTCAAGGCCCCCGGTCGGCTCGTCAAGCATCAGCAGCTCGGCGCGGCTGGAGAACGCCGCGATCAGCTGGACCTTCTGGCGGTTGCCCTTCGACAGCGCCCTCACGCGCTTGGTCGCGTCGAGCTGGAACCGCCGCACGAGCGTGTCCCGGTATCCGACGTCGGTGCCGCCGCGCAGGTTCGCCATCAGGGCGAACGTCTCCTCGCTGGTGAGCGACGGCCACAGGAACGGCTCGCCTGCCACGTAGGCGACCCGGGCGTGGGCGCGGACAGGGTCGCGCCAGGCATCGATGCCGAACAGCTCGGCGCGTCCCGCGCTCGGACGGTGCAGGCCGAGCAGAAGCCGGATGGTCGTCGTCTTGCCCGAGCCGTTGGGGCCGAGGTAGCCGTAGACCTCGCCGCGACGGACAGTCAGGTCGAGGCCGGCAAGGGCGGCCGTCGAGCCGTAGCGCTTGCTCAGGTTCTCGGTGCGAATCGCGGCCGCCTGCTCGCCGTGCTCGCCCATGTGGCTCGAGATCTGTGCACGCCCGGGGCGAACGCTCATCCCGCCAGCATCCGCGAGCTCGAGAGCCGCGGCATCCGGGGTTTCCCGCACGTGTCCAGGATGTTCCGCGCCCGCTTCAGAGTGCATAATGCGGCGGGGGCTGATGCGGGCTTATTCCTCACACATAACGTGCTTATCCGCAACCAGTCTGAGTGTTTCCCCGCTGGCCGCCGCCGTGGTTCAGGTCTAGCTTCGGTCCATGGCCACGAGCTTTCAGTCCGCCACCTCGCCGCCCTCGGTCGATGAGGTTCCTGGCCAGGCGTCCGCCGCCGAGAGCATCCGCGTCGTCCTCGCCGATGACCACGTGCCGATGCGCCGGAGCCTGAGGCTCCTGCTCGACGGCGAGGAGGACCTGGAAGTCGTCGCCGAGGCCGACGACCACGCCTCCGCCGCCCGCCACGTGCACGGGCACCGGCCCCAGGTGCTCGTCCTCGACCTCGGACTCAGGGACGGCTCGAGCATCGAAGCGATCCGCACACTCAGCGAACGCGTCCCGCAGACCAAGATCGTCGTGCTGACGATGGAGGACAACCCGATCTTCGCCCAGCGAGCGCTGACGGCCGGCGCGAGCGGCTATGTGGCGAAGGACCTCGCCGACTCCGAGTTGCCCCAGGCGGTGCGAGCGGCCGCGATGGGCGAGGAGTGGGTCAGTCCAAGGGTTGCCGCCCGACTCGACGCGCTGCACCGGGCGCTGACCGACAACAAGCTCACCCAGCGCGAGGTGGAGGTGCTGCGACTGATCGCGTTCGGGCATACGAGCGTCGAAATCGCCCGCATGCTGCACCTCTCCCCGCGCACGATCGAGACGCACCGTGCCCACATCCACAAGAAGCTGGGCCTCAAGTCGCGGGCCGAGCTGGTCCGCTACTCACTGCGACGCGGCCTGATCGGCGCCTGAGCGCTCCTCGCCTCTTCGCGGCCCCCGCCGTGCCGGTAGGCAGGCCCTGACGGTCGTCGCGCCGGGCGCAGAGGAGATCTCGATCGTCCCGCCGGCCAGCCCCACCCGCTCGTACATGCCGGCCAGGCCGAAGCCCTCGCTGCTCGCCGAGGTCGCCGTGTCGAAGCCGGCGCCGTCGTCCTGCACCTCGACGGTCAGCTGGCCGCCGTCCTCACCCACGGTCACCCTGACGGTGCTCGCGCCGGCATGCTTGGAGATGTTCGTCAGAGCCTCTTGCACGAGCCGGTAGACGGCCGTCTCTAGATCCTCGTCGAGACGCTCCTCCCCGCGCCCGATGGCGGCGATCGTCAGGTCGCGCTCGATCGTGACCCCCGTCTGTTCGTGGTGGCGGTCGAGCAGCGACTCGAGCGCTGCACGAAGTCCGAGCTCGTCCAGCGCAGCCGGGCGCAACTCGGTGATGATCGCTCGCAGGTTGCCGATCTCCTGCTCGATCCGGTGGACCGCCTCGCGCATCGTCGTGGCGGCCAGCTCCGGGTCCTCGCGTCTGAGCGCGGTCGAGAGGAGCACCCGCAGTCCGCCGAGCGCCTGGAGAGTCTCGTCGTGGAGCTCACGCGCCCAGCGACGCCGCTCCGCATCGGCAGCCGCCAGGGAGCTGCGCAGCCGATCGGCGAGCACGCTCTGCGCCAGCGCGACCGCCGTGGCCGCGCTCGCCGCGAATGTCCTCAGCGTCTGCTCGTCCTCGTCGCTGAACGCCGCGCCTCCCTCGCCCCGGTCGAACGCGGCGAGTACCCCGACCGCAGTGCCGCGGTAGAGCATCGGCACGAGCAGCGCGGTCTGCGCTCCGTCGACGCCGAACTCGGTCGGGGCGATCCCCACCCGGGCCTCGACGTCGCCGATGCGCTCAGGTCGGCGGCGCTCGAGCACCTGTCCGGAGGTGGACGCCGAGATCGGCACCCGCGTGCCACGCTTCTCGCGCACGTGCCCGGCGCTCGCGTAGACGACCAGATCCTCGCTCTCCCGCAGCATGATCACGAGACTCCGGGCTCCGACGAGCGCGCGCCCGCGCTTGGCGATCAACTCGAGCACGTGCTCGAGGGCGATCTCGCCGCCGATCGCGACGGCCACGTCGCGGGTGGCCTCCAGGCCCCGGACGGCCCGCTCGAGCTCGTGCCTGCGCCGCTCGCTGGTCTCATACAGGCGTGCGTTGTCGATCGCGACGGCCGCCCAGTCGGCGAGCACGATCGCGGCCTGCTCGTCCTCCTCGGTGAAGTCGCCGCTCTCCTTCTCGGCCAGGTACAGGTTGCCCCACGCCTGCCCGCGCACCACGACCGGAACGCCGAGGAAGCCGCGCATCACGGGGTGTCCCGCGGGGAAACCGTAGCTGCGCGGGTGACGGCCCACGTCATCAAGGCGCAGCGGCTGAGGCTGGTCAATCAGGACGCCGAGCACTCCGCGTCCGCGCGGGAGGTCGCCGATCACCGCGCGGGTGTCCTCATCCACACCCGAGGTCAGGAACTGCGCGAGCTCGGTGCGGCGATCGTTGAGGACCCCCACGGCCGCGTAGCGTGCCCCGGTGAGCTCGCGGGCCGTCTCGAGCACGCGGTCGAGGACCGTCGCGAGGTCGAGCTCGGTAACGAGGGAGCGCCCCACTTCGAGCAGGCGCCTATCTCTGGACTGCTGCGGGGGTGTCCCCATTGTGCCTAGCTTAGACCAGCGGCCGCCCCGCATCGGGAATGCCCGATCAGTAGAAACTAACCGTGAGCACGCGAGCCGCAATCGCTCCGCAGGCGCCCCGAGATCCGTAGTTTGAGCGCCGGGCCGTGTGGCAATCTCCCGGCTTCAGAGGACCCGCGCGAACCTACGCTGGGAAGTCATGGAAGACGCCTTTATGCACTGTCAGCATTGCGGCGGACGAATCGGCGTGTACGAGCCCCTGGTGCTCGTCGCCGACGGCGAGGTGCGTGAGAGCTCCGCGGCGGCGGAGTCGGGTATCGCGTCACGTGAGGGACAGCGCTTCCACAGCGACTGCTGGCGGCAAACCTGCGGTCGGCCCGTGCCCGTCGACTGAGCGCAGCCACGCCTTAGAAGCACACGTCCGTCTCCCGCGTAGTTTTCCGTCAGCGCTCGGCGGCTTTACTCGGCTGCTGGCACCGCCGGTTTGGTGGGAAGCTTTGGCCATGTCCACTCAGAGCCAGACCTCCCCCAAGCTGCGCGTCCTGATCGTAGGCGGCGGCGTCGCCGCGCTGGAGTGCGCTCTGGCCCTCCATGAGCTCGCGCCCGAGCTGACCGCGACGAGCATCCTGGCGGGCAGCTCGGAGTTCGTCTACAGGCCGTTGACCGTGCGCGAGCCGTTTGCTCTCCCGCAGGCCACGCGCTACCCGCTCGCGCCGATCGCCGCAGACGCGGGCGCGGAGCTGATCGCAGACGAGCTCGCCCGCGTCGAGCCCGACCGCAACGTCGTCCACACGACGGGCGGCTTGGAGATCGAGTACGACGCGCTCGTCCTGGCTCTCGGCGCGCGGATCACGCCGCGCTACGAGCACGCGATCACGATCGACGACCACGGGCTCGACGAGGCGCTTCACGGCCTGATCCAGGACATCGAGGGTAGCTACGTCGGCAGCGTCGCCTTTCTGGCCCCGGGCCGCATGGCGTGGCCGCTGCCCCTGTATGAGCTCGCCCTGATGACCGCCGCTCGCGCCTACGACATGAACGTCGAGCTGGCGACCACGATCATCACCCCGGAGGACAGCCCGCTGGGGATCTTTGGCGCCGCTGCGAGCGAGCGCGTCGCCGAGCTCCTGCTCAAGACCGGCATCGAGACGATCAACTCGGCCTACGCCGAGGTCCCGCGATCGGGCGAGATCGTCGTCAATCCTGGTGACCGCCACCTGAAGGTCGACCGGATAGTGGCGCTGCCCGAGCTCTACGGCCCATCGGTCCGCGGCGTCGAGCTCAGCGAGCACGGCTTCCTGCGCGTCGATTCCTCGCTGCGGATGCCCGGGCACGAGCGCATCTTCGCGGCCGGCGACGCGACCGAGTTCGCTGTCAAGCAGGGCGGCATCGCCTCGCAGCAGTCCGACTCGATCGCGCGCTCGATCGCGGTGATGGCCGGTGCCGACGTCAAGCCCGAATCGTTCAAGCCCGTGCTCAGGGGGATGCTGCTGACGGGCGAGAAGCCGCTGTACATGTGCGCCCGTATCACGGGCGGCCAGGGCTTCAGCTCGGAGGTCGGCGAGGAGCCGATGTGGTCGCCCCCGAGCAAGATCGCTGCCCGCTATCTGGCGCCGTATCTCGACGCCCGCGACCAGGCGAGCTCCGCCGCATGAGCTCGGCCCGCTGCTTCATACTCGGATTCGATCGCAACGACAGCTCTCGGCGAGCGGCAGACTGGGCCGTCGAGGAGCTCCTGCCCGACGGCAAGCTCGTGATCGTGCATGCCTGCCGACCGCTTCACGCGCCCCCGTCGCCGCTGTCGAACGCTCATGAACGGGAGCAGCTCGGCCGCGCGGTCGTCGACCAGCTTCTGCTCGGCGGCCACGACTCGGTCCACGACCTCGACCTGACAGTGGAGATCCTCGACGAGGACCCCGTGTCGGCACTGATCGACGCGGCGACCCGCCACGGGGCTCGGGCGATCGTGATCGGCTCAGAGCCTCATTCCCGCCTGCACCGGGCGCTCGGCGTCGTGACGAGCGAGCTGTTGAAGAGTTCGCCCGTGCCCGTGATCGCGGTTCCCTCCGCGCCCTGAGCTCGCACCCCCGCTCAGGCGGGACGCCGCAGGCGGCCGGCCTCGTCGAGGTCGAAGCCCTCGAGTCCGAACGTCGCCGTGAGGATCGCCGGCACATCGGCGAGCGTGACCTCGCGCTCGCGCGACTCTCTCGGCGTGCGCTCACGCAACGTCAACCCCGCCCGATCACTCAGCGTCGTGCGGGTGCCGGCGGTCGTTTGCGAGCTGACGATCAGGCCGGTCACGAACGGCGAGTGCGGATGGGTGGACGTCCACCAGTTGATCGTCTCCACGTCCACGCCGTGCACGGGCTGCTCCGGGAATCCGTACAGATCCGTCCAGCCCGCCTCCGTGTCCTCCTGGAGCACGAGTTCGGGCCCGTCGGCGACGATGCGAAAGCGCCAGCCCGCCTGATCGTGGGGCGCGCCCGGACCGAACGGCAGCGGATCGAGCAGCGTGCCGAGCCCGAAGCCCACATCCGCGTGCCACGAGGAGCCGCCGCTGCGCGCGCGCAGCAGAAGGTGGCTACGCGGACGTGTGACACCCGGCGATACGCCGTAGCGGACCCGCGCCAGGAACATGTCCACCTCCGCGCCGAGTGCCTCGAGGGCCATCTTCAGCAGCAGGTTCTGCTCGAAGCAGTATCCGCCGCGGCGTTCCGTCAACAGCTTGTGCTCGATGTCGGCCGGCGCCAGAGAGACGGGCCGCCCGATGCGTGGGTCGAGGTTCTCGAACGGGATCGTCGTCGCGTGGGCGCGATGCACCTCAGCGAGCGTCGGGCGGCCGTCGAGGCCGATCCGGGACAGGTAGCAGTCGAGGTCGAACACGCCCCGACTCTAGCCAGCGCGCCACGAGCGTCGCCGCCTCCGGATCCCGCGCGAGCGCGCGGTCCAAGAGCGGTATTCGAGGCGCGGCCTGCCGGTCACCGGCCGCCGCTCGGCGCTGCCGCGACGGCGTTCGGCGGGAGAAAGCCCGCGGCCATCAGGCGGGCGCGCCCGCCTCCGGTGAGCAGGCCCGCCACGTATGCCCGGGCGTCCGCCTCGTGTCCGGTGCCCTTGATGACCGCAACGGCATAGGCGACACTCGGTTCCAGCTCGGCTGGCAGGGCGATCGCGCGCAGCCGGCCGCCCGCCGCCTTGACGTCCGTCGGGTACAGCAGAGCCGCGTCGACGGCGCCCTCGAGCAGCTTGCCGAGAATGCCGTTGACGTCCGGCTCGCGATCTCGGACGTTTGACAGGAGCTCGAAGCGAAGCGTCGGCGGGAGCCTGTCGATGAGCTTTTCGGAGTAGGCCCCGACGGGCGCGGTGGGGCTGCCGAGGGAGATCTTGACGCCGTGGCGGGCGGCGTCGGCGAGGCTTCGCAGGTGCGAGGACGACGGCACGGCGAGCACCAGCCGATTGCCGGCGAACACGACCGGCTTTTCGGTCAGGCCTTCGGCGTACAGCGTGCTCGGAAGCTGGGTGTTGGCGGACGCGAACACGTCGGGGCGGGCGCCCTGCTGGATCTGGGCGGCGAGCGTGTCGGACCCGGCGAAGGAGTAATGGACGCTCGCGCCGTGGAATTCCTCGGCGTAGGCATTCAGCGCCTTGCGCAGCGACGCCGCCGCCGAGACCTTCAGCTCCGTTCCGCCGCCGCAGCCGGCCGACAGCGCTGGAAGCAGAAGGGCGAGCGCCACCCAGGCGAGCGAGAGGGGCGGGCGGCGGGGGCTCACGCCTCGCCCCGCTCGATCATGACCGACGTCGCCTTGACGAACGCCGTCGCGACCACCCCCGGGAGAAGTTCGAGCTCCTCGACCGAGTCGCGCGCGGCGTCTCCGAGCGAGAGATCCTCAGATTTGTTCTGCCTAGGCAATGCCGGGGTAGGCTACCCGGCCGCGCGTCCGCGCAACCGCACCGCGACCGCACGGCGCAGAGCAAGGCGTTTCGGGCGGAGCAGACAGCGGGTAAGGTTGCGCTCGAGCGATGAGAAACCCACTGCGTGACTGGCCGGTGCTGCGCCAGCTGCAAGGCAGCGACCCGCTTGCGCGCGGCCCGGCGGTGAAGTCACGCCGGACCAGGGCTCGGCCACCCTTCAGCTGACGACCGGGGACGCCCGCGAGCACGGCGTTCGAGCTCGTGCAGAAGGCGGCTGTCGCGGGCGCTCCGATCCTCGTCGGCGTCGGCGCGCCGACCTCCCTCGCGATCGAGCTCGCGGCCGACCGCGGGCTGACCCTGTGCGGCTTCGCGCGGCACGGGTCGGTGAACGTCTACACGGGCGAGGAGCGCGTCAGCGGCTAGGCGAGCGCGGCGGCAGGCAGGACGTAGCGCAGCGGGGTGGCCGCGCCCTCGCTGCCCCCGTCATGGAGGCGACCGCCGTGCAGGCCGCGGCGCGGCGCTGATGCCACGGCGGTGTCGGGAACGCCCGAGTGATCGGTGATCCAGGCCATGATCGAGACGAAGTCGGGGCCGGCTGCGAGCAGGTCGGCGCGCTCGATCACCTGTCCCCCCGACGCGTGCGGTCGCGCCAGCCGAGCCAGGAGAGCTCGGATGTCCTCATCGTCCATTGCGCCGCGCCTTGGCCTTGGCCGTGGCCGGCACCGGCGGGTAGCGCTTGCGCTCCTCGCGCGTCATCTTGCGGATCGTCAGCGAGCCTTCTTTGAGCTGGCGCTGCACGTCCTCCAGTTTTGCCTGGCGCTTCTCAGCCGCACGATCTGCCTGCGTGGCCATCGTTTCAGGTTAGCGCGCCGCGCCGCCGGCGCCCGGCGCTGCAGGCCCGGCTGCGGCCTGTACGAGATCGCGTGCCTGCGCGAACGTGACGAGCCGTCCGCCGTCCTCGTCCCACAGCTTGAAGCGCACGGCGCGCATGCCGTCCATCATCGAGAGGGTCGGCACGTCGTGGAAGATCGGGTTCTCGTCGTGGGCACGCTGAAGGTTGTAGTTGGGGATCCGGGCGCTGAGATGATGTACGTGGTGCAGGCCGATGTTGCCGGAGAAGTACTGGAGGACCTTGGGCAGCTTCAGGTAGGAGCTGCCGCGCAGGGCGGCGTCGGCGTAGCTCCAGTCCTCTGCGCTCTCCCAGTAGGCGTCCTCGAACTGGTGCTGGACATAGAAGAGCCAGATCCCGGCCGAACCGGCCATCAGGACGGTCGGCGCCTGCACGAGCAGGTAGTCCTGCCAGCCGATCAGCAGGCACAGTCCGGCGACGACGGCCGCGAGCACGACGTTGGTCCAGATCACGCTGCGGCGCATCCGCGGCCGCGCCGAGCGCGGTACCAGCCGCGGGCCGACGACGAGCGCCACGATCGGCCCGATGCCGAACATGATCAGCGGATTGCGGAACAGCCGGTAGGCGAGACGTCCCTTGGGCGAGAGGCCGATGTACTCGGAGATCGTCAGCGTGCGCACGTCGCCTGCGCCGCGACGGTCGAGATCACCTGAGGTCGCGTGGTGCTTTGCGTGGTCGTGGCGCCAGCGCAGGAAGGGCGAGTAGACGAACAGCCCGAGGAACATGCCGAGCCAGATGTTGGCCCGCTTGGAGCCGAGGAACGAGCCGTGCGAGCAGTCGTGGAAGAGGATGAAGGTGCGCACGAGGAACCCGGCGGCCGGGACCGCTATGAGCAGCGTCAGCAGGTAGGAGACCTGCAGCGACTCGTACATCAGCACCGACAGCGCCAGATAGGGCACGACAGACGTCGCGAGGTCGAGCAGGCTGCGGCCGAGGTGCGGCTTTGCGTACGGCGCCAGAGTCTCCCGCCAGTCGGCGCCTGCAGGGTACGATGTCCCGGCGTTGGCGGCGCGGGTCGCCGATGCTGCTGGGTTCATGTGATCCCCTTGCCACGCGGCGGTGGCGTTGCGCCGGAGCGTGAACGCGCAAGCGGCTGATCGCTACTGACGATACACCCTGCCATCCTCGCAGGCGCCGTTTCCGGCGCCGCTGCTCACTGTTCGGCGTTGAGCCGCATCCCCATCCATACGTGGGGCATGCCCGCTTCCTCGAACACGTCCGATTCGACGGCGAAGCCTGCGCGTGCGTAGAGCTCGCTCGCCTGCAGCTGAGCGGCAAGACGCGCTGCATTGCAGCCATTCTCGCGGGCGCCGTCGAGCGCCATGTCGAGCATCCGGGATGCGATCCCGCGGCGCCGCCAGGGCGAGGCGACCGCGACGCGCCCGACTTTGGCGGTGCCGGCGTCGATCAGCAGCCGCACCGTGCCAACCACCCGGCCATCGCCGAGCTCGACGGCAACCACGTGGAGGGCATCCCCGTCGCGACCGTCGATCTCCTCCTCACGCGGCACCCCCTGCTCGTGGCAGAAGACCTCCTCGCGCAGGGCAAGCGCCCCGCCGAGGTCGCCCTCGTGCTCGGCCCAGCGCACGTCGATGTCCTCGGCTGCCATGACTCGCCAACATAGCCACCCGGCTGTCCACCGCCGCCTTAGAACAGCCCTGCGAGCGCCTCGACGAGGCCCTGCAGCTTGTCGGGTCCGCGCGCGAGGTCCAGCTGCCTGGTCGGCCGCGGCGTGGCGAGGAGGTGCGTGCAGCCGTCAAGCTCCTCCACACAACCGAGCTCCTCGGCGTGCTCGCGGCAGCGGGCGAGGACGCCTTTGAGCACCTCCGCGACGGGCACCCGGCGCCCGAGCGCCGCGTCGATGAGGCTCGCGCCGGCGCCGTCCCGGGCGGCGAGGAAGCGATTCTCCGCGAGCACCTCGGGCCGCTCGCTGCCCTCTGAGACGCGCGGGGCATTGAGCGCCTCGAGCCGCACCAGGCACTGGACGAGAGCGCTCAGCGCGGCCGAGTCCTCGGCTGTCGTCTGGGCGTCCATCACGCGCACCTCGATCGTGCCGAAGCGCGGCTGCAGGCGGACGTCCCACCACAGGAACGTCGGCTCGGGGAAGGCCTCGCAGCGGATCAGCAGGTCGATCGTCTCGACGTAGTCCTGATAGTCGGCGAACGCCCGCGGGATGCCGACCCGCGGGAACGCCTGGAAGAGCGGTGTGCGCGCTGAGGCCAGTCCTGTGTCGCGGCCCTGCCAGAAGGGCGAGTTGGCCGAGAGCGCGAGCAGCAGGGGGAGATGGCTGCGCATGCGGTTGGCCGCCTGGATCGCGCGCTCGGGATCCTCGACGGCGACGTGGACGTGGAGCGCAAACGTCGGCTCGCGCCTGGCGAGCTCGCGCATCGACCCGTACAGGAACCGGTAGCGCTCTCCCTGGGAGATCTCGGTGTCCTGCCAGGAGGCGAAGGGATGCATCCCGGCGACGGCGGCGCTCAGCCCAAGTGGATGCAGCTCCTGCAGCAGCGCGGCCCGCAGGCGCTGAAGCTGGGCGAGCGCCTGGGCGACCGTCGCGTGGGGGTCTGTGCGGAGCTCGAGCGCGGAGCCGTGCGTCTCGGGGCTGGCGTGGGCGGCGAGCTCTCCTCTGAGGCGCTCGATGACGAGGTCGGCCCGCGAGGCGAGCGACCAGTCGGAGGGCTCGAGCAGCATGACCTCCTCCTCGACGCCGACCGTCCACGGGACGACGCCGTCGGGCGCCCACCGCGACCACGATCGGGCTCGCTGCGCCTCGTGGCTCCCGCGCAGGTCCTCAGAGAGCGTGGGCATCGGGATCCCTCCGCACACATCGCCGCGCAGCGTCGACGAGCAGCGCGAACAGCGCGAGCTGCTCGGCTTCGCCGATGAGGGTCTCGGCGTGCCACTGGACGCCAAGCGCGAACGGACCGTCCTCGCCCTCGATCGCCTCGATGATCCCGTCGGGCGCCCACGCCACGGGACGCAGTCCCTCGCCGAGGCGCTCGACGGCCTGGTGATGGAAGGTGTTGACGGCGACCGGACCGCCGCCCGTCGTCTGCGCCAGGCGGCTGTCGGGCGCGACGAGGACGTCGTGGGTCGTGCGGTCGCCCGGCTCGGGCTGGCGGTGCTCGACATCGCCGCCTGTCAGGTCGGGCAGGTGCTGGTGCAGGGTGCCGCCCCGTGCGACGTTGAGCACCTGGGCTCCGCGGCAGACGCCGAGGATCGGCAGGCCCTGCCCATCGGCGTGGCGGCACATGGCGATCTCGAACGCGTCGACGGAGGCGTCGAGCGGACCGAGCTCGGGATGCGGGTCGCAGCCGTAGAAGGCGGGGTCGAGGTCGGGGCCGCCGGTGAGCAGGACGCCGGAGACGTGCTCGAGCAGGTCGGCGATCCCCTCTCCCTCCAGCGGCGGCACCGCCACGGGGATGCCGCCGGCCCGCTCGATCGCGCGCATGTATGGCAGCCCGAGAGTCATCTCGGTCTGGGTCGGCTCGCCGTGGCGTACGCTCTGGGCCGCCTGCTTGCAGCGGATCTCCGAGACGGTGACGCCGATCAGGGGCCGGGTCACTGGAGCACCCAGGTGTCCTTGCTGCCACCGTTCTGGGACGAGTTGACGACGAGGGCATCCCGGTCGAAGGCGACGCGGGTGAGGCCGCCCGGCACGACCTCGACACGGTCGCGACTGGAGATGGCGAACGGCCTGAAGTCGATGTGACGGGGCTCCAGGCGCCCGTCGGTGACGGTCGGATGGCGCGAGAGCATGATCGTCTCCTGGGCGACGTAATTGGCCGGCGCGGCCAGGACCGCGCGGGCCGCGGCGTCGAGATCCTCCCGGTTGGCGTGGGGGCCGATGACGACGCCGTAGCCGCCGTGCCCGCTGCGCGGCTTGACGACGAGCTCATCGATGCGCTCGACGATCATCTCAAGGACACCCGGCTGGCACGGGTCATACGTCGGCACCGACAGCAGCTTGGGCTCCTCGGCGAGATAGAAGCGGATCATGTCCTCGACGTAGGCGTGCATGAGCTTGTCGTCCGCGACGCCCGTGCCGAACGCGTTGACACACGCGAGAGTTCCTGTGCGGATCGGGTCGAGCAGCAGCTCGGCGATCGCCGTGCGGCGCCCGTGGTCGTCGGCCAGCCTGTCCTCGTCGGTGCGGCGGTAGACGACGTCGACGGCCCACTCGCCGTCGACGAGGAGCGCGTAGAGGCGACCGCGCCGGCTCGAGAGCTGCTCGGGCAGGACGAGCGGGAGGCCTAGCGCCGCGGCGATGCTCGCGTGCTCGTAGTAGGCGGAGTTGGCGGGGCCGTCGGTGAGCAGCACGACCATCGGATCCTCGCGGCCGTCCGGGGCCGCTGCTCGGAGCGCGCCACCGAGCATCCCCATGGCTCCCTCGAGCGAGCGCACCGCGATGCCGTCCGGGCGGGGGAGGTGCGCGTCAAGCAGCTCTCTGGTGGCGAGCGCGTAGGCGATGCCGGAGGGGGTGCGAACGTTGTCCTCGAGGACCTTGAAGGAGCCGTCGCTGTCGCGCACCAGATCGAGGCCCGCAACCGTCAGCCACGAGCGAACCGTTCCGTCGAGGCCGCGCAGCCGCGGCTCGAAGTGCCGGGCGGAGCAGAGGCAGCGCCCGGGGACCACGCCGGCCTCGACGATCAGTTGGTCGCCGTAAACGTCGCGGACGAACAGCTCGAGCGCACGGACCCGCTGGGCGACGCCGTCGGACAGCGTCTGCCACTGGACCGCGTCGATCACGCGCGGAATCGGGTCGATCAGGAACTCCTGACCAGCCTCGCCCGAGCCGAAGGCGACGCCGCGCCGGCCGGCATCGCGGGCGACGGCTGCGCTCAGCTCGCGCAGGTCGAGGCCGTCGATGCACTCGCGCACGCGCCGATCGGGGTCGGTCGCGTTGCGACCGACGGCGGCGCCCTCCTCGAAGGCCTGCTCCATCCAGCCGGCGGCCCGCCGCCCGAGGATCGGCTTCCTGGCTCGCCCGGCGCGGCGCGGCGCGGCGGCGCGTGGGACGGCGTGTAGCTGGGGCTCAGTCATGGTCATCCCAATTCTGGGGTTACCCGTTACGGCGGTCGTTGGACCCAAAATAGGTGCGGCGGGCGTCTGCCCGATGCGCGTGTCGCGCGCAGGACTCGCCTGCTGCCGCGGGCCTCCTCGGCACGGTGCTCGGCGCGCTCTCGCTAGGAGCGGGCGAGCCGTGAGAGGCCGCTGTCGTAGCTCAGCAGCTCACCACCCAACTCTCGAGCCGTTGCGAGGACGATCGCGTCGGGGAGTCGCAGCTTCTCGTGACGAGCCCTCAGCTCGGCTGCGCGCTCGGCGATCGACTCGGTGAGCGGGGCGACGGTGATTCCCATGCCGGCGATCGCGTGGCGAGCGTCCTCGAGGCGCCCGGCCCGCGCAAAGGCTACGAGCGTCTCGCTGTATGCGCTCGCCGGAAGCAGAAGCCTCCGTCCCTCTTGGTCGGCGGCTGCCACGTCGTCCACTGCGCGGGCGTGATGGGAGTCGGCCGCGTCGAGCAGTCCGATCAGGACGCTCGCGTCGAGGATCAGCGCTTCCACTCGTCGCGCAGCCGGTCGAGCTCACCGTCCTTGTAGATGTCGGTCGCGATGCCGGCATGACGCCGGACTCGGGACCCCGTAGTGGCGATCACGATCTCGCCCTCCCCGACCGAACGAACGGTGATCTCATCGCCCGCGTGCAGACCGGCAGCGCGCATCGCCTCGACCGGGATGGTGACCTGATTCTTGGAGGACACCTTGGGCATCTCCTTTACTTTATCACGCGGATCGTAAAGGAGCTACGGCCCCGACGCGCCGCACTCAACGTGGCGTGCCCGAGGCAAACGGGTGTTGAGCGTCATCCCCCTGTCTATCTTTGTCGCTTCGTCATCCTGATCCGAGGTCGGCGCCGACGACCTCGTCCACCAGCTCCGCATAGTCGGCGTCCCCCTCCGGGTCGTAACCGGAGACGAGGTGGCGGCGGACATGGAGCGCCGCCGCGGCCGCCTCCCCGTCGGCGAGCAGGCACCCAGCCTGCAGTGCGCGCACTAGCAGGTCGAGCTGTCGGCGGAAATGGAGCGACCCCCCCGCGAGCGATCGCCGCAGCCGCGGCGCGAGCTTGTCGAGCGCCTCGGCGACCGCGGCCGCGTCGCCGTCCCCCGCAGGCAGGCAGCGGCGGACGCGCTCGAGCACGAGCTCCAGCGCGTCGAGCCGGACGAGGTCCCGCAGGACCTGCTCGCAGAGGACGTTGTGCGTCCCCTCCCAGCTCTCGAACACGATCGCGTCGCGGTAGAGGCGCGGCAGCGGCGAGAAGTCCTCGATCGTGCCGTTCCCGCCGAGCGCCTCGATCCCCCGGTGGACGCAGCGGGTCGCGGCCAGCGACGTGGAGAACTTGTTCGCGTTCACGAGGATCCGGTGCCAGACCCGGTCCTCCCTGTCGGCCGTGCCGGCGTCGATCGCGTCGACCAGCGCCGTCAGCTCGAGGGTCGACGCGAGAGCTGCCTGCTCCTCCACCCTCATCACGGCGAGGTTCTCGCGCACGGGCGCGTAGTCGGCGATCCGGTGGCCGAACGCGGTGCGGAAGCGGGAGAAGCTGGCCGCCTCCAGGTAGGCGCGGCGCATCAGCCCCGCCGAGCCGAGCGCGTTCAGCCAGCGCGAGGTGTTCAGGACGACGCCGGCAGCGATGCGGAAGCCATCATCCGGCGCGCCGATCGCGTGACCGAGCGCGCCCGTGAACTCGATCTCGCCGGTGGCGAGCGCCCGCGTGCCGAGCTTGTCCTTCAGGCGGCGGATCCGAAACCCGTTCGCCGTCCCGTCGGGGAGGCGGCGTGGAACGAGGAAGCAGCCGATCCCGCGCGTGCCCGCGGGTGCGCCACGCGCCCGCGCGGTGAGCAGGAACTGGTCGGCGTCCGCGACCGAGCAGAACCACTTCTCCCCGGAGATCCGCCAGACCTCGCCGTCGGGCACCGCCTCGACGCGGTTGGCGCCGACGTCGGAGCCGCCCTGCACCTCCGTCAGGAACTGCGCTCCGCGCTGGCAGCGGTCGTAGTCGGGCTCGAGCAGCGGCGGCAGGAACCGCTCCTGCAGCTCCGGCGAGCCGTCTCGCCGCAGGGCCCGGATCAGACCCGCTGTACAGACGACGGGACAGGCGTGGCCGGCCTCGCCGGCGTGCGCGAGGAGGTAGAGCAGCGCCGCCTGCTCGAAGGCCGGCGCGGCCGCGATGCCGGAGGCACAGACGGCCCGGCCGGCCCGCGCGTACTCGGGGTCGAACGCGATGCGCTGCGACTCGCGCCCGAGCGGATCCGCCGTCTCCAGCGACGGCGGGCGAAGTTCGGCCGCCCGGACGGACGGCTCGACGACCGTCGCGACGGCCTCGCCGAACGCTCGCAGCCCCGGCTCGATTGCGCGCAGGCCCTCGTCGCCAAGCCGAACGCGCAGCGACCGCGCGAGGTTCGGCGTAGCGTCGTAGAAGTTCGCCGCCCGAGCCGCGTGCCAGCGCTCGAGCTCGGCGCGTGGGTCGGCGTCCATCGACCCACTCTAGTGAGATGGCTTGGGGGACCCTGATGTGGATTCCCACTGTCGGCGGCCCGTTGGCGCGGTCGGCGTTCTGTATGCGAGGATCGGGTGCTCGCAATGGCTGCCGTTCAATGAGATCCACCAACGCCTCGCCTGCGTCCTCGATTGAGCAGACGCTCGCGCTATTCGAGCCCGCTCGCCGGCCGGCGGTGCCGCACATCGAGGACGGCTATCTCGATCTGCTCGGGGAGGAGGACCCCACCGGAGCGCATCCCGGTCAACGGCTGATGCTCAGCGGCGCCCTGGCACTGATCTACGAGCACCTTTGGCGCCCGCTTGGTGGACGCCTGTTGATGGGAGCGACGGGGCCCCGGATGCACGACGAGCACCGCCTTGCCCTGAGCATGCTGGACCTGTCAGGAAACGACCGGGTGCTTGACGTCGCCTGCGGGCCGGGCAACTTTACCCGTGACTTCGCCAGCGCCACCGGCGGGAGCCTGGTCGTGGGAATCGATGCCTCGAAGACGATGCTCGCCATCGCCGTGCGGAAGACCGAGAGCGCCAATCTCGCCTACGTGCGCGGCGACGCCTGCACGCTGCCCTTTCGCGACGGCAGTTTCGATGCGATCTGCTGCTTCGCTGCGCTGTACCTGATCCAGGAGCCGATGCGAGCACTCGACGAGATCGCCCGCGTCCTTGCTCCCGGCGGTCGCGTGGCGCTGCTGTCAAGCTGCAACCGCGGCCCACTTCCCGCCAGCATGACTAACCCGGTCGTGCAGACCCTGACCGGCGTGCGGATTTTCGCCCGCGACGAGCTCACGCGAGCACTGCGTGATCGGGGCCTGACCGGCATCGATCAGCATGTAGTTGGCCTTGCGCAGTTCGTCTCCGCCCGCAAGCCGCGGTAGAGCCTCACCGGAGAGAAGGCGAACGCCGCGGAGAAGCCGTTGCCGGACGCCCGCGCTTGTGTTCGGCGGCGGTCGAGCGATGGATGTGAGCGCGCCGGTCATCGACGTCCGCGGCCTGCGCAAGTCCTACGGCGATCGTAGATGGTTCGCCGGGCCGGTTCGGCACCCCACACGGTGGTCGGCGGTGCGCCCGTGGGCATCGGTCACGCTGATACGGTGACACGACCACGTCCAGCGCCAAACCAGAAACCGGTTCGCTCAACACGTTTATCGCGGCCGCCCCGTGGCCGCAGCGCATGGGACTGCGCGCGCTGCTGGCCATTGGGCGGCGTCCGCGCGGAGTGGCGCTGCTCGCCCGCGCGGCCCCCTGGGATCAGCTCGTACGCGGGCTGCTTACGGTGGGGCACTACGACGACCCTGAGGTCAGCCGCTCGCTGGGTTGGGATGCGGACGCGGTGGTCGCCCGCGGGCGGGAGCTGCGCCGCGCGGAGGGACGGCCGTGAAGGGGCGCGAAGCGGACCGGCTCGACGCGGATGTGTGCGTGATCGGTGCGGGCGCGGGCGGCGCGGTCGTCGCGGCCGAGCTGGCCGAGGGCGGGATGAGTGTGGTGGTGCTCGAGGAGGGGCACTGGCATGACCCGGATGGCTTCACGGCGAGGATGCCGGAGATGCTGGCGCGCCTTTACCGCGACGGCGCCCAGGTCATGACGCTCGGCAAGCCGCCGATCATGCTGCCCCTTGGACGTGGCGTGGGGGGCACGACGCTCATCAACTCGGGGACGTGCTTTCGCACTCCCGCACATGTGCTGGAGCGCTGGCAGCGCGAGTTCGGCATGGACGTGAGCGAGCAGTCGCTGCAACCCTGCTTCGAGCGCGTCGAGCAGGCCTTGTCGGTGGGCGAGGTGACGCCCGAGCTGGCGGGTGCCAACGCGGAGGTCGCCCGCCGCGGCGCCGAGCGCCTGGGCTGGTCGCATGGCTACCTGCGGCGCAACGCACGCGGTTGCGTGGGCTCGGGCGTGTG
>Ga0207927_1000426_pt1 | contig 17988 bp, 16 predicted proteins | sample NGESurdeep072012_2_FD_184456 | JGI IMG/M metagenome (GOLD analysis project Ga0207927, IMG submission 184456) | Arctic peat soil microbial communities from Barrow, Alaska - NGEE Surface sample 210-2 deep-072012 (SPAdes) | ecosystem: Environmental > Terrestrial > Soil > Wetlands > Peat ... | reverse complement strand
GTATCCGGTGACGAAGAATTCGTAGCGGATTCGCGACTGCTCCAACGCCAGCTCAAAGAGGTCGCGTGCGAGAGCGCTGGCCAGAAACGGCTGGCGACGGTAGCAACTGAACGTCAGGAAGTGCAGGGCACGAGTTTCCTGATACCGCCTCAGACCCGAAGGCATGTGGAAACAGTACCGAAAGCGCGGAATCGCGTCAGTGATGGGGGTACAGAAAAATGCCCCGCCCTACCTTCGGTAGAACGGGGCACCCAGTATTAGGAAGAGATATATTACTGGCAGAACACTTGGCCGGGCCACCCGCCGAGTCTCAGATAGAACCATGGTTGGCCCGCTGGACGGGACCACTGTCAGGCTGGTGGAGCTTCAGCTAGCGAAGGATGCCGTAGCGCTGGAATGAAACGACCAAAGAACTGCGAACCGCCGGCACCGGGGCGGACGAAAAGGGCTGGATGTCAAAGAACTAACCTTCCCTCCAGCCAAGGGAGAAGTGTTTTCTCTTGACATCCCCTTTTATAGAACCGCCACTACCTGTGTTCACTTACGGACACTCTCCGGTGAGGCCGGACGCGCAGTTCGGTTTCCATCTACCTCGAGATACGCAAGCCACTGCATTCTCATAGAGTTGCATCCGCCCTACATTGGTTCTCGGATTGCGGTTGTCTCTATGTGGTCTTATCGCCACCCAGAGGCTGCCCATGACCAGTCTGCTTCAGGACCTACGACTTGCCCTTCGCCAAATGCGGCGCTCCCCCGGTTTCGCTGCTACCGCGGTCTTCACCCTGGCGCTCGGGATTGCCGCCAACGTCATCGTCTTCGGCGTGCTCCAAGCAATCCTGCGGCCTATCGATGTACCTCATGGAGATCGGGTGATGACACTCGCCCACAAGGACCAGGACTATCCGATTTTTTCCTATCCGGAAGTGCGCGATGTCCGCGATGGAAATTCGGTGTTCTCTGCCGTAGCCGCCGTCGACATTAATAACTTTGGCCTGGAAGCCAACGGCACCACTCGCCCTGTCTGGGGATACGAAGTAAGCGGGCAATACTTCGAGGTCGTCGCCATCAAGCCGTTCCTCGGGCGTCTGCTGCAGCGCTCCGATGACGATCATCCCGGAGCCTCACAGGCTGCGGTGCTTGCCTGGCCCGCCTGGCAGAATGATTTTGGTGCCGATCCCAACATCGTGGGAAAGACCATCCGTCTCAACAAGCATCCCTACACCATCGTCGGCGTTACCCCGGAAGGCTTCTACGGGACGGAGAAACTCGGGTACGCTGACATTTTCGTTCCCATGGCGAATGAAGAGTCGCTGGATGGAGTCAACTGGCTTGAGTCGCGGAGCAGTCAGCAAGTCTACTCGGTCGTGCGCATCAAGGACGGGGTCACCATGCCCCAAGTACAGGCTGAATTGAATACGATCGCTGCCCGTGTTGCCCGGGAGTATCCGAAGGAAGACGAGAAGCTGACACTCAAGCTCACCCGTCCTGGCCTTATGGGTGATTTTTTCGGCAAGCCGGCCCGCGCTTTTCTGGGTGGGGTGCTGGGGCTGGCTGGCATTGTGCTGCTCGCCGCCTGCGCCAACCTCGGTGGCCTGTTCGCAGCGCGCACGGCAGACCGCACTCGCGAGATTGCTATCCGCATGGCCATTGGATCGAGCCGCTGGCGGATCGTCCGCCAAATTCTGGTGGAAGCCGTTGTGATTTCGATCTTCGGCGGGGCACTCGCCTGCGGTTTAGCGTGGATGGCTCTTACCGGCCTGGCGAACTGGCACCCACCCACCGAATACCCGTTGGGGTTCCATGTCGTAATGCCGCAGCCAACGTTGATCCTGATGGGGCTGCTTGTCTCGGTTCTCGCCGGCGTAGCGTTTGGAGTGATGCCACTGCGGCAAATCTTCAAGACCGATCCCAATGACGCCATCAAGAGCGGCGGAGTTCAAACTTCAACCGGTCGCCGGTGGGCGCTTCGCGATGTGCTGCTGGCGGCACAGATCGCGCTCTGTTGCGTCACTGTCACGGCTGCCTATGTTTCGCTACGCGGCCTGGGCAGGGCACTGACCATGGACATGGGCATCAATCCCAAGCATGCTGTGCTGACGAAATTCGAGCTCAACCAGGCTGGATACTCGAACCAGACGGCCGACCGTTTCCAACGCCAACTGCTGGAACGGGTATCGAGGCTCCCGGGCGTGGTAGCAGCAGGCTACGGGACAACGACGCCTCTCTCTCAAGATACGGTTAATCCTGATGTCTTCTCTCAGCAAACGACCGATTTCAGGCCCTCAAACCGGGCCTTTGACACCTTCGCCTACCATGTCTCACCCGGATACTTTGCCGCCACTGAGATTCCACTGCGTGCGGGACGCGACGTAAGCTTCGCCGACACTGCAAAGACCCCGTTGGTTGCGGTGGTGAATCAGGAATTCGCCCGGCGTCTTTTCCACTCCGAGGACGCTATTGGCCGCTATTTCAAGAACAGTTCCGGCCAGCTGATCCAAATTGTGGGTATCGTGGCAGATGGAAAATACTTCTCGCTGACAGAAGATCAGGCTCCCGCGGTGTTCTTCCCAATCTCGCAGGAATTAACCACTCACACGTCGTTCGTCATGCGGATGGGGCTAGATTCTACCGTCGCGGCCACCAACGAGATGGGAGCCAGCATTCGCAAATTGATCCATGATCTTGACCCCGCCATTCCCGTCCGGGAATCGGGCGCCTGGAACAATCAGCTTGGACTGACGTTCTTTGTAGCTCAGGTGGCTACGGCCGCCCTTGGCCTCTTTGGCGCATTTGGATTGCTGCTCTCGATCACCGGCACCTTCGGCCTTGCGTCGTACACCGTCAGCAAGCGGCTGCGTGAACTGAGCATTCGTGTTGCCCTTGGTGCACAGGCGAAGCAGGTCCTGTCGGCCGCGCTCGGCCGTATGCTGATCTTGCTCGCCAGCGGATCTGTCATTGGGATGCTGCTCGGTATCGCTGCGGGCCGGGTGCTTTCGGCGATCGTCTACCAGGCGTCGGCGCAGGATCCATTTGTAATTGCTGCTGTTGCATTCACCGTGCTGCTCACCGGCTCGCTCGCCGTAGCGGGCCCAGTGCGACGCGCCCTGCACGTCGATCCGGCAAACGTGCTCCGCGAACAGTGATTTTCTAGAACCAGAGACGGTGTAGCGGCATATTCGGCGTCGGCCTCGAAATTTGGGAGCACAGCATCTTTGCTAATTGCGGCTCGCTTCCTCTTCCTCTCGCATGAACTCCATCACTTCCTGCGGTGGTGCCGTTGACATCCACACGGGAGCGAACGACATGCGGTGCAGCGCTGTCGGGCCTTTCTCACGCAGTGCTTTCAAATGCACCGGAGCGCTGTATCCCTTGTTTGATGCCAGGCCGTACCCGGGGTAAACCGTGTCGAACTCGCGCATCATGGCATCGCGTTCCACCTTGGCGATGATCGATGCCGCCGCAATTGACGCCGACAACGCATCGCCGTGAATGATCGGCGGGTGGCCCGGCCAACGCAAACTCTAACTTGGGTGCCCCGTTCTACCGAAGGTAGGGCGGGGCTCTTCTTAGCTCATCGAACGTTGATCGGCACTTTACCCAAACGAAGCGACAGTCCCATCTTCTCGCGGCGGCCCGCAGTCCATGGAGACTCGATTTCCACCGTGCCCGCTTCTCCGGTCATATGATGCCGGAAGCTGCCGGGTGCCCCACTCATTCGCGGTTTTCGAATGAGTGGGTGTATTTGATTTCCAGCGGCCACTCCTGACAGTTCACCCTCACCAGCCCGAGCTCGTCGTAGGCGTAAGCGCGAAAGCTGCTCCAGTGCCAGTCCTCGGGCGTCGCCACCAGCCCGCGCTTAACGGGATTACGGTGCATATAGCGCAGTTTCTCAACCCGCTTGGCCGTGGTCCACACGTTGAAATCGTAGAAACGCTTCTGCCAAACCGGCGTTCTCTGATCATGATCGCGCCGCAGCAGTTTGGTGAAGCGCTCCTTGATGACCTTCATCACGACCGATGGATCGCCCACCTCGGGTTCCGTGATGAGCAGGTGAACATGCTCGGGCATGAGCACGTAGCCGACAACTACGAAACGGTAACGCCACCGGGCCTGCTCCAGAACGCGTGCCAGCAGGTCACACCGCGCGCGAGTGTTCAATTGGGGTTGGCGACGGTAGCAACTGCAGGTAATGAAATGCAGGTCATGCTTGCCGTAAAAACGTTCCAGACCCTTCGTCACCCACACAGCATAGAAACTTCCGTGGACAACATCAGTGATACGTGTTGGGCACTCGTGTGATCGCCCACACATTCGAAAACCGCGAATGTGTGGGGCACCCAGCACCCAGCTAGTTGGCGCTAGTTCCCTTCACTTCCCCGCCAGCACCTGCTTCTGTTGCTCAGCCGGAAGCGCGTGATACAGCGCCAGGAAGGTTCCGTTAGTCCAGCCAAAGCCGATGAGGTTCTCGTGATAGCCCGCGAGAACCGGAGCTTCATCGCTTCCGGTCACCACATTGTACTTCTCGCGGATAGTGCCGGTGCGTTTGTAGTTGGCCAGCACGGTTCCGAGAAACTGCTCCGACACGTGGTCGGCCTCGGCGTTGAAGCCCGCGTGGCGCATGCCCTCAACCGCGATCAGGTTGGTGGGCGCCCATCCGTAGGGTAGATCCCACTGCACACCGGTTGTCCGGTCGCTCATGGCCAGTCCGCCCTCGTGCTCGAAGAGGCCGAGGTTCTTCATCACCGCCTTAGCCTGCTCGGGCGTGGCCAGGCCAACCCACAGCGGATAAAACGTGGTCACGTAGTTGTAGTCGGATTGCTTGCCGGTCTGGAAGTCCCAGTCGAAGAACATTCCCTTGTCGGCGTTCCACAGGTACTTGTTGATGAGTTGCTTGCGATTCTCGGCTGCAGTGCGCCACTTCTTCGCGTCATCGGGATGCCCAAGTATCGTGGCCATTTCGGCAAGGTCCATCTCGGCCTTGTAGAGCAGGCTGTTGAGGCACACGGGAGCGAAGTGGTGAGTGGAGCCGTCGAACGGCCCCCAGCGGAATGACGGATCGAATCCCGACTCGCGCATGGCCCGGTCGCCCTGGTAGAAGTCGGCGGTGAGTTTGACGGGATGATGTTCTGCGCACGGCTTGTTGTCACAGATTGGGACTTGCAACTCAGGGCCGATTCCCTTCTCCAACGTGGGCGCGATGTAGCCGTACTTCGCTTCGTCCTCGGGATGCTTGAGCAGCCAATCGGCAATGGCTGCGTAGTACTCGGGATGGTCGGCGATGTCGGGCACCGGGCCTTCGCCGACGTCGAAGTAGCGCGCAAGGCCAGTGTCTCCCGCGAGCTTGGGAGGTTTGATCCAGAGATCGTGATCGCGGACGGCGTATTCGTAGGCCTTCGCCAGCCACTTGTTATCGGCCTTCCCTGCCTTCTTATCGGCGGCGTACTGGGCCATGATCATCGACGTGAGAAACGGCGGCTGCGAGCGCGTGAGGTAGTAGGCACGATTGGCGTTGAGCACCGCGCCATAGTTCTCGATCTCGTAGAAAAAGTTCTCGATGATGCCGTGAGCGTAATCGCGCTCGCCGTCTTCGAGCAGGCCAATGATGATGAAGTAGCTGTCCCATCCGTACATCTCGTTGAAGCGGCCGCCCGGCACGACGTACTTGTTCGGCAGATACAACAGGCCGTGAGCGTTCAACTGATCGACCGGAATGGTGCCCAGGCCGGTGATCTTTTTCGGCAGGTTTTCGACCTTCACCCCGCACTTGCTGAGGGCCGCTACTGCTGGAGGCGCAGTCACTCCGTCGGGCAGGTAGAGCACCGAGGTCGCGCCCGCGCCGAACTTGGGATCGCTGATCGACGAGCAGTCGTTCATGGAGCGGCCCAAGGTGTTCCAGGCGTTCTTGATGAAGGGCAGGATGTTCTGCTGCGTCGCAGTTACTGGCGGCGCGGGAGCAACCTGAGGCTCCGCGGCTTGGGCGAATGCCTGTGATGCGCAGGACAGCAGTAGGACTGCGCAAACTAGAGATCGTCTGGATAGCGGTGAGGTGCGTCGAATCGAGAATTGCATGACGCCGGATTATAGCTGGTGGCTTCAATAATGAGAAAGCTCGCTTTGTCTCCGTACCTGCTCGACCAACTCCAACGTGACGGTTGACCTAGCTCTCTCACTCCCCCGGTGAAATAATCCCTGCTACTGCCTCGCAATCCACGCAGGCGCAGAGCACGCAAGAACTGCAGCGAGGATGCATTAGCGATACCGCCAATGCCTAATGACGAAGGCACAGCTTTGCGGCTGTGCCTCATACAATTCTCGATAGCAGATTTCCGTGGCGAACTCAGCCCGCTGTCCGGGAGGACACGGGGACGCGCCATGACCCAATTCTTATGCGTAGTGAGCAGCGTTCCTGTCGATGAACTCGGCCTTGTCCGCCGGGACTTCGTCGTTCGGGAAGATGGAGTTGGTCGGGCACACCGGCACGCAGGCGCCGCAATCGATGCAGCCATCGGGATCAACGTACAACTGGGTCGCGGCCTCGAACTTCTCCTCGTCCTTCTTGGGGTGGATACAGTCGGTGGGACAAGCTTCCACGCAGAGTTCGTCCTTGGTACAGGTATCAGTGATTGTGTAAGCCATGATTGCGATTCTCCTGATCTTGTGTGGACTGCCCGCCTCACTGGCAGCAGATCCGGCGGTACTTCCGCTGATTTCACTGTACAAATTTGGCAACCATCGGGGCGGTGATATGCGTCACTGACCTGTTGTGAGCGAACGCACAAACCACTTTTTGCGGAATCAGCGGCAGCGGGGAGCAGGACAAACTCTGGAATTGGCGCTGGCTCGCAGCCACGAGGATCTTGACACTATTTTGGTACGTTGGTACGTTAGTACCATGAAAGAACAACTGGAACACCCTATCGTCGTCGAACGCGTACAAACGGGAGTCCGCATGGAGAAGCGGTTGCTGAAGGTCCTGAAGGGCCTGGCCGAGCTCAAGGACATGACCCTGGGCGACCTGCTGGAAGGCATTGTGCTGCACGCCTTCGAGGGCAAGGCGCCTTTCTCCGACAACACGCTGAAAGAAATCGAGAAGTTGCGCAGCATTTACGGGCTGACGCTGAAAGCCACGGACAGCCATCAACTGAAGGAGAGACGCAAATGAAGCTGATTCACACTCACGAAGAATTCAGCCTGATCGTGAATGCTTCCTACGAGCAGACTTTCCCTCTCTTCGGCGCACACGAAGAGCGCAAATGGGCGAAGGGATTCGACCCGCAGTTCATCCACCCCTCCCCGCCCAGCGACCAGCAAGGGATGGTGTTTACGTGGAGCCAGAACGGCACTCCAAGCCTTTGGATGAACACATCCTTCGACCTGTTGTCCGGACACGTGCAGTATGTTTACGTTGTCACCGAGGCGATGGTCACGCTGATTGACATTCACCTGGCGAGATTGGACGAGACCAGTACGCGCGTGTCTGTGGTGTATGGGCGGACCGCGCTTCGGCCCGAAGCCAATGAACATGTGACTCAACAGGCGAACGATGACAGGAACAAAGGGGTAGTTTGGGCTGGGATGATCAACGGGTATTTCGATCAGGTTCAGCCCGCGCTCGCCAGCTCGAAGTAGACCTACGGAAGGCTACAGTTCTCTGCGGCCTTCCATTGCTTTTTGCATGGTGACCTCGTCGGCGTACTCGATGTCGCTACCTACGGGAACACCGGTCGCTATTCGCGTCACCTTGACGCCAGAAGACTTGAGTAGGCGCGCGAGGTAGGTAGCAGTGGCTTCGCCCTCGACAGTGGGGTTGGTGGCGATAATCAATTCATCCACGCTTCCCGCTTCGACCCTCCGGGAGAGACTGGCGATGCGCAACTGGTCGGGACCGACACCGTGCAATGGCGAAAGCGTCCCGTGCAGAACGTGGTACACGCCGTTGTAGTTGCGGGTCTTCTCGATGGCTGCGATGTTGGTGGGTTCTTCCACCACGCACACCAGGCGCTGGTTTCGGCTGGCGTTAGTGCAGTAGACGCAGGGATCGACGTCGGTGATGTTGTTACAAACCGAGCAGAGATGCAGGCTGGCCTTCAACTGGCGGATGGAGTCGGCAAGCTGTTCCGCATCCTCGTCGCTGGCGCGAAGGATGTGAAAGGCGAAGCGCTGCGCTGTTTTACCGCCCACTCCGGGAAGCTTCTTCAGTTCGTCAATCAAGCGGGCCATGGGTTCGGCGAATTTGGACAACGTGAACCTCGTTATTTGTTGGGGCGGGCTGTGGCGCGCCGGTGCAAGTCCGAGAATGCCGCCGGCTGAAGCCAGCTCCGATCAAAACCAACCACATCTACGCGACGCCGAAGCGCCGCACTACCCAATCAATTCAGGACAAAGCGAATCTGCAATAGCCTCAGAATCCCGGCAGACCCATGCCGCCGAACATGCCACCGAGGCTCGACTTCATGGCATCATCGACCTTGCGTACGGCTTCGTTCACGGCGGCAGTCACCAGGTCCTGCAGCATCTCGATGTCGCCGGACTTCACGACTTCAGGCTCGATCACGACGCCGAGAACTTGCTTTTGACCGTTCATTTTGACGGTGACACTGCCTCCGCCCGAGGAGGCCTCAACCGTGATCTGCTGCATTTTCTCCTGCAGCTTTTCGGCCTGCTGACGCGCCTGCGCCAGCATGTCCTGCAAATTGAATCCGTCCATGAATGCTCCGAACCTCGCGACGCATCGCGGAACAAAATTGCCGCCGCTCCGCGGCTCCGTGACTCTCCCGATTTGACCGCGGGCTGACGCCCACGGCTTACCCAAATATCGCCGCTTGGCGGCTCGTTTTGTACGTCTGCCTCCGGTTCAGCCGCGAGGCGGACCATGTGTTTCCTAGCTGCGCTCCTTATGGTCGATCACTGAGCGAATTTCCGCTCCAAACTTTTCCTGCATGCGCTGCACAATTGGGTCAGACATGGCACGACTGCGAGCTCCAGCGCCATTTGAGGGACGAGCGACAGGCGGCGCTACCTTGGGAATGAACTGCGCCCCTCCGCTCACCATCTTGAACTTCATGGGCTTCCCGGTCGCTTTTAGAAGCGCATCTTGCACGATGCGTTTGGGCCCCTCACCAAGAGCGACGTCAACCATAACCTGCGACATGGCTACTTTCACCGAGACTTCAATGCCGCGTAAGCTCCACTCGCCGGACTCGAGGTTGTGCGCCAGCATTTGCTGGCCCGTATCTTCCAGAGCCACCAAAACGGCGTTGCGAGCCAGATCGGGAGTCAGCTCGACTGCAGAGTCCGATGGAGTTTCTTCGATCGCGATCGCAACCGCAACCGCTACCGGCGATTCTACCTTGAGAGTAGCGCGTGCCGAGTCCGGCGCAACCGCACCAGGCCCGTTTGCCGGAGCGTTGGTTAATGCTGGAGTTTCCGCCTTGGGGTCGCTTTTGCGGTTGCGGTCGGATTCGAACGGCGATGGACCCTTGAACGGAGATGCTGCAGTTCCGCGCGAAGACGAAGTATCCGCCGCCGATGTTCGAGTTGCTTGGGGTATGCTGCGCGTCCCTGCTGGACTGGCGTTTCCGGACAATGCGCTCCCGCCACGCGAAGGAGTCGCTGGCGCTTTGGCGGCTTCCCCGCTCAGTAACTGTTCGAGCGGAAGCAGGCGCTGCGCGTGCACAAGTTTCAATAATCCCAATTCGAGATGGAAACGCTGCTCCTGCTTGTATCCCAGATCGGAATGAGTGCGCAGCATGATCTGCAAAAAGCGCGTGAGGTCTTCTTCAGTGAAGCGCTCAGCAACGCGCGAAACCCGGGCGCGTTCGTCGGATGAAATTTGCAGGACGGACGATTCGCTGCCGGCCACCTTGGCGACCACGGTGTTGCGCAGGAAGCGCACCATCTGGCGGGCAAAGTGCTGCGCGCTCTGTCCCTCGACGAGAAGGCGATCGATGGTGCGAAGCACGTCTTCGCTGGAGTTGCGCGCCACCGCATCCATGATGTCTTCGAGAATGTCGGAGCCAACCGTGCCCACCAGTCCACGCACCACGTCGGCGCTCAAGGTGTCTCCGCAACTGGCGATGGCCTGGTCCATGATGCTGAGGGCATCGCGCATCGATCCGTCGCCCGCCTCGGCCAGCATGGCAAGCGCGCTGTCGTCGGCGGTGATGCCCTCCTGCCTGGCAATATCGCGCAACTGGCCGACAATGTCGTCGAAGCTGACGGCGTGAAAACTGAAGTGCTGGCAGCGCGAGCGGATAGTCTGCGGAATGTCTTCCGGCTGGGTGGTCGCCATCATGAAAATCACGTGCGATGGCGGTTCCTCCAGCGTTTTGAGCAGAGCGTTAAAAGCGGCATCGGTGATCTGGTGGGCTTCGTCGAGAATCCAGATCTTGAAGCGGTCGCGGGCCGGACGATAGCGCGCGGCATCGCGCAATTCGCGGATTTCATCGATGCCACGGTTGGTCGCAGCGTCGATCTCAATTACGTCCACCGCATTCCCAGCGCGAATTTCAACACAGGAGTCACACACGCCGCAGGGTTCAGGGACAGGATGGTCCTTCGACCGGCAGTTCAGCGCCATGGCCAGGATGCGCGCGATGGTGGTTTTGCCAATGCCCCGGTGCCCGCTGAAGATGTATCCATGCGCGATGCGCTGCTGCTCGATGGCATTTTTCAGGGTGCGGGTGACGTGCTCCTGACCGATGACGTCGGAGAACTTCTGGGGTCGATATTTGCGGGCTAGAACCTGATAACTCATGAAAGGAACTTCGATTATACGGTCTGGGGCCGTGGAACTGGGAGTGCGCCAAAATGAGGCATAATATCGGCAAATGGGAGATGAGGAAATGCAAGCAATAGAATCGCTGCGCACGCTACTTAAGACCCTTCCCGCACGGCTGGGGGCGCTGCCTTCTGATGTAGTTGAGTTCAAGCCGCCAGAATCGTGGTCGGTGAAGGAAGAACTCGGACACCTGCTGGATTCTGCCGCCAACAATCACCAGCGAATCGTGCGCGCTCAGGTGGAAGACAACCCGGCCATGCCGGGCTACGACGGGGAGCAGTGGGTAGCTCTGCACGCGTATCAGACGCGAGAATGGCACGAGTTGATCGGAACATGGGTAGCGCTCAATCGGCAATTGCTCGCCGCCGCCGAGGCCGTGCCTGACTCAGCCTGGTCGCGGACATGCACTATCGAAGACTCAGCTCCGCTGACGATTCAGTTTGTTCTCGAGGACTACATCCACCACATGCGGGACCACTTGCGGAATATGAAAGTGAAGATTGAAGACTTGGAGTGAGGAGCCGGCTTAAGTGTCGGAAAAGCAGATTCCTCGCGGGCTGAAGAGACTGTGTCGCAACCAGTGTCGCCGCTCCGCGGCTCAATTTAATCTCCCACTTGACCCCGGGCTTACCGCCCGGGGCTAACACAAATTCCGCCGCTGCGCGGGTGGGGCGAATGCTCCTCGAGCGTTTTATCCCACCGAAAATTTGGATTCGCAGCTGCGACACATTCTCTGACGCCCGCGAGGAATGAAAATCGCCAACGACGTATCCCCTGGCCTAAGGGCCAGCACTTCACCAATCCGAAGTTCAGACCAAAGCACGAACCGGGTTCCGACTTACTTGGCGCAGTTGGCGTTATGGTATCCGTCGAGCTGCAACACGCGGGGTCCGAAAGCGCCTTCGACCTTGCTGACGGACTGCACGAACACGGCACGAAATTCCTGTCCAGTCGTTGGCGGCAGGTTAACGCAGGCAGCGAGCACTGCTCCGGGCACATACTGGACGGCAGGAGGCGGAAAGCAGCCCTTAGGCCCGCAACTTTCGCCATACACGAGCGACGGGCTGTACTCTGTCACGGCGATCCACTGCCCGTCTTTCTTCACGAATAATTTTAATCGGCGCGACCATAGTCATTGGTCAGGAAGTTGTACACGGGGACTGCGGAATCGTATAGGGCGTCACCTGCGCCCGGCCCACGCCGGTCGTGCTCACGCCTGCTGTCAAAAGCCCGGTGAGGGCCGCGAGATTCGCCGAGATGGAGCGCGGATCGAAAGAAGTGGGCGGAGGAGCAAATGCGCTGGAACTTGCGCCAATCGCATACAAGAGCGGATTGCCCGCCCCGAGAAGTTGCATGCTGCTCACCTGCGTCATTAGGGGACTCGGGATCAAAGGCGAACCTGAACTGGAGGCATTATCGAGGGCCTTCGAGTACGTGTATGAGGCGCGCGCCTGAAATCCGCGCCAACCGCGGGTCGTCACCTTGGCCACAAAAGCGTTGTAGTTGCCGTAGCCGAGGTTAGCTGTGGTGAAGATCGGGACGAAACTGAAGGCGTCGCAGGGCTGGCCAAACAGCCCCGGCGCCGAAGTCGTGCAAAACCATTCGTTGTTGAACCCGGTGTTGCTGGTAATGGGAAGGTTTGCCACATAGTTTCCGATGTAGGCAACTTCAGCCGAAACGTTTCGACCGATCTGTCGCTCAATGGAGAAACTCACCTGCCGCGTCATGGGATTACCAAGGTGAGCCGGATCAATCGCACTCACGGCGAAGGGCACGCTAGCGGCTTGATAAAAGGCTTGTTGAGCAGTGCGGCCGAGCAGGGTCGAATTGCCCAAACCGCATTGGCCGAAACCGCAATACGCAGTTTCAAAGTTCTGGCCGTAGAGCGTCTGGGGATTCGTCGTCGATCGCGGAGTGGGCCGATTGAAGGCCAGTTGCGCCATCAGGCTGGCCGGAACTTCGTCGAAGTAAATGCCAAATCCAGCGCGAACCACCATGTCACCGCTGGCAGTGGACCACGCTACGCCGAGTCGTGGTTCGAAATTCGTCTTCTTGGCAACCACAAAGTTGCCGTTGCCAATGACGCTGCACGTCCAAGGTAACGACTGAGAATAAGCTGGGTAGTAAGACCCGGTGTAGCTGTCATTTGCCGCACAATTATTGCCAAACGGATCGAGGACCTGGTTTTGACCTTGGCGGACGAGTCCATTGGCTGCTGTATCGAAATTCCACAGCTGGTGATTGGTTTCCGATGGTGGAGAAAAGTACTCGTAGCGAAGCCCGAAGTTGACGGTAAGATTCGGCTTCACGCGCCACGTATCCTGCCCGTACCCGGCCACCACGTACGAGTGGAACGTGGTCAGGTAAGGGCTGGGCTCCTTGATCGCATAGTCGTAGGAAGGGCTGCTGAATGCTGATACCGGGAAGCAGGTGACGCATGTCTCGCTGTCGCTGGTAAACTCGCCAATATTGCCGGAAACAACCATGCCCCGGCTGAAACCACTGTTATCGAAGACGTTCTGCAGCCTGCGCAAGTCAACTCCGGCGCGCACGGTATGCTTTCCCCTGAACCACACGATGTTGTCCATCAACTCGCCTTCGCTGTCTTGGCGTTTTCCTGGAGCGCTAAGTGGCGCGCCCAGACGAGCAAACGGGAACAACCCATCCAGCGACGGCGCAATGATCGGCACATTCGAAGGCGGGGACCATACGGAGTCGAACCATCCGCCCCACGCACCATTCGTGCATGATCCCGGGTTGACGCAGTTGGCGCCTGCATATTGCGGATCGAGCCCGGAAAGCAGATAGGTCGGCATGCGGCCGCTTGGCAAACCCACGGTAGCGGCGTTGAAATTGGCGTCCTGTGGCGTCTCCGTAACCTGGAACCTGGTAAACCCACCGCGAAGGACATTACTGAAGCGGTCAGAAAATTGGTGGGTGAACGTCGCGACCAGGTTCTGGTTCAGCACAGCGCGGTTTACGCCATTCCCGGGATAGGTCGGCGAACTGGGCAGGGTGTCATCGTGCAATTGGCGGAGATTCTGGAGGTTATAGCGAAATGTCCAATCCGTGCGTGAAGATTGAGTGAAATCGATTCGTCCGAGATAGTTGTCGACGTTGGTGTAGTTCGGGGCCTGTCCCTGGTAGAACTCCAGCACATCCGGGATGGCAGCAACGTTCGCTTGCGGATACAGCGACAGAACGCTCTGCGCGTACTGGGCGTCAGTGTAGCCTGGTGTACCTGGCGGGAATTCGCTGAGATGGCTCCGATCATAGGAACTAGGTACACGCACGAAGACGGGATTCGGATTGTCGATGCGCGTGCCCTCATAATCCCCAAACCAATACCATGCACTCTTCGGGCGCTTCAGAAACGAGCCGCCGGCTTGGGCACCGAATTGCTGGGAAGAAAATGGCTGGATAAGGCTATTGTGCTGCGCCAGAATCGCCGCCGGATCGAACAGTTGATTGCAGTCAGATGATCCGTAGGTCGCGTTCGGAGAGGTGCAATTGGTGGTCCCGTAGATCGAATTTAAGTTTTGGACGGTCTTGACATACTGGTTGTAGGAGTTGGGTTGATAGATTGGGCTTCCAATCTGATTGGTATTCGTGGCCGGCTGCGCGTTTAGCGGACCTGCGAATGCCGCCGCTTGATCGAACCCCGAGCCGTTGTAAACCGACAAGGGTGAACTCGCATTGATTGCATCCGATGCGAAGAAGCCGAACGCGCTGCCGTGAAACTTGGAAGTGCCCCGGCGGGTGACGATATTCACCACGCCGCCGATGTTGCGTCCAAATTGCGCATCGGAAGTGGCCGTGACCACGCGGAATTCCTGGATCGCATCGTTGACCTGAAAGGGAATGGCTTGATTGCTGCTTGACGCGACGTTGTCCATTCCGTCGAGTAAAAACGCATTCGAGGTTGGACGCTGACCGGAAATGCTAAAGGTCGTGTCCTTTAACTCCGACCATGCGGGCACGTCATGCGTGCTCGAAACCAGCAGACCAACCGCCAGGAAGTTGCGGTTAAACAACGGGAGACTGCGCAGTTGGTCACTTGTAATCACCGTGCTGACGGCGGTGGAGATTGTATCGAGCGGCACCCTCGACAATTCCCCTTCACCTGCCTGGGCGGGGGGCTGCGTACGGCTTCCGGCACTCTGCGCCGTTGTTCGCGACGGCTGCGCGGGAACAGGAGAGGCTGGAGTTTGTGGCGATGACGCGGGCGGACTTGCGTTCTTATCTTGAGCGGGCTGGTCTCCGTCAAGCCCAGTCATCAGGCTGGCGAATGGGGCCGCCCGTCCGGACACAACCAAGCTTATAGGCCGACGATATGCCGAGGAGGACAATGATACGGGCTGTTTGTTGCCCGGCCTCGGCTGCAATCGGGTAAGGTATGTAGCGTCTCCCCGCTGCGGAATCGCGGTAGCTTGCGGTCCATTCCCGGGCTTTTGGCAATCGAAGACCGGCTGCCGGGAAGAGGTGACATCGCGTTTCTCTCCGATAAACGACGGCAGAACATATCGCGTCTGTCCAACTTCGAGAGCAAACGTAACGCAGCGAAAGTACTTACTGGAACCTCGCGGTACTTCCGCACTCATCAAATAGTCTTTGGCTTCCACCGTCATTACATATCCGCTGGCCGGTGGGACAAAGAAAAAGGAGTATTGTCCATCGGAGTTCGTTTTGGTGGTGCGGTCGATCCCCAAAGAATCATTTTGCAGGCGAAACTGAACATCCGGGATTGGATTGCCGTTGATGTCTGCCGCGTCACCTTTGACCTCCGCTTCCTGGGCCAGTCTGTGGCTAGCTCTCTACGGATTCACCATACTCACCGCCGCCAATCTGTCGGCAAATTGTCAAAACAACGCGACCTATAATCCGTACTGTGGATCTACCACGAAAGCTGCTGTCAATAGTTCTAATGTTACTCAGATTAATGATCAGACTACGCTAGTTTGGGACACTGCGGGGGTTGCACTACCTACGGGTGTTAATCTTCCGGTCACCGCACTCTACAACTCCAACGGATCGCAAACCGGCTACTACTACAGCGGCGACACCGGGCTTTCTTACCTCAACCTCTTGGGAAACGCAGCAAGCCCGTGGCTTGCGTGGCACAATTTTGATCCCGGCACGACCTACAGCTGTCCTTCTACTTGTAGTTCTACTAATAATGCACAGAATTACCTGAATTATCATCAGGTCATCTGCACTGCGAGTTGCGGAGCAACCGGCTTGACATTCTCGCTTGCCGGCAGTGCAACTCTTAACCATGCGACCGACAGCAGTGCGCAGACGCAATTCAGGGAACCGCTGGGCGAGGCCGATATGAGCTATTACTTGTCCACTGCCGGCGCGTCTTCCTCGATCACCATTACCTTCCCAAAGAACGCACAGGGAGTTCAAGAATACGCGAAACAGTTTGATTTCTACTGGGGCAGCGTGGATACCTGGAATTCGGTTACCTTCACCGATATCCTCGGAAATACAACCACGTTCACTGGCTCAGACCTTTGTTCTAATACCACGGGCAGTTACGGCTGCTTTAACATTGCCGGCACTGACACTCCCCCTACCATGAACTTGAACGGGGCGGTAGTCCATTTTTCTACGGTGGCAGACTCCGCTGGGATCATCTATCCTTGGTCGAGCGTGACGTTTACTTCCAGTGCCCCGGCATTTGAATTTGATAATATCCGCTGGTACCTTGCAGGATGTACTTCGGGCCCCTGCACCTCGGCGGCGACGTCAGGTTCCAATGCCTCGCCCGTACCTGAGCCGTCCAGCATGCTGTTGATGGGGACGGGGATCTTCGGCTTCGCAACCCTGCTGAAACGCAAGATGGGTTCGTAACACTGCGGGTTGCGTCGCAATCGGCTTGCCGGAATCAGGTCAGAACCGCAGCGAGAGGCAACTCAGCCCTCCATCCATCTTTCGAAACTCTGACATGTCCAGTGGAAGTGGCTGGTAACCGCCACGCGACAAGTCCTCCTGCAACCGCGGAAATCCCGCCGGCATTAGCACTCGGCCGTTGACCAGCACACAGTTGCAGGCATAACTCTCCTCCGTTGGCACGCGAAACAGGTTGTAGCCGGAAAACTCTTCCCTGCCCGCCAGTTCTTTCATGACGATGAGGTCGTTGCTGTCCAGATAGGCGATACCGCTCTTGAGGTGCAGGATCGAGTTCACGTCCCGAATGTCGACTGGAGACGAGGTGAATCCATCCGCGGCGAGCCATTGGCTGAGTTGCCGCGCGCCCGCTTCGTTTGTGCGATGCGAGATGCCGATGAAGTAGTGAGACCCGGCCTCGCAAACATCTCCGCCATCTAGCGTGCCGGGCGCGGCGATCTCGCGGATCGAGGAATAGAAACGCTCAATCGTTTCCCTAATGGCAGCTCCTTCTCCTGATCGCGAGGCGGCACCCGGACGAGTAAGTACCGCCGACTTTCCGTTCAAAACGGCCGTATCTTCGACGAAGGTTGAGTCGGGATACTGGAGGTGCGCGGGGAGCCGAATCAATTCCAGGCCGCAACTCCGGAGGGCCTGACAGTAAGCCTCGTGCTGCAGCAACGCCAAATGCAAATCCGGCTCGCCGAGTGTTGCCGTAGTCAAACCCTCGGCAAAGTTCTCGCCTGGACATCTGACAATGGCATGTTTAAACATGTCGAATCCTTGCCGTTATGATCTCCACGGCGCTGTTCGGCTCTAATTCACTGCATCAGGCTCTGCACGTCGGGCGACAAGTTGCCTCCGCAAAACAGTATGGCCACCGTCTTGCCCTCGTAACGGGAGGCTTCCTGGAAGAACGCAGCCAGTGCCACACCTGCGGCGCCTTCGATGGTCCAGCCTTGCGCACGAGCCCATTTCATGGCGTCGAGGATTGATTCCTCGGAAACCAGCACTCCACGATGCATCGCCGCCCGCGCCAATTCAAACGTGATTGAACCCGGCTCAACGGCGCCTGCTGTGCTCTCCGACAGCGTGTAGGTCTCGGGAAACTCGGCGATTTTGCCGACACGGAGACACTCGTACAGTACCCGCGAATTCTGGGGCCAACAACCCACAATCTCTGTGCGTGGCGACTTCTGCCGTAGATATGTTCCGACTCCGCTGATCAGGCCGCCCCCGCCGGTCGCGATGAAAACTGCGTCGATGTTTTCGACCTGGTTCGCGAGTTCAACGCCAATCGTTCCCTGTCCCGCCAC
>Ga0207927_1000422_pt1 | contig 18011 bp, 20 predicted proteins | sample NGESurdeep072012_2_FD_184456 | JGI IMG/M metagenome (GOLD analysis project Ga0207927, IMG submission 184456) | Arctic peat soil microbial communities from Barrow, Alaska - NGEE Surface sample 210-2 deep-072012 (SPAdes) | ecosystem: Environmental > Terrestrial > Soil > Wetlands > Peat ... | reverse complement strand
CGCGGCCTGATCGCAGTGAGGCGGAAGCGACGGTTCAGGAATATCCTGGCCGACATACCCGTTCTCGGCGCCGAGCGGCCGAGGACCCAGGGGGCTATGCCTCGGTGAGTATCAACAGCGTCTCGGGGCGAACGCCGTCGAACTTCATCGCATCGGCTCCCGCCTCAGACTGCATCACCTCCTGAAAGGCAGCCATGTCGGGGATCTCTACGAGCAGCCCGACCCGATTCGAACCGTCCGGGTCCCGGAAGGTGCGCACCGTGATTCCCAGGGGCCCAAAGACTTCCTCTCGCTTCGGTGAGCTGAGCCAGTGGTCGACGTCGTCGACCTCGTGAAACCCAAGCAGCGTTGGCATCCCGCCTCATCTTTCCCACGGCGAAAAGCCGTGCGGTGTAGGGGTGTGAGCGAGTAACCGTACCGTTTCTCGTGGCCCCGCTTGGGACGGGCAGGGAAGTGCTGGGACCGACGACGCGATCACGCCTGCTTCATCCAGCGTAAGCGAGCGTCACGTCGGCGCCGATACGACTGGAGATCGTCCAAATGGGCAGCCTCGGGTCGGTTGACGAGGACGCTCGCTTTCCTGATACGGTCCGGCACTCGTTCGGCGCAAGCGGCCCGGCGCGAGGCCTGGGCCTCACAGAGGGGGGCAATCCAAATGCGGCATCAGGCTTGTTTCGCGCGGTTGAGCGTTCTGCTGCTTCTGGTTGCGGGGGTTCTCGGGGTTTGCGCGAGCGCGTACGCGGAAACCAAGAAGTTCCTGGCCACAGAAGGCGTTGAACGCTCCTTTGAAGCGCCGGCAGGCGTCACCACGATCCAGATCGTTTCCGTCGGCGGCAACGGTGGCGAAGGCAATAGTGCGTGCTACGGAGCTCTTGGAGGGCACGGCGCGGTACTGACTGCGACGCTCCATGTGACTGGCGGCGAAACACTGCACGTCCGCTTCGGGGGAGGCGGAAAGGGCGGAGGCAAAGAACGCTGCGCCGGCGGGCCCGGTGGCGGCGCATCCGAGTTGCTCGCCGGGGAAACGCCACTGCTCGTGGCAGGCGGCGGCGGCGGCGGCAGCAGCGGAACACCAAATGATGTCATCGTCTGCAAAGACCCCAAAAACCCCTGCACGGGCGGCCTCGGAGCCGCAGGTGGTGCGGGCGGGAGCGCCCAGGCTGGCACACCGGCTGGGGCTGGAGTATTGGCTGGTCTTAGCGGCGCCAACGGCGCCCCCGCGCTCGAAGAAATCTGTGAATTCAACATAGAAACGGGAACGACCTGTAAATCCCACGTCTATGAGTTGGGCGGATCTGGTGGCGGAGGCGGCACTTCCTCACCGGGGAACGGAGGCACAGGAGGATGCGGGGCGGGGTCGCCCGGCACCCTCGCGGCCAAAGGCTCGCCCGGCACCGGCGGCACGGGCGGTACCGGCACGGAATGTACTGGTGGTGGTGGCGGTGGCGGCGGCTATGCCGGCGGTGGTGGTGGTGCCGGCGGCGGCTATGCCGCTGGTGGCAGCAGCCTACTAATCGGTGCTGGGGGCGGTGGTGCTGGGTCAAGCTATATCGACACCGAAAGAGGCCTCGGCAGCGTCAGCGTCAATACGACAGAACCGCAGCAGGTCGCGATCAGCTACACGGTCCCGAAAGCCGTATGCACCACCAACACCGGTACGATCACGCTCTCGCCCGGCCTGACCAACACGGCGGCCGTCCAGACGATGAAGATCAAAGGAACGCTCACTGGATGCGCTGGTGAGAGCTTCACCGGCGCGATGTACACGGCGACCCTCAAGACCGCCGGTCCGGTGTCCTGCCCGGTCCTGAAAGGCGCGGGCGAACTGGCCTCTGGTGCAGCGAAGTACAAGTGGACGCCGAAAGCGAAGCCCTCAACAACGACAGGGACGCTCGAGATGCTGCTGACCGAAACACCGTCGGCGGCGCTCTCAGGCGAACTGACGGCCGGCCTGTTCTCGCCGCTCACGCTCTCCGGGAAAACCTCGATGACCTTCACGGGCGGCCCGACGTGCGGGACGAAGGCCGTCAAGAAGGGCAACTTGACCGGCACGACCGTCGGATTCAACTAGACCAAGACCAGGGTGGCCTGTGCCGACCGGCACGGGCCACCCGACTGCTGCTTTGCTGTACTTAGCGAGCGTCCGAGCCAGCACCGAGCAGACGAGCGCAACGGACGACGTCCGAGCGTGTCCCCGTGCGGTCGGCTCGCGCCTTCTTTCGCCAACGACCCGGTAGCGCGGGCGCTGGTTCGGAGACGGCCTTCAGGTATCGCGTATGAGCCGGTAGCGGCGGCGCGACACGCCGGAAGCATGGCTGCACACCACAAGCGCCGGGCGAAAGGCAGCTATTGACCCGCGCGTTCCCCCAAGACGCCAGGGACAACCTGGGTGGCGTCGACGTCGACACTGGCACCCCGGTGCTGTACCTCCGCGGCGCGGCCAGCCGCGGCGACCTTGAGAGCTACGCACAAGGGCTGCGATCGGCGGGCGTAAGGAAACTGACCGCCAGGCAGATCCCGGACGCCGGGCATTCATCCCCGAGGAGCAACCCGAAGCTCTCTGGAGAGCTATCCAGGACTTCATCGCAACGTCAAGCAGCGAGTAGATGCGGCGGTACACCCGCCAGACTGCCAATCAGTCCCCCGCCAATCGGTATGCGTATTGCTGATTAGCAGGGGGTTTACGACGCGCCCGAGAGGATTCGAACCTCTGACCTTCGGTTCCGTAGACCGACGCTCTATCCAGCTGAGCTACGGGCGCAGTGGGGCGTAGTCTAGTTGGCCTCCTGTCCGCAGGCGCGCCCAAAGGCCGCGGTTTGGGCGCGGCCGCCCGAAGGCTCCAAACCCGCCACCGCTTCAATCGCGCTCCTCCCCAGCCAGGAGCTCCATCAGCAGCGCGTCATGCCAGCCATCTCCAGCCTCATCCGCGTGCTCAGGGACGGCTCCTCTGTGCCCAATCCGGCTCGGTTATACATGCAGGGCTCACGCGACGGGACCGGTGCGTCGGGATCGGCGAGGTAGCTTGCGAATGCCCCTACTCGCTGCCGGCGAGGCTTGCGAGCAACTGTGCGGCGGCGGTGTCGAAGCGCTCCACCGCGCCATAGGGTCGTGCCACGAGCATCGCCCCCTCGAGGGCGCTGACGATGCTCCTGGCGGTGTCTGCGGCTGAGTTGCAGAAGCACAGGCTGTGCCGTCGCTGCGACCCTGCCCGAGAACCCGACACGCCACGGGATGTCGTCGTCCCGGCCGACCTCGGAAGGGCGCTCGAGGCGAATCAGCCCGCGCAGGCCTTCTTCAACGCTGTCCAACAGCGTGCAGCGCTTGCACGTCGACAACGTCAACGGCGCAAAGGCCGAAGAGACGCGTCAGCGACGCATCGACAAGGCCATCACGCTCTTCCTCGAAGGGAAGCAGCGCTAGAGACACCGGCGTAGATCGGGGTGCATGACGACTACCCGTATCGCCCGACACATCAGCCCAGGGCGCCAGCGCTTGGAGGCCACGGTGGGGCGGAGTCAGGGATACGTGACGGTGATCTTCGCAGCGCCCACGAGGCTGCCCGTGTCTTCGCCCGTGACAAGCTCGCCGATGTAGCAGGTCCGCTCGGTCGGCATCTTCCCCGGTTTTCCTTCGGGACACAGCCCCGCCTGGAACGTGGCGCGGAACCGGCCGCTGCCATCGGTCGTGACCGCCTCTTCGTTTGCGATGCATGGGTAGTGGGGGGCGAGCCAGAACGTGCGTCCGCACTCCCGGAGCTCGATCACCGTGTTTGCAGGGAATCCAGAGCCCCTCAGCATCGTGGTGGCGTTCACCATCACGGTGCGCGGTCGCGCGGTGATCTTGGGCTGCTCGGCCTGGGCCTGCGCCGGCAGTACTGGAGCAGCTGCCATAGCCGAGGCCGCCAGAGCGGCACAAACGATGAGGGTCCTCGAGTCGGACATCCCGTTCCCCCTGGGTCGACGACGTCATGAGCGGCTCCGCCGGGCGGACGCCGCTGGATCCATTCTGACACGTGCCGCGCGGAGGCGAAGCGCCGGGCAGGCACGGCTTCGCGGCACTGTGGTGCTCTCGAGAAGACTCGACGACCTGTGCGTCGGCGGGGTCCAAGTCACCGAGCTCCCCGTCGAAGTCTCCGGGCGCCTGCCTTGGACGGTGGGTGTCGCACACGACCGACTCAGGCTTCGCGGCGTAGCCGGTCGAGGCCGTCGAGGATGAGATCGAGCCCCCATGCGAACTCGATGGTGTTGTCGTACCCGGACTCGGGGAGCTTCGTAGCGATTTCGACGAGGTACGGGTAGTTCTCAAGCGCGCCGATCGTCTGCGTCCTGCGCTGCGCGGCTTCTCCGGCGCTGTCTGGGGTCTCGAACCCTAGATCCGTTTCCTGCAGGGCGAAGCCGTAGATGTAGGAGTCCTGGAGCGAATAGGCGTGGATCGCCATCTCGAATGAGAAGCCGGCCTTCCGCAGGCAGCCCATCATCGCGTTGTGGTTTCGCAGGTTCGCCGGCCCCGGGTGCCGCGACTCCATCATCCCGATCGCCCAGCTGTGGCGCTTCAGCGCCTCGCGCGTGGAGATCGCCCGGCGCTGCATGGCGGACCTCCACTCGAGGTCCCCGGAAGGGAGCTCGATCTCGCTGAAGACGATGTCGACCATGCCATCGAGGAGCTCCTCCTTGTTGGCGACGTGCTTGTAGAGCGCCATCGGCACGACGCCGAGCTCCTGTGCAAGACCGCGCATGCTGAACGCTTCGAGCCCGGCCTCGTCGGCGAGGGCGACGGCAGCCTGCAGCACACGAGCGCTGCTCAGCGGTTTCCGGTTCGCGATCTTCCGTTTCGTCATTGCCCTTGACAAGTGTACATCGTACACCTATAGTTCCACAGACGAGTGTACGCCGTACACCACAACGAAAGGCATCCGATGAACCCCGACGCGCCGTATCCCGTCCAGTACTCGGTCGACTACCCGGAGCGGCCGCTCAACCGCCTGACCACCTTCTTTCGCCTGTTCATGGTCATTCCGATCGCGATCGTGCTCGCCCTGATTGAGAGCGGCGGCTACGCCTACGGTGGCGGGAGGGCCGCGGGGGCTTTCGGCGCTGCCGGCCTGGTCGTGCTGCCCGCGCTGCTGTTGATCCTGTTCCGCCAGAAGTACCCACGCTGGTGGTTTGACTGGAACCTCGAGCTGATGCGCTTCTCCGCCCGGGTCGGCGTCTACCTGGCACTGATGGAGGACCGCTATCCCTCCACGGACGAGCATCAGGCGGTGCACCTCGAGTTTCCCTATCCGGACGCGCGCAACGAGCTCAACCGCTGGCTGCCGCTGGTCAAGTGGCTACTGGCCATCCCGCACTACGTGGTGCTGTTCTTCCTCTACATCGCCGCCTTCTTCGTCGTGATCGCCGCCTGGTTCGCGATCCTGTTCACAGGTCGCTTCCCGCGCGGGATGTTCGACTTCCTCGTCGGCGTCGGCCGCTGGACCAACCGCGTGATCGCCTACGCCCACGTGCTGGTGACCGACCGCTACCCGCCGTTCCGCCTCACGCCGTAGCTTCAGCGGGCAGGTGCGGGGACGCGACGGCCGTGATCAGGCCGAAATGGGATCTGATCACGGCTCTCGCAATGCGCAAACAAGCAATGTGCTCGCCGACTATCCGCGCGCTCGCTCTGGACGAAACCCAGCCGTCTCATCGGCTGGCGACGTCGTGCCTGCTTTCGACGCGACGCAGGCACGGATGACCCGATGCAGCGGGTTTGAGTGAAGCTGCAGAAGGTGGTTGCGCGAGCGGGGCGCGGGCGCTCAGCTGATGAGTGCCGTTTCGATCCCGCTCAGGGCCACGTCGAATATCGTCGTGCGGGCCTTAGCGCACGCCGGGGATCGCGCGCTCTTGGCCTTGTCGAGCTTGCCGGTAGCGGTGCCATAGATTTCGGGCCCCCATTCTCTCTGTGCGAACGTGCCGGAGACTTCCTTGAATTCGTACACGCACGGCCCTTCTAGGTCGATGCGCATCGGCGCCAGCTTCACGATCATCTTCTTGGCGCTCGTGATTTCAATCGCCTTGGCGCCTCCGCCGCAGTTTTCGATCTGCCCCGCTTCGCCCGTCCTGACGAGCTTGTCGGCTTTGGAGCGGTTCACCGCCACCTTGAAGTCCTGTTCTTCCCAATAACACGGGCCCAGCGAGTATCCGGCCACAAGCAGGACTTCGCCGCCCACCGCCAGCGGCTTGCCTTCCGCCTTCAGTTCCAGCAGCGTCCTGTTGGACGCGGCGCTGGCGCATGCGGTAGACAGCGTCAGCACGACGGCCGTCACACCCAACAGGAACCCCGGCAGTCTCGTCTTGCCCATCATGAACCCGTCTTTCGAACCGCGGTCCCCGCCCGCACGCGTGGACGGGTAGCCGGCGAGCGCCGATCAGACGCTCCTCGGCAGCCTAGCCGTTTCGCATCGCCGAAGCGCCATCTCTGGGGCTGACTCGCCGCTCGCCCGTCATCGCGGTCGGGCGCGTGTCAGACACGTAACCTGACAGCCATGACTGGCAGCAAACCCACCGGCTCGGGCGCTGTGCTGCCCGAAGCGAGTCTTGGCCTTGACAGGGGGAGGGCGTCCTGATGCGGCGGGGGGATGGCTTGATGCGTTGGGGTACTGCCCTGCTGTCGGTATCGGTGGGCGCGCTGCTCGACTGTTGCCTGGGCGCTCGCTACGGTTCCTAAAGCGGTAGCCAGAGGCGTAGGTGATGCTTCCGCAATGGCAGCCGAGGAGTCCACGACCCCCGACCTGGTGGAGCTTTCACGACGGTCAGTCGGGAGGATCAATCGCGGCGATGTCGCCGCGCGCGGGCTCAGGCTCGGGGAGGTGAGGAGCGAGCGATAGCGATGTACCAGTAGCCACCCGCGAGGTTCAGCACCCCAAGAACCAGGAAGAAGGCTGCCCATCCGTAGGCGGCGTACGAGAGGCACACGACGCCCGCGGCGGCCGCGACAAAGCCACCGGCAATACGCGTGACCCCAAAGGCGCGGAGGTGGCGGTATACCCATGGATTGATCAGGCGTTGCATGCCGGGTCGCGGGGGAGATGCCCACCATCCGCGAAGACCTTTCCGAGCGGCGTTGTCGTTGGCTGCGTTCATCGGGGGCGTCCCGCTCATGCTCGCTTCAGGAACCTAAAATAGAACGCCGCGAACACCAGGACAATCCCGACGTTTACCATCAGGCGCTCCCAGAACCTATGCCTGAAGAACAAGGCGTCCACGCCGACCACGACGGTTACCAGCGCGAGCACGTAAAGCACGACGCCTGCCTGCCTTCCCATCGCTCCACCCTACTGCTCGAGGACGGCGTCGCGGCCACGGATGACGCCGCCGGTCGGCAGCGTGTCGGGCGCTTCCCACACAACGTCATCGGCGAAATAGCTCCCGACCCCCGGCAAATCGCCGCTCCTGAGAGCTTCATAAGCCGCGCGTGCGACCGCTCCGTTCTCGGCTGATGGCTAACGCCGCCGGCGCTGCATTGCTCACTCAGCGAGCGTCCGCGCGACAGCCGAGCAGACGAGCGCAAAGGACGAGCCGCAGTCGTACCGACACAGGCTCGCGACACGATCGCTTAGGCCGGGCGAAGCAGGCGTCTTCCGACCCTCGGCCGACGCGCTCGGAGGTCGTCCGCTGCGAAAGTGAGCGCCAGCGCGATCCTCGCGCGCGTTTGCTCGCGGAAGCGAAACCGAGGGCCGCCTTCCAGCGGTTCGCCCACGGAGCATGCAAGAGTTGCCCCGTCGAGGAGCTGATTGGTGCACGCGGTGGTTCGCTTGCTCGAGTCCGGCCAGGCTGATCCGTTGGGCACCGAGGTAACCCTCGCGTCCGCGGATTTACCGACCGTTCGCCAGTAGATGTCACGGATGGCCTTTGCACGTGTCGGCGTAGGGTCGTAGGCATGGATCTCATCGTGCTTCTGCTGGTCGTTCTGATCGTCTTGGCGCTGGTTGGAAGCATCGCCGTGAGTCCGCTGCTGTGGGTGCTCGTCATCATCCTGGTGCTCTTCGCCTTTTTTGGTCGAGGCCGCTATTACGGCCGGTGAGATGAGGCGCGCTCTCCAACCGTCTTTGCGTGCCCGTCGTTCGCGGGCACTCGCTGTGACCATCTACACCTTCGGCCTGGCTCCTCGTCGATTGGGCGATGAGACCGGGCTACAACGCACAACAACCCCGGGAGGCCCATGATGGGCGAGCAAACCGACAAGATCAGCGGCCGCGCGAAGCAGGCCGTCGGCGCCGTGACCGGCGACGAGGAGACCAAGCGTGAGGGAGAGCGCCAGGAGGACAAGGGCAAGCTCAAGGGCAAGCTCGACTCAGTCGTGGAGAAAGCGGAGCACGCGCTCGAAGACGTAAAGCACAAGGTCGACCGGAGCTGAACGACCGTGAGCACACGCCGGTATGACGCCCGTTCGGGCGTTCCGCTCTTTCCCGACGGTAGGGGTGCAGCCTCGATGACACTGATTACCGGCCGTCCGGCCATTCGGCGCCAGGCCGAGTGCTCCGTGACAGCCTCCGGAACGGTGCATCGGATAGTCGGGCTCCTATGACCGTTGGTACAGCACTGTTGCTGATCGCCGTCGGTGCCATCTTGCGCTATGCGGTGACGGCGAGTGTGTCGGGCGTCTCGCTGGCGACAGTCGGGCTGATCTTGATGATCGTTGGCGGGGCGGGCCTCGTGATATCGCTCTTCTTCATAGTCACACGGAGCCCCCGCCGCAGCTAGCCCCACGAACCCGTGTAGTGATGACTATGCATCAGTCGCTAGTCCGCGACGTGAGACCTGGAGGCGTAAAACGATGGCCGAGGGACAGCAAGATGCCACGCCGGGAGTAACCGAGCAAGAGCACGATGCCGCGCTGAATGTCGCCGAGCACCAGCAGGTTGCTGAGTGGAACGTCACCGAGTGGCACGGGAAGATGCTCATAGACCGCAACGGCGAGAAGATCGGCAAGCTCCAAGACGTCTACGTCGACGTCGAGACGGATGTGCCGCAGTTCGCGACCATCAAGGAAGGCTTCATCGGCCGCCACCTGACCTTTGTGCCGCTGGGTGGAGTCAAGGTCGGGCCGGATAGTCTCGAAGCGGCGGTCTCCCTGGCGCAGGTAGAGGACGCGCCCGACATCGCACTGCACGGCGAGGAGCTCTCCCAGGCGGATGAGTCAACCCTCTACCACCACTACCAGCTCAACTACACGCCGCCCAAGACAGAGAGCGGCCGCCGGCTCGCCCGCCGCTGACACGTCGTCGGCAAGCAGACCAGCGCCCGCTACTGGGGCCCTGGCGCAAGCCCGCGTAGCTCCCAGCGACGGCCCCCTCCGGCCGTTTGTGCGACACCCACGACGAGGCGCGGGCGTCTCGCGCGGCGCCCGGCAGACGCATGCTTCCGCCAAGGCCAAGCGGAAGTCTGCCGACCGGAGGCCGATACGACTACAACTCGTCCGGTGCAGCAGTGTGAGCGGCGTCCTGACGCGCTCGCATCCAGGCAAGACCAGCTGTCTGAGCCGACCTGGCGCTGGTCCCGGCGGCGTCAACCGAGGGCGGACGGCTACGCCGGGGCCAAGCGATATGCGAGGTGCGTCGCGAGAGGGGAGACTTGCACCGAGTGTTGGATGAGCTGTCGTGTCTCACCGTCATCGAAGAGAGGGGTGCCGGCGCCGAGAATGATCGGCACGAGGTGGATTCGAAGCTCATCGACGAGCCCGAGCCCGACGGACTGACGCACCACGTCGCCGCCGCCCATCACGACGACATCCTTCTCGCCCGACGCGCCCCGAGCGCACTCGAGCGCTGCCTCGAGACCGTCGGTGACAAAGCTGAAGCGGGACGTGAGGCGGACAGAGTCCGGGACGCGGTGGGTTACGACGAACACCGGAGGGGTGGTGGCATGTCCGGCGCCGTAGCCGACGTCCTCACTCCACCCGCCTGGTGCATTGACGACCTCGAACGTGCGTCGTCCCATCACGACCGCACCCGTCGACTCGACGGCCTCCCGGAGAACTCGCGCGTCGACCTCACTGCTCGCATCAAATGCCCACGCGTGCATGGGCTTACCTCCCCTCCCGAGCCCTTGCCCCGGACCCGGTTCGGGTCCGGTGACGTACCCATCGAGAGACATCGTGATATCGGCAACGATCATTGCTTGCGCCCTACCCTAGCTGGGCGAAAGTCGGAGGAGCACTCAGGCCTTGGCGAATGACGACGCCCGGTTCGGATGACCTCCGAGCGTGTCGACTGACGGTCGGCACCTCTCAGTTTCGTCGAGCGCGGTACGCGGTCGCTCCGTCGTCGCACGATCAACCAAAGCGCCATCGCGTCTGGCTGAACTGCTGGCCCTTGGCGAAGCCGAGAATGGTCGTGGGCGTGACCCGATAGACAAGTGCCTCACCCGCGCGGATCGCGTCGCCGAGACCAAACCAGGTGCCCTCGGGTGCTGTGAAGCGCGCCCCGTACTTCGACTCGTAGGCGCTGGCGACCTGTTCGAGCTCCGCTCCATCGCCGACCTCGACGGCGCGTCCTTCGACCACGACATCGAGACCGTCGAGTCCGTTCTGGCCCGTGGTGAGAATGCACTGTGGGTTTTGCTGGAGGTTTTTTGCCTTACGCTCGTCCGGACCCGTGCAAAAGTACATTGCGTGGTCGTGCCACACCGCCAACAGCGGGGTGACGTGTGGACGTCCATCGGGACGCACCGTCGAGAGCCAGAACACTTCCGCCTCGTCGATGTACCGGCGTCCCTCCGCCCAATCTGTCGGGGTCGCCTCCGGGCTGCTGAACCCGGCGTGGAGTTCTGCAACCGGCATCTCTGCCGCCATGTCAGTTCCTTTCGTTGAGAACCCTAGGACTATCTCTCATAGACCGCGCTAACTGCGCGAAGTCATCGATAGACCCAATCGCCTACATGCGAGCCTCTAACGCGAGGCAGCCCGCCGCCGCCCCCACGCAATTGCGGGAGTGCACACGATGCGCCCGCTCGCTTGCGCTCGGGACGAGCCGCAGTCGTACCGGCACAGGCTCGCGACACGATCGCTTAGGCCGGGTGAAGCAGGCGTCTTCCGACCCTCGTCCAACGCAGGAGCGTAAACGGCGTCCGCCGACGCGCTCGCATTCCCGCGATAGCGTCAGAGCGCCTAGTCGCCAAGCGATCGTGCCAGAGTGGCTCACGCAACATCCCGGTCGCCCGATTAGGCTAACGGGAATAGTTAGTCGCGCAAGCGATCTATCCCTGAGCCACTGGGATCAGGGCCTTTGTCTGACCCGCCATAGAGCGACAAGGCAGCTCGGCCGATAAGGCCGACACCGACGATGGCCCCGTAATACGCACCAGATGCGACAGCGCGATCACGAGGACGACTCTGATGACCACGGAGAGCCCACAAAATGTGCGTCGGCCGCCCGTTGCCCTCGTATATCCAGCACCCTCTATGGTCATGGAGCCACGTACCGCAAGCATGATCTGCGACGCGAGCGCACACCCGCGTGTTTGACAATGTGTGATCTAGGGATACAGTCCACCCATGACTGTGAGAACTCGTTCGGTGGTTATATCGGTGACGACAGCCCTGCTTGCTGGTGTGGCGTCGGCGTTCTCGGCAGTCGCTTGGGCGACGCCACCGACGCTGCGTCTGAGCGCCATCGTGTACGACACCCACACGAGCATGGGCAGCTTCTCCTCCAAGGAGAAGCTCTATCAGGGCACCACCAAAGTGGGTGAAGACCGTTCTCGCTGCACCGAAACCTCGAAAACTGCGGTCCACTGCGTCGGCAGCTACACGCTCAAGCACGGGACGATCCAATTCTCGGGCACGATCTCCAATGCCAGCGACACGAATCGTCTCGCGATCACCGGAGGCACCGGGACCTACAAAGGTGTCCGCGGAACTGTCCTCACCGAATACAACAAAGCGGGAACCAAGGCCAAAGAGACGCTGACGTTCAAATAGGCGGTCCTCGACACTGTGCTCCAGCGCCGAGTGAGGCGAACGGTTAAGCACGCCAGGCGGCTCGTTGCTGATGACCCGCCGGCCGTACTGCTTTCCAGCACGAGCGACTGCGGTCGTAGGATCACCGAGCCTGTATCGGGTGGGGGCTATATCACTCCGTCGAACAACGGTATTGCAGCCCCCGTCTGCTCGGTGCCAGCAGTTGGCCTCGGCCCGACGGCCGCTTCTCGGGCAACGCGAGCGTGGAGCGGGCGGCAGGCAGATGCCCGCATCTGTCCCGAAGCGAGCGGACCCGCTCCTTCTTCCCGGGCGCCGACGCGGGCTGGCGGCAGGCTGCCGCTGGCTGGGGAGCGCGTCGACGAGCCGCTAGTAGTCCCAGCTTGTGCGGCTCCCCATCCGACGAGGCCGAGATTGAGGCCCGCGTGAATGCGCACCGAGCTCGAGCGAGACCGACGCGCGCGCTACCCATCGTCCGCCGTGTCGCGGCTGAGCAGCCGCTTGCGGAGCGGCCGTCGTGGGTCGGCCTCGCGTTCGGCGAGCAGGAAGTCGATCCCGCCTTCGACGGCGCGCTTGACCTCGTTGCGGACTGCACGGGCCGCCTCGTCGTCGTCCTGGCGACCCTCGAAGCGGGTGGTGTCGATCGGCTCGCCGAACCAGAAGTACAGGCGCTCGGGGTGCGGCAGGAGGGTCGGTCCGACGCCATGCACGAGGGGCTGCATCGGCCAGCCGGTGAGCTTCCTCACGACGTCGCTGAGGCGCGCGAAGGCCGGGTTGCTCTCGTCGATGACGATGTCGAGCATCTCCTCCGCGCCGACGGCCGCGAAGGGCACGATCGGATACCCGTGCTCGATCGCCAGGCGGGCGAAGCCGATGCGCTCCTTCCACATGAGCTGGTACTTCTCGCCGCGACGCTTGTTCACCTCGCGCGAGCCGCCGGGAAAGACCAGCACTGTCTGACGCTCGTCCATTAGCGCTCGGACGTTCTCGCGGGTGCCGCGCACCATGCCGCAGAGCGTGAGCGCCTCGCGCCAGAGGGGGATGGCGTAGTGGGCACGCTCGCCGAGCGAGCGCACGGTCAGGTGGCGTCGCTTCCACAGCTCGGCGAGCATGAACGGCAGGTCCAGGAGGCCGTAGAGGGTGTGGTTGCCCACGAGTAGCGACCCGTCGGCGGGTATGTTCTCGGCGCCGTAGAGCTTGGGCCGAGTCACGCGCCCGAGCGGCTCGAGCAGGGCGACGAGGATGTCGATCTCGCGCTCGGGAAGCATCCTCGGGATGTCGATCTTGCGGTCCTCCATGGCAGCGACCGTCATATCACGCGCGCCCCGACGCCGGGCAGAGCGCGAAGGGCGGCCTAGAGCGAGTGGGGGCCGAACCGCTCGACCGCGACGAACACAGCGAGCGCGAATATGACCACGTTCAAGCTCTGTCTGGCGTGCAGGAGGTCCATGCCGCGAGTGCCCGGTCGAGATCGAACCGCAGCCGCCCGGCCGTGCCCCTTTGCGGATCGAAAGCCAGCGCGGCGGCCCCACCGTGACCTGAGCTGGACCGAGTTCGACAGAGCCCGACGAGCAAGGCGCCTGCTTTCATGGCCCAGCGGGGGTCCCGCCCCGCACCGACCCCGCCCCCGGTTTGGACGAGAGCCGGTCTGAGGCTCGGCGAGATCCAGAGTGTCGCTGTGCGCGGGAAGAGCAGGAGTTGGCGCGCGGAGGGCCGAGCTCTTGAGTCGTCCGAACCGGTCGCCTCGCGTTGCGTTCTGAACGCGCTCGTCTTACACGAATGTAGGAGCGCGTTCGGGCGGAGCGCCGGCGTGGGCGCCTGGTCGGCAATGTGACCTGAACCTACCCGAGGGCTCCCGCAATCGCGGCGATCGCCGCCCGCTCGGTGTCGCTGACGGGCTCTTCGCCGTGACCGCTCTCCCTGTGTGCGCGGGCGACCTTTTCTGCGAGGTTGATGATGAAGCGCTTGTACTCGTCGAGCTCCTGTGGTGTCGCCTTGCCATCGAGCAGCGCGACGGCCTCGCGTAGGTGCCCCAGACAGTGCTCCTTGAGCTGTTCGAGTGAGCCATACCGCGTGTGATCGATCTCGGGCTTCACCGCGACGATCTCGTCGAGCAGCTCGCTTTCGCCATGGTGTTGGCGCGCCTCGACGTATGCCTTCGCCATCGAGACGGTCTCGCGCAGCGTCCCGCCCCGCTGCGCCGTGATGACGATCATGCCGGCGCTCGGCGGGCCCTCCAGGACCAGATCCCACTCCTGCGGTGTGAAGTCAGCCTTTGTAGTCATTCAACGATCCCTCTCGTCGTCCATCGTGCGCAGGTAGGGCGCGACGAGCTCGCCGTAGTCGGCCTTGCGCGCGGCGGGCAGATCCTTCCAGCCGGTGACCGAGCCGCGACACCGCGCGGCACCGCACAGGCACACGGCCGGGAAGTGCTCGATCGTGAAGTTGCGCATGGCGTAGTCGAACGTCAGCTCCTGCCCGGCGCCAATCGGCTGGCGGGCGACGAAGTCGAAGGCCTCCCCGTCGTTGAGGCGGACACCGCAGTTCGGGTCGCAGGAGTGGTTGACCTTCGGTCCCAGGCCGCCGTGGAGCGCCCAGCGGTCGGGACCAATCTGCGTCGCGTGCGAGTCGTTGCCCGTCAGCGCCCCAACCAAGAAGCCGACCATGACGGTCTCGCCAACCGCGAACGGGCGTGTGGCCAGAACCCCATCGCCCTTGCCGTTGGCCGTGCGGCGCAACTCGACGCCCTCCTCCTCGGAAGGCTGGGTGCTGCTCGCCTCGCGCTCCGCGAGGACCGGCGATCTGCCGCCACGCGACGCGGTGGCGACGGGCGGCCTGGACGTATGAACGTGGGGCAAGGGAACCCCTTTCGGTTGACGCCCTCGAAGGACGAGCATAGCCCCAGGGCCATCCGAGCCCCCCGGCGGCTCCCTGTGCTCGCTGGATAACAAGCCCAACAGCCAGCAGGCCGCACACCAGGTTCGCCACGCCGATGTCTCATGCGACTTGACAGGCTCCGCCTAAGCGATCGTGTCGCGAGCCTGTGCCGGTACGACTGCGGCTCGTCCGATGCGAGCGTGAGCGCGGCCCCAGGCTCGAACGCTCGCTGGTCCGCGAAAGCGGCAGTGCGGGGTCTGTTGTTCCGCCTGCCGGCTGGTCGCCCGAGGGCGGCGCGGCACCCCGCCACTTCCCGAGTGACAAGCCGCCACCCAGGGTCTAGACAGCAAAGGGTCCCGGCGGGCTCCTCATGAACATTTATCTCAACTGAGACGGACTCTTAGGTGGCGTTCATCGAGATGGCGATACTCATATATGCGACGTTCAAGTCGCTACGCACAACGTCCTCCTGAACTGTGCACACCGTCCGGTCCGCTCCCCCCCGCGGGCCGGACTTGTTTAAGGGGCCGGCCTCGATGGCCTGTCGCCTGAGCTGCGGATTCCGCGCCTCTAGCGCCCCGGCCGGCCCGGCCGGGCCAGTTCGCCACGCGTCCGGTGTCACCGCCGCGAAAGCGGACTACGAGCGAGACCGTGAGGACGGTCTCACGAGGGCTTTACCCGACCGTCAGGGAGGCCCGCGAGTGTCTGTCTCGAAATGGTGGATCGAACATCACCGCAAGATCAATGAGGGAGATTTCATGGCCAGAATCATCGTGACGACCGATCCAACGACCCAACACGCCGCTCCAGTGCTGCTGGACGAGAGCGTCTACTCGATACATCTCGATAACGACCACAACGCGGCGCAGCTCATCGAGCGGCTCGGCTGGGCGATCAACGACGCCGAGAACACCCAGCGGGCGGAGCTGGCACTGAACCGATGACGCTTCCGAGGCGGCCTGCGCCTATGCGTGGGTCGCCGGGGTGGGTCATTCTCGGCACGCACATCGCGCTCGCGGGCCAGCCCCCCTCCTCTCTCAGGGCCGGCGCCTCTCCTCCTCTCTCAGCTCAGACGACGCCGACGGTGGCGCGATCGCGGTGCTGCCCCTCGTCGGCTGCATGATGCTCGTCGCGCTCCTTCTGCTCGGCGTCGTCGCGCTCCTGATTCTCCGCGTCTTCGATCGCCCAGCAGATGCGTTCGAGTAGCCAACTAGCGCCTGACGGTAGGAGACCTCGTCCAGGTTGTCCAGGAGCCCGTCGAGCTGGTCGGTCTCGACGATGCCACGCCCCCGACACGACGTCGGATGCGCTGAGCGGGCAAGATCGTGTCGATGGTCGAGTCTGAGACGCGCACCTATTCTGCTGCCATGGCTGCCTGCTCGCCGATTGTGCGCGGCTGGAGCCGACTCGCGGTGGTTGGCCTCGAGCATCTACCGGATCACGGACCTGTGCTCCTGGCCGTCAATCACGACAGCTACTGGGATCCAGTGGCGGTCGGAGTCGCTGCGCTGCCTCGGCGGCAGATCCGCGCGCTCGCGAAGGCCTCGATGTGGCGAATCAAGGGGTTGAACCGCATCCTCGACGGAATGGGGCAGATCCCGATCGAGCGGGGAACGACGGACGCGGCGGCGCTTGAGCGCGCCATCGGGGAGTTGCGCTCGGGCGCGTGTCTCGGCATCTTCCCGGAGGGCACTCGCAGCCTCGGCCGAGATTTGCGGGCCCGAGGCGGCCTCGGCCGTTTGGCCGAGGCTGTGCCCGAGGCTCGCGTATTGTGCTGTTCGGTGGCTGGAACCACCGACATCGCGCGCTTCCCGAAGCGACCACATGTTCGTGTGCGCTTCTTCCCGCCTGCCGGTGGCGGCCTTATGAGCAACGAGAGCGCCGGCGATCTCACCGCCAGGCTGATGTCCGAGATCCGCGCGGATGCGCCGATCGCTGCGGCCGGCAGACGCCCGGCGCGAGTCCAGTGATCGCTCGAAGGTCGAACATGTGTGAGTGGCTCTGGCAGGCACGCTCGTCCACGGTGTATCGCGTCCTATCAAGACCGCGCTGGACGGGAACCGTGCCACTCCGTACTCAGCATGCCAAGCACGCATAACTCAAGGTGCACTCCGCCTCGCACCCGGTTGCGCAACCGCCGCGCTCCATCGAGCGCGCTCGCCTCGTCGGCCGTTATCAAGCCGCGCTCTGCGCGCGGGGCAAAGCGGAGCAAGCTACCTGCTCGGCTCGACCACGTGTTTCCCGCCGGCGTCGGAGGAGACGCGGCTGGTCAAGTTTATGCGCCCTACACGCTTGACCGAGGCCGCGGGACCGGCCGAGGCTCGTCTAGCCTCGCGGTGCGCGCTACCGCGATGTGAATCTCGATGACTACCTCGACGCCAACGCGACGTGGCGGCACACTCTCCGGTTGCACGCTGCTGCTTTCTTTTCGCTTGCAGCACTCTCAACCCGTGATCAGTCCGCACCCGCTCCGGACGACACTCGACAGCACGGACCGCCCGTGCTCAGACTGCTGCTTTCGCCGGGGCTAAGCGAGCGTCTCGTGCGTCGGAGCACGGACGAGTGGTCGTCGTCCGTTGCGCTAGCGGGAGGCGCCGGTGTGGACGCGCTCGCTTATCGCCGCGAGCGGCAGCGAGCGCGGCCGCGCCGGCTGCGACGTTCATCAGCGGCGGTGCGTCTCCGTCTCGCTCGCTGTCTGAGGGTCCGAAATCTCGTCCGCCGAACCCTTCGGTTCGGTCCCTACAGCGGTCCACGGGCGCGGGGGCCATCTACCAGCATGCGGAGGTCTCGGTCCGTAGTTGCCCACATTGGATGCGCGGGGTTCTTCGGTGCTCGGTGTGCGGGCCGCGCCGTAGCAATTGTAGTGTTGAGTCTCGGTATAGAAAGGTGGCAGTAGATGAAGCGCATGTTCAATGGCACAAGTGGGCACCGGACGGTTCGATCGGTACTGCACTCAGCGGTAACACTTGGGGCGGCGTCAGCGTTGTTGGCGGCCGGTTTGATGTTCGTCTCCGCAACTCAAGCATCCGCTTCTTCCGGCGTGATCGCCGGGCTCGATTACGGCCCGCTGGTCGGGCTGGTCGGCACCTGGAAGAGCGCCCCCAACGGCGGCGTGGATGTCGCCCCCGGGCAGGCGGGCTCGAAGGTGGGCAAGGGCAAGCCCGCAGTCTCGCCTTATT
>Ga0207927_1000414_pt1 | contig 18204 bp, 21 predicted proteins | sample NGESurdeep072012_2_FD_184456 | JGI IMG/M metagenome (GOLD analysis project Ga0207927, IMG submission 184456) | Arctic peat soil microbial communities from Barrow, Alaska - NGEE Surface sample 210-2 deep-072012 (SPAdes) | ecosystem: Environmental > Terrestrial > Soil > Wetlands > Peat ... | reverse complement strand
GGAGCGATCCCCATGCACACGGCGTTGCTGGTACAGAGGTCGTAATCAACGCTGACCTTCATAAGTTTCCCTTCGAGATTCTTGCTGTCACTGTAGTTGGCGACCCACCACTCACCGCTGGGTCGCCAAAACGATTGCTTGCGTACACTACTGACGAAAAGCAAAGGATGGGTATGGAGCAACGTTCTCTCGGTTCGCTGCGCGTCTCGGTCGTGGGCATTGGTTGTAACAACTTCGGGGGACGTCTCGACGCAGCGACCACCACCGCAGTGGTCCACGGAGCCCTTGACGCGGGTGTCAACTTCTTCGACACGGCCGACATCTACGGCGCCACCCAGTCTGAGGTCCTGCTGGGCCGCGCCCTCGCGGGTCGCCGAGGCGACGCGGTGGTCGCGACGAAGTTCGGGATGCCCATTGACGACGACCACGTCGGCGCCCACCCGGACTACGTGCGCCGCGCCTGTGAGGACTCGCTGCGTCGCTTGGACACTGACTACATCGACCTGTACCAATTGCACTTCCCCGACGACACCGTGCCCATCGCCGACACGCTGGGAGCACTCGCGCAGCTCGTTCACGCGGGAAAGGTCCGCGAGATCGGTTGCTCGAACCTCAATCCCGACCAACTTCATGAGGCGAAGGTCGCCGCCGGCGACGGTCCCGCGTTCGTTTCGGTGCAGAACCAGTACTCGCTCCTCGCTCGTGAGCCCGAGCGCGACGGCGTGCTCGAGACCTGCGAGGAGCTGAACATCGGATTCCTGCCGTTCTATCCCCTCGCGAACGGTCTCCTGACCGGGAAGTTCCGCCCCGGACAACCGCTCCCCGCCGGATCGCGCCTCGCCGCGATGTCCGCCGAACGCAGCGTGCACTGGCTGAGCGAGGGATTCCAGCAAAAGGTCGGTGCGCTCCTCGACTACGCCGACGAGATCCACGTGCCGATCCTGAGCATCGCGTTCTCCTGGCTGTTGAGTCATCACCAGGTGGCTTCGGTCATCGCCGGCGCGTCGTCGCCCGAGCAGGTCCGCGCCAACGTGGGCGCCGTTACGCAGTTAACGCCAGCTCAGAGGGAGCGACTGGACGAACTGACGGCCTGAGCGTTCCTTCGATCGCGAAACAAGCGTCTGGGGATCCACGACGTCCCTACGAGGCCTTGACGACCGCCACCATCTTGGTCAGCGAATCCTTCGCGTCACCGAAGAGCAGGATCGTCTTGGGGTTGTAGAGAAGTTCGTTCTCGATGCCGGCGAAACCCGGCCGCATCGATCGCTTCAAGAAGACGACGTTCTCGGCGAGTTCGGCGTTGATGATCGGCATGCCGTAGATAGGCGACGTCTTGTCGTCGCGCGCCGCGGGGTTGACGGTGTCGTTGGCCCCGACCACGAGCGCGACGTCCGCCGTCTGCAGCTCGGAGTTCGCTTCGTCCATCTCCTTCAGCTGTTCGTAGGGCACGTTCGCCTCGGCGAGCAGCACGTTCATGTGGCCCGGCATGCGACCGGCCACTGGGTGGATGGCGTAGAAGACCTCGATGCCCTTGGACTCGAGCAGTTCGCCGAGTTCACGCAGCACGAACTGGCCCTGGGCCACGGCGAGGCCGTAGCCGGGAATGATCACGACACGACTGGCGTAGGACAAGAGAATGCCGACGTCCTCGGCGCTGCCGGAGCGGACGCTTCGACCGTCGTCGCGCTCGGTGGCGCCACTGGCGGTGATGTTCGATCCGAACGCGCTGAAGAGCACGTTGGAAAGGCTGCGTCCCATGGCGGCGCTCATCAGTCGCGTGAGCAAGATACCCGACGCGCCGACCAGTGTTCCGGCGACGATCAACAGGTTCGATCCCAACGTGAACCCCGACGCGGCGACCGCGAGTCCGGTGAAGGCGTTCAGCAGCGAAATCAAGACGGGTACGTCCGCGCCACCGATCGGTAGGACGAACGCGGCGCCCAGGATGAACGAGAGCGCGAGCAGCACCCACAGGAGAAGCGTCGACTCGGTGACCAGAATCGTCACGATCAGGGCGAGCGCTCCCGCGCCGATGACGGCGTTGATGATCTGTTGGCCGGGGTAGGTGACGGGGCGACCGGTCATCAGTTCCTGCAGTTTCGCGAACGCGATCGACGAACCCGCGAACGAGACCGTACCGATCAGCACACCGAGCAGGACTTCGAGCGTGACGTAGGTCGCGGGGTGCGTGGACTTGATGTGGACGAACTCGGTGATCGACACCAATGCCGCCGCACCACCACCGACGCCGTTGAATATCGCCACCAGTTGGGGCATCGCCGTCATCTTCACGAATCGGGCGACGGGTACCGCGACCACCGTGCCGATGAAGATGCCGAGCAAGATGAGTCCCACGTGGTGCAACGGATGCCCGTCGACGTACTTGAAGAACGTCGCGACGATGGCGACGAACATGCCGCCGGCCGCGATCAAGTTCCCTCGACGGGCGTGCTTGGGACTACCGAGACCCTTCAGGGCAAAGAGGAACGTCGTCGCCGAGAAGAGGTACAACAGGTCAATCAGTGTTTCACGACTCACGAGGCGACCTCTTCGGTTTCAGTCTTGCGAGGTTGCGGCGCTCGGGCCTTGAACATCTCGAGCATGCGGTCGGTCACCACGAAACCGCCGACCACGTTCAGTGTCCCGAGAATCACCGCGAGGAATCCGAGCACCTCCTCGAGGTTCGTCGTCGCCGAGCCGAGGACGAGCATCGAGCCCACCAGGATCACGCCGTGGATGGCGTTCGAGCCGCTCATCAGTGGTGTGTGCAAGATGCTCGGCACCTTGGAGATGATCTCGGTGCCGACGAAGATGCTGAGCACCAACACCGTGGCGTACTGCAGCAATACGTTGCCCATCAGGCGTTCTCCTTCACTTCAACAACGGGGGTAATCGCGACGTGGGTGACGCCGAGGGCTTCGGCGGTCGGCGCGTGATTGACGGCGCCGTCGCGCGCGACGGTGACGCCGATGACGACCTCGTCGTTCCAGTCTGGGTTCAGCTGGCCCTTCGACCCGAAGAGTCCGAGCAGCTTCAGCACGTTGTTGGCGTACATGAAGCTTGCGTGGGCACCCATCTGGGCCGGCGGATTGGCGAGTCCGACGACGCGAACCCCCTGGTGATCGACGACTTCGCCGACCTTGGTGAGTTCGCAGTTGCCGCCGCCGTCGGCCGCCATGTCGATCACGAGTGAACCCTCGCCCATGGCTTCGACCATGGCGGTCGTCACCAGAATCGGGGACTTGCGACCCGGCACCGCGGCGGTGGTGATGACGATGTCGGCGCTCGCGACCTCGCTCAGGAGCGCGGCCTGCTGTTGGGTCCGCTCCTCATCGGTCAGTTCGCGCGCGTACCCGCCCACGGCGTCGGCGGTCACCGCGAGCTTGACGAAGACGGCGCCGGCGGACTCGGCTTCTTCCTTCGCGGCGGAACGGACGTCGTAGGCCCGAACCTTGGCGCCGAGGCGGCGCGCGGTCGCGATGGCCTGCAGGCCGGCGACGCCGACCCCCATGACCAGGACCTTCGCCGGACGGATCGTTCCCGCCGCCGTCGTCAGCAGCGGGAAGAAGCGGTCGAAGTAGCTCGCCCCGGCCAACGCCGCGCGATAACCCGAGACCGTCGCCTGCGAGGAGAGGGCGTCCATGTACTGCGCCCGCGAGATTCGTGGCAGGAGGTCGAACGAGAGGATCGTCACTCGGCGGTCGTTCAGCGCCCGAACGACGTCGATCGCGAGCAGCGGCGAAAGGAACGACAGGTGCAGTGAGCCTTCGGGCAGCAGCGCGGTCTCTTCGAGCGTCGGTGGATTGACCCGAAGGTTGACGTCACCGGTCGGTGCGTCACTGACGGTGGCTCCGACGGCCTGATAGGCCTCGTCGCTGAAGTGCGCCCGCACGCCGGCACCTCGTTGCACCACCACTTCCCAACCGTCGCCCACGAGGGTTTTGACGGCGTCAGGCGTTAATGCGACCCGGGTCTCCCCCGCTCGCGACTCCTTATAGAGCGCAATTTTCATCCTATATTTCTAGCAGCCCGACCAAGCGTGCTCTCCAAAAAGCAAAGTGACAAACGTCACGAATAACGCTATCGGCGTCGAAGAAAATTCAGGATTTCGTCCGATACCTCACGCGGAGCGTCGAGCGGCAGCCAGTGTCCGAGCCCTTCGAACCGGACAAAATCGAATCCGTTCACGCAGTAGTCACTCGAGCCGGTCATCTGACGCTCACCGAGGGCAAGATCGCCGCTCGACCAGATTCCGAGTGTCGGCGCGAGTATCGGTGGCAACACCGGCGGCTCCATGACGAACGCCTCGGGCGGGATGTTTGCCCGATACCACAGCAGATGCGCGGTCATCTGACCGTCACGTTCGAGTTCGGCGATGACCTCATCGACGCGCGGATGACCCATCCATACGCGCATCGCCTCGTACTCGTTCTTTCGCAGGAACGCCTCCCCCAGGCCCTCGTGGGCGAAGAGCAGCGTGTACCAGCTCTTCAGTTGTTGCTCGAGTCCGGCCGAGCGAAACGACGTCGGATGACCCACCGACAAGACCACGAGTCGCTCGACGCGATCGGGCAGGTACGCCGCGCACACCCACGCGAGGTTCGCACCCCAGTCGTGGCCGACGAGGGTCACCCGGTCCGCGCCGACGGCGTCGAGAATGCACGTGACGTCGCCGACCAGGAGGCGCATGGCGTACTGGGAGGTCTCGGTCGGCTTGGAACTTTGGCCGCAGCCGCGAAGATCGGGCACGACCACCCGGTAGCCGGCCGCGAGGAGATTCCCCGCCACGTCGTCCCAGAGGACCGACGTGTCCGGCCAGCCGTGCAAGAGCACGACGGTGGGCCCCTCACCGGCGACGCGCACCGACAACGTGACGTCGGCGTTGTGCACGAGGACCCGCTCCATCACCGCGACGGTACACCGAGTAGACCTTGAGTATGGAACTCTTTCGCGTGAACGTCGCGTCGCCCGTCGGGGAGTGGGGCGTCGAAGGCAACGCCAAGGTCATTACCCGTATCTATCTGCCGAGCGAAGCCGGACCGGCGTCGCGCGGCGTCGCGCCCAAGGCCGTGCAGGCCTGCGCGCAGCAACTGGCCGAGTACCTCGCGGGCAAGCGCAAGGCCTTTCACGTACCGCTCCTGCAGCTCGCCGCGACGCCGTTCCAGCTGGAGGTGTGGGAAGCGCTGGGCGAGATTCCCTTTGGCGAAGTCCGCACCTACGCCGAGGTCGCCGAAGCCATCGGCCGCCCTCGGGCCATGCGCGCCATCGGCAACGCGAACCACGTGAACCCCTGGCCGGTCATCGTGCCCTGTCACCGCGTCGTCGCTCGACACGGGATCGGTGGGTACGGCGGCGGCACCGACGTGAAGCGCTACCTGCTCGAACTCGAAGGCGTCACCTACGACTGAGTCGGCTCGGAGCGATCCTCGCGGTCGGGAATCGGCAGTCTTCGCACGGCGATCGGGTCGCCGCTGTTGGTGATCGCGCTGCCCAGACGTCGCACGACGTGGTGCGCGATCCAAAAGAGCACGATGGCAGAAGGCACTTCGACCGCCAGGGAGACAAGACTCGTACCGAAATCGTCGTAGCGCGCGGTCGTCACGTCGAACCACGCGTCGACCAGCAACAACGTTCCCGCCGCGCACGAAAAGAGGATGAGCACCGCTCGCCGTCGCCACGCGGCCCACGCCGCGAGCAACAACATCACGACCTGGGCGCTGTCGAGTCCGACCCACGCGATGTCCCAGTGATCCGTCGTGTAGTGGCGCGGTAGTCGCCAACCCAGGTAGATAGTCCACGCGGTTTCCACTAGCGCGCCCGCCGTCAGCGCCGTCAGCACCACCTCACGGGACAGTTGTGCGCGCTTCGGCGGGGGCATCAGAACGACTAACTAGTAACCGCTACCGGGTCCGACAACGCCGCGAACATCGCCAGGGTGCCGTCGGCCAGCCGCTGTCGCTCGTCGCCCGACAGCACCGAGAAGTACCGCGCCATCAGTCGCGAGGTCACAACCTCGGCTTGGATCTTCTTCGCCTCGAGTTCGGGCGTGACGGGCGGAACGTCATCGTCGCTGTACCCGTGGAGTTTGAACACCGAGTCGTCCTGGAGGTAGCAGGCCTCGAGCGGCGTGAGACCGACCTGCGCCACCGCGTCGATGTGCGCTCCCCCGCGTAGTTCACGCAAGAGGATCGTGCCCAGGTAGGCGGCGTGGACCGCGCTCGCGGGCGCCGGATACTGGAGATAACCGGTCGCGAGCAGATGGTGACCGGGCTCAGCCTCGCTCGTCACCCGACGCGCCAGGGCGCCAACGTCGGCGAGCACGTCAACGTCGAGCGCGCCAAAGGTGCGGTCGGCGAAGGCGTACGCGGCGAGCACGTGCTCACGCGCCGTCGCGACGGGGTCGGCCTTGGCGCGCGCACGGTGGAAGAGGAAATCCATCGTCCTGGGGTGAAAGAACGTGAACGCGCGGTCGACGACCTCGGCGTCAACGTCCCCGAGCACGCCACCTCGACCAAGGCCGTAGAACTCGAAGACGTTCATCCCGAGTTCCTTGGCGCGCTCGGCGGTGAGCGGATCGAAGTAGAAGCCGAGGCCCAACTTCTGGATCGGATCGGTCGTCAGTTCCGCGAGCTCGGAAGATTCCATGAGGTTGACTCTACGGCGCGACGAACCAGCCGCGTCAGTTCACGAAAGCTGGCCGTCGCGGCGAACACGCAGCTCGATCTTTGAGCCGCTCGGGACCTCGACAAAGCGCGCCGCGCCCCCGTGCCGCGTGACGATGTCGGTGACGATCGAAAGCCCGAGTCCGGTGCCGCCCGATCGACGGCTACGCGCCGAGTCCGCTCGAACGAATCGTTGGAAGAATCGCGTGCTCTGCGCCACGTCGACACCTTCACCGTCGTCGGCGACCGTGACGACGGCGAAGGAACCGTCGTAATGCGAATCGAAGCGAAGTTCGTGCGTCGCGTACCTCGCGGCGTTGTCGACGACGTTGCGGATCATCCGCTTCAACATCGGCGGATCGCCCGTCACCCTGGTCGGCTGCACGGTCGAGGTGTCGACGCTGAGTTCACTCATGGCGCGTACGCGCAGGGCCTCCTCGAACAGGAGGTCGTCGAGGTCCACGTCGACGCTCACCGCTTCAACCTGGTTCTCGTCGTGGCGCGCGAGCCAGAAGAGGTCCTCGATCAAGCCGTCGAGGCGACGACCCTCGCGCATGATCGTCTCGGTGACTTCGGTCCAGTTGACGCTCTGTTGTTCGCTCTGGGCCCGCTCGACGGTGGCGAGCAACGTCGTCAGGGGGCTGCGCAGTTCGTGACTCGCGTTCGAGACGAACTCCTGTTGAAACTTGGATGCCGCCTCGAGCCGGTCGAGCATGGCGTTGACGGTGCGCGCCATGCGCGCGATCTCGTCGTCGCCACCGGTCACCGGCACCCGTTCGGAGAGGTCGCGCGCCGCGATTCTTTCAACGCGGCGTCGAATCGACTCGACCGGCGCCAACGCGAGACCGATGCCCAACCAGATGAGACCGCCCGACAGCAGCAGCAGCAGCGGGAAGGAGATGGCCACGCTGACGAGCAGGACGCCCACGCTGTGCGAGATGGGCGTCCCGTAGACGTAGCCGAAGATCAGACCCAGTCCCCTGCTCGTCGAGATCGACTGCACCTGACCGTCGCTGACCTGAGGTTCCGTGCCCGCTGTTCGCGATGAATGCACCATCGTCAGAGCGAAGCCACTCTTGGCCGTGGCGTCCATCGAGCCGCGCGCCAGGACCGGCGCGCCGACGATCGCGGAACTCGCCGCCCATACCTCGGTCCCCGACGTGTTGGTCACTTGGATCACCACGTCGCCGTGCATTGGCAACGTCACCTCGGCGCTGCGCGACAGCGTCGAGGTGGAGAAACGCGCCTGGGTCTGGGCGATGGCGTCCTCGATCTGATTGGTCGCGCTGGTGACCAATGAGCGGTGCACCAGGTTCACGAGGGCCACGCCGGTGAATGCAAGGACGGCGGCGATGGAAATCACGAAGAACAGGGTCAGCCGCGCGCGAATGGACAGCTGGCGGCGCCGGCTCATCAGTCCTCTCGGACGCTGTAACCCACGCCGCGAATCGTGCGGATGATCGACGGGCTCTCCGCAATGTCGATCTTGCGCCTCAGATAGCCGATGTAGACCTCGACGATGTTCGGATCGCCGTCAAAACCGCTGCCCCACACCGTCTCGAGGATCTCACTCTTGGCGATCGAGACGCCGGTGTTGCTCAGCAGATACTCGAGCAGTGCGAACTCTCGCGGCGTCAGGGTCACGTCGCGCCCGTAGGAGACCACGTGTCGGCGCAGCGGATCAAGGGTGATGGGTCCGACCACGAGTTGCTGTGGTCGCTCTCGTTCGTGCCGGCGCAAGAGTGCGTGGATCCTGGCGATCAGGACCGACCGTTCGAACGGTTTGCGCAAGAAGTCGTCGGCGCCGACCTCGAGACCCTCGACCTCGTCCATCTCGCCCTCCTTGGCCGTCAGCATCAAAAGCGGCGTGTGGACTCCCGCGTTGCGCAGGTCAAGACAGACGCTGAAACCGTTTCGCTTGGGCAACATGATGTCCAGGACGATGACGTCGTAGGCGCCGTCACGCGCCGCGAGGAATCCCGACTCACCGTCGTGGCACTGGTCGACGTCGAATCCGTCGTCCACCAGCAAATCTGCCACCGCTCGCGCGAGGTCGTGGTCATCTTCGATGACGAGCACTCGGCGGCGTTCATCACTCATTTCAGGTAGAGGTTACCGTCAGACCCTTCGGCCACCGTTAACTTGTGCAATCCATGGGGTGCGGGTCCGTTCATGACCGCGCCGGTCTCGAGCTGGAACTCCGATCCGTGGCACGGGCACGCGAACACGTGATTGGCTGCGTAGTAGCCCACCGTGCAGCCCGCGTGGGGACAAACGGCGTCGTAGGCGACGAATTGACCCTTCGTGGCCTGCACGACGATCCCCGGATCGCCGGTCACCGGGATCGAGAACGTCGCCGCGTTGCCGACCGGCACGTCCTTCGCCGGACCGAGCAGGGTGCCCAGCGCGTTGGACCCGGTCGTGGTGGTCGTGGTGGCGCCGGTCTGAGAACCCGACGTGGTCGTCGTTGAACCCGAGGAGAGTTGCCCCGACGAGACCGGAGCCTTCGCACCGCCGACGACACGGCCGAGCGCCGCGCTGGCACCGGCGAAGATCGCGGCGGAGGTGCCGACCATCGCGGCGGCGGCACCGCCGAGCACCAGGGCGCGGCGATCCACCGAATCAATCTTGACGCGGGTCACCAGTGGTGCTCGGTCGCCGAGCAGCACCGGACAGACCGCCGCTTCACAGGCGAGTCCCTCCCTCGCCGAACATCGTCCCCTATTGAAGTGGCCGCACAGTTGCTGCACCTTGACGAACGGGATGGCGACCAGTTCCGGAGCGGGAGCGCCTTCCATCTGCGCGGCACGCCTCGCGATCCACGAGTCGATCGAGAGCCGCGTTCCGCTGCCCGAGAGAATGAAGGGCAACCACGCGAAGAAGAACACGATGTCCGCGCCCGTGTAGAACGGTGACGCGTGGAAACTCACGGTCAAGAAGAGATTGAGCGACAGGATCGCTCCGCCAATGGCGGCGACGCGCATCCACAGTCCGAGGAGCGCCCCCACGCCAATGGCGACTTCGGCCAACGAGATGATGATGCCGAGCGGCGTGGCGAACTGGACCAGGTGACTGATCAACATATGAATGGGGCTGATGCGAGCCGAGGCGATCAGCTGTGCCTGGATGGAATTAGGGCTGGCTGAGTTGAAGAAGTTGGGATTGGCGAGCTTCTGCAGTCCGGCGAAGAGAAACGTCGCGCCGAGAAAGAACCGCAGAGGCAAAAGGGCCCACTCAGACAGCGCCCAGGCGCGAACGGGAGCGTTCAGGGGCAGCCGACGTTCGGGCGGGCGGGCGTGACGAACCGGACGGCTGACGGGCATTTTTCAATGCTGCCACACCCACCTCGACAGTTGGTCGTCGCGCCCGTACTCCTTAGCGAAAATTTATCCACCAGAATGGGGAGATGCTCACCGCCAACGTCGTGTCCTACGTCTTGCACGAGATACAGCGTCTCCCCGGCGGTCTCGTCTACGGACTCGTCGGGCTCTTGGTCTTCGGTGAGGCGGCCCTCTTCATTGGTTTCGTTCTGCCCGGTGAGACCTCGGTCATCGTCGCGGGCGTCGTCGCCAGTCAAGGACACGTCAACATCGGCGTGCTCTGCCTGCTCGTCGTGGTTGCCGCCGTGGCGGGCGACTCCGTCGGCTACGCCATCGGGCGCCGCTACGGTGAACGGCTGCTCAAGATCCCGGTCGTGCGGAATCGACGAGCGGCGATCGACCGCGCACTCGAGGGTCTTCGTCGTCGAGGTCCGGTCTACGTCTTCGTCGGCCGCTTCACGGCGTTCCTTCGCGCGGTGATGCCGGGACTCGCGGGCATGAGCAAGATGCACTACCGGAGGTTTCTCATCGCCAACGCCCTCGGCGGCGTCATCTGGGGCATCAGCTTCACCTTGCTCGGTTATTTCGCCGGCAGCGCACTTTCCAAGATCGAGAAGTACGCGAGTTGGCTCGGACTCACCCTGCTGATCGTCATGGTGCTCTTCTTCGTCACGTTCCACTTCGTTCGAAAGCGGCGCGAGGCGGGGCGCGAGGCCGAGTGGAGCGTCTCGAAGGAGAGCGGCGATTCAGCCCAGGACGTCGAGTAACTCCGGCGTGGCACTCGTCGACCAGACGCCCGCACGCTGAGCGACGAGCCCGACCGACGCACTCGTCGGCCCGCGACCTCTGACGAGCGAGCGCACGTACAACTCGTCACACGTCGACGCGCGACGACGCTGCTCGGCAATCGCCTCGAGCGATTGGTTCATTTCGATCGTGCGGGTCGTCGCGACGAGGTGCGGACCGACCGTGGCGTCGTTGCTCAGCGACCGAGCCACGTGCTCGACCTGGCGTCGAGCGCTCGCGGCGTCGGCGAGCGCACCTCGACGCCAGGGCGGCGCCGTCGCGTCGAGGAACCCCCGCGACACCAGTCTCTCAGCATCAGTGAACACGACGACACCCGTCGCGACGTCGCCCAGGCGGTCCACGACACGCGTCGCGTACTGCGTCGCGTACGGAACCACCCACGGCAAGAGCCACGCTTCGAGACCGGTCCATGAGGGCCAGACGTCACCGAACAGCGCGATCGTCACGTCGAGGCCCAACGAGCGCGCGTGTCCGATCACCTGCCCATAGCGCGTGAGCGCGCTGTCGTCGTAGACACCGCGACGGGGCTCAACGCGTGCCCATTCGATCCCGAGGCGGACACCGTCGAGGCCGAGCGACGGTACGAGGTCGATCACGTGCTCGTAATCGCGCCACAGCCCCTCCGCGTCGCCGGGGCCGTCGTGGCGGCCCAGGGCGATCGTCGGCGAGAAGCACGTGGCCGGCTCGTGGGGACGATCGAAACCACCCTCCACCGCGTACCCCTCCAGGGTCGCAAGAACACGAGGTCGCTTGGTCACCGAGTCAGTTTCGCACGCCGAACATGGGTCAACTCCACTAGCGTTTCGACGGGTGCCCTACGGGGCCGTCTGAAGGAGAGCCATGGCTGACGAGATTCTTCGCGAACGACGCGGACACATTGAACTGCTGACCATCAACCGACCCGAGGCGCGCAACGCGATCAATCGCGCGACGGCCGTGGCCCTCAGCGACGCGCTCGACGAGGCCGAAACCGACGACGACGTGTGGGTCGTCGTACTGACCGGCTCGGGCGACAAGGCCTTCTCCGCGGGCATGGACCTCAAGGCCTTCGCGATGGGCGAATTCCCCGCGACCGACAAGGGCTTTGGCGGGATCACCAATCGTGACTTCCCCAAGCCGCTCATCTGCGCCGCCAACGGCTCAGCCCTGGCGGGCGGCTTCGAGATGATGATCAGTTGCGACATGGTGGTCGCCGCCGACCACGCCAAGTTCGGCATCCCCGAAGCGTCGCGCGGTCTGGTCGCCGGTGCCGGTGGACTGATTCGCCTGCCCAAGCGGGTGCCGATCACGATCGCGCTGGAGATGGCACTCACCGCTGACCCGATCGACGCGGACCGCGCGTACGAACTCGGCCTCGTGAACCGCGTCGTACCAGGGGCGCAAGTCCTCGACGCGGCGATCACGCTCGCCGAGCGCATCGTCAAGAACGCCCCACTCGCGGTGCGCACGTCCAAGAGTGTCATGAAACAGGCCATGGAACTCAACGAAGAGCGGGCGTGGGCGCTCAACACCGACTCGTTCGCGATGATCGGTCGCAGCGCCGACGCCCTCGAGGGAGCGGTCGCGTTCGCCGAGAAGCGCGAACCGCACTGGCAGGGTAAGTGACAATGAACCAGGGCCTGCTCAACCTCGTCGATCAGCCGCACCTCGCCGACGCGCTCACGATCTTTCGCCTCACGTTGCACGTGCTCGCCGCGACGGTCTGGGTGGGCGGACAGTTCGTCGTCGCCGGCTTGCTGCCGACGATACGCGGACTCGGCGACGGCGCCCCTCAGAAGATCGCGCGCGCCTTCGGGCGACTCAGTTGGCCGGCCTACTGGCTGCTCGTAGCGACCGGCGTGTGGAACTATCTGGCGATCGCCCACGGGTCGGCGACGAGCTCGTGGAACGCCGTCTTCGGCATCAAGATGGTCACCGTCCTCGTCGCGGGTCTCGGCGCGTACCTGCACACCAGGGCCTCGACCCCTCGCGCGCGGGGCATCTACGCGGGCGTCGGGACACTGGCCTCGATCGCGGCCCTCGTACTCGGCGTCGCGCTCGCGGGCTAGTGCAGGTGGTACACCAGCGCTGAGGTAGCGGCCGCGCAGATCACGACGATCGGAAAGGGCGCTCGCGCGAGGAGTGCCGTGAGTGCGACCGCGAGTCCGGCGAGCCGGTGATCGACCACGACGTGCGTCTTTACGACCAATCCTTGAGCGATCACGAGAGCGCTGAGCAGCGCGATCGGGATGAGCGCGTTCACCCGTTGCAGGCGCGGATTGGCCAACCAACGTTGCGGCACCTGGTGGCCCATGAGTTTGATCGCGAAGCAGAGCACGCTCGTCGCGATCAACACGCTCCACATCGTGGACGGGTTCACCGCTCCCTCCACCCGATCACGAGCGCGACGAACGTCGACGTGATGATCGGCAAGCCCGCGGGCAGCCACGGCGTGACGAGCAACGCGAACACCATCGACGCGGCGGCCACCATCCGCAGGAACGTGGTCTCCAGTCGGGGCCACAGAAGACCGAGGAACGCCGCGGGAACCGCCGCGTCGAGCCCCCACGACGCCGGATTGCCCAGGGCCTTGGCCCCGAGTGCGCCGAGCAAGGTGAAGATGTTCCAGAAGAGGAAGACGCCCGCGCCGGTCAACCAAAATCCCAGTCGCATCGCGTCGGTTCCCCTCGGCGCCTGGGAGAGCGCGACGCCGGTCGACTCGTCGATGGTGAGATGCGCCGACGCGACGCGACGCGCGCCGCGAACGCGCAGCAGTGGCGCCATCTGGATCCCGTAGAGCGCGTTGCGTGTACCGAGCAACGTCGCCGCGGCGACGGCGCTCAACGCGGTCCCACCGGACGCGACGACACCGACCGCCGCGAACTGGCTCGCCCCGGTGAACGTAAACAACGAGAACAGACAACTCTGCAGGACCGAGAACCCCGCGGCGACGCTCGCCGCACCGAAGGCGACTCCGTACGCACCAACGGTGAGCGAGACACTCAGCGCGTCGCGAACCGTGGGACGATTGAGCGACGTCATCGGTACATTCTGACCCAGGCGCCTCGCGACACCGGCCAAACGGGCCCGCCCTCATGGCGGGACGGCCCCCGCACTACTGTGGGAGAAGGCACGTCAAAGGAGAAGGCAGTGTTCTTAGGCGAAATTTTTGGACCAGACCTGTTGATTGTCGTGATCGTGGTCGCGGTGTTGGTCTTTGGCGGTGCGGCGATTCCGAAGTTGGCCCGCAACCTCGGATCGGCCAAGACCGAATTTGAAAAAGGTCTGAAGTCGGCCAAGGCCAAGGACGAGTCGACGACGAACGCCACCGACGCGAGCGAAGTAAAGGCACCCGAGACCGAAAAGTAGTCACGAGTGGACATCGTCGAACTCGCCGATCGCCTGTGGCGCGGCGAGGCGTCAACGAGCGAACATCATCCCGTCGTCTTCAGTGGCGACCTCGCCGAGATCACCGACGGCGTCGCGTTCCTTCCCACGTTCGGTAACTGTTCCGCGTTCACGACCGACGACGGACTCTTCATGGTCGACACCGGTTCGAGTTTCACGGCTCCCAAGATGCACTCGGAACTTCGACGATGGACCACGCAACCACTGCACACCGCGGTCTTCTCCCACGGACACGTGGATCACGTCTTTGGCGTCGGCATCTTCGAAGAAGAGGCCTCGACCAACGGGTGGGCGCGACCCCACGTCGTGGCGCACGAACTGCTGCCGTTGCGGTTCGATCGCTACCGCTTGACCAGTGGCTACAACCAGATCATCAACCGACGCCAGTTCGGCTTGAAGGACTTCAAGTGGCCGCTCGAGTTCCGTTACCCCGATGAGACGTACGTGCACGAGTTCAACCTGTACGTGGGCGCGCTCGACGTCCATCTGCACCACGAGAAGGGCGAGACCGACGACGCCACGGTGACCTGGATTCCGCAGAAGCGGGTGCTCTGCACCGGCGACCTGTTCGTGTGGTCGAGCCCCAACGCCGGCAATCCCCAGAAGGTCCAGCGCTACCCACGCGAATGGGCCCAGGCGCTTCGGCGTATGGCCCAGCTCGACGCCGCGTTCCTCCTCCCCGGACACGGCGTGCCCATCATCGGCGAGGACCGGATACGTCAAGCCCTCACCGAGACGGCCGAGTACCTCGAAAGCATCGTCGACCAGACGCTGGCACTGATGAATCAGGGCGCGCGACTGAGCGACGTACTCAGTTCGGTCGCGCCACCGAGTCACCTGACGGACCGACCCTTCCTCCAACCCGTCTACGACGAACCCGAATTCATTGTTCGCAACATCTGGAGGCTCTACGGAGGCTGGTGGGACGGCAACCCCGCCACCCTGAAGCCCGCGAACGACCGACGTGTCGCACGAGAACTGGCCGACCTCGTCGGCGGCGCCGCACGGCTGGTCGAGCGCGCCGAGGTCCTCGCGGACGAACGCAATGACGAATCACTCCGACTTGCGGGCCATTTGATTGAACTCGCCTGGCTCGCGGCGCCCGACGATCCAGCCATTCAGACAGCCCGCCAACGTATCTTCAGCGATCGAGCCGAAGCCGCCACGTCGACGATGGCCCGCGGCGTCTTTACTTGGGCCGCGCGCGAGAGCGTCGGACCGGAGTCCTGAACGTGCCACTATTCCTAGTGACGATAAGGGTTTTCACATCTTTTGCCGGCCTTTGCCCCTACAAAAGTGAGTAGTGTCGTGACGTGGAAATCAGCACCCTGCCCCCTCAGGGTGTGACGACTCGTACCCGGCGCTGGCGCCGGCTGCGAAAAGTGGTCGCACTCCCCATAGCCGCACTGGCTCTCGCCGGCTGTACGGTGCCGTCCTTCGGCGCCAAGCAGGGCGCCACGAAGACATCGCGTTCCACGTTCCACCTGTGGCAGGGCTTCTCCCTCGGCGCCGCGATCATCGGTGGATTCGTCATATTGCTGATCCTCTACGCCGTCATTCGCTACCGTCGCAAGGGCGACAACATTCCTCGTCAATCCCAGTACCACCTACCCCTCGAAATGCTCTACACGGTGGTGCCGATCATCATCGTCTTTGGACTCTTCGCCGCGACCATTGTCGTAGAGAATCAAGTCGTGGCCGATCCAAAGACCAACGTCACGATCAACGTCAACGCCTTCCAGTGGGGCTGGAAGTTCTCCTACCCCGGCACCTCAGCCGTCGTCGTCGGCCAGACCACGCAGGCACCAGAAATGGTGATGCCGGTCAACACCGACGTGCACATCAATCTCACGTCGACCGACGTCATCCACGGCTTCTACGTGAAGGAGTTCAACTTCTCTCGGTACGCGCTGCCGGGGATCCGAAATCAGTTCACGTTGCACGCCGTACAGACCGGAACCTTTTTCGGTCAGTGCACGCAGTTGTGCGGTCTCTATCATTCGCTCATGTACTTCAAGGTGAAGGTCGTCTCACCGAGCCAGTACGCCACGTGGATCGCCGGTTTCACCGACGCCACCACCGCGCAGGCCGCCTCCAAGGCAACGTCCCAACAGACCTCCTCGCTCGTTCCTTCCAAGTCCACCGCCAGTTCGGGAGCCAACTAGATGACTGACGTCTTGGAACACCCGTTGGACGTTCCCGAGCACGGAGACGGCCACCTCCACGACGAGCACCACGGTCCGTCGGGGCTGCTCAAGTGGATGACGACGACCGACCACAAGATCATCGGCCTCTCGTACACGGTGACGTCGGTCATCATGCTCGTCATCGGCGGTCTCTTCGCCGAGATCATCCGCGCCCAGCTGGCGACGCCGAACGGAACGTTGGTGTCGTTGTCCCAGTACAACGAGCTGTTCACGATGCACGGCTCGGTGATGATCTACCTCTTCGCGGGTCCCTTCGCCTTCGCTGGCCTCGCGAACATCATCGTGCCGATCCAGATCGGCGCCCCGGACATGGCGTTCCCGCGGCTCAACGCGCTCTCGTACTGGTTGTACCTGACCGGCTCGATCACGATGCTCGCGGGTTTCTTCACCGCCGGTGGCGCCGCGAACTTCGGCTGGGTCGCCTACGCACCGCTGTCGAACTCGATCAACACCCCCGGGGCGGGCGCGGACCTCTGGATCGGCGGACTGCTGCTCACGGGATTCTCCGCGATCTTCACCGGCGTCAATCTCTGCGCGACGATCTTCTACCTACGCGCGCCCGGCATGACCATGTTCCGTATGCCCATCTTCACGTGGAACATGCTGGTGACAGGGATCCTCATTCTCCTGGCGTTCCCCGTCCTCACCGCCGGACTGATCATGCTCTACTGCGACCGTCACTTCGGCACGCACATCTATTCGGTGGCCGGAGGCGGGGTGCCCGTTCTCTGGCAGCATATTTTCTGGTTCTGGGGACATCCCGAGGTGTACATCCTCGCGTTACCTTTCTTCGGAATGGTGACCGAGATCATCGCCGTCTTCTCGCGCAAGCCCGTCTTTGGCTACAAGGGCATGATCTTCGCGACGCTGTCGATCGCCGCGCTGTCGCTCGGCGTCTGGGCCCACCACATGTTCACGACCGGCGTCGTCCTGCTGCCGTTCTTCTCGATCATGAGCCTCCTGATCGCGGTACCGACCGGTATCAAGATATTCAACTGGATAGGGACGATGTGGAGAGGCGAGGTCTGGTTCTCGACCGCCATGTTGATGGCCTTAGGCTTCCTCGTCACGTTCCTCATCGGTGGACTAACGGGCATCTACCTCGCCAGCCCGCCGCTCGACTTCTTCACCCACGACACCTACTTCGTCGTCGCGCACTTCCACTCGGTTGTGATGGCCCTGGTTCTCGGCGGCATGGGCGGTCTCTACTACTGGGGTCCGAAAATCACCGGCTACCTGCTCAACGAGCGCATCGGTAAGGCGCAGTTCTGGTTCCTGTTCATCGGTACCCAGGTCTTCACGATCCCCCAGTATCTCCTCGGACTCGACGGCATGCCGCGGCGAATCGCGGTCTACCCCCACGACCCGCAGTGGAAGATGCTCAACGACTGGAGTTCGATCGGCGCCGCCATGATCGGACTCTCGACGCTGCTCTTCGTTGTCAACGTGGCGGTGAGCTGGAAGAAATACCCGGCCGGCGACAACCCGTGGGACGCCCAGACGCTCGAGTGGTTCACCACCTCGCCACCGCCGCACCACAACTTCTACCGCCTTCCGCAAATCCGCTCCGAGCGTCCAACGTGGGACTACAACCACCCCGAGCACCGTTCGCTCGCCCACGGCGACCACGCCGACCACGGCGCAGAGCCCTCCGCCGAAACGGTGCCCGCGCCATGAAAGTAGAGGCGAAGATGTTGCTCGGCCTGGGCCTGTTCTTCGGGATCATGTGCGCCGTGTACTGGAACTGGAGCCTGGAGAACGCCGGTGGCGTGATGATGTTCGCGGGAATGCTCCTGTGCTTCTTGCCGGGTAGCTACTACT
>Ga0207927_1000413_pt1 | contig 18210 bp, 19 predicted proteins | sample NGESurdeep072012_2_FD_184456 | JGI IMG/M metagenome (GOLD analysis project Ga0207927, IMG submission 184456) | Arctic peat soil microbial communities from Barrow, Alaska - NGEE Surface sample 210-2 deep-072012 (SPAdes) | ecosystem: Environmental > Terrestrial > Soil > Wetlands > Peat ... | reverse complement strand
CGCGAGGTGCGCGACGATCGAACGGTAGTTGGCTTGAAGCGCGCCGAGATTCACGCGCGCGACTGTTGGACGGATCATTCGACCTGATCTTACCCTCAGTACGCGTCAGTCTTTAGGTAAGGCACGACCGGAGATCGGCCGGCGCGGCAGACCTACGGCGAGCCGGGGGCGAGGTTTTCGAAGCGCGTGAATTCTCGGATGAACGCGAGCTTCACGATGCCGGTCGGGCCGTTGCGCTGCTTGCCGATGATCAGCTCGGCCACGCCTTGCGCCTCGGTCGGCGGCTGATTCTTGTCGGCGTACAGATCCTCGCGGTAGATGAAGACCACGACGTCGGCGTCCTGCTCGAGGGCGCCCGACTCGCGCAGATCGGAGAGCTGCGGGCGATGATCCGCGCGCGACTCTGGGGCGCGACTGAGCTGCGACAGCACGACGATCGGCACGTGCAACTCTTTGGCGAGCCCCTTCATCGACCGCGAGATCGACGCGAGCTCGAGCGTGCGGTTCTCGAACCGCCCCCGGCCCTGCATCAACTGAATGTAGTCGATGATCACGAGGTTCAGCCCGTGCTCGGACGCGAGCCGGCGGCACTTCGCGCGCATCTCGAGCACGCCGATCGACGGCGAATCGTCGATGAAGATCTTCGACTCGCTGAGCGTCCCGATCGCCTGCGACAGGCGCCCCCAATCCTTCTCGCCGAGGAACCCGCCGCGCAGCCGGTGCGCGTCGATGCGCGCCTCGGCGGTCAGCATGCGCAGGAAGAGCTGCTCCTTCGACATTTCGAGGCTGAAGAGGCCCACGGTCATGTCGGTCTTCGTGCCGACGTGCTGGGCGATGTTCAGCACGAGGCTCGTCTTCCCCATCGATGGCCGCGCGGCGACGATAATCAGATCCGACGGCTGGAAGCCGGACGTCATCTCGTCCAGCTCGACGAAGCCGGTCGGCACGCCGGTGATGAGCTCCTTGTGCGCGTGCAGCTTCTCGATCGTTTCGAAGCTGTTCTGTGCCAGGTCGCGCAGCGACACGAAGCCGTCGCGCACTTTGTCGTCGGCAATCGCGAAGATCGCGTGCTCGGCCTGGTCGAGGATGACGTCGGCGTCCTCTTCCGCGTCGTACGCCGTCGCCAGGATCTTATTGGCCGAGAAGATCAGGTTTCTGAGCGTCGCCTTCTCTTTGATGATGCGGGCGTAGTGCTCGACGTTGGTCGAGCGCGGCACGCCGTCGACGAGCGCCGAGATGTAGGCGGGGCCGCCCACCTCGTCGAGCTCGCCAGACCGGCCGAGCTCCTCCTTGAGCGTCACCAGATCGATCGCGTCGCCGCGCTCGGAGAGCTTCACCATCTTGTCGAAGATCCGGCGGTGCGCGTCGCGGAAGAAATCGGCCGAGTCGATCACCTCGGCGGCGAGGTTGAACGCGTCGTTGTGCAGCAGCACGGCGCCGAGGACGGATCGTTCGGCCTCGAGGTTGTGCGGCAGCGTGCGTTCAGCGACGGCGTCTGGCATAAGGAAAACGGCGCGAGGGGAGACGAGAGTGTAACTCAAAAAAGAAAAGGCGGAAGGAAAAAGTCCGACTCTTCCCGTCCGCCTTCAATTCTAACTTCCTAATTCTAACTTCCTAATTCTGTGTGCCCTCAGCGACCACCTTCACCTTGACGCGCGCCGTGACGTCGCGGTTCAGGCGGACCGGGACGTCGAACTCGCCCAGTTGCTTGATCGGCTCGGCCAGCTGCAGCGTGCGGCGCTCGATGTCGAAACCTTTCGCCGCCAGCCCCTCCGCGATGTCGGCCGTCGTCACCGACCCGTAGAGCGCTTTGGTTTCGCCGACCTTGCGGGCGATGATGATCTCGACGGTGCCTAGCCGCTCGCCCAGCGCTTCGGCGATCTTGTTCTCTTCGGCGTCCTTGACGTCCAGCTTCGCGCGCTCGCGCTCGATCTGCTTCTTGTTGCCCTCGGTCGCGAGCAGGGCGAGCTTTCGCGGCAACAGGTAGTTGCGCGCGTAGCCGTCGGCCACCTTCACCAACTCGCCGCGGCGCCCGAGATTATCGACGTGCTCTCTGAGAATGACTTCCATGTGCTTCGTCCTCTAATCAGTGACGTACGGGATGAGCGCGAGCTGCCGCGCGCGCTTGATCGCCGTCTGCAGCTTCCGCTGGTGCGCCGCACAGGTGCCCGAAATGCGCCGCGGCAGGATCTTGCCGCGCTCGGGCACGAACGGGCCAATCAGCTTGACATCCTTATAGTTGATGTCGTCGATCTTGTCCGCGCAGAACTTGCAGACCTTGCGGCGGCGAAACAGCGTCCGCCGCTGGCCCTTTTCTTTGTCGCCCGGTTTCTTGTCGCCGCGGCCGCCGCGTCCGCCGCCGCCGCCGCCCGATCGCCCTTGTCCGAATGCCATCTAAACCTCCACTCCGTCAAAGCGATCGTCTTCGGGCTCTTCCACTTCGCCGGCCGGACGGCCTTCGCCCGGCTGCCGCTGCGGCGGCAACCCGCGCTTGACGCGCCGCCGCTCGGAGTTGGACTGCCGCTTCGAGCGCGTGCGCTCGACGACGCGCTTCTCGTGATCGACGCGGACGACGAGATGGCGAATCACCTGATCCATCACGCGCAGCCGGCGGTCGAGCTCCTTCATCAGCTCGCCCGATCCGTTGATCAGCTCGAGGACGTAGACGCCCTCTTTCTGGTGCGCGATCTCGTAGGCCAGCCTGCGCCGGCCCCAGTTCTCGGTCTTCTCGATCTGTCCGTGCATGCGCGACACGACCGCCTCGAGCTGCTCGTGCAGCTCGGTCACCTGCGCTTCGGTGGTGTCGGGGGGAAGGATGTAAACGAGCTCGTACTGTCGGTCTGACATCTAACTCTCCTCGAGGACACGTTCACGGTCTGGACCGTGAACCGTGGCCACCAAACGGTGGCAAGGGTGCGCGCCTGCGCGCGCTATTCGGTTGTCGCCGGATCGCCGCCGTTGAACCCGTTCATCACCGCCCCGATCCCGGACGTGACGAACATCTCCGCCGCATCGGCCGCGCGCGCCGTGACGCGCTCGACCTCCGCGGCTTCATCCGCATCGAACCGCGTGAGCACGTGGTCCGCCAAATCGCGCCGCGGATCACCTCGGCCGACGCCGATACGCAGCCGCGAGAACGCGTCGCCGACGTGCGCCACGATCGACTTCAGCCCGTTGTGGCCGCCCGCCGACCCGCGCACCCGGGCGCGGAGCTTGCCGAGCGGCAACTGCACGTCGTCGACCACCACGAGCAGGTCGGCGATCTCAATCTTGTAGTACCGAAGCAGCGCGCCGACCGCCTCTCCGCTCGCGTTCATGAACGTCAGCGGCTTGGCGAGCAGGACCTCGTCGGCGCCACGGACCTTCGCGATCAACGCGTCGACCGGCGCCGATTCGAAGCTGACCTGCCAGCGCGCCGCCAACTCGTCGAGCACCGCGAACCCGATGTTGTGCCGGGTGCCGCGATACTTCGCGCCGGGATTCCCCAAGCCAACAATGAGCTTCACGCGAGGTCAGGCTGCAATCGCTACTTCTTCTTCTCGCTCTTCTCGCTCTTCTCGTCTTTGGCTTTCTTCTCGTCCTTCGCGTCCTCGTCTTCGTCCTTCTTGCCCTTCTTGATGACCTCGGGCTCGGCCGGCACGGTCGGCGCCGCCGCCACGGCTCCCTCCACGGGCGCCGCGACCTCCTCGGCCTTCGGCAGAATGACGTGCACGATCATCATCTCGGGGTCGCTGATCGGCTTCCACTTCTCCGACACCGCAAGGTCGCGCACGCGGATGCCCTGGTGCAGCATCAGCTCGCTGACGTCGACTTCGACGTGCTCCGGGATGTCGGCCGGCAAGCACTCGATCTCGATCTCGCGGCGAATGAACTCGAGGAGGCCGCCCTGCTGCTTCACGCCCTGCGGCGTGCCCTTGACGACGATGGGAATCCTGCGCTGCAGGAGGCGGTCCATCGCGACGCGGTAGAAATCGGCGTGCAGCACCTGATGGGTGACCGGGTCGAGCTGATACTCCTTCACGAGCACCTTGGAGTCGGCGCCGCCGAGCTTCAGCGAGATCAGCGTGTTGACGCCAGACTCGGAGTGCAGAATCTTCAAGAGCGCCTTCGGCTCGACGGAAATCGCCGTCGTGTCTTTGCCGGCGCCGCCGTAGAGCACGCCGGGAACTTTGCCCTCGCGGCGTGTCCGCCGCGCCTCGTTTTTTCCAAACGTGTCGCGCGTCATGGCTTCGAGTGTTGCGTCCATATCGAATTCCTAATTCCTAATTCCTAATTACACGAATAACGAAGAGACCGAGGTCTCTTCGTGAATGCTCTTAATCGCCTGCCCGAGCAGCCGCGCCACCGAGAGCACCACGATCTTGTTGCACGCGGCGGCGGCGGGCGACAGCGGGATCGTGTTGGTCACGATCATCTTGTCGATCGGCGACTTCTCGATCTTGTCGATCGCCGACCCCGACAGCACGCCGTGCACCGCGCAGGCGAGCACGCGGTCGGCGCCGTTGGCCTTCAGCGCGTTCGCCGCTTTGGTAATCGTGCCGGCCGTGTCGACGATGTCGTCCTGGATGATGCAGGTGCGCCCCTGGACGGCGCCGATCACGTTCATCACCTCCGCCGTGCCGTCGTCGATCCGCCGTTTGTCGATGATCGCCAGCTCGGCGTCGAGCCGCTTGGCGTAGGCGCGGGCGCGTTCGGCGCCGCCGGCGTCGGGCGAGACGATCGTCAGCTTCGGATAGTCCAGACGCGACAGGTAATCGATGATCACCGGCGCGGCGAACAAGTGGTCGACCGGAATGTCAAAGAACCCCTGAATCTGCGCCTTGTGCAGATCCATCGTCAGCACGCGGTTGGTGCCCGCGGCGCTCAGGATGTTGGCGACGAGCTTCGCCGAAATCGGCACGCGCGGCTTGTCCTTGCGGTCCTGGCGCGCGTAGCCGTAATACGGCACGACGGCGGTGATCCGCGCCGCCGACGAGCGGCGGAACGCGTCGATCATGATCAGCATCTCCATGATGTGCTGATCGACCGGCGCCGAGGTCGGCTGCACCACGAACACGTCGGTGCCGCGGATGTTCTCGTCGATCTGAAACGAGACTTCCGAGTCGGGAAACCGGCGCAGACGCGCCTGCCCCGGCGGCACGCCGAGGATCTTCGAGATTTCCTCGACCAGTTCGGGATGCGCGCTGCCCGAAAAGAGCTTCAATTCCCCAAAACCAGTTGACATGAAGGGATCACTCACCCGGTGCCTTCAGCCTCTCGAGGTGGCTGGGGCGGGAGGATTCGAACCTCCGAATACGGGATCCAAAGTCCCGCGCCTTACCGCTTGGCCACGCCCCATCATCCCGCCCGTTCGTTGACTTGGAAGAAGCTGCCTTCAGGATGGCCCGAACCACGTGGCGCAAACGGTAAGTGTATACGATGCACTGTTTCGCCGGCAAGTCAGGTCGGCCGCGCCAGTCGCGCGTAGCCCGCCCGATCGAGCGTCCGCGCCACCACAATCGACCGGCCGCGCCGGGCGAGCGCCCGGGCGGCGGTTGACGCCTGGGATCTGGACCTGAAGAGCCCGAACACGGCCGAACCGCTGCCCGACATCGCCGCGTGGAAGGCGCCGGCGCGAGCCAGGGCGCGGGCGATCCGTCCGATGTCCGGATGGCGTGCCGTCACCGGCGCCTCCAGATCGTTCTGATCAGACGCGGGGCGTTCCCCCTCGCGTCGATCGCCGTCAAACCAGGCGTACGCATCGGCCGTGCTCACGCCGAAGGGCGGCACCACGACGGTCGCCCACGCCGCCGGCGCATCGATCAGCGGATACAACAGGTCGCCGCGCTCGACCCCCAGCGCCGTCCCGCCGTCGAAAAAATACGGGACGTCGGCGCCGAGCGCCGCGGCCATCGCGCGGAGCCGATCGTGCGGCACGTCGATGCGCCACCAGACCGCGAGCGCGCGCATCGCCGCCGCCGCATCGCTGCTGCCGCCGCCGAGCCCCGCCTGCATCGGAATGCGCTTGATGATTCGCACCGAGACGCCGCGCGGCGCGCCGCTTCGCCCGGCCGCCTTCCACACCGCGTCCGCCGCGCGCCACACGAGGTTGGTCGCGTCGGTTGGACACGCCGGGTCGTCCGAGCTGATGTCGAAGCGTTCAGGCGAAGCCGCGCGGAAGCGCAGCGTGTCGTGCAGCGCAAGCGACTGAAAGACCGTGCGGAGCTCGTGATAGCCATCCGGACGCGTGCCGAGCACGCGCAGCGACAAATTGATCTTGGCGAACGCCCGCGCGTGCAGCTCCCGCCCCACGCCGCCCGGCGCAGGCTTGCTCCTAGCGGGCATCGGTTTTCGACGCGAGCGGACCGGACCGGCGCAGCTCTTCAAGCGTGATGGGACCGGCCCCGGCCGGAATCTTCACGCGGAAGGCGTCGGCGGCCAGCGGGACGTTCACCTCGACCTGCGAAAGCGAGAGCTGAAGATCGAAGGCGCCGGACGCCGGCGACGCGACACTCGTCAGCCGGATCGCGCGTGGCAGATTGTCCTGGAAGGCGCTGTAATCGGCGCGCCACGGGCGCCCGCTGCTGCTGCGCACGATGACCGCGACCAGACGCCACGACGCGTTCGCGTCGGCGCGGTGCAGATACAGCTCGCCGTCGTGGCCAGCCGCGACGACACGCCACAGATCGCCGAAGGCGCGCGCCTGCAGCGGGCCCGACGCCGGCGCCGACGCGCAGCCGGTGAGCGTATCGTGCAGATCGGCCGCGCCGAGCGGCACGCCGGTCAGCGCGTCGAGGACCTCGTCTGGCCGGCCATGCTCGAGCACGCGATTGTCTCGCGGCAAGAGCAGCGTCGCGTCGGTGCCGGTCGCGACAAAAATGAAGACCGGCTGGCCGAACGGCGCCACCGCTTCGAGACGCGCGGATGCCGGCGGGGACACGCCCGCGGTCAGGCGCGCGCGGACGCGGTGCCCGTCGGCCGACCCGCTGACGGCCACTTCGGCGGTGAGCGTGCGGATCGCCAGACACGGACCGGTCGCCTGTTGAAGCGCGCCGGCCCCGTCCTGCGCGGTAAACCCGGGGCCCGACGGCAGCCTGACGAGCGACGCGCCGCACGCGACCGACGTCAGAACCATCAGCACCGGGGCGAAGGCGAGCAGCGCCCTCATTTCTTGACGAGCTTTTGTCTGGCCGAGCGGATCTTCTTGTCGATGGCGAGACGATCGATCGCCTCGCCGTCGCCGGAGAGCGCGCGCGTCCAGGCGGCGATCGCTTGGTCGTAGCGCCCGCGCTTGAAGAGCAAGTCGCCGTAGTGATCCTGGATCACGGAGTTGGTCGTCAGTTGGTCGGCGGCGCGCTTCAAGTTCGGCTCGGCGAGATCCAGCTTGTCGGCTTTGAAATACGCCCACCCCAGGCTGTCGAGATACGAACCGTTCTCGGGCTCGATCGCGAGGGCACGCTTGATGTAGCCGACCGACTCGTCCAACCGATCGCCGTGTTCGGCCAGCATGTAGCCGAGATAATTGAGCGCCGCCGCGTTCCCGGGCTCGCGCGCGAGCACCTGCTTGAATGCCGCTTCCGCATCGGTGAAGCGTTTCTGCTTGTCGAGCACGGCGCCAAGCTCGAACGGGATCGACTGGTCCGCGGGAAATTTCGCCTGCGCGTCCTGCAGCACCCGCACGGCCTGGGCGCCACGATCGGCGTCCGAGTACAACTGCGCGAGCGCGACGTACGCGGACGGATCGTCGGCGTGCGCCTTCACGGCGCCCTCGAGCAGCGCGATCCCCTGATCCGCTCTTCCGTCCTGCCTGAGCGCCTGCGCCTCGAGTCGCATCAGCCGCTCATCGTCGGGCCGCTCGACAAGCGCCGCGCGCGCGATTTCGGCGGCGGCCGAGAACTTCTTCGCCGCGAGGTTCGCCTGAATCAGGTAGCTCGTGACCGACGCGTCGGCCGGCGCGAGGCGGTGCGCTTCCTCGAACAGCGGCAGGGCGCGGTCGTACTGCCCGAGCTCCTGATACGCAAATCCCAGGTGCGGCAGCAGCAGGCCGAGGTCGACACCGTCACCGGCCGATTCCGCGCGGAAGGCGGCGACCGCCGGCGTCAGCGCGTCGATGACGGCCCGGTACTGATGCCGCTCCTCGAGCGCTTCGGCGAGCGCGTAGTACCCCCAAGGGCTTTTCGCGTTGTCGGCGATGAGCGTGCGCGCCGTCGCTTCGGCGCCGTCGAGATCGCCGAGCCTGCGGGCGGTCTGCGACAGCAGATACTGCGCGCGCGCATCCTTCGGGCGCGCCGACAACACGTCCGTGAGGACGTCACGTGCCTTGACGATGTCGTCGCGTCCCGCATCCCCGGCGGCATTGACGAGCGCCGACGCGTAACGGACCTTGAGATCGAGGTTCCGCGGCGCGTTCTCCAGCGCCTTCCCGTATGCGTCCGCCGCGTTCTTCCACCGGTGCTCGCGCTCGTAGAACTCGGCGAGCGTCTGATAGAGCGGCGGATCGTCGGGCGCGGCCTGCTCGAGCCACAGAATCGCGTCGCCGTTGCGCCCCGCGCCGGCGTACGCTTCCGCGAGCAGCGCCGGACCTTCCGGCCAGCCGGGCTCCTGCTTCACGAGGTCGCTGAGGAGCGGAATCGCCTTGGCGTACGCGCCCGAGGCGAGATAGAGGCGCGCCAGCGTCGCGCGCACGTTCGGATCGGGCTCGACGTCGGGCTGATCGAGTGCGGCAGAGAGATGCGCAATCGCTTTCGCGGTGGTGTCGTCGGGCGCCGCCGCGGCGCCCGGCTGGGACGTGCTGCGCCGCGACTCGGCGAGCGCCGCATAGATGATCCCGGCGACGCGGTGCGCCTCGCGGTTGGTCGGCGAGATCGCGAGCGCCTGCTCGGCCGCGGCGAGCGCGTCCTCCGCGCGGCTCTGCCGCATGTAGAGCGCGGCCAACTCGGCGGGAATGTCGGCGGCGGTCGGATCGAGCGTCATCGCGCGTTTGTACGCCGCAATCGCGCCGGTCACGTCGTCGCCCGCCTCGAGATGGCGCGCGAGCATGAACTGATCGTACGCGTCAGCGATCTTGTCCGGCGCGGGCGTGGATACCTGGAGGGAAAGGCCGATGACCACCGCGAGGACCGCAAAACTCATACAAGGGAATTGTTCCACAAAAGCCGGTAGGTGTCATATAGTTCGGCGATGCCCGTCGATCCTGAACTGCTCGAGATTCTCGCGTGTCCCAACTGCAAAACGCCCGTGACGCTCGTCAAGAACGGGGCGGCGCTGAAGTGCGCGACCTGCAAGCGCGTCTACCCCATCAAGGATGACATTCCGGTGATGCTCATCGACGAGGCGACCATCGAGCCCTGAGACTGCAAATTTCAGATTGCAGATTGCAGATTGAGGATTCTGCTCGTCCGACTGCGGCTCATCGGCGACGTCGTCTTCACGACGCCGGCCGTGCATGCCGTCCGGCAACGATTCCCCGACGCTCAGATCACCTATCTCGTCGAGCCCGCGGCCGCTCCCGTCGTCGCCCATAACCCGCACATCGACGACGTCATCGTGGCGCCGCGGCGACGAGGGCTGATGCAGCTCGCGGCGGACCTGGCGCTCGGGCGCCGCCTGCGCGCCCGCCGCTACGACCTCGCCATCGACTTCCATGGGGGTCCGCGCAGCTCGCTGCTGACGTGGCTGAGCCGCGCGAAGGTCCGCATCGGGTATGAGATCGCCGGACGCGGGTGGATGTACACGCGGCGAGTGCCCCGCCCGCGCGCACTCCGGGCGCGGCACTCGGTCGAGAATCAGTGGGACCTGCTCGCCGCGCTCGACATCCCGCCGCCGGACCGATCGAGATTCCCCGTCGAAATGATGGCGGCGCCCCAGGCCGCGGCCACCGTCGCCGATCGCCTCGCACGCGCCGGCGTCGGCGCCGGCGATCGCCTCGTGGTCGTGCACGTCAGCGCCGGCAATCCGTTCAGGCGATGGCCCCTCGCGGCGTTCGCGGCGCTGGTCACGCTCCTGGTGTCGAAGGATGCGCGCCGGCGCGTCATCGTCACGTCCGGGCCGTCCGAGGGACAGGCGGCCGGCCGCGTGATCACGCAGGCGCGCGCGCTGCTCGAACCGGCCGATCGCGGCCGCGTCGTGTCGTGCGGCGATTTCTCGCTCGACGAGCTGCGGGCGCTGCTCGACCGCGCGGCGCTCTACATCGGCGGCGACAGCGGACCTCTCCATATTGCGGCGACGACCCGCGTGCCGATCGTCGCCCTCTACGGGCCGACGCTGCCGGCGCGATCGGCGCCGTGGCGCGCGCCGGACCTCATCGGGGAAGCGGTCGAAGTGGACGGCCTGCCCTGCCGGCCGTGCGATCAGCGTGTCTGCACACCCGGCGATTTCCGCTGTCTGACGTGGATCCGCCCCGAACAGGTCGTCGACGCCGCCGAGCGTGCGCTCGCCGCCACGTAACGTAAAATGTCTGGACCCATGGCTCATGCGCCCGCCCTCGACCCGCCGGCCGACCGACTGGAACAGATCGGCCTGCTGGCGCTCTTCGGCGTCGCGGGCGGCGTCCTCTTCTCGATCGCCGTCGCGCAAATCCTGCTGGCGCTCGCCGTCGTCTGCTGGATCGCGGTCGTCGCCACGCGGCACGAGCGCATCGCGGTCCCCGCGTTCTTCTGGCCGCTCCTCGCGTACGCGGGCGCGACGCTCGTGTCGGCCGCGTTCTCGCCGGAGCCGCGCGTCAGCCTGATCGACTGCAAGCAGCTCGTGCTGTTCCTGCTGGTGCCGCTCGTCTACCGCTTCGTGACCGGCAGCCGCGCGACGACGATGGTGACGGTGATTCTGTCGTTTGCGGCGGTCAGCGCCGCCTTCGGCATCTTCCAGTACGCGATCCTCCACTACGACAATCTCGGCCGGCGCCCGCAGGGCACGCTCGGCCACTACATGACGTATTCGGGGCTGCTGATGCTCGTCCTCGCGGCGGCCCTCGCGCGCATTCTCTTCGGGCGCAGCGAGCGCACGTGGGCCGCGGCGGTGCTGCCCGCGCTCGCGGTGGCCATCGCGGTGACGTTCACGCGCAGCGCCGCGGTGGGCGCCTGCGCGGCGGCGGCGATGCTCCTGTCGCTCAAGGACTTCCGCCTGCTCGCCGTTCTGCCGATCGTCGCCGCCGTCTTCCTCGCGCTCGCGCCGGCGACGCTCAGCGCCCGCTTCGTCACGATGTTCAACATGAAGGATCCGAGCAGCCGCGATCGGCTGGCGATGCTGCGCGAGGGCGCGCACATGATTCGCGCGCATCCCCTCGTCGGCGTCGGCCCGAACATGGTCGAGGTGCTCTACAGCCAGTACCGCGATCCGGACGCCGTGCAGAAGGTCAACCCGCACCTGCACAACGTGCCGATGCAGATCGCGGCCGAGCGCGGCCTGCCGGCGCTCGGCCTCTGGCTGTGGTTCATCGTCTCGCTCATCGTGTCGCTCGGCCGGCGCCTCGGCCACGACCGCGTGCGCTTTCTCGCCGCCTCGGGACTCGCGGCGGTGACGGCGATGCTCGCCGCCGGCATGTTCGAGTACAACTTCGGCGACTCGGAGTTTCTGATGATGTTCCTCGTCCTCATCACGCTGCCGTTCGCCGGCGAACGCACCACGACCACATGACGCTCCCGCCGATCGACGCGCGGCGCGCCCGCGATCTGATCGCCCGCTTCCCCGGCCTTCCCGTGCTCGTCGCCGGCGACGTGATGATCGATCGCTTCATCGTCGGCCGTGTGACCCGCATCTCACCGGAGGCGCCGGTGCCGGTCGTGCATTTTCAGACCGAGCACGTCCGCCTGGGCGGCGCCGCCAACGTCGCCCACAACATCGCGGCGCTCGGCGGCGCGGTGTCGCTCATCGGGGTCGTCGGCAGCGACGCGGCCGGCGCGCGATTGCGCGAACAGCTCGCCGCGACCGGCGTCACCGTGGACGGCCTCGTCGAAGACCGTTCGCGCCCGACGACCGAGAAGGTGCGGATCGTCACGGAACGCAATCAGCAGGTGGCGCGCGTCGATTACGAGCGCGACGCCGACGTCGACGGCGAGATCGAGCGCCAGATCGTCGCCAGAATCGGACGGCTCGGCGCCGGCGCGAAGGTGCTGCTCGTGTCGGATTACTTGAAGGGCGCCGTCACCCGGCCGATCATCGAAGCGCTCGTCGAGCTCAAGGCCGCCGGCGCGCCGTTGATCGTCGACCCGAAGATTCCCCACCTCGCCTGCTACGCGGGCGCGACGCTCGTCACGCCGAACCACCACGAGGCGGAAACGGCCACCCATCGCCGCATCCGCACCGACGACGAGGCGCGCGAGGCGGCGCGAGATTTCCGCGCGCGCGCCGCATGCGACGCGGTGCTCATCACGCGAGGCGAACACGGCATGTGGCTGTCGGACGCGACCGTGGAAGGTGCGATTCCGGCGGTCGCGCGCGAGGTGTCGGATGTGACGGGCGCGGGCGACACGGTCGTGGCGACGCTCGCGCTCGCGATCGCGGCCGGCGCGACCATGGCCGAAGCGGCGGTCATCGCCAATCACGCGGCGGGCATCGTGGTCGGCAAGTTCGGGCCCGCGACACTCACACGGCAAGAGCTCGCGGACACGTTCTAAATTCTGGGTTCTCGGTTCTGGGTTCTTAGTGCCTGAAGTGCCGCTTCCCCGTGAACACCATCGCACAGTCGTGTTCGTCGGCGGCGGCGATGACCTCTGCGTCGCGGACGGACCCGCCCGGCTGCGCGATCGCGGTCGCGCCCGCCTTCGCGACGGCGTCCAGGCCGTCGCGAAACGGAAAGAACGCATCTGACGCCACGGCCGATCCCTGCAGCGACCGCTTGGCCGCGCGCGCTTTCATCACCGCGACGTTCACCGCATCGACGCGGCTCATCTGTCCGGCGCCGATCGCCAGCGTCTTCCGCGCATCCGTGAAGATCACCGTATTGGACTTCACGTGCGCGCACAGCCGCCACGCGAAGCGCAGCGCCCGCCACTCCTCCGCCGTCGGCTGGCGCCGGGTGACGACCTTGGGGAAGTCGCCGGTCGGCCACTCGGCGCGCGCCTCGACGACGCGATCGCGCTCCTGCATCAGCAGGCCGCCGAACACCGACCGCAGTTCCATCGCCAGCCACGGATTATCGTCGCCCTCGCCTGAAGCGGGCAGCGTCACGACGCGCATCTTGCCTTTGGCCGCCAGAATCGTGCGCGCCTCGTCGGCGACCTCGGGCGCAATCACCGCTTCGACAAAGGTCGACGTGATGGCCCGGGCCGTGTCGGCGTCGAGCGGACGATTCAGACCGACGATGCCGCCAAACGCCGAGAGCGCGTCGGCGTCACGGGCGCGCACGTACGCGTCGGCCGCCGACGACCCGGTCGCGGCGCCGCAGGGATTCGTGTGCTTGACGACCGCCGCCGCCGGCTCGTCGAACTCGGCGACGATGCGCCAGACGGCGTCGAGGTCGAGGAGATTGGTGTAGGAGAGCTCCTTGCCCTGAATGAAGGTCAGGCCGATCGGCGCGTCGGGCGGCTCCCACAACGACCCGCGCTGATGCGGGTTCTCGCCGTACCGCAGATCGCGCACTTTCTCCACCTCGAAGGTGTACGAGGCGCGCGCGGGGCGTTCGGGGACGCGCACGAGCCTTCCGCGGTCCCACGAGAATTCCGACAGCGTGTCGGCGATCATCGTGTCGTACAGCGCGGTGTGGGTGAAGGCTTTCACCGCCAGCCGAAACCGGAACGTCGGCGACGGCCCCTGCGTGCGATCGAGCTCGCGCACGAGCTCCGCGTAGTCGGACGGCTCGACGACGACCAGCACGTCGGTGAAATTCTTGGCGGCCGCCCGCACGAGGCTCGGCCCACCGATGTCGATCTCCTCGACGAGCTGCGCGAACGTCGTGCCGGACCGCGCGGCCGCTTCCGCGAACGGATACAGGTTGACGACGACGATGTCGATGAGGCCGATGCCGTGGGCGGCGGCGGACGCGAGGTCGTCGGGACGGTCGCGTCGGGCGAGGATGCCGCCGTGCACCTTCGGATGCAGCGTCTTGACGCGGCCGTCCATCATTTCGGGAAAGCCGGTGACCGCCGACACGCTCGTGACGGCGAGGCCGGCTTCACCGAGCGCGCGCGCGGTGCCGCCGGTCGAGACGAGCTCGAACCCTCGGGCCGCCAGGGCGCGCCCGAGATCCGCGAGGCCGCTCTTGTCGGACACGCTCAGCAGGGCTCTTGGCATAACGGGTAAAGTCCAGTATTATCTCAGCGACGCCGGGCGGGCCTGGCGCCGTAAGGAAAAGGCCGCACACGCGGCCCTTTTTTTTGTTCAACGACGCGGCGAATGTGTCGTGTCCACAGCAAGCAGGGAAGAAGAACGATGCGCATCACAGGCAAAGTCAAGTGGTTCAACAACGCCAAGGGTTACGGGTTCATCGAACGCGACGGAGGCAGTGACGTCTTCGTGCACTACTCGGCCATTTCGGGCGATGGATTCCGCTCGCTCGAAGAGGGCCAAGCGGTGGAGTTCGAGATCGTTGACGGCCCGAAAGGCCCGCAGGCCGGCAACGTGACCAAAATCTAAGTCGCCTCGCGATGCCGGGCGCCCGCCGGGGTGCCCGGCCCCCCGCGCTCCCGCCTGATTATTCGTTTCGCACCCCTCTCAACGCGCGGGCGGTGAAGTTGACCTTGCCGTCTTTCACCGCGACGCGAAACGCCACTTCCGGACTGCCGCTCGACTTCAGCTTCTTCACCTGGTTCTTCACCAGATCGGCGAACTTGTGGAACGGCACGTTGTCCTCGCCGACCTCGCGCCGTGCTTCGGCGAGCGACTGGTACAGCTCGTGCAGCTTGTCCATCTCGCGCAGCGGATCGTGGAATGCGGCGACGTACAGGATGTGATCCTCCGGCTTCTTCGCCTCCGGCTCCTTGGCCGCTCGCGGCTTGTGGGCGAACGGACCGGGGCGCCCTTCCTCACGCGCGCGCAGCCCGCGATCCCACAGATCGATGAAGGCGGCGTAGCGCGACTGCAGTGTTTGAAAGCGGAAGCGATCGCCGTAGTTCTGGATGTAGGAGCGATCGTACTTCTTGACCAACGCCTCGACGCGGCTGCGGGTTTCCCACGGCGGCTTCGGCAGGCGGCCGGCGAAGTACATGTTGTACTCGGCCTCCAGGCGTTTGAGGTCCACCTCGATCTGCTGCAGGCCGCGTTCGATCTCGGTCGGTTCGGGCACGAATGGTTACCGGAAGATCAGGAACCAGATGAGCGGCAGCCAGAGCTCGCGCGCGTACGGCAGGGGACGGTCGTCGATCAGCACTTCGGTGTCGGGCGAGCCGCCGACGATCTCGAAGAGCGCGCGCAGCTTCAGCGCGTCGCCCGACCAGAAGCGCGCGCGATGGCGAGTCGCGGCGCCGCTGCCCGTTTCGCGGTACTCGGCCGAGGCGCGCGCCATGTCGAGGGCGCGCGCGAAGTCGGGCGAGTCGAGCGCCGGGAAGACCAGCGTGATCGAGAAGGGCCGCGACTGCACGCCGAACAACGCGTCGTGCAGATCCGGATCGAGCGCGGCCAGCTCCTCTTCCGTCGGCTGCTCGGGCAGCTCGGCGTACGGCCAGAACCGTTCCTGCGGTCGGTACTTCGGGCGATCGGACTCCATGGTGGGTGCGGGTGTTAGCATAGCATTTCATGTCGGATTTCCGCGTCATCCCGTCGATCGACGAGCTGCGTCAGCGGCCCGCCATCCGCGCGCTCGAGGCGCGGTTCGGCGCCGAGGCGACCCTGGAGGCGCTGCGCGACGCCGCCGGATCGGTGCGTCAGGCGATCGCGGCCGGCGATCGGTCGTTCGCGGCCGACACGATGGCCGTCGCGCGGATCGAAGCGGCGGCCGAGGCACGGCTCGGCGAACAATTTCGTCGCTCGCTCGAGCCGGTGATTAATGCCACCGGCGTGATTCTGCACACGAATCTGGGCCGCGCGCCGCTCGGCGCCGCGGCGATCGATCGCATCGTCGAGATCGCGCGCGGCTACTCGACCCTCGAGTACGACGCCGCGACAGGCGTCCGCGGACGGCGCGATCGCCACGCCGAAGCGCTACTCAAGCACTTGACCGGCGCACAGGCGGCCGTCGTCGTCAACAACAACGCCGCGGCGACGCTCCTCGTCCTCGCCGCGCTGGCCGCCGGACGTGAGGTGATCGTGTCGCGCGGCGAGCTGGTCGAGATCGGCGGCGGCTTCCGCGTCCCCGACGTGATGGCGCAGTCGGGCGCCGTGCTCCGCGAAGTGGGGACGACGAACAAGACGCGGGCGGCCGATTATGCGGCGGCGATCGGCGAGCGCACGGCGCTGATCCTGCGCGTCCATCCGTCAAATTTTCGAATCGACGGATTCACCGAGCGGCCCTCGCTCGGCGAGCTCGTGGAGATCGGACGGCGGTTCGGCGTGCCGGTCGCCGAGGATCTCGGCAGCGGACATCTCGGCGGCGCAGGCTCCCCTCACCCGCTGGATCGAATCGAGCCCGCGGGGCGCGACGCCGTCGCGGCGGGCGTGGACATCTGCTGCTTCAGCGGCGACAAGCTCCTCGGCGGCCCCCAGGCGGGGATCATCGTCGGGCGCGAGGAGCTCGTCGAGCGTGTGCGCCGGCATCCGCTGATGCGCGCGTTGCGCGTGGACAAGCTGACGTATGCGGCGCTCGAGGCGACGCTCGCCGAATACGCCGCCGGACGCGCATCGGCGACGATTCCGGTCCAGCGGATGTTGACGATGGGCGCCGATGAGATCCGCGTGCGGGCGGAGGCGCTGGCAGCGCGGCTCAACGCGATCGACGGATGGCGCGCGGAACTGCGGGCGGGTGCGTCTGCGGTCGGCGGCGGCAGCGCACCTGGCGTCGAGCTGGCCACGTGGCTCGTCGCGATCGAGAAGCGCGGGCTCACGCCCGACGCGCTCGAGGAGCGTCTGCGAAGGCTGACACCGCCCGTCGTGGCGCGCATCGAGCGCGACCGGGTGCTGCTCGATCTGCGGACCGTCGTCCCCGATCAGGATCAGACGCTTCTTGGATTGATTGCCAGCGTGCCCTCATAAGGGAGATGCGGACGGCCGCATCAGAAAATAGAAGAGATCGAGGCCACGGCCCAGTCGAGGACGCGCGCCGGCAGGACGCCGAGATACACGATGATGACCGCGGAGACGACCAGCGCGGCGCCGGCAATCCTCGGCACCAGGGGGAAACGCGCGGGCGTGTCGCTCGGCGTCATGTACATCATGACGACGATGCGCAGGTAGAAGAAGACCGAGATGACGCTGGTCAGGACGCCGATGATCGCCAGCCAGTAGTAGCCGGCGTTCACCGCCGCGGTGAAGACGTACCACTTCGCGATGAAGCCGGCGGTCGGCGGGAAGCCGCCCAGGGAGAGCAGGAAGATCGTCATCAGCGCGGCGAGCGCCGGATGCTCGTTCCACAGCCCCGCGAAATCGCGGATCTGATCGTTGGGCCGATCGCCGCTGGTGTTCTCCATGAGCGTGATGACACCGAACGCGCCGATGTTGGTCACCGCATAGGCGAGGAGGTAGAACAGGACGGCGCCCTTGGCGGCGTCGTTGGCCGACACCAGCGCGACGAGCAGATAGCCGCCGTGCGCGATGCTCGAGTACGCCAGCATCCGCTTGACGGATGTTTGCGCCACGCCCACGACCGTCCCCACGATCATCGTCGCCGCCGCCATCACCCAGACGACTTCCCACCAGACGGCGTGCAGCGGGTCGAACGCCGCGAGAAAGACGCGGAAGAACGCCGCGAACGCGGCGGCCTTGACGCCGGTTGACATGAAGCCGGTCACGGCGGGCGACGCGCCTTCGTAGGCGTCCGGCGTCCACATGTGGAACGGTACGGCGGAGACCTTGAAGGCAAAGCCGACAATCAGCAGGCCGACGGCGATGAGCTGCATCGGCGTCGGCGCCATCGCCTGCGCGGCGATCAGGCTGCCGACCCGGTCGAGCCGCGTGCTGCCGGTGAGGCCGTAGGTGAACGCAATCCCGTAGAGAAAGAAGGCGCTCGAGAACGCCCCGAGCAGAAAATACTTGAACGCCGCTTCCGTCGCGACCGGCGAGTCGCGGCGGATCCCGGTCAGGACGTACACGGCAAGCGACAGCACCTCGAGCGCGAGGAAGATGACGAGCAGATCGGTCGCCGTCGCCATCAGCATCATGCCCGCCAACGCAAAGAGCATCAGCGCGTAGTACTCGCCCTGCGGCAGG
>Ga0207927_1000409_pt1 | contig 18331 bp, 14 predicted proteins | sample NGESurdeep072012_2_FD_184456 | JGI IMG/M metagenome (GOLD analysis project Ga0207927, IMG submission 184456) | Arctic peat soil microbial communities from Barrow, Alaska - NGEE Surface sample 210-2 deep-072012 (SPAdes) | ecosystem: Environmental > Terrestrial > Soil > Wetlands > Peat ... | reverse complement strand
CGGGCAACGCCGCATGCGGCGTTGCCTCACCATCTATCGTGACGCCCAGCCATGGACCAGTCGCACATCCGCAACTTCTCGATCATCGCCCACATCGACCACGGCAAGTCGACGCTGGCCGATCGCATCCTCGAGCTCACCCACACGGTGGCCCCCCGCGAGATGCGAGCGCAGCTCCTGGACTCGATGGACCTGGAGCGCGAGCGCGGGATCACGATCAAGGCCCAGGCGGTGCGGGTGTTCTTCACGGCCGGCGACGGGGAGACCTACCAGCTGCACCTGATCGACACCCCCGGGCACGTGGACTTCACCTACGAGGTCTCACGCTCGCTGGAGGCCTGCGAGGGAGCCCTGCTCGTGGTGGACGCCTCTCAGGGCGTTGAGGCGCAGACGGTGGCAAACACCTACCTGGCGGTCGAAGCGGGCCTCGAGCTGATCCCGTGCCTGAACAAGATCGACCTCCCGGGCGCGGAGCCCGAGCGGGTGGCCGGCGAAGTGAGTGACCTGATCGGCGAGCCGCCCGAGTCGATCCTGAAGATCAGCGGCAAGACCGGCGAGGGCGTGGGGGAGGTGCTCGAGGAGCTCGTCAGGCGGGTCCCGCCCCCGACGGGCGACCCCGACGGTCCGCCGCGGGCGCTGATCTTCGACTCCGAGTTCGACCAGTACCGCGGGGTGATCGCCTACGTCAGGGTCGTGGACGGCGTCTTTCGCAAGGGCGAGCCGATCCGGGCGATGGCGGCGGGCACGGAGGCCGACATCGACGACCTCGGCTTCTTCAGCCCGCAGATGATGCCCACCGATCAGCTGGCCGCGGGCGAGGTGGGCTACCTGATCACGGGCCTGAAGGACGTGACCCTGCTGCGTGTGGGAGACACCCTGACCACGCGCAAGAGCTCCGCCGGGCACGCCTCGGAAGCCACCGAGCCACTCCCCGGATACCGCGAGGTCAAGCCGATGGTCTTCTGCGGCCTCTTCCCGATCGACTCCGACACCTACCCCGACCTGCGCGACGCGCTGGAAAAGCTCGTGCTCAACGACGCCGCCCTCTCGTGGGAGCCCGAGACCTCGGACGCCCTCGGCTTCGGCTTCCGCTGTGGATTTCTCGGCCTGCTGCACATGGACATAGTCAAAGAGCGCCTGGAACGCGAGTACGACCTCGAGCTGCTCGCCACGATGCCATCCGTGGAGTTCGACGTGACGCTGACGAACGGCGAGGAGCTCGAGGTCCACAACCCTTCGGACATGTCCGATCCGGGCACGATCGAGGAGATCCGCGAGCCCTTCATCAGGGCGTCTGTGATCGCCCCGAAAGAGTTCGTGGGAGCCGTGATGGAGCTCTGCCAGGAACGCCGCGGCGAGCACATCGGCATGCACTACCTCTCCCCGGAGCGCGTGCAGATGACCTACGACCTGCCGCTCGCGGAAATCGTGCTCGACTTCTTCGACCAGCTGAAGTCGCGCACCCGCGGCTATGCCTCGCTCGACTATGAGCTCAACGGCATGAAGCCCTCGGATCTGGTCAAGCTCGACGTGCTGCTCGCCGGCGACACCGTGGACGCCCTCTCGATGGTGGTCCACCGCGACAAGGCCTACGAGATGGGACGCACGCTCACGGAGAAGCTGCGCAAGCGGATTCCCCGCCAGCAGTACGACGTGCCGATCCAGGCCGCCATCGGCGCCCACGTGATCGCCCGCGAGACCGTGAAAGCCTTCCGCAAGGATGTGATCGCGGGCTGCTACGGCGGCGACATCACCCGCAAGAAAAAGCTGCTCGCCAAACAGAAGGAGGGCAAGAAGCGGATGAAGCAGGTCGGCCGCGTGGAGGTCCCCCAGGAGGCCTTCCTGGCGGTGCTGGAGCTCGGCGAGGACTGACGCGTGGTCGAGGGGCCGCCCGTGCGGGTGCTGTTCGTGTGCCTGGGCAACATCTGTCGCTCGCCCACGGCCGAGGGCGTGATGCGCGCCCTGGTGAGGGAGGCGGGCCTCGAGGAGACGATCGAGCTCGACTCGGCGGGCACCGGCGCCTGGCATGTCGGCAGCCCGCCGGACGGGCGCGCCGCGGCGGCTGCCCGGAGCCGGGGCACTGTGCTGGAGGGCCGCGCGCGCCAGGTCACACGTGAGGATCTCGATTCTTATGATCTCGTGATTGCGATGGACAGCGCGAACATGCGCGAGCTCAGGCAACTGGCCGGCGGCGAGTCCGAGCGGGCGAAGGTGCGGATGCTCAGGGAGTTCGACCCGGTCAGCGCGCAGCGCGGCGAGCTGGATGTGCCGGACCCCTACTACGGCGGAGACGGTGGCTTCGAGGAAGTCTTCGAGCTCGTGCGGGCAGCCTGTGAGGGACTGCTCGAGAGGATCCAGGCCGGCGAGTTGCCGTGAGCGCCGGCGAGCTGCCGTGAGCCCGAGCACGGCGTGGCGCCCGACGCTGCCGCCCGGGGCCGGTCAGCCGCGGCGCGTGGGCGGTGGCGACATCAACGAGGCCTACCGCGTCGTGCTGGCCGACGGAGTCGAGGCGTTCGTGAAGACCCGTGAGGACGCCCTGCCCGGCGAGTATGCGGCGGAGGCCGCCGGCCTTGCCTGGCTGGCCGAGCCCGGTGAGCTGCGAACACCGCGGGTGCTGGCCCTCGACGAGCGCTACCTCGCGCTCGAGTGGGTCGAGCAGGGGCGACTGGACGGGCCCGGCGCGGAGGAGCTCGGCCGCGGCCTCGCCGCAACGCATGCCGCGGGCGCGCCCTGCTTCGGCGACGCGGCGAGAGATCGGGAGGCGGGCTTCGGCTCGCTGCGCCTCTCCAACGAGCCGACCGAGGACTGGCCCACCTTCTACGCCGAGCGCCGGCTTCTGCCGCTGGCACGGATGGGCGGCGAGCGGGGCGTGCTCCCGTCCTCTGCGGTGGGGGCGGTGGAGCGTGTGTGCGAGCGTCTGAGCGATCTGGTCGGGCCGTCCGAGCCGCCGGCGCGCCTGCACGGCGATCTGTGGTCGGGCAACGTGATGGCCGGAGCGGACGGGCGGCCCTGGCTGATCGACCCGGCTGCCTACGGCGGCCACCGCGAGGTGGACCTGGCGATGCTGCGCCTGTTCGGCTCGCCCTCCGAGCGCGTGTTCGCAGCCTATGAGGAGCACAGCCCGCTGGCGGCCGGCTGGCGCGAGCGGGTGGCGCTCTACCAGCTGCTTCCGCTGCTCGTGCACGCGCTGCTGTTCGGCGGCTCCTACATCGGCGCGGCCGAAGGCATCGCCCGGCGTTACGCCGGCTGAGCCACGCTCCGGCTCGTCGGCGTCGCGCTCGTCCCGCGCGGGGGCGGGAGTCGGATCAGGACATGTGCGCGACGACACGGCATCGGCTCGTCACCGGCTGTACCTGCTGGCGCGTGTGATCGTCGCGCGCCACTACCGCCAGCAGCTGACCCTGGAGGTGCTCGCGCGCGCCCTGGCGAGCTCACCCCGCCAGATCCAGCGCGCGTACCTGCAGTGCGGGCACACGAGCTTCCGCGAGGACCTGCTCGCACGGCGGATGAGCGTGGCGGCTGAGCTGCTGCTCGAGCAGCGCTCGATCGCTGTCGCCGACGTGGGCCGACTGGTGGGCTATCGCCAGAGCTCGCGCTTCGCGAGCGCGTTCAGGCGTCGCTACGGCCTCGCGCCGTCGCGCTTCCGCACGGCGGCGCCGCAACGCATCGCAGCGTCCTCACGAGCTCCCGGGGCGGGGAACGCCGGCGGCCACGACTTCCCTGGCGCCGAGGTCCTCGGCGGTGTCCACGGGTTCCGCGCCGGGCAGGTGCAGGCGCATCAGCGTTCCACCGCCAGGGGCGGGCTCGGCGGCGATGCTCCCGCCCTGCTGGCCGGCGACCTGGCGCACGATCGCGAGCCCGAGTCCCGAGCCGGGGCGACCGCGAGCATCGGCGCCGCGATAGAAGCGGTCGAAGATGTGGGGCAGGTCCTCGACTGAGATCCCGGGACCGTGGTCGCGCACGGTCAGGTGCGTTCCGGCGAGGCGGATCTCGACGGGCTCTTCAGGCGGGCTGTACTTGATCGCGTTGTCGATCAGGTTGCTCACGGCGCGCTCCAGGCGCGCGGGCACGCCGGTCACGATCGTGGGCTCCACGTCGAGGAGGAGCGGCGTGGCCGGCGCGTGCCTGCGGGCGCGCTGGACGACCTCGTCGACGAGCAGGTCCAAGCGCACCTCTTCGAGGTCCTCGCGAGGCTCCTCGCCGCGGGCGAGGTCGATCAGGTCGTTGATGACCAGGGTGAGCTCCTCGATCTGCTCGACCACGTCGGCCAGCAGCCCCTGCTGCTCCCCCTGGCTCATGAACGAGCCCTGCTGCTGGAGGATCTCGATGTTGGTGCGCAGGCTGGTGACGGGCGTGCGCAGCTCGTGCGAGGCGTCGGCAACGAGCTGGCGCTGTGCATGCACGGAGGCGTCGAGCGCGCTGACAGAGCGCTCGAGCGCGTCGAGCATCGTGTTGAAGCTCCCGGCCAGCCGCCCGATCTCGTCTTCGCCGACCCCCTCGATGCGACGGCTGAGGTCGCGGGTGACGGCCACGTGCTCGGTGGTCTCGGTGAGCCGCTTGATCGGCTGCACGGCGGCACCGGCCACCAGGCGCCCGAGCAACGCGGCCAGCGCGATGCCGCCGATGTCGAGCAGCACCAGGATCAGGCGCAGGCGGCTGAGCAGGCTGTCGACTTCGGTGAGCGGCAGCGCCAGCTGGACCGCTCGTTCGCTGCCGAAGGGCTCGGCGAAGACGCGCAGGTGGATCCCCTCGACGGTGGCGTCGCGGAAGAACGGCTGGCCACCGTGCGCTGCGAGCGCACGGGTGCCGGCGTTCACCGGGATCGAGACGCCGGGCGCCGAGCGCAGGAGCACGTGACCCGCCCCGTCGACCACCTGCTGATAGCCGCGCACCTGGTCGGGGTTGGGGGGCAGTTTCCCGAACAGGTTGCGCGGTGTGGCGCGGCGTCTTCTCCCGGTGGCTTTGGGCGTCGCTTTCGCGGGCGTCGCGCTCGCGTCGTCCGGGGGCGGTGAGACGTTGTCTCCGGCGGCGAGGCGCAGCGCCGCGCTTTCCCTGGTGGTCGCGGCCGTGCGCCCGTTGGGACCAAGGAATTTGATCAGGCGCCCGGCCTCGCGGCCGCGGTTGCGCAGTTGGGTGTCGATCTGGCTGTGCAGCTGGTTGGAGGTCAACACGTAGGTGAGCAGGGAGGCGAGCACCACGGCGACCGCCACCGCGGCGGCCGAGACGAGCGTGATGCGCCTGCGAAAGCTCATGGGCGGGTACGCAGGACATAGCCGACGCCGCGCACGGTGTGCAACAGGCGGGACTCCTCGCCGACCTCGGTCTTGCGCCTGAGATAGCCCATGTAGACGCCCAGCGAGTTGGAGCTCGAGCCGAAGTCATAGCCCCAGACCTGCTCGAAGATCACCGAGCGTGAGAGGACCTGACGCGGGTGACGCATGAACAGCTCCAGCAGCAGGAACTCGGTGCGCGTGAGCTGGAGGATGCGCTCGCCGCGCCACGCCTCGTGGGCGCGCAGGTCGAGGCGCAGATCCTCGAAGTGCAGGGTCTCGGCCGGACCGTCCTCGTCCTCGCCGGCCCGGCGCAACAGCGCGCGCACACGCGCCAGCAGCTCGCGCAGGGCGAAGGGCTTTACGAGGTAGTCGTCGGCGCCGGCATCCAGGCCGGCCACGCGGTCGTCGACCTCGCCACGGGCGGTGAGCATCAGCACGGGCGTCGTATCGCCGCCCTCGCGCAGGCGCCTGCAGACCTCCAGGCCATCCATGCGGGGCATCGCGATGTCGAGGATCACCGCCTCGTAGGGGGCGCTGCCGAGGCGCTCGAGCGCCTGCACTCCGTCGGCCGCCTGGGCCACGTCGTAGTGTTCGAGCGTGAGCGCGCGGGAGAGCGCGCTCTGAACGGCGGGCTCGTCGTCGACGACAAGTATGCGTGCTTGCTCGGCCATGTTCGGCGGCGCCCGGCGCCTTCTCTGACCCCCGGACCGGCGGCGAGCGGCGGGCAGGACGTGCTCGTCAGGCTAGCGTGATGGGTATCTCGGACAGCGGGCTAAGGAAACACGAAGAGACTTCTAAGAATCGCCAGGGAGGGGACATCGCCGAGCCGGAGGTAGTGCAGCAGGACAGCACAGCGATGCTGGCCGCGCAGTCGCGCACGTTGCGCAACAGCATCATCAGCCTCGCCGTCTTCTTTGCGCTGGTGGCCGCGCTGCTGCTGGGCGTGCCCTCGCTGCGGGCGGCCGGCGAGCGCATCACCGACGCGAACACCTCGTGGATCGCCACCGCGCTCGTGCTGGAGGTGCTCTCGTGCCTGGGTTATGTGGTGCTGTTCGATCTCGTCTTCGGGCGGCTGGGACGCAGCATCAGCTCGCGCCTTTCGCTGTCGGAGCTGGCGGTCAACTCGGTGGTGTCGGTCAGTGGGCTGGCTGGCATCGCGCTGGGGGCGTGGGTGCTGCGCAGCAAAGGCTTCTCGGTCGAGCGCATAGCCAAGCGCTCGGTGCTGATCTTCGTGCTGACGAGCGCGGTGAACGTGGGCATGGTGGTCGTGATCGGTCTGCCGATGTGGTTGGGGATCGTGCCGGGCTCGCGCGACGAGCTGCTCACCCTGCTCCCGGCGCTGGCCGCGGCGGCGACGATCGTGGGAACGCTCGTGCTCGCGGCCTGGGCGCGGCGGGCTTCCGCGCGGCGGGCCGCGGATGGACAGGCGCCGAGGAGCAGTCGCATGACGGTTGCGCTGATCGCGGTCGGCGGAGGCGTGCAGGACGCGCTCGGCCTGATTCGTGCCCATGACTGGCGCCTGCTCGGCGCGGTCGGCTACTGGCTGTTCGACAACCTCGTCCTGTATGCGTGCCTGGCGGCCTTCGGCCACGCGCCCTCGTTCTGGGTGGTGGCGATGGCCTACCTGGTGGGGATGCTCGCCAACTCCGTGCCCGTTCCGGGCGGCTTTCTCGCGGTGGAAGGTGGCCTGGTGGGCATGCTGCTGCTGTTCGGCGCGCGCCCCGGCTCGCTGGTGATCGCGGCCGTGGTGGTCTACCGGGCGATCTCGCTGTGGATTCCGGCGGTGATCGGCTCGCTGGCCTTTCTCAGCCTGCGCCGCGAGATCGGAAAGCCGGTGGCCCCGGCTGTTCGGTGACGCTCTAACCGTCGAGCGAGGCCGAGTAGGCGAGTTGGGCGGCGGCCTGCTGACAGGCATGGCCGGGCAGGCTGGCCATCGTGTGCGCGAGCGCTCCGCCGAGCGCCCCGGCGAGCCCCGGACAGTAGACGGGTGCGGGCAGATCGCCCACGGACGATCCGGGGGCGTTGAGCGGCAGCAGCTGCTCGGCGGCGCTCAACGCGTGGGCGTAGGTGTCGGAGAAGATGTCGATGGCCACGCGGCCGGTGTAGATCTCGATCGAGCGGCCTTCGTCATAGACGGTCGCGGGCACGCCCCGGACGAGGATGTTGTGCTGAGGCCCGAGGGCGGAGTTGGAGTGCAGGCGGTAGAGGACGGTGGTGACCTGCAGCGGCAGCAGGCAGCTGCCTCCGCCGAAGATCCCCTTGCTCTGCACGCAGTCGCCGTAGTAGACGCTGTCGCCGATTTTGTCGATGTAGCCACGCAGCCCGTCGGCGGCCGCGAGCGGGTGCTCCTGGAAGCTCGGACCGACCCAGTAGACGCGGTAGTAGGGGAACGTCTGCGCTTCGGCCAGTTCTCGGGCGGCGATCTCTCGAGGATGGCCGGTGCCACAGCCGAGCGCGAGCACAGCGGCGGCCACGGCGGCGAGCGCCAGGGCGATCCTGAGGGCGCCGTGGAGGGCGCTGGCGGCTTCGGGGGCGGGCATGGCCGTCATTATCTTGGCGTGCCGATGAAAAGCACAGCTACTTCGCGGCCACTCAGCTGTTCAAGCGGGTACGGATCCGCCACCGACCTGGCGGAAGAGCCGGGGTCCGGTGGGGTAGCACACCGGACCCCGGTCGATCTTCGCACCGGCGGTGTGCGCCTTGCGCAGGTTTGGGTGCTCGGGTTTGTCGCAGCGCTCATGGCGCTGTGGTTGGTCGTGGATCCGCGCACCCCGGATCTGGCGGCGCAGGTCTACCGCGTGGGGCTGTTCCACCAGGTCGGCCTGGCGGTGTGGGACGAGCACTGGTATGCGGGCCACGACCTGCCCGGCTACAGCCTGCTGTTCCCGCCGCTGGGGGCGCTGCTGGGGATCCGAGCGGTGGGCGCGCTGGCTGTGCTGGCATCGACGGTGCTGTTCGAGCGCCTGGCCCGGTCTGTGTGGGGCGATCGGGGGCGCTGGGGCGCTGCGCTGTTCGCGGTGGGCGCCGTCGGGGACGTGTGGGCGGGGCGGGTGACGTTCGCGCTGGGCGTCCCGCTTGCGCTGCTGTCTGTGCTCGCGCTGCGCCGGGGAGCGCCGTTGTGGGCCGCGGCCGGGGCACTGGCGTGTGCGGCTGCGAGCCCCGTGGCGGGCGCTCTCCTGGGATTGGCGGGGCTCACATGGGCGCTCACGCTTCGCGATCCTCGCCCGCTGCTGGTGCTGGCGGGGCCGGCGGCGGCGCTGGTGGCCGTGCTCGCGCTGGCGTTCCCGGAAGGAGGCTTTGAGCCCTACCCGATCCTGTCGTTTGCGGCGACGGCGGGCGTGGTGGGCCTGTTCGTGTGCGCGCTCCCGGCGGGCGAGCGCATGCTGCGCGTCGGTGCGCTGCTCTACCTGGCGGCCTGCGTGGGGTGCCTGGTGGCGCATTCGCCGGTGGGCAGCAACGTCGAGCGCTACGGCGTGCTGCTGGCCGGACCGCTGCTGCTGTGCTCGACCGCAGGTGGGCGGCACGCGCGCGGATCGACGGGTCGCAGACGGGGCGCGGCGGGCCGCCTGCAGGGACCACTCGCGACCGGGCTGGTCGCGACGGCGCTCTGCGCGAGCGCCGTGTGGGTGGTGTGGGGCCCGGTGCGCGAGACGCTCGCTGTGGCTGGAAGCCCGGCGACGAGCGCCTCCTATTACGTCCCGGTGGAGCGTTTCCTTGCCTCGCGGAGCGGCGGGCCCGTGCGCGTGGAGGTGCCGCTGACCAGGTCTCACTGGGAGGCGGCGCTGCTGGCGCCGAGCGTGTCGCTGGCGCGAGGGTGGGAGAAGCAGCTGGACAGCCGCTATGACGGCGTGCTGTTGGATCGGAATCTGACGGCGGCGGGTTATGAGACCTGGCTGCACGAGCAGGCGGTGGCGTATGTGGCGCTGGCGGACGTGGCCCTGGATCCCTCGAGCGCGCGCGAGGGAAGGCTGATCCGCGCCGGCCTGCCGTTCCTGCGCCAGGTCTTCGAGAGCGCTCATTGGCGCATCTTCGAGGTGCGCTCGCCGACGCCCCTGGTCTCGGGGCCGGCCCGGCTCACCGCGCTTGGGCACGACTCCTTCGCGCTGGAGGCATCCTCGGCGGGGCGCGTGCTCGTGCGGGTGCACTTCAGTCGCTACCTGACTCTCACGACCGGCCGAGGCTGCGTGACGCCCGCGCGCGGAGGATGGACCGCGCTGAACGTGCGCGCAGCCGGCCCGGTCGTGGTCGCTGCGCGCTTCTCGCTGGCCCGGGCGTTCGGCGTGGGACGCTCGTGCAGTGCCGGTGCCTCTTGAGCGCGTGGCGGGGGTCGGTCGCGGGCGCCGGAGGCCGCGCGCTTGTGTCGGCGCTGGCTGTGGCTGTCGGCCTGCTGGCGGGGTGCGGCGGAGCGGGAGCGGGAGGGGGCGCTGGGGGCCGTGTCCAGACGCCCGGCGCCTCGGCGTCTGGGCAGGCGAAGGCGTACAGGTGGCTGGTCAGGACGGCGGGCTCGCCGCCGTCGATCGCGGCGGAGAACCGCATGCCGGGCACCCGCGCCTGGCGCCTGCCCGGCCCGCCGCAGCTGCTCGGCGGTGCGGCGCGGGGGGCGATCGCGGGGTACGTGTCCGAGCAGACGGTCGCTGCGGGTCAGCGCGAGAGCGTGTACGTGCGCGCTCCCGGCGCGCACACGGTGGGGCTGGAGGTCTATCGGATGGGCTGGTACGGGGGCACGGGCGGCAGGCTCGTGCTGCGCAGCGCGGCGCTGGCGACGGTGGCCCAGCCTCCCTGCGGCCATCGGGACGCGACGGGGCTGACGGAGTGCAACTGGCATCCCGCCCTCACCTTCCTCGTGCCCGAGGGCCTGCCGAGCGGCGTGTACATCGTCAAGATGCACGCCTCCACGGGCGCCGAGGGCGACTGCCTGTTCGTGCTCCGCCCGCTGCGGGCTCCGCCGCTGTTGGTGCAGATACCGACGGCCACCTACGAGGCCTACAACGCTTGGGGTGGCGACAGCCTGTATCCGGGCGGCACGCGACAGGTTGGCGTCACGGGGACGAGCCAGGGCGTGGAAGTCTCCTACGACCGTCCCTACGAAAGCCAGACTGGAGCCGGCCAGTTCTTCATCGGCGATGTGGCGGTCGTGCGCTTCCTCGAGCGATACGGCTACCCGGTGGGCTACACGACACAGGCTTCGATCGACGGTGATCCGGGGCAGACGCAGGGACCGCGGGCGCTGATCGACGTGGGCCACTCCGAGTACTGGTCCGCCGGCGACCGTGGTGCCTTCGAGCGCGCCCTGTCCGGGGGGGCGAGCCTGATCTTCCTGAGCTCCGACACGATGGCCTGGCGCGTGCGCTTCGAGCCTGCCAGCGGTGCCTCCGGCCAGGCTGGGCAGAGCGGCCACAGGATCGTCGCCTACAAGCAGCTCGCGGCGCTGGACCCGTCCCGCGGAGAACGCACGGGCGTGTTCGCGGACGGCGGCGCAGCGCTGGTGGGCAGCGCCTACGACGGCTGCATAACCCCGCGGCTGGCCGGCAGCGGCCCGCCGACATATCGCTACTACGAGTGGCGGGCGTCCGCGACCCTCGAGCCGAGATGGCTGTTTGCGCACACTGGCGTGACCGCCGGGACGAGCATCCCTGGGATCGTGGGCTACGAGCTGGACATGCGCACCCCCGCCACACCGCCGGGGACGCAGCTGGTGGGGTCGGGGACGGGCGCGACGTGCATGCCCGAGAACGAGCCGACGCCCGCGCACGGGACGATCGCCGAGACGACCCTCTATAGAGCGCCCTCGGGAGCCCTGGTGTTCGCGACAGGCGCGCTTGGCTGGGAGTACGGGCTGGAGCCGGTCCCCCAGGCTTCTCCGGATGCGCCGCGCTCACCGGACGGGCGCGTGGTGGCCATGACCCGGAACCTGCTCGGGCGGGCGATGGCGGGCGGCCGGGGCCCCTAGCGCGGGGCGAGCCCGTAGAGCCCGGTGTAGCCGGTGAGATAGATGTCCTTGCCGTCGCTGATCACGGGGTCGAAGGCCCCGGTGTCCTTTTCGAAGAGGACCCGGCCGGTCGAGATGCCCAGGCCGTAGGTGCGGTGCTGGCCGAGGTCGGCGAAGTAGACGGTCCGTCCCACGATGGTGGCCGAGCCGGAGATGCGCCCGTGGGCGTTGAAGCGCCAGCTGATGCTCCCAGAGCGGGCGTTGAGGGCGTAGAAGGTGCCGTCGTAGGAGCCCAGGTAGATCGTGGGGCCCAGTCCCGGGGCGTTGGTCACGGCAGGGGAGGCATAGACGTAGGCGCCGGTCTGGACGGCCCAGTCGAGCCTGCCGCTCGAGGCGTCATAGGCGTAGACGCGCCCGTCGGTGTTGCCGAGGAACACGCGCCCGTACATGACCGCTGCGGTCGAGTAGAAGGTGCCGCTGCCCAGCAGGGCGCCTTCGGAGCTGGAGACCCACAGCCGTCGCCCGGTCTGCTCGGAGATGGCCTGCACGTGGCCGGAGTAGTCGCCGAAGTAGAGCACCCCGCCGGAGAGGCTCGGGCTGGCCTTGACGGCGCCGGCGGCGCGGTAGGTCCACAGGACGCTCCCGGTGCGGGCGTCGAGCGCATAGACGATGCCGCTCTGAGAGCCGAAGAACAGCCGATTGCCATCCAGCAGCGGAGAGGACTCGCTGGGACTGGAGAGATCGCGCGACCAGCGGATCGCTCCGGTCTTGGAGTTCAGGGCAACCACGCGACCCGGACTGCTCGGGTTGCCGCTGGAGAGCACGGTGGCATAGACGGTGCTGGCGCTGACCGCCGGGGTGGAGGCCGAGAGACGCCCGATCGGCGTATTCCAGAAGGTGTGACCGGTGCTGCGGTTGATCGCGCTGAGCACAGCGTCGTCGGCCAGCTGGAAGATGTGATCGCCGTAGATCACCGGCGGGAACTCGAGCAGGGAGTGGGTGTTGTGAACCCACAGCTGCCTGAAGGGGGGGTGGACGCTGGCGGCGGCCGGAAAGAAGCGCGTGTGGTTCTTGGTGTAGCCGTAGAGCGGCCAGGCGAAGCGATCGGGTTCTCCCTTGGCGGGTTTGGGGAGCGTGGGCGTGGGCTGCGCCACGAAACGGGCGTGGGGGTGGTAGATGCTGCCGGTGCGATGACGCTCGTAGAGGTAGCCGCCCACGGCGGCTGCTGCGATCAGCAGGACGAGCACGCCCAGGGCGGCGCGCAGGCGCTTCGAGCGGGGGAGCATGCGCAGGGGAAAGCGGCTCATTGGCCACCCCAGGGGCCGCTCAGGCGGCGATCTTGCGTGCGGAGGCCCCGTCGGCTCCCGAGCCCTGCGCGTCGGGTCCAGATGCGACCGTGACGCCGGCTCGACCAAGGCCCTCGCTGTGCTCGAGAGCGCGGCGGCGCAGGGCGGCGGAGCGCGCGACGTGTCGCGAGCGAGCGGCGGGGCGGCGTGCGGTGTAGGCGATCAGCCGGGCGAGGCTGAGCGCGAGCAGCCACAGGCAGCCGACGGCGAGTGGGGGAAGCGTCAGGCCGGAGACGAGCGCGAGCACGTCGTGGCCGTTGTTCAGCGACCAGTTCCACAGCAGGTAGTCGCCGACGGTGAGTCCGGAAACGAAGACCAGCGGTCTGTGGGACACGGGCAAACCCTAGACGCGGTCGGGGACGGACAGCCGTGGGGCCGCTCCGACCGGGCGGTGGGAGCCTATGATCGCGGTCCATGGGCCCAGCTGCAGAGCAGTCGGAGATCTTCGCGCCGGGGCTGCTGGACGGCCGCACGGCATTGGTCACCGGCGGGGGAACAGGCCTGGGCCGGGCCACGGCGCTGGAGCTCGCACGCTGCGGGGCGAGCGTGACCATCACCGGCCGCCGAGCTGATGTCCTGGAGCAGGCGGCTGCGGAGATCGGCCGGGCGGTGGGCGCCGAGGTGGCCACGACGGAGGGCGACATACGCGAGCGGGAGGGCGCCAGGAGCATGGTGGAGAGCGTGCTCGCGCGCCATGGGCGGCTGGATGTGCTTGTAAACAATGCGGGCGGCCAGTTCTTCAGCCCGGCCGAGCTGATCGCGGCCAAGGGATGGCGAGCGGTGTGGCGACTCAATGTAGAAGGCATGCTCAACATGGCCGAGGCGGCGTTCGATCTGGCGCTCGGCCCGGCGGGCGCAGGGACGATCGTCAACACGACGCTCTCGCCCCACCACGGCATGCCCGGAATGGCCCACTCGGGCGCGGCGAGGGCGGCCGTCGAGGCCCTCACGCGCGAGCTGGCCGAGCGCTGGGCCTCGACGGGGGTGGCGGTCGCGGCGGTGGCTCCGGGGACGTTCGACACCGAGGTGATGGTCAAGTACCCGGCCGCGGTGCGTGCGGGGATGTCGCGCTCGGTGCCCGTGCAGCGCCTGGGAAACGTCAGCGAGCATGCGTGGCTCGTCACGCTGCTGGCATCGCCGTTGGGAAGAGCCTTCAGCGGCTCGGTGGTGACGCTGGACGGCGCCCGCGACAACTGGTTCGGCCCGTGGCCCCCGGCGGGGCTGGTGGACGACGCCGGCGAGGTTCCAGTGGAGGAGCGACGGTAGTGGCGGCCGTGGCGCCCTGGGCTTTCGCCGGGCCGGGGGCTTCGCTGGGTGGGGGCTTCGCCCGCTCGGCTTCGGGGCCTCGCGCGTCGGGCGGGACACGCGGGTAAGATGGGATCTTGGGCGTGCGGGCGAAGTGTTGTGGCTGCACAGAAGCCTTCCAAGCTTCTAGGGCGGGTTCGATTCCCGTCGCCCGCTTGTTTTTGCCACGGGGAGTGGCGCAGTCTGGTAGCGCACCCGGCTGGGGGCCGGGCGGTCGCAGGTTCAAATCCTGTCTCCCCGATAGATCAAAAGCCCTGCAAACCGCCTGGTTTTATGCAGAGCACTAATGGCGGATGGGTCCGGCTGGTGTTCTATTTGTGTTCTATTCTTGGCGGCCCACCATTGGAGCCGCTGCCTCCACGAGCTCGCGTCTCGTCGACATCGCAAGCGGCGTGATCGTCCCCGCGAGCACCACTAGAGCGGCGTGGCTCTTAGTATGCGACCGTGGCCGGCACCCAGCTCTCCCTGCTCTCGCGCGGCCCTCTCTTCGAGCCGCAAGTACATCGCCAGTACGTAACCGACATGCGGGGCAAGGGAGTGCCCCAAGAAGCATCGCGCGCTCTAGCGCTCAAACAATGGATCGATGCGCTCGCGACAGCGAGCAAGGCAAAAGAGTCGAGCCTCGAGCAGATGTTCAACCAAAAGGTCTTGGGGGAGGTGCTCGGCTACGAGCTATATCCTGGGCCTAGCGCTGCCGCGTGGCCTAAGCCCCCAAGCAGGGTTACCGGCATAAGCGGCGAGCCGGACGTGCTTCTCGGGAGCTTTATACCCGAGGAGCAGCCGGGGTTTCTTGGTGTCCTTGAGCTGAAGTCGCCCGGAACTTCCCTCGATGAGCCCCAGGCGCGAGCGAGGGCGCTGACACCAGTCCAACAAGCCTTTGACTACGGAGAACGCGTACTAGGCGTCCGGTGGATCCTTGTCTCAGATATGAGGGTAATACGCCTTTACTCAGTCGAGAGTCCGTATGAGTACGCAAGCTTTGACCTAACCCAGTGCGTCCGTGGTGAAACACCGATGCCAGCCTTCCGCGAGCTCTACTGGTTTCTCTCGCAGGAGTGCCTCATCGACGGAGGACATGACGCCCCGATTTCCCTGCTACTCGGTAAGTCAGTCTCGCGGCAGTTGGCGGTACGCGACAGCTTCTATGACGCCTACTACCGAATACGAGCCGACGTGCTTGCGGCTATCGAAGTCTCCGTCCAACGTTTTCCACGTGTCCCCACTCGCTCCGAGGTGTTGCGCTCGACGCAGAGGCTGCTGGACAGGATGCTCTTCCTCTACTACTGCGAAGATAATCCAGAACGTCTGATCCCGGCCAACACAGTTCCCGAGATTACTGATGCCGCTAGACGCCTACCGGGACAGGGCGCTAGCAAGGTCTACGACTATCTGAAGCTTCTGTTTCGTGAAATCGACGAAGGTAGTCCCCCCACGGCCGCGGTGCGCTTGTCGGCCTATAACGGAGAGCTCTTCAAGCCCGATCCTATTATCGATGTCGTGGATCTGCCTGACTCACTCCACGACAAGCAGTATCCGCTTAAAGTGGGCAACCACATGCGCCACGTTAAGGGGGTTTGGGGACTGCACGAGTTCGATTTCTGGACCGAGCTCAACGAGCACCTACTTGGCCACATCTTCGAGCAGTCACTATCCGACATGCAGGCGTTGGCTGAAGGTGCGTCCCCCGACCCTGGCCGACTCCGGGAGCGACGTCAGCATGGAATCTACTACACGTCCGAGCTGTTGTCAGACTATCTAGCTGAGGGCGCTCTGAGTGCACTACTCCGCGAAGCCGAGCCCTACCAGGCAAACCGCGACGACGTTGGGGCATTGCTTGAGTCGCGACAGAAACGGCTCGGTGACCTCCGTATAGTCGACATAGCGTGCGGATCTGGCGCCTTCCTCGTCTCCAGCTATCAGGCGGTACTCGAGGAATTTTTGCGCGTCCGGGACGGTTTGGACGCGTTGACATCCAACGGCGCCCAGGGTGATCTACTTAGCCTGGAGCAAACGATCACACAAGCCAGGCTGCTCAGCACCACTCTCTACGGTGCTGACCTCCTCCCGCAGGCAACTGAGATCGCGAAGCTCGCTCTTTGGTTGAGGTCGGCTCGAAAGGATGAGAAGGTGGCCGACCTATCCTCCAACATCGTCGCTCAAGATAGCCTCAACATTGAGGCACTCTTGACCGCAATGGACGTCGAGATGAGTACCTTCGACCTAGTAGTCGGCAATCCACCTTGGGGAGGTGACATTGACCCCGGCGTCTACGAGTCCTGCTGCGCCCGCCTAAACATCGCAACGGACCCGTCCTGGGATAGCTGGGAGCTGTTCGTCCATCTCGGCCTTGCGTTGCTGAGAGATGGCGGTCGGCTCGCATTTGTACTTCCCGATACGATCTTCTCTCCTGAGAAGCAGCGCATCAGGCGGCTTATACTCAACTCAGGCGCTATCGAGTATTTCCACAACATCGGCACCGACTGGTTCGAGAATGTACGCATGGGAAGCGTTCTCGTCCAAGTCCGTCGGGGAACCACGCCGATGGGCCACACATTCAAGTCCCTACTGCTTTCTGGTAGTCGACGTAAAGATGCCATCGCCGGAAGGACCCCCCTCACCCAGCTGGTCGCACGCTTTGCTCACGATATTCCACAGGATCGCTGCATCGCGTCGCCAACAGCCGAGATTGAAGTATTCCGTTCGGTTTCGGACGATGTCCTTATTGACAAGATGCTGAAGAGCAGCGTTGAGCTTGCCTCCCTAACAGACCATGGTCGTGGCGAGGAGATGTCAAAGTCTGGCCTGCTCTGGATATGTCCTAGCTGCCGGACGGCGGCCGTGCCAGGGAGGAAGAAAAAGCGAGAACGCGATAACCCGGACGAGCCTCGATACGAAGCAAAGGCCTGCCCCGGATGCGGTCTGCTTCTCCGGGAAGATACCGTCGAAGTCGATCATCTGGTCAAGGCGCGAGGTCAATCTATGGAGGGGACGCAACTTGTCCCCTATATTGATGGCGACGATATAGCACGGCGTTACACGCGATCCGAGCCGTCAAAGGAGCTGCGTCTTGATTTTAAGGGTTTTTCCTTCAAGGCAGCAAGTAACTACATTCTTCCCAAGCTTCTCATTAGGCAGGCTGGTGTAGGCTTGCTCGCGATTCTCGACTCAAGCGGAGCGCGAGTCCCTCAATCCGTGTATTGGTATCGCCTCACGCCAGACGCCACTGAGCAGGGGTATAAGCTGGAGTATCTCCTCGGCGTGCTGCTTTCCAGAACGATGGCGTATTACATCTTCAAGAGGTTCAGCGAGATCGATCCCGCGCGAGCACATGCCAAGGTAACTCATGAGCGGCTCAAGAGCTTTCCCATACCCAGAGTCGACTTTCATGATCGCCGGCAACGAAAGCTTCACGATGAAGTGGCTACAGAAGTGCGGAAGCTTCTTGACGGCGACGCCACAATTGGTGGCCCTGAGGACATGAGGATCGACGTCTTGCTACGTCAGCTCTGGGGATTGAACGCCGAGGAGGGCCTGTCGATTGTTCTCGAGCTTGCACAGCTACCAGAAGGCCAAGTAATTCGCGACTTGTTCCCTAACGGTGTACCGAGGCAGGTGCTCCGGAAGACGACGGAAGCGGCGGATATTGATCGTCTAGACCTGACAACTCCGATGGCTTAGCACGAGTCTACGACCAAGGTTCGGGCTTCCGTGCCCGTTGACGAGCGGGTCTTTCGCCAGGGATCAAGGATCATGGTCCCATTCGCGCCAGGCTTGGATCGGCACCTTGACATGCAGTCGTGTTCGTGATGGGATGAGCTGAGAACATAAAAACTGTTGGCCCCGGCGACAGCTAGTGACTGCCCCGGGGCCGTGGCACGGAAAGGACGGACCTTCCCATGCAGGATCAGCCTATTAGCGGGGACGCCCTCGGGGCGTCCGATGAGACGCAGCGCATTGTGCTCGCACTGCTGCTGGAGCCGCGGCCGCCGGGGCTGTGGTCGGTGCAAGAGCTCGCGCGAGAGGTCGGAAGCCAGATATTGGCGGCCGACGCCGTCGTGGGTCTGCACGCGGCAGGGCTCGTGCATCGCGTCCACGAGTTCGTGTTCGCGTCACGCACAGCCGCGCGCTTTGACCAGCTCACCCGCACGTAGGGCCTGAGACCCAGAAGAGCAGCTAACGACATGTAAATAGTGCCCCCGCGCCGCTGACACGGCCGGGGGCGTGGCACCGAGAGGTACAAGCTCCCGGCACACAGAGCAGCCTACCCCGGCCACGGGCTGGCGGGTCTGCGTGCGTAGCTGTCCCCCCGGAGCCTCCAACCCCGTCTGGAGGAACCGATGAGCAACACCCCGAACAACCACGCCGCCGCGATCAGCGACGATCTGATTCTGGCCGCGATCCAGCGCGCCGAACTTCACGCCACGAACAAAGAGCCCGGCGCCGCGAAATGGGCGATCGCCCACCATCTCGATATCCCA
>Ga0207927_1000405_pt1 | contig 18392 bp, 17 predicted proteins | sample NGESurdeep072012_2_FD_184456 | JGI IMG/M metagenome (GOLD analysis project Ga0207927, IMG submission 184456) | Arctic peat soil microbial communities from Barrow, Alaska - NGEE Surface sample 210-2 deep-072012 (SPAdes) | ecosystem: Environmental > Terrestrial > Soil > Wetlands > Peat ... | reverse complement strand
GTGCGCGTGGCGCGCCGCTTCGACCCGATGACCATTCCCAGCGTCATCGAGATGATCGGCTCCCTGGAGCGACGATTCGACGGTCGGGGGCGCATCGTGCTGCGGGCATCCGGAACCGAACCGGTCATTCGCGTCATGGTGGAGGGCTACGATGCGGGCCTGGTGAAATCGGCTGCGCGCGACATCGCGGCCGAGGTCGAGTCAGTGGCCGCCAAGGCGGCTGGGACCGCGGCGCCTGCCGGCTCCTAGGGCTTGCAGTTACCGCTCCACGCGGCTAATCTTCGCCGCCTTTCGAGTCGGGGCTATGCCCCAAGGTGGTGGCTATGCGGCGTCCCATGGTCGCGGGAAATTGGAAAATGCACGGATCGCGGTCCGCCAATGGGGCTTTGCTGGCTGAGTTGGAGCAACGCTTGATGCCGGAATGGCAGGTCGACGTCGTGGTATTTCCGCCTTATGTGTACCTCGCCGAGGCGGTGCGCATGCTGGATGAGAGCGACATCGCGGTGGGTGCGCAGGATGTGTGCGCGGAACCTCTGGGTGCATTCACGGGTCAGGTCGCGGCCTTGATGCTCAAGGACGTGGGTTGCCGCTACGTGATCGTGGGTCACTCCGAGCGGCGTCGTTTGTATCATGAAGATGACGTTTTGGTGGCACGCAAATTCGCTGCAGCGCTGCAAGCGGGTCTTACGCCGATATTGTGCGTGGGGGAAACGCTGGAGGAGCGGGAGGCCAATCGCACGGAGGCGGTCGTGGCTCGCCAGCTCGAGGCGGTGGCCGCGATGAACGGGGCGTCCAGCTTCTCGCAGGCCATCTTGGCGTACGAGCCGGTGTGGGCCATCGGTACGGGGCGCACGGCCTCGTCGGCGCAGGCGCAGGCCGTGCATGCCTACCTGCGCGGCCGGATGGGTGCGCAAGATGCTAAGATAGCGAGCGGTTTACGCATTTTATATGGCGGCAGCGTCAAAGGGTCCAATGCCGCCGAGTTGTTTTCGATGCCCGACGTGGACGGCGGGTTGGTGGGCGGCGCTTCCTTGAGTGCCGATGAGTTCCTCGATATTTGCGCGGCTGCGACCGTTCGTCATTGAGAGATCGCCATGTTGCATAGTTTCATTCTGGCCGTGCATATTTTGCTCGCGTTGATGATTATCGGACTGGTGCTAATGCAACGCGGCAAGGGCGCGGAAGCCGGCGCCGGGTTCGGCTCCGGTGCCTCCGGCACGGTGTTTGGCGCGCGCGGCACGGCCACCTTGTTCTCGAAGCTGACGGCGGTGTTCGCAGCGCTGTTTTTTGCGACCAGCTTGACGCTTGCCTATTTGGGGACGCGTGCGGCGGTCGAACCGAGCACCGTGCTCGAGCGAGCGGCGCAAACCGCCACGGAGCCCCCGGCGCCGGTGAAAAAGTAGAGCTGATGTTGAGTCAAAGAGCCGACGTGGCGAAATTGGTAGACGCGCTAGTTTGAGGGGCTAGTGGGGCAACCTGTGCCGGTTCGAGTCCGGCCGTCGGCACCATCCATGCGAGGACGCTAGAGGTCACGCAACGCAACACGGCGCCGCCGCGCCTGATATAATTCGTCGCTAACACACAAGTTAACGATACTGAAGATGTTGCGACAGTATTTACCGATATTGATCTTCATGGGATTGGCCGCGGTACTTGGCCTTGCCCTGTTCACGATCGGCTGGATAGCCGGTCCGCGCCGCCCTAATGCGGAAAAACTCTCTCCTTACGAATGCGGCTTCGAGGCGTTCGAGGACTCTCGAATGCGCTTCGACGTGCGCTATTACCTGGTCGCGATCCTATTCATCGTATTCGATCTCGAAATAGCCTTCTTTTTTCCGTGGGCGGTGTCGTTGCGGGCCACCGGCACATTCGGCCTGCTGGCGATGCTGATATTCGCTTTGGTTCTGGTGCTCGCTTTGGCATACGACTACCGCAAAGGGGCGCTCGAATGGGATTAGTGACGGACACTGCCGATACCGGCTTGGTGCGCGGCTTCGAAGTGACCACCGTCGACAAGCTCATCAATTGGGCGCGCACCGGCTCGCTGTGGCCCATGACGTTCGGGCTCGCCTGCTGTGCCGTCGAAATGATGCATGCGGGCGCCGCGCGCTACGACCTCGACCGCTTCGGCGTGGTATTCCGGCCGAGCCCGCGGCAATCGGACGTCATGATCGTGGCCGGAACGCTGGTCAACAAGATGGCGCCGGCGCTGCGCAAGGTGTACGACCAGATGGCCGAGCCGCGCTGGGTGATTTCGATGGGCTCGTGCGCGAACGGCGGCGGCTATTACCATTATTCGTATGCCGTGGTGCGCGGGTGCGATCGCATCGTGCCGGTCGATGTCTACGTGCCGGGCTGCCCGCCGACGGCCGAAGCATTGATATACGGCATCATTCAGCTGCAAAACAAGATCAAGCGCAACAAGGCCATTATTCGATGACCAACGACACCGGCTCCTCCGCGCAGCCTCCGGGCCGGCTGGCGCAACTCCGGGCGCTGCTCGAGCAGGCGCTGCCGGAAAAATTGCTGGGCGTGGCCAATCACACCGGGGAATTGACCTACGAGGTATTGCCCGCGGATTTGCTCGCCGTCGCCCAGGCGCTGCGCGACGGCGCCGGCCTTGACTTCGAGATGTGCATGGACGTGTGCGGCGTCGACTATCTCGAGCACGGCCGCGCCGAATGGGAGACCGAGCACGCCACCGTGTCGGGTTTCAGCCGCGGCGTCGCGCGCGGCGCGCGGACGGAGGGCGCCGCGCATGCCGGCCGGCGCTTCGCGGTGGTATATCACCTGCTGTCGATCGCCCACAATCAACGCCTGCGGCTCAAGGTGTTCTGCGCGGACGATGCGCAGCCGATGGTCGATTCGGTGACGGGCATCTGGGAGTCGGCCAATTGGTTCGAACGCGAGGCCTTCGACCTGTTCGGCATCTTGTTCAAAGGGCATCCGGACCTGCGCCGCTTGCTGACCGACTACGGCTTCATCGGCCATCCGTTCCGCAAGGATTTTCCCCTGATCGGCAATGTCGAGGTGCGTTACGACCCGGAAAAGGGGCGGGTGGTGTACCAGCCGGTCAGCATCGAACCCCGTGTCCTCGTGCCGAAGGTCATCCGCCACGACAATCGCTACGACCCGGCGCTCACCGCCGCAACCGCCGCGGCACCCAACGGCAAAACCGATGGCTGAAATCCGCAATTACACGATGAACTTCGGCCCGCAGCATCCGGCTGCGCACGGCGTGCTGCGCCTGGTGCTCGAAATGGACGGCGAAGTCATTCAAAAGGCCGATCCTCACATCGGGCTGTTGCACCGCGCGACCGAGAAGCTGGCGGAGAGCAAGCCGTTCAATCAGTCGATCGGTTACATGGACCGGCTCGATTACGTGTCGATGATGTGCAACGAGCATGCGTATGTCCTTGCGATCGAAAAGCTGTTGGGCATCGAGCCGCCGCTGCGCGCGCAGTACATCCGCGTGATGTTCGACGAGATCACGCGCATTTTGAACCACCTGATGTGGCTCGGGGCGCACGCCATCGACATCGGCGCCATGACCGTGTTCCTGTACTGTTTCCGCGAGCGCGAAGACCTGATGGATTGCTACGAGGCGGTCTCGGGCACCCGCATGCATGCCACGTACTATCGACCGGGGGGCGTGTACCGGGATTTACCGGACGTCATGCCGAAATACCCGTACTCGCAGTGGCGCAGCAACAAGGACGTCGATCGGCTGAACGAGCGCCGCTCGGGCGGGCTGTTGGATTTCATCGGCGACTTCGCCAGACGGTTCCCCGCCTGTGTCGACGAATATGAAACCCTGCTCACCGACAATCGCATCTGGAAGCAGCGCACGGTGAATATCGCCGTGGTCTCACCGCAACGCGCGATGCAGCTGGGGTTTTCGGGTCCGATGCTGCGTGGCTCGGGCGTCGAATGGGATCTTCGCAAGAAGCAGCCCTACGAGGCCTACGATCGGGTGGATTTCGACGTTCCGGTCGGCGTCAACGGCGATTGCTACGACCGCTACCTGGTGCGCGTCCAGGAGCTGCGCCAGTCGGCCAGGATCATCGATCAATGCGTCAAGTGGCTCAAACAAAATCCGGGACCGGTCATGCTCGAGGACCGCAAAGTGCGGCCGCCGAGCCGCGAACAGATGAAAGGCGACATGGAGTCCTTGATTCATCACTTCAAACTCTTCACCGAGGGCTACTGCGTGCCTGAAGGCGAGACTTACGCGGCGGTCGAAGCGCCGAAGGGCGAACTCGGCGTGTACCTGGTGTCCGATGGCGCGAACAAGCCGTATCGCATGAAGGTTCGCGCGCCGGGCTTCGCGCACCTCGCGGCGCTCGACGAAATGGTCCGTGGGCACATGCTCGCCGACGTGGTGGCGGTGATCGGCACTCAAGACATCGTGTTCGGCGAGATCGACCGATGAGCGCCGAGCTGTCTTTGCACCTGCGCGAGGAAATCGATCGCTGGGTGGCGAAATTTCCCAAGGATCGCAAGCGCTCGGCGGTCATCTCCGCGCTGCACGCCGCCCAGCACGAGAACAACGGGTTTCTGACGCCGGCGCTCATGGATGCGGTGGCGGAGTATCTGGGCCTGCCGGCCATCCAGGTGTACGAGGTGGCGGCCTTTTACTCCATGTTCGAAACCAAGCCGGTGGGCCGGCACCACGTGTCGGTGTGCACCAACATCTCCTGCATGTTGCGCGGCTCGCAGGCGCTGGTCGACCGCACAGAGAAGAAGCTCGGCATCAAGACCGGCGAAAGCACGCCGGACGGGCGGATTTACCTGAAGCGCGAGGAGGAATGCCTTGCGGCATGCACCGGCGCTCCGATGATGATGGTCGATCACGTGTATTACGAAAATTTGACCCCCGAGATGGTCGATCGAATCTTGGACGATGTGACATGAGTCCGATCCTCCGCGGCGAGAGGCGCTAATGGCTTACGAACAGAATCTGGTGTTGTTCGAGGCGCTCAAGCACGAGCGGCCGTGGACGCTCGAGGGCTATCGCTCATTCGGCGGATATCAGGCTTGGGAGCAAATATTGCGCGAGGGGACACCCCGCGAAAAGATCATCGACGAGATGAAAACCTCGGGTCTGCGCGGCAGGGGTGGCGCGGCCTTCCCGACCGGATTGAAGTGGAGTTTCATGCCGCGCTCCTCGCCGGTACAGAAATACGTGGTGTGCAATTCCGACGAATCCGAGCCGGGTACCTGTCATGACCGCGACATCCTGCGCTACAACCCGCATTCGGTGATCGAGGGAATGGCGATCGGCGGCTACGCGATGAACGCCACCGTGGGCTACAACTACATTCGCGGCGAATTCCTGGGCGAGCCGATTCCGCGCTTCGAGGCGGCTTTGCAGGAGGCTTATGCGGCGGGACTGTTGGGCCGCAATATTCTGGGTTCCGGAGTCGATTTCGATCTGCACACCTTCATCGGCGCGGGGGCCTACATTTGCGGCGAGGAAACGGCGTTGCTCGAGTCGCTGGAGGGCAAACCCGGCAGGCCGCGCTTCAAACCGCCGTTTCCCGCGAACTTCGGCCTGTTCGGCAAACCGACCACGATCAACAATACCCAGAGCTTCGCGAGCGTGCCGACGATCATGAGCAAGGGCGGTGCGTGGTTCCTCGGCCTCGGGCCCGCGAACTCGGGGGGCACCGCGATTTTTTCGGTGTCGGGGCATGTGGAGAAGCCGGGCAATTTCGAATTGCCGCTCGGCATTCCGTTCGCCGAGTTGTTGGCGCTGGCCGGCGGCATGTGGAAGGGCCGCAAGCTCAAGGCGGTGATACCCGGGGGCTCCTCGGTGCAGGTGGTGCCGGGCGAGGTGATGATGGCGACCAACATGGATTACGACTCGGTCAAGAAGGCCGGATCGTCGATCGGCACCGGCGCCGTGATCGTCATGGACGAAACCACGTGCATGGTGCGCGCGCTCGAGCGCCTGGCGCGCTTTTACTATTCGGAATCGTGCGGCCAATGCACACCGTGTCGCGAGGGCACCGGCTGGTTGGATCGCATGCTGAAGCGCATCATAGCCGGCCAGGGCCGGAGCGAGGATCTCGGCCTGCTGCTCGACGTCGCCAATCGCATCGAGGGTCACACGATATGCGCATTGGGCGATGCGGCCGCGTGGCCGGTGCAGAGCTTCTTGAAGCACTTTCGGCATGAGTTTCAATACATGATCGAGCACCAGGGTCGTTCGATCATCGAAGGCCAAGCGGCGGCGGCATAAAGGCGGACGATGAGCCACGATTCGGTCAATATCGAGGTCAACGGCGTACCGCTGAAAGCCCGCAAGGGTCAGATGATCATGCAGGTCACGGACGCGGCGGACATTTACATCCCGCGGTTTTGCTATCACGCGAAACTCAGCGTCGCCGCCAACTGCCGCATGTGTCTGGTCGAAGTGGAGAAGGCGCCGAAGCCGCTGCCGGCTTGCGCCACCCCGGTCATGGAAGGCATGAAGGTGTTCACGAAATCGCCGAAAGCCGTCGCGGCCCAACGTGCGGTCATGGAATTCCTGCTGATCAATCACCCCCTCGATTGTCCGATTTGCGATCAGGGCGGCGAATGCGAGCTGCAGGATCTGGCGATGGGATACGGGCGCGATATCGCCCGGTTCGCCGAGCGCAAGCGCGTCGTCAAGGACAAGAACTTGGGGCCGCTGGTCTCGACCGACATGACGCGTTGCATCCATTGCACGCGTTGCGTACGCTTCGGCCAAGAAATCCAGGGCTACCCGCAGCTCGGCACCATCGGCCGCGGCGAGCGCACGCAGATCGAGACCTACGTCGAACAGAGCATCGATCACGAGCTTTCGGCCAACATCATCGATTTGTGTCCGGTGGGGGCGCTCAACAACAAGCCTTTCCGGTTCCACGCGCGCGCCTGGGAGATGACGCAGCACGCGCTGGTGTCGCCGCACGACGGTTTCGGCACCAACATCTACGCGCATGTGCTGGGCGGCAAACTGATGCGCGTGGTGCCGCGCGAGAACGAGGAGATCAACGAAACCTGGATCGCGGACCGCGACCGCTTCGGATTCGAGGGCATGTATTCGCCCGAGCGGGTCACGCAGCCGATGATGCGCATTGACGGCGCGTTGCAGCCGGTCGATTGGGAGACGGCGCTGACGGCGGCGGCGGAAGGGTTGCAGAAGGCGGCCGCGAGTCACGGCGCGGCGAGCCTGGGATTTCTAACCTCGCCGATGGCCACAGTGGAAGAGATGTATCTGCTTTCGCAGATCGCCCGCGGCATCGGCAGCAACAACATCGATCATCGGCTGCGCCAGCTGGATTTCAGGGGGCAGGAAAACGAGGCCGCCTTCCCCGGTCTCGGACTGAAAATAGCGGACGTCGAGGCGCTCGAGGGCGTACTCATCGTCGGTTCGAACCTGCGGCACGAAATGCCGATGCTGGCACATCGAGTTCGTCAGGCCGCCGTCGGGGGAGGCGCACGCGTGGCGTTTCTCAATCCGCGTGCCTTCGAATACCTGTTTCCGGTGGCGGCCTACGGCGTCGCGCAGGATCTGGTGGGCGAACTCGCGGGCGTGGTGCGTGCGGCCGCGGCGGCGGCGAACCAACCGCTGCCGAGCGGCGTGCGCCCGGCGGCCGTGACCGACGAGCATCGCGCGCTGCTCGCGGCACTCACTCACGGCACGCGCCGCGCGATCGTGCTCGGTACCCTGGCGCAGCGGCATCCCGCGTACTCGGAGCTGAAGTCGCTCGCCGCGTTGCTGGCGTCCTTGAGCGGCGCCGGTCTCGGGTTCATCACCGAAGGCGCCAACGCCGCAGGCGCGTATTTGGCGGGGGCGGTGCCGCACCGGCAATCCGGCGGTGCGCCCGCGGCCGGCGCGGGAATGTCGGCGCGCGCCATGCTGGAAGTGTGGCTCAAGGCCTACGTGTTGTTCGGCGGGATCGATCCGGCCGGCGACTTGGCGGTCGGACCCGAGGCGCTGGCGGCCGCCGACCTCGTGGTCGCGGTGACGACGCATTTGCCCGACAGCCTGCGCGCCGTGGCGCATGTGGTGCTGCCGATCGGCAGCTTTGCCGAAAGCGCGGGCACGTTCGTGAATGCCGAGGGGCGCTGGCAGAGCTGGGCCGGCGCCGCGAAATTGGTGGGCGAAAGCCGCCCGGGCTGGAAAGTATTGCGGGTACTGGCGAATTTGCTGAACGTACCCGGCATCGAGTTTGTGAGCGCGGAGGAAGTTCGCGATGCCCTGCGCACGTTGTGCGCGGCTCGCAGCGGGGCGTCGGCCGGCGCCGCTGACGGAGCGGCGCGCAGCGCCGATGCTGCCCTCGGTTCGCTCGCGGGTGGTGCGGCGCCCGCCGGGCTGTGGGTCGACATACCGCCGTACCAGACCGACGTGCTGGTGCGCGGATCCGCGTCGTTGAGCAAAACCAAGGACGGGCTCATGGCCCGCGCCGTGATCTGACCATGTGGCAGTGGGATCCATTGAGAGCGTGGCTGTCGGGCGAAATCACGCCGTATTGGACCAACCCGCTGCTGACCGCGGTGCAGATTCTGATGGTGGTGGTGGGCCTGATTCTCGTGATGGCTTTCTACACGTTGGCGGAACGCAAGGTCATCGGCTGGATGCAGCTGCGCAGGGGTCCGAATCGCGTCAACCTGTTGTTTCTGCCGGGCTTCGCCCAGCCGTTTGCGGACGTGGTCAAGCTGATGTTCAAGGAAATCGTGATCCCGGCGGACGCGAGCGGATTTTTGTTTCGCTTGGCGCCGTTCCTGGCGCTGATACCCTCGCTGGCGGTCTGGGCGGTCATTCCGTTTGCGCCGGAACGAGCCTTCGCCAACATCGATGCGGGTCTGCTGTACATCCTTGCGCTCACTTCGATGGGAGTGTACGGAATCATCCTGGCCGGTTGGGCGGCCAACTCCAAATACGCCTTCCTGGGCGCGATGCGCTCGGCGGCCCAAATCGTCGCCTATGAAATCGCCATGGGCTTCGCCATGGTGGGCGTGCTGATGGCCTCGGGCAGCCTCAATGTCGGGGAGATCATCCGGGCGCAGCACGGCGGACCGTTGAGCTGGAACTGGTTCTGGCTGTTCCCGATGCTGGTGGTGTATTTCATCTCGGGCGTTGCCGAGACCAATCGCGCGCCGTTCGACGTGGCGGAAGGCGAATCGGAGATCGTCGCGGGATTTCATGTCGACTACTCGGGCATGGCGTTCGCCCTGTTCTTCATCGCCGAATACGTCAACATGATTCTGATATCGGCGCTCACCGTCATTTTCTTCTTCGGCGGCTGGCTGTCGCCCTTCGACGGCTGGCTGCCGGATTCGACGTGGCTCGCCGCCCCGGGCTTCTTCTGGTTCGGCCTGAAGACGCTGGTTCCGATGTTCGGCTTTCTTTGGCTGCGCGCGACGTTTCCGCGCTATCGGTACGATCAGATCATGCGTTTGGGCTGGAAGTCGCTGATTCCGGTGACCCTGATCTGGCTCGCGGTGGAGGGCTTGATGGTGTACGTGCACGTGGGCCCGTGGAAGGAGCATCTGTAATGCAGGGTGTGCGCAGTTTTTTGAAAACCTTCCTGCTCTGGGAACTATTGCAGGGCTTGTGGGTGACGTGGAAGAACATGTGGCGACCCAAGGTCACCATCAACTATCCCGAAGAGAAGGCCCCGCAGAGCAGCCGTTTTCGGGGTCTGCATGCCTTGCGCCGCTACCCGAACGGAGAGGAGCGCTGCATAGCCTGCAAGCTCTGCGAAGCGGTTTGCCCCGCGCTTGCCATCACCATCGAGTCCGACGTGAGCAACGACGGCACGCGCCGCACGACGCGCTACGACATCGACCTGTTCAAGTGCATCTATTGCGGCTTCTGCGAGGAGGCGTGCCCGGTCGATGCCATCGTCGAGACCCGCCTGCACGAGTATCACATGGAGAATCGCGGCGAGAACATCATGAACAAGGACAAGTTGCTCGCCATCGGCGAGCGTTACGAAGCCATGATCGCGGCCGATCGCGCCGCCGATGCGCGGTACCGCTGATGTTTTCCACGATCCTATTTTTTATCTTCGGCGCGGTCCTGGTGTGCGCCGCCCTCGGGGTGATTCTCGCGCGCAACCCGGTGCACAGCGCCTTGCTGCTGGTGCTGTGCTTCTTCAACAGCGCCGTCATATGGCTGATGTTGGACGCGGAGTTCCTGGGGATCGTCCTGGTGCTGGTGTATGTGGGCGCCGTGATGGTGCTGTTCTTGTTCGTGGTGATGATGCTCGACGTCGAGGCCGCGCGGTTCCGCAAGGAATTCGCCGACTATTGGCCGTTGACGGTGGCGGTTGCGGGCTTCGTCGTGTTCGCGATCGTCAACGTGATCGTGGTGAGGCATCTCGGCGGCGCGACCTTCAAGACGGCCGCCGCGCTGCCCGCGGATTATTCCAACACGCGCGCCTTGGGCACGGCGCTTTTCACCCGCTACGCCTACCCGGCGCAGATCGCTGCGGTCATCCTGCTGGTGGCGAGCGTGGCGGCCATCATTCTCACCTTGCGCCGGCGCTCCGGGGTCAAGCCGCAGGACATCTCTCAGCAGGTCGCGGTGCGGGCCAAGGATCGGGTCCGGATCGTCCAGATGGCCTCCGAGAAACGATCATGATCACGCTCACCCACGTGCTGACCCTGTCCGGCATTCTGTTCGCGATCGCGGTGGCGGGCGTGTTTCTGAACCGCAAGAACATCATCGTCCTGTTGATGTGCATCGAGCTGATGCTGCTCGCGGTGAATTTCAATTTCGTGGCGTTTTCGCGATTTACGGGCGACATCGGCGGCCAAATATTCGTGTTCTTCATACTGACGGTGGCTGCGGCCGAAGCGGCGATCGGTCTCGCGATCCTGGTGGTGGTGTTCCGAGAGCGGCGCAGCATCGACGTCGAAGACCTCGATACGCTGCAGGGCTGAGGGTGGTTTAGACAACATGCAGTCGATTTATCTCACGATAGCGCTGGCGCCTCTGGTCGCGGCGATTGCCGCGGGCTTGTTCGGACGCGCCATCGGACGCACGGGCGCGCACAGCATCGCGATCGCGGGCGTGGCGCTCTCGTGCGGCCTGTCGCTCTATGTGCTCAAGGGGATTCTCGCGGACGGCGTGGGGACGTTCAACGGCGCGGTCTATACCTGGCTGATCAGCGACGGCGTGCATGTCGATGTCGGTTTCCTGATCGATCGGCTTTCCGCCTTGATGATGGCGGTGGTGACCTTCGTGTCACTGATGGTTCACATCTACACCATCGGCTACATGCACGATGACGACGGGTACCAGCGATTCTTCAGCTACATCTCCCTGTTCACGTTCGCGATGCTGATGCTGGTGATGTCGAACAATTTCATGCAATTGTTCTTCGGCTGGGAGGGGGTCGGCGTCGTGTCGTACCTGCTCATCGGCTATTGGTACACGCGCTCGACCGCGACTTTCGCCGCCCTCAAGGCCTTCCTGGTCAATCGCATCGGGGATTTCGGATTCATACTGGGAATCGCGGCCGTGCTGCGTTACACCGGTTCGCTCGATTATGCGACGGTGTTCGCGAACGCGGGGCAATTCGCCGATGCGCAGATACATGTGAGCGCCACCATCGCCTGGCCGGCGATCACCTTCACCTGCATTTGCCTGTTCGTCGGCGCGATGGGCAAATCCGCCCAGGTGCCGCTGCACGTGTGGCTGCCGGACTCGATGGAAGGTCCGACGCCGATATCCGCGCTGATCCATGCCGCCACCATGGTGACGGCCGGCATATTCATGGTGGCGAGGATGTCGCCGCTGTTCGAGCTGTCGGAGACGGCGCTCTCGATGGTGTTGATCGTCGGTGCGACCACGGCGTTTTTCATGGGCCTCTTGGGCGTGGTGAACAACGACATCAAGCGGGTGATCGCCTATTCGACGTTGTCGCAGCTCGGTTACATGACGGTGGCGCTCGGCGCGTCCGCCTATGGCGCCGGAATCTTTCACTTGATGACGCACGCCTTTTTCAAGGCGCTGCTGTTCCTCGCGGCGGGCTCCGTGATCATGGCCATGCATCATGAGCAGGACATGCGGCAAATGGGCGGACTGAAGAAATACCTTCCCATCACCTATTGGACTTTCCTGGTGGGCTCGCTCGCCTTGATCGGCTTCCCCGGCACATCGGGCTTCTTTTCCAAGGATCTGCTGATCGACGCCGTTCACGAATCGAACCGTGCCGGATCCGGCTATGCGTACGTCTGCGTCCTCGCCGGCGTTTTCGTTACGGCGCTGTACACCTTCCGCATGTTCTTCATGACCTTCCACGGCGAGGAGCGCATGGATCATCATACGCGCGAGCATCTGCACGAGAGCCCGTGGGTGGTGACATTGCCGCTGATCTTGCTGGCCATTCCGTCGGCGCTCATCGGCTGGTTCACGGTGGAGCCGGTGTTGTTCGGAAATTACTTCGCGGAGGCCATTCGGGTACTGCCGGCGCACGATGTGCTGCATCGGATCGGAGAGGAATTTCATGGCTCGGCCGCCATTGTCGCTTCCGCGATCTCCGCGCCGCCGCTGTGGCTCGCTCTGTCAGGCGTCGCCGCCGCATGGTTGTTCTTTTACAGGAAGCCGGCGCTCGCCGATTCCGCCGAGCGCAAATTCAAGTGGCTGCACGGAATTCTGGTCAATAAGTACGGATTCGATTGGTTCAACGAGCATGTGATTTGCGCAGCCGCGAGAGCTTTGGGCGATGGATTGTGGCGCGGCGGCGATGAGGCGCTGATCGACAACGGGCTGGTCAACGGCAGTGCGCGCATCGTCGGTTGGTTGGGCTCGGTGATGCGCTACGCGCAGTCCGGATACCTGTATCACTACGCGTTCGCCATGATCCTCGGATTGGCCTCGCTCCTTCTTTGGCTCATCTGGCGGCCGTGATGCTGAACGGACACTTGCTCGGGATCTTGATCTGGCTGCCCATCGCCGGCGGTTTTGCGGTGCTCGCCCTGGGCGAGCGCGTGGCTGCCGCCAAATGGTTGTCGCTGGGTGTTTCCGGGCTCGAGCTGCTGTTCAGCGTGCCGCTGTTCACGGCCTTCAAGGGCGGCACCGCGCAGATGCAATTCGTCGAGCGCGCGCCGTGGATCGCGGCCATTCATGCCGATTACTACATCGGCGTCGACGGAATATCGATGCCCTTGATCCTGCTGACCACCTTCACCACCGTGCTGATCGTGATCGCGGGCTGGAGCAACGTCGAGAAGCGCGTTTCTCAATACTTCGCGGCGTTCTTGCTGTTGGAAGGCTTGATGATCGGCGTGTTCTCGGCGCTCGACGCGGCGTTGTTCTACGTGCTTTGGGAGGCCATGCTGCTGCCGATGTTCATCATCATCGGCATCTGGGGAGGCCCGCGGCGGGTGTACGCGACCCTCAAGTTCTTCTTGTATACGTTCGCCGGCTCGCTGCTGATGCTGGTCGCGCTGATTTACATGTATTTGAAGACGGGTACGTATGAACTCGCGGTATTGCAGGGCATGCCGCTGACGTTGAACGAGCAAATCCTGATATTTCTGGCGTTGTTCGCCGCATTCGCCGTGAAGGTTCCGATGTGGCCGGTACATACCTGGTTGCCGGATGCGCACGTCGAGGCGCCGACCGGCGGCTCGGTGGTGTTGGCGGCCATCATGCTCAAAATGGGCGGATACGGCTTTCTGCGCTTTTCGCTCCCGATCGCGCCGGACGCCAGCCGCGAATTGGACTGGCTGATCATCGGCCTGTCGCTGATCGCCGTGGTGTACATCGGCTTCGTCGCCCTGGCGCAGCGGGACATGAAGAAGCTGATCGCCTATTCGTCGATCGCGCACATGGGGTTCGTCACCTTAGGGATGTTCATCGGTTTTCAAATCGTGTCCCACACCGGCAGGACCTCGGGCGTGGAATTGGGCCTGGACGGCGCCGTGGTGCAGATGCTGTCTCACGGCCTGGTATCGGGGGCGATGTTCTTTTGTGTCGGCGTCATGTACGACCGGGTGCATAGCCGCGAGATCAACGCCTATGGCGGGGTGGTCAATACGATGCCGAAGTTCGCGGCATTCATGGTGCTGTTCGCGTTGGCGAACTCGGGCGTTCCCGGCACCTCGGGCTTCGTCGGCGAGTTTCTGGTCATCTTGGCGTCGTTCAAGGCGAATGTCTGGTACGCGTTCTTGGCGGGTACGACGCTGGTCTTGGGAGCGGCATATACGCTGTGGCTGGTGAAGCGGGTGATCTTTGGTGAAGTCGGCAACGACAAGGTTGCCGCGCTCAAGGACCTCAACGGCCGCGAGTTCCTGGTTCTGGGATTGCTCGCGGCGGCGGTGCTGCTTGTGGGTTTGTGGCCGGCGCCGCTGCTCGATGTCATGCGGGCAACGACACAGCATTTAGCCCAGCAGATGCTGGTCTCGAAGATTGCGCCTTAAGGTTTACTTATGAACGGGTTCAATGTCGCCGAATTCAACGCGGGCTTAAGCTACGCCACACCGGAGATATTTCTGGCGCTGGCGGCCTGCGCGATCTTGACGCTTGATCTGTTCGTCTCGGATGCGCAGCGCCGCTGGATCGGCGTTCTTGCCGTGGTCAGTTTGTGCGCGACAGCCTTGTTGGCGGCGCTGCAGCCGGTGTCGGGGAGAATCACGGCGCTCGGCGGGCTTTTTGAACTGGACCGGATGGCACAGGTGCTCAAAGTCGTGACGCTGCTGACCGTGGCGGTGGTGTTCGTGTATTCGACCGATTATCTTAAGGGCCGGGCGATTCTCAAGGGCGAGTATTACGTACTGGGGTTGTTCGCCACTCTGGGAGCGATGGTGCTGATTTCCGCGGGCAGCTTGATCACCCTGTATCTGGGCCTCGAGCTCATGTCCTTATGCCTGTACGCAATGGTGGCGTTCGACCGGGATTCGGTGATTGCGGCGGAGTCCGCCATCAAATATTTCGTACTGGGGTCGATGGCTTCGGGAACGTTGTTGTACGGCATGTCGATCGTGTATGGCGTCACCGGCAATCTGGAGCTGGCGGCCATCGCCGCCGCCGTTCACGGCGGCCCTGCGAGCAACGTCGGCCTGGTGTTCGGCATCGCATTTCTCATCGTCGGCTTGGGATTCAAGTTGGGCGCGGTGCCGTTCCACATGTGGATCCCGGACGTTTACCAGGGCTCTCCCACGTGCGTCACCGTGTTCATCGGCACCGCGTCGAAACTGGCGGCGTTCGGCCTCATCATGCGGGTGCTGCCCGAAGCGTTGGCGGCTTCGCAGCCGGATTGGAGCCAAATGCTGGTGGTGCTGGCGGTGCTTTCGATGGCGATCGGCAGCATCGTCGCCATTGCGCAAACCAATATCAAACGCATGCTGGCGTATTCCACGATTTCGCACGTCGGATTCGTGCTGCTCGGAATATTGTCGGGCACGGCACAGGGCTATCAGGCCGCGATGTTCTACATGATCAGCTACGTGATCGTCGCAAGCGGGGCCTTCGGCATGATCCTGCTGCTGGCGCGCCAGGGCTTCGAGGCCGACAGGCTGGTGGACTTCAAGGGCTTGAACGCGCGCAGCCCCTGGTTCGCCGGCATGATGGCGATTCTGATGTTCAGCCTGGCGGGCGTACCGCCGTTCGTCGGGTTCTGGGCCAAGCTCGGAGTCGTGCAAGCGGTATTGGGGGTGAGCTACACGTGGCTGGCCGTGGTCGCGGTCCTGTTTTCGGTGGTCGGCGCCTTCTTTTACCTTCGCATCGTCAAATTGATGTACTTCGACGACCCAACCGATAGCACCGAGATCGGCGGATCGGCGCTGATGCGCACCGTGCTGAGCGCGAACGCGTTGCTGGTGTTCGCCTTGGGCGTGGTGCCCGGCGCGCTGATCGCGCTGTGCCAGAGGGCGCTGCCATAAGGCAGGCGGGGCGGCGGCCCGCGGCAGTCGAGTGGGATCCGCTAAGCATGCGGTTGAGGAGTCGGACAATCGCACTTGGCCCGCTTCGGAACGGGAAGAATCACGCATGAGCAAGATTTTTATCGCGGTTTCATTCGCCGCATCAACGGCAATTTTCTGCGCTGCGTCGGGCGCACAAGAACTCAGCCCTGCCGATCAGGCGGCCGCCAACGTGGCCATCAAGGTGATTCGTCCGGAGGCGATCGCCGCGCACATGCGATTTCTCTCCGACGACCTGCTCGAAGGCCGCCAGACCGGCTCGCGCGGGCATGAGATCGCGGCGCAGTACGTGGCCACGGAGTTGGAAGCCATGGGTCTTCAGCCCGCGGGAGTGAGCGGCACCTGGTTCCAGAGCGTGCCGTTGCGCAAGGTGGATCTCGTCCCCGAACAAAGCTCGTTCGAGCTGGTGCGCGAGGGCAAAGCGCAGACCCTCATCTTTGGGCAGGACTACATCATGGACGGCAATCCGCGTGCCACCGATGCGAGCGTGGAGGCGGGCGCGGTCTTCGTGGGCTTTGGGGTCAGCGCGCCGGAATTTAACTACGACGACTACGCGGGCGTGGACGTGCGCGGAAAAGTCGCCGTGATGATGCGAGGCGCGCCGCCGCGATTCCCTTCCACGGAGCGCGCCTATTTCTCGGATGGAGTCGTCAAGGCGCGTAACGCCGCAGCGCACGGAGCGGTCGGAATCATCACCGTCATACCGCCGGAATTCTTCGAACGCTATAAATGGGACTGGATCGTTCCTCAAGTTCGCGCCGGAGGCATGTGGTGGCTCGATCCCCAAGGCGTGCCCGCCGACACCCATCCGGAAATTCGCGCATCCGCACTGATGAACGGGAGCGGCGCCGAGGAGCTGTTCAAGGGCGCCGCCAAGACGCTGCCGGAAATCTTCGCCGCCTCGCGCGAGAGCAAATCCGAATCGTTCGAGCTGCCTTTGAAGGTGAAGATTCACCGGGTGAGCCGGTACACACCGATTGAAAGCCGCAACGTGATCGGAAAGCTCAAGGGCTCCGATCCGGCGCACGCGAAGGAATACGTGGTATTCACCGCGCATATGGATCACCTTGGAATCTGCCGCCCGGCCGAGCAAGACGCCGTTTGCCACGGAGCATGGGACAACGCTTCCGGGACCTCGGCGGTTCTCGAAGTGGCGCGGGCGTTTTCGAGTTTGCGCCGGGTGCCGCGCCGCTCGATTCTGTTCGTGTTTGTCACCGGCGAGGAGAAGGGTCTGCGCGGATCGGACTACTTCGCGCATTATCCCACCGTCCCGATCGAGAAGATCGTCGCCGATGTGAATATCGACGGCGCGCCGGGCATGATTTACCCCAACAAGGACATCGTGCCGCTGGGCGCGGAGCATTCGAGCCTTTCGAAGAATGTGCAGGCGGCGGCGCGGAAAATGGGATACACGATCAGCCCCGACACGCTTCCCGAAGAGGTGATCTTCATTCGCAGCGATCAGTATTCGTTCGTGAAGCAGGGCGTGCCGGCCGTGTTCATGACTCCTGGAAGGCAGAGCGCGGACCCTAAATTGGATGGCGCCGCGATCTTTAATAAGTGGATATCGAGCATTTACCACACTCCGCAAGACAACATGAGCCAGCCGTTCTATTTCGAATCGGCGGCGAGATCCACCGCATTGTCATTTCTAGTCGGCTACGAGGTGGCGCAGCAGCCCGAGCGCCCGACCTGGAACGCGGGCGATTCTTTCGGCACGAAATTCTCGAAGAAACAGTAATTCTGCAAACACGAAATTCATGCTCTGCTGGCGCGCAGCCGGGCAGGGCCCCCAACGCTCGCTTGCATTGGCGCCTTTACCAGGTAGAATGAGCGGCTCTCCGGTGCGGGGTGGAGCAGTCTGGCAGCTCGTCGGGCTCATAACCCGAAGGTCGTAGGTTCAAATCCTACCCCCGCTACCAATTAAATCAAAGCCTTACGCTAGATTAAGCCTGCCAAGAGTAGTAAAGTTTAGCCTTTACTACTTTCCGAGGGCTTTCTATGCCTTCACTTCACCGTGCCAACCCAATTCCACACACAATGGAGACCGTTGCCGGTTATCCAAACACCCTCAAGCTGTACCAGATTCCGGCGAGCAAGTTTTGGCAGGCGCGTGCCTATATGGGCGGGCGCATCGTAAAGAAATCCACGAAAACGCAGAGCAAAGCGGAAGCCATTAAGGCGGCAAAGGATTTCTATAACAAACTGCTTTTGAAACAATCGCAGAAGCTGCCACTGACCGAAGGCAGTAGCTTTGAACAGGTTGTCTTGAAGTTGATGAAAGAGGATCAGGCTAGAGCAGAGCGCAAGGAAGTCTCTGAACGGCTGGTATCGGATGAAAAATACATCTTTGAAAACGACATTATCCCTTTCTTCAGAAAAACTTCCTTAAAGGATGTTACCTACTCGCGCATCAGCGACTACGTTGTGCACCTTAAGAGTCGTGGCAAGAAACCGGTAGGCAGTAACACCATAAGGAATCACTT
>Ga0207927_1000404_pt1 | contig 18423 bp, 13 predicted proteins | sample NGESurdeep072012_2_FD_184456 | JGI IMG/M metagenome (GOLD analysis project Ga0207927, IMG submission 184456) | Arctic peat soil microbial communities from Barrow, Alaska - NGEE Surface sample 210-2 deep-072012 (SPAdes) | ecosystem: Environmental > Terrestrial > Soil > Wetlands > Peat ... | reverse complement strand
TCACCAAGCACACACTTCGACCGCGTTGCTGGATTTGCGGCCGCCGAAGGAGTCGGCGTCGCCGGCCATGCACGATGCCACCGGCGCCGTCGCCCCGGTAGCGTTTCCCTCCGCGATTCATCATGGGAATCTCGGTTCAGAAGATCTGGGCGCGGATGGTCGAATGCGGCCGTCCGCCTTTGGCGCCGACGAGATGAGTGTTCAAGAGATGAGTCAAGGGCAGATTATCGCGCAGCGCATACAGCACATGCATCGCGAGGGACTGCCGGTTGCACGCCTGTGGGAATCAAAATCGGCCGCGCTCAGTATCGGGCTGAATCAAAGGGGCAAGCCGGGACTGTAGTTCACTCAGCGAATGCATTAGCATTCGCACCAGAGGAGCCTCCATGTCCAATGATACAACCCACCAGCTAATTGCCCTGCGCCCGCAACGTCGGCCGGATTGAAAGAAAGCAGCGGGGCCGTCAGCATTCCGCCCACCAATGGTGCCGCGATTCGCTTCATTACGTCGCTACCCAGCCCCTGGCCGACCATGACCGGTAGCCAAGCCGCCAACGATCACGGCAACGGTCATGGCCTTGGGACGCACGCGTGAGGATGCGCCGCGGATCAGAGCGCGAAGGTGGGCAAAGCGGCCTGGCGGCGCATGCCCGCAGCGCTCTTGCGCTTGCGCCCGTGCCTGGTCATTGAACATTGCGTGCAAATTATTGATGCAGCACAATCTGGCGGTTGAAGCCCGCACTGTCCGGTACCTAATGACGTGTCCCTAATCTATGCAGCTCACTCTTTTTACCGACTACTCTATGCGCGTGCTTGTCTTTCTTGGCGCGCATCCCGATCGACTGTGCACCATCTCTGAAGCCGCCGAGGCGTACCGCATTTCCGGTAACCACCTGATGAAGGTGGTCAATCGTCTTTCCTCGGGTGGCTACATCGAGACCGTTCGGGGCAAGGGCGGCGGCATGCGGCTTTCACGTGCGCCCAACATGATCAATCTCGGTGATGTGGTGCGTCACATGGAAGACCGTTTCGACATCGTCGAATGCTTTAACGAAAAATACCAGGACTGCCCTCTGCTTCCTGCGTGTACGCTCAAGTCAGTTCTTGCGGATGCGCACCGCAATTTTATGGCGACACTGGACCGCCACTCGCTGCAGGATGTCCTGGGAAACTGGGTCAGCGGCAGGTTCGCGCTCGCCAAAGGCGTGCCAGTTTCCATCAAGTCGGTCGTCAGGGAGCGTGCCGTTCGGTAACGGACGCTTGCACTATGCAACAGCTCGATCTGAGCGCGGTAGTCGAGCACTAGGATCCGTGTTCGTCGACGTGAAGGTTGCATAATCTAAAGAAATCGGCCGAAACGTTCTCAGGGTATACGAAGAAGATGCGTAAGCACGTGTTGGATATTGAGAGCCTGCGGCATCGCGCTCGATGTCGTAAACTCCCGATCCATGGTCAAATTGTTCTCGCGCCTGCCGATGCGGGCGCTGTATGCATTTGCCGGGTTTCTCTACTTTCTCGCGTATTACGTGGTGCGCCACCGCCAGCATGTCATCCGCGAACAGTTGGCCAAGGTCTTTCCGACACTCTCCGAGGCCGAGAGCGGCGCGATCCACCGGCAATTTCTCAAGAATTTTTGCGATGTCATGGTGGAAGTGCTCAAGTCGGTGTCGATGAGCCCCGAGCAAATGAGCTCGCACATCCGCATTCTCAATCTGCAGGCGGCGCGCGGCTACTTGGACGGCGGGCAGTTGGTCATGTTCGTGACTTCGCATTTGTGCAATTGGGAGTGGCTCCTGCAGGGCGTCACGCTGCAGCTCGGCTATCCGGTGGATGCCGCCTACAAGCCGCTGCACGATGCCTGGGCGGAGCGCTTGATGCGCAAGGTCCGTTCGCGCTTCGGCGCGCGGCTGATTCCGGCGAAGGAGCTGCTCGCTGATATTTTGCAGCGTCGCGGCATCGTTCGCGCGGTGGCGATCAACGCGGACCAGGCGCCTGTGTCGACGGACAAGCGCTACTGGAGCCAATTCCTGGGCCAGGAAACCGCCTTTTACGTGGGCGCTGAACAGATCGCCCGCGCAACCCGGTTGCCCATCCTGTATCTGGTGATGCGACGGGTGAGGCGCGGTTATTACGAGGTTGAATTACGTCCGCTGTGGGACGGACGCGAGACGCTGCCGGCGAATGCCATCACCGAGCGCTACGCGCGGGCATGCGAGCGCGACGTGCTCGATCATCCCGCCGATTGGTTGTGGTCGTACCGGCGCTGGCGCCTGAAGAAGCCGCTGTACGGCGCGGATTGATCGGCGGCTGGCGTCCCGGCGGGGCGCCGAGCGGCTCAATGCTTGAGCTTGCCCTGAAGGTGCTTGGCGAGCTCCGCGACGGTGGGGTGATCGAAGAGTTCGGTGAGATCGATGAGCCCGGGGAAATCGCGATCGATGTTCTCGTGGATTTCGATGAGCTTCAAGGAACTTGCGCCGATCTCGAACAAGTTGTCGTTCACCTCGATGCGCTTTCCCGGCAGGGCGGCTTCGCAAATCGCCTGCAGCCTTGCTTCGAGCTCCGAACCCAGCACATGAAGTCCGGTGTGCGCCTCGCGCAGCGCCCGCAGCTGGGTTAACTCCGCATCGAACTCGCCCGCGACATGCGCCTGCTCCAGGAGGTGCCGCTGCACCTTGCCGCTGGTGGTCTTCGGGATGCGCTTGACGGGAATGACTTGCGCGACCTCGAGCCCGGTATGCTCGTTGATCAGGCGGCCGACCGTCGCGGCAGTGGGCAGGAATTCCTCGAGGCTGCCGCGATGCAGGACGAACACCACCAGCTCCTCGCCTTGGGTGCCGGCCTTGGCGACGCCCGCGGCCGCCACCTTGTTGAGATCGAGCCCCGGGGCCCGCTGCGCGATGTTCTCGAGGTCGTAGGGATAGTAGTTCTGGCCGTTGATGAAGATGATTTCTTTGCTGCGCCCGGTGATATACAGGGAACCTTCGTGCAGCACACCGAGATCGCCGGTGTCGACCCAGCCGTCGGCATCGATGGCGAGCGCGGTCGCCTCGGGGTCGCCGAAATAGCCGCGCGTGACGCTCGGGCCGCGGATCAAGATGTGCCCGACCACTTCGTCCGGGACCGCCGCGCGCTGGTCATCCGCAATGCGCAGCTCCGTGTTCGGGACCACCCGTCCCACGCACATCAATTCGAGCGCATCGCGCGGATCCGTGGGGTTGATCTCGATCCTGGAGCCTATGCCGAGTTTTTGCCGGTTGGCGCGGATCCACCGGTAGTCGGTGTCGGGGTCCGGGAAGCTCACCGCGAGACAGGCTTCGGCCAGGCCATACACCGGATACATGGCCTTGTGCTTGAGTCCGGTGTAGGCAAGCTTTTGCATGAACTCGTTGCACAGCGGCACCGAAATCGGTTCGGCGCCGTTGTAGATCGAACGTATGCTCGACAGATCCACCTTCTCCAAGCGCCGATCGCCCAAGACCTTGAGGAAATGGCGGTAGCCGAAATTCGGGCTACAGGTGAGGGTGGCGCGCCTCTTGGAGGCCTCTTGCAGCCACAACAGCGGCCGGCGCACGAACAGGTCCGTGGGCATCAGATGGACGTGGGCTCGATTGGCGAATTGCACCAGATAGAATCCGATCAGGCCCATGTCATGGGTGAGCGGCATCCAACTCAAGGTCACGTCCCGTTCGTTGTATTGGCCGACGGCGGTCGCCCCCTCGATGTTGGCGATGAGATTGCCGTGCGTGAGCATCACGCCTTTCGGTTCGCTGGTCGAGCCGGAGGAGAACTGGATGAATGCCAGGTCTTGAGGGTTCGGGCGCTGCAGTTTGCCGGGCCGCGAGATATCCGTGATCGATTCGACGAGGAAGCAACGGGCTTTGAGCTGCTGGAACTGCGCGGTCTCGCCCACCTGGGTCGCGAGGCCCGCCAGGCGCTCCAGATTCTTCGCGTCCGTGTACAGCAGCGGATCGCCGAGCTTGCGCGCGACGCGCAGCAGCTTGTGGCGATGCTCGTCGCTGATGCCGACTGCGAGCGGCACCGGCACGATGCCGCCGCACAGCGCCGCCCAGAAACCGTCGATAAACTGCTCGTTGTTGCTCAGGAAAATGATCATCTTGTCGCCGCGCTGCGCACCCATCGCCTGCAGGTGGTGCAATATGCCGAGCGCGCGCGAGTACATCTCGCCGTAGCGCACGCGGCGTTCGGAATTCTCCCCCTCGAGGTAGGTGACCGCGCGATCGACCTCGCGGTTCTGCTCGAGAATGTCCAGCAATGTCGTTCGCGTCATCGACGCACCTCTACCCGCATCATGAGATTGGAGCGCGGCCGCAAGTTGATTTGCGCCTCGAGTTCGATCGGATCGGCGCCGACCCGCGTCAGTCGAAAGCGGCGCGTCATGCGATTTACGTGCACCAGCATCTCGAACATGGCCATGTTCTCCCCGATGCAGTGCCGCGGGCCGACCGAAAACGGAAGGAAGGCGAACCGGTGTCGCTCCTTGGCATCGACGCCGGCGAAGCGTTCGGGGCGAAATTCCTCCGGATCGCTCCAGAATGCAGGGTGCCGATGCAGTGTAAAGGGGCTGATGAACACGTCGGTGCGTGCGCCGATGGCATAGCCGCCGAGTTCATCGGGTTCGATCGTGCGCCGCGTGAACAGCCACCCCGGCGGATACAGCCGCAGCGCCTCCTGGATCACCTGGTGGGTGAAGGCGAGCGATTCGGCGGCGTCGAGGCGCAGCATATCGGCGCCGGTCCGGTCCGCTTCGGTCTCGATCCCGGCGGCGGTCTCGGGGTGCTGGCTGATCAAATACCAGGTCCAGGTGAGCGCGGCGGCGGTGGTCTCGTGGCCGGCGACGATCAGGGTCATCACCTCGTCGATCATCTCCTTTTCGCTCATCGCGGTGTGGTGGTCGCGATCGCGCGCCGCCATCAGCATGCCCAAAAAATCCTCGTGAGCGGGGGCCTCGCGCCGCCTCCGGTCAATGAGTTCGGCGACCAGTTTGGTGAGCGAGCGGAAGCGGAATGCGAATTTCAAGTCGCGGTTCTGCTCCTTGGCGACGACTTCGAAGGGATTGGCGCCCAATTGCCGCTCCAGGCGCTCGAGGTCGGGGCCGAAGATCGAGTGCAGCACGATCTCAAGGGTGAGTTCGCTCACATCGTCGGTCAAATTGATCGGTTCGCCGCGCACCGCCTTGTCGGCCCAGCGCGCCGCGAATTTCTCGTTGACTTGGTGGATCAATTGACCGAAGCGATCGATGACGCGCCGATGAAAGCAGGGCTGCATCATGCGCCGCTGACGCCGCCAGAACTCGCCCTCGCTGGTCATGATGCCGTTGCCGAGCAGGATCTTGACCTGATCCATGCCCTCGCCCTTGGTGTAATTGCGGTGATTCGACAGCAGCACGTGCTTGACGTCGTCGGGATGATTGATCACGTAGTTGTAGACGCCGCGGCTGGGGGCGAAAACGCGGTAGACGTCGCCGTAGCGCGTGAAATACCCGCGCAGCCGCGCCAACGATTCATCGCTCCCGCCCAAGTCGAAGCTTTCGGCGGGTCCCGGAGGAATGGCCGTGGTTTGCATCGCCACATTGTATAGTAGGCCGGTGAAAAAACCCGCCGGCGGCCTTCGCAATACCCTCTACGAACAACAGACGCGCTCGGCCCGACGCCTGACGCGCAGCCGCCTGCTGCTCTATAAAATATTGGTGCCGGTGGGTCTCGCCGTCGTGCAATTGGTCTGGCGCTGGTGCCGGGTGGTGCGCGTGGTCGGCGTCGAGCACATCAGCGCCGCGCTCGAGCGTGCGCCGTCCTTCATCCCGGTCTATTGGCATCAACACCAATTATTCTGCGTCAAGCAATTGCTGGGGCTGCGCGCCGCGGGCGTGAAATTGGGATTCCTGATTTCCCCATCGGTCGACGGCGAGCTCGGCGCCATGATCGTGCGCAGTTTGGGCGGGGAGGTGATTCGCGGCTCCTCCTCGTACACCGGTGCCCGCGCGCTGCGCGACTACTACCAGGCGCTCGCGCACGAGGGCATCTCTCCGGCCATCACGCCGGACGGTCCGCGCGGACCCCCATGGAAGTTCAAGCCCGGGGCGCTGCTCCTGTCGCAATTGTCGCAGCGGCCGATCATTCCCATGGCCTACGCGGCCTCGCGCGCCTGGAAGATCAAATGGGACCGGTTCGTGATCCCAAAGCCGATGGCCCGCATCGCCATCGTGGTGGGCGAACCGGTCTATGTGCCGAAGGGTTTGGATGCGGCCGGGCTCGAGCGCCTGCAGCTCGAAATGGAGCAAAAATTGCGGGAGCTGTACCGGCAGGCGAGCGCCCTCGTTAAGTAAACTCAAGGTTGAAGCCCTTAAGAATACAAGCGCTTAGCTTGTATTCGTGACAACTTATGCGAGAATCTTCCCGTATATAGGCCCCGCGACCCAATTTTGGGAACTGTGTGGCAGATTCGAATTTCAGCCGGCGTCGAGTGGCAAACTATTGATCTGCAACCGCAATTGTAATCCGGGGGCTCTCGACGGCGCATGGCGATAGCACCCAACGATCCCCGACATCCGGACCTCACCGCTTCGGATGTCTTGGCGCCGCAGACCTGGAGCAGGCGCGGTTTGCATCCCGCTGTCGGCCTCGATGTCATCTGCACCAAGATAGCGGTCGACTTTCAGTCCATGACCGCGGCGAACGCGGTCGAGTGCATAAACACGAACCTTGAACTTTTGCGCGAGGCGACGTGCACCGACACGGCGTTTCACGTGAGCATCGATCCCGAAGTGCCGATGTTTGCCGATGTGCAGGTAGCGCGCGGCCTGCTGGCGACCGGCAACCCCGAGCAGCTGCGCGGTCAGAGCTTCGATGCGCTCCCCTGGTTGCGCTCTCGGCTCGCGCCGCTGCGCGTGTCGGAGATACGCGATACGTCCGGTAGCCGCAGCGATCAGGCCGAAGATGCGGCCCTGTGGTCCAACTTGGGCATCGGGTCGGTGCTGATCATCGGCTATTTCATTCAGGGGCGCGCGGCGGGCCTGCTCGGCATTGCCGGGGCGCGGCCGCGCGATGACTGGGAAGTTCAGCTGCACCTGCTCATGAAAATGGTCGGAAGCAGTCTTTCGACCGGACTCGAGCGCATCGAAATCCAGGCGCAATTGAGCGATCTGGAGGAGCGCAATCAACTCGCGCTGCCGAGCGCCAACGACGGCCTGTGGGATTTCGATACGCTCAACAACCGGGTGTATTTGTCGCCGCGCTGGAAACAGATGATGGGCTACGATGAGGTGGGCGCGGGACCGGCGCCCGATTGGCGCACCCTGGTGCACTCGGACGACATGTCGCGGGTGCAGGCCGCGATACGCGATCATGTCGCGGGCAAGACGCCGATCTTCGAGAGTCTGCACCGCATGCGTCACGCCACCGGCGAATGGCGCTGGGTCATCAGCCGCGCCAAGGCCAAGGTCGACGACAAAGGCCGCCTGTTGCGCCTGGTCGGCGTCGAACTCGACATCACCGAACGCAAGCTGTACGAAGAGGCTCTGTTTCGCGAGAAAGAGAGCGCGCAAATCACGCTGCAGAGCATCGGCGATGCCGTGATCACCACCGACGCGAAGGGCGTGATCGATTACCTGAATCCGGTCGCCGAGGCGCTCACCGGTTGGCGGCTCGAGGACGGGCAGGGGCGGGCGATCGAGGAGATCTTTCGCGCGTTCCACGAGGAGACCTGCGAACCCTTGGAGAATCCGCTGGCGGTGGCGATCCGCCGCACCCGCTCGATCAAGTCGGTGCGGCCGATGCTCCTCATCCGGCGCGACGGCAACGAGATCTACGTGGAAAGCACGGCATCGCCGATTCGCGACGGCAGCGGCGCGGTATCGGGCGGCGTGCTCGTGTTCCACGATGTGAGCGAGGCGCGCGAGCTGAACCGGCGGCTCTCCTACCACGCGAGCCACGACGTGCTCACCGGCTTGGTCAACCGGCGCGAATTCGAAAATCGCATGGAACGGGCCCTGAAGAGCGCGAAGGCGCGCGAGACCTCCTATACGCTGTGCTGCCTCGATCTCGATCAGTTTAAGATCGTCAACGACACCTGCGGCCACAGCGCCGGCGATGCGCTGCTCGGGCAAGTGGGTGCGATGCTCAAATCGAAAGTCCGCTGGCGCGACACCCTGGCGCGTTTGGGCGGCGATGAATTCGGGATCCTGCTCGAGAGCTGCACGCTGGATGAGGCGATGCGCACGGCCGAATCGCTGCGCGAGGCGGTGCGCAATTTCAAGTTCACCTGGGAAGAGCGCACCTTCCGTCTGGGCGCGAGCATCGGGGTGGTGCCGCTATCGGCCGAGAACGCCGACGTGGCTTCGGTATTGAGCGCCGCCGACAGCGCCTGCCAGGCGGCGAAGGAGGCGGGCCGCAACCGGGTGCACAGTTTCGAAGAGAACGACATCGATCTCATGCGCCGGCGCCGCGAGATGCAATGGGCCGCGCGCATCAACAATGCGCTCGAAGAAGGCCGCTTCGAGCTATTCCGGCAGACGATTCTCCCCCTGCAGCAGTCCGAGACCGGCGCGCACTACGAGCTCCTGCTGCGCATGCGCGATGAAGCCGGCAAGATCGTCACGCCCGACAACTTCATCACCGCGGCCGAGCGCTACGGCATCACCCCGCAGATCGATCGCTGGGTCATCGATAACGCCTTTCGCTGGCTGGTCTCGGAAGCCGATGAGCGCGAGAAACTCGCGATGTGTTCGATCAACCTGTCCGGACAGAGTCTGGGCGATGACAAGTTCCTGCCCTACGTGATCGATCAGTTTCATCGCAGCGGCCTGGATGCGAGCAAGATCTGCTTCGAAATCACCGAGACCGCGGCGATCGCGAGTTTCTCGCAGGCCAACCGCTTCATTCAGGCGCTGAAGGAACTCGGCTGCAAATTCGCGCTGGACGATTTCGGCACCGGACTCTCCTCGTTCGGTTACCTCAAGCATTTCCCGGTCGATTTCCTGAAAATCGACGGCAGCTTCGTGAAGGAAATCCTGCACGATCCGATCGATCGGGAAATGGTGCGCTCGATCAACGAGATCGGGCATTTGACCGGCAAGCAGACCATCGCCGAGTTCGCCGAGAACGTCGAAATCATCGAGATGCTGCGCAGTCTCGGGGTCGACTACGCGCAGGGCTACGGCGTGTCGCAGCCGCAGCGGGTGCTCAAGGCCGCGAACATCGCCTGAGCGAACCGAGCGCGCGGCCCGGCCGGTAAAGTCAACGTTCCCACTGAAAGCGCATCGATAGATCGATCGCGCGCACGTGCTTGGTGATGCTGCCGACGGAAATATAGTCGACGCCGGTTTGCGCGATGCTGCGTATGGTGTCCATGGTCACGCCGCCGGAGGCCTCGATCTTCAAAGGCTTGGGGGCCGCGCGATTGATGGCGACCGCCTCCGCCAGCCTATCGAGCGGGAAATCATCCAGCATCGCGATGTCGGCGCCGGCCGCGATTGCCTGGCGCAGCTCATCGAGGCTCTCCACCTCGACTTCCACCGGAACCGTGGCCCCGCTCGCTCTGGCAGCGGACACCGCCCGGGCAATGGAACCGGCGGCCATGATGTGATTTTCCTTGATCAGAATGCCGTCATAGAGCCCGATGCGATGATTGTGCCCGCCGCCGACCCGCACCGCGTACTTCTGCGCGGTGCGCAGGCCGGGGATGGTCTTGCGCGTATCGAGCAGGCGGCACGCCGTACCCTTCAGGAACTCCACATGGGCATGGGTGGCGGTCGCGGTGCCCGACAGCAGCTGCAGAAAGTTGAGCGCGGTGCGCTCGCCCGTGAGAAGCGCACGAGCCGGGCCGGTGACCTCGAACAGGCACTGGTTGGCCAGGGCGGCGGCGCCTTCGGCGATCTTCCATTCGATCCGCACCCGGGGGTCGATGCGCGCGAAGGTGCCGTTGACGTACGGAATGCCGCAAATAATGGCCTTTTCGCGCGTGATCACCGAGGCCCGCCCGCTCGCGCCGGCCGCAATCAGCGCCGCGGTCAGATCGCCGCTGCCGATATCCTCCGCGAGCGCCCGTTCGACCTGTTGCGGCAGGTCCTTGGGGACCGGTACCGGCGAATTCATTCATATTCCTTAATGTGGGCGGCGACCCATTGCGCAAACTTGAAAGAATAGGCACTCGGCCCCAATACTGCAACGATGCCCGACCTGGCGCCCGCGTCCCCCTGCGTCAATCTGTGCGTGCTCGATGCACACGGATATTGCATCGGCTGTTATCGTACAATGAGCGAAATAGCCGCCTGGGGGACCTTGAGCGCCTCGGATCAGCGGGCCGTGCTGGTGCTGCTGGGCAAACGAGCGGCACAGCGCGCACCCAAACCCAAATGAAATTTGCTGGAGATCGTCGACCATGAATGCTATCGAAAGAATCAAGAGTCAGTTGTCCGCCGCGCCGGTGGTGCTGTACATGAAGGGCACACCCGATTTTCCGCAATGCGGTTTTTCGGCGCAGACGGTCGGCGCCCTGCGCGCCTGCAACGCGAAGTTCGCCCATGTGAACATTTTCGAAGACCCGGAAGTGCGCGATGCCCTGAAGACCTATTCGAACTGGCCGACCTTCCCGCAGCTCTATGTCAATGGCGAGCTGATCGGCGGCTGCGACATCACCATCGAGATGTACAAGAGCGGCGAACTGAAGCAGCTGCTGGCGGAAGCCGGCGCGGTGGCCGTCGGCTAAAGGCCACCCGCAGCCGCAGGCGGCCGAGGGTGTCACGGATCTGAGGGGGTCTCGGGCTCGATCTCGAGGGGCCCCATGGCCGCCAACCGGCGGCGGCTCGACTCGAATACCCCTTGGAATTGGTTGCAGACCGTGCAAAAGATGTCCGCGGTGCGTTCGGCATCATAGGCGGCCGAATGGGCGGATCCCGAATCCCATTCAAGGCCGGCGGCCAAGGTCGCGCGCATCAGCACGGTTTGCCCGAACGCGACGCCGCCCAAGGTGGCCGTGTCGAAGCTTGTAAAGGGATGGAACGGGTTGCGCTTGATCTGGGTGCGCGCGACCGCGGCGTTCAAGAAGTTCAAATCGAAGAACGCGTTGTGACCCACCAGCACCGCGCGGGTGCAGTCCGCGGCGCGCACGGCGGTGCGCACCTCGCGAAAGATTCGATGCAGCGCGTCGTCCTCCGGAATCGCCGGCCGCAGCGGATGATGCGGATCGATGCCGTTCACGGCCAGCGAGGCGGGTTCGAGGTTGGATCCGGGGAACGGGGTCACGTGATAGCGATGAGTCTCCCCGCGCCACAAGGTCCCGTCGCTGCGCATGTCGATGAGCACGGCGGCAATTTCCAGCAAGGCGTCCGTCCGGGCGTTGAAGCCGCCGGTCTCAACGTCGATCACCACCGGTAGAAAGCCGCGAAAGCGCGTGGCGAAGGTAATGGGCGGCAGCTGCGTCATGCCGGTTCCTCAGGGGCAAGACGCCAACCGACCGTTTCGCCGCCGCGATAGGGGACCAGCGTGCTGCCGGCGAATGCATAAGATTCCGGGGGCACCCAAGGCTCCTTGATCAGGGTGATGGTGTCGCTGTGACGCGGCAGTCCGTAGAAATCCGCGCCAAAATGGCTGGCAAAGGCCTCGAGCCGATCCAGGCGGCCGGCTCGTTCGAAGGCTTCCGCGTACAGCTCGAGCGCCGCATGGGCGGTGAACATGCCGGCGCAGCCGCAGGCATTTTCCTTGGTCGAGCGCTCGTGCGGCGCGCTGTCGGTGCCGAGAAAGTAACGCGGACTGCCGCCGGTGGCGGCCGCGACGAGGGCCTGGCGGTCCTGCTCGCGCTTCAATATCGGCAGGCAATACAAATGCGGCCTGATGCCGCCCGCAAATATCGCATTGCGGTTTTCAATGAGGTGCTGGGGCGTGATCGTCGCCGCGACACCGGCGCGTGCACTCGACACGAATTCAACCGCGCGCGCCGTGGTGATGTGCTCGAAGACCACCTTGAGCGTCGCAAAGCGCACGAGCAGCGGTGCGAGGACGGTATCGATGAACACCGTTTCGCGGTCGAAGACATCGACCTCCGGACGCGTGCTTTCGCCGTGCACCAGGAGCGGCAGGCCGAGTTCTTCCATGCGCGCGAGGGCGGCGTAGGTCTTGGCGATGTCGGTGACGCCTGAGTCCGAATGCGTGGTGGCGCCGGCCGGGTAGAGCTTGACGCCATGCACGAACCCGGAGCGCGACGCCCGCTCGATCTCCGCCGCTGCGGTGGTGTCGGTCAAATACAGGGTCATCAGCGGTGTGAAGCGGCTGCCCGCCGGCAAAGCGCCGAGGATTCTCTCGCGATAAGCGGCAGCCAGCGCGGTGGTGGCGACGGCGGGCTTGAGATTGGGCATCACGATGGCGCGGCCGAAGCGCGCCGCGGTGAACTTCACCACCGAGGCAAGCGCCGCTCCGTCACGCAAATGAACGTGCCAATCGTCGGGGCGATGAATCGTCACCCTGTTCATCGGTCTGCCGGCGCCGGGGGCCATCCGCGGCGCAGCAGGTCAAGCGTGTAGCGCACGCCGAAGCCCGTGATCTCCGACTGAATGTGCGCGAGGCCTCCGTGCCGCGAGCCGGCGGCGAGGTCCAAGTGCAGCCAGGCGATCGTGTCGGGAACGAAGCGGTTCAAAAAGCGCGCCGCCAAGATGTGGTCGCCTTTGGAGTCGGCGGTACATTGCATCACGTCGGCCACTGCGCTTTCTAAATCCGTGTCGAAGTCCTTGTCCATGGGAAAGCACCACACGCGCTCGCCGCTCGCCACGCCGGCGGCCTCGATGAGGTCGCGCGCCGCCGGACGGTTGGTGAATGCGCCGCTGTAGCGCTCGGTGAGCGCATACACGCAGGCGCCCGTGAGGGTGGCGTAATCGATCATGGCGCGCGGCTTGCTGCGCGCCGCGAGCGAGAGCGCGTCCGCCAATATCATGCGCCCTTCAGCATCGGTGTGGATCACTTGAATGGTGGTGCCATTGTGGGCGCGAACCACGTCCTGCGGCTTGTAGGCGCGCGGGCCGATCAGGTTCTCGGTGATGGCCAGCCAGCAGTCCACCGCGGCCGGCGAGCGCAGGGCGTGAAGCGCGTACAGGCTTCCCACCGCAACCGCGCTGCCTTCCATGTCGATGTGCATGTCGAGCATGCCTTTGTGCGGCTTCAAGTTGGTGCCGCCGGTGTCGAAGCAAACGCCCTTGCCAACGAGGGCGAGGGCCGGCGCCCGCGCACCGCGCGGCCGGTATGCGAGACGCACGATGCCCGCATCGCGTGTTGCATTGCCGCGCGACACGGCAAGGAAGGCGCCTGCGCCGAGGCGCCGCAACTCTTTCTCTCCGTAGAACTTGTACTTGAGGCCCAACCGGCCCGCGAAGTGCTGAAGCAAGCGCCGGTAAGCCGCGGTGTCGAGGGTGTTCGGCGGCAGCGCGGTGAGCCACCGTGCGATGTTGTTGCCCGCGGCCGATGCCAGGGTCAGATCGAGGCCGGGCAATGGTTTTGCCGCGGCGAGGTCGATGCGCGTCAATGCCGGGCGCGGCTTCGGCTTGCTCTTGAACGCGGCGAAACGGAACGCCGCCGCTTCGAGTGCGGCGATGACCGCGTTCTGCGCGGCATTGGCCGCCTCCGGGGTGCATCCCTGCTGCCACAGCAGGAGCGAGCGCGGCTCGGATTCCATGACGATGCGCGCGAGTTTTCCGGCCGTCTGCAGCCGCTCGAAAACGCGCGCCTTGGCCTGGGTGCAAGCGACAATCAGCAGCGTTTCGGCGCGCACGCCGACCCGGATCTGAAAACTATCGCCTTCCTTGGTCACTTTGCGCCCGTACAGATCGCGCAGCACCGCACCGTGGGGCAGCGCCGCCCAATCGGCATGCGCGGGCTTCAGCGGCAGGAGTAGTATGGCGGCCGGATAGCCGGCGAGCTTCGAGGGCGAGAGGCGCGCAGCGACCTTGCGAACCGGAACCAACAGGGTATTGAAGGGCAAGCGAGTCGGCATATCTTTGAACGGCGAGCGCACTGTCGGCGTACCGCGAACGGAACGCACGCCGGCGGCATTGCGAGCTGATCCCTTTGCTTGACCGAGAAAAACCAAACCCCGAAGATAGTGCTACCGGGTACCTAGGGCAGTTTGCGCAGGGGCACTGTAACGTGCCCGGCATCTTAACAGGACACGTGGGCGAGTGCATGCGCACCTGCCTCTTTGCAGGGTTTAACCTATGACGCAACGTTCGCCGTACGAAGACATCGACCCGACCGAAACACAGGAATGGCTCGAGTCGATCGACGCGGTGATGCGCGCCCAAGGGCCGGAGCGCGCGCATTTTCTGCTCGAAAAATTAGTCGACTTCACCCGCCGATCCGGCGCCTATCTGCCCTTCAAGCCGAATACCGCTTACCTCAACACCATCTCCAAGGCGCAAGAGCCCGAGTATCCGGGCGATCGCTCGCTCGAGCGGCGCAACGAGGCGTACATGCGCTGGAACGCGCTCGCCATGGTGGTGCAGGCGAATCGAGCGAGCGCCGAGTACGGCGGACACATCGCCACCTACGCCTCGGCGGCGACGCTCTATGAAGTCGGATTCAATCACTTCTGGCGGGCACGCAGCGCCTCGCACCCGGGAGACATGATTTTCATCCAGGGGCATTCCAGCCCCGGAATATACGCGCGTGCTTATTTGGAAGGGCGCCTCGACGAAACCCAGCTGCAGCGCTTCCGCCAGGAGGTCGACGGCGGCGGCTTGTCATCCTATCCGCACCCGTGGCTCATGCCGGACTTCTGGCAGTTTCCGACGGTGTCGATGGGATTGGGTCCGATGACCGCCATTTTTCAAGCGAGATTCGTCCGCTACCTCGAACATCGCGGCATCGTCCCGCCCTCCGACCGCAAAGTCTGGGCGTTCCTGGGCGACGGCGAGATGGACGAGCCGGAATCGATGGGCGCGCTCACCATGCCGGTGCGCGAGCAGCTCGACAACCTGATCTTCGTCATCAATTGCAATTTGCAGCGGCTCGACGGACCGGTGCGAGGCAACGGCAAGATCATTCAGGAACTCGAGGCCGCCTTCCTGGGCGCGGGCTGGAACGTCATCAAGGTGCTGTGGGGTTCGCGCTGGGACCCGTTGATCGAGCGCGACCAGCAGGGACTCTTGAAGCGCCTGATGGAGGAGTGCGTCGACGGCGAATATCAGAATTTCAAGTCCAAGGGCGGCGCCTACACGCGCGAGCACTTCTTCGGCAAATATCCGCAGCTGAAGGAAATGGTCGCCAACATGTCCGATGAGGAGATTTGGCGCCTGAACCGCGGCGGCCACGATCCGCAGAAGGTCTATGCCGCGTACGCGTCCGCGGTCGCGAACAAGGGCTCGCCCACGGTGATCCTGGCGAAGACGGTCAAGGGCTTCGGTCTCGGCAAGGCGGGCGAAGGCCTCAATGTCGCGCATCAGCAGAAAAAGGTCGGCGAGGAGGAGCTCAAGGCGGTCCGCGACCGCTTCAACATCCAGATCACCGATGAGGAAATCGCCGGCTTGTCGTTCCGAAAGCCGGCGCCCGACAGCGAAGAGATGAAATACCTGCAGGAGCGGCGGGCGGTTCTCGGCGGCTATTTGCCGGCGCGCCACTCATCGGCGCCGCCGCTCGTCGTACCGCCGCTCGAAGCGTTCAACTCGCTGCTCGAAAGCACCCAGGATCGCGAGATCTCCACCACCATGGCGTTGGTGCGCATGTTGACCATACTGGTCAAGGACAAGAGCATCGGCAAGCACATCGTGCCGATCGTACCGGACGAGGCGCGCACCTTCGGCATGGAAGGCATGTTTCGCCAGATCGGCATCTACTGCTCAGTGGGTCAGCTCTACACGCCCCACGATGCCGACCAACTCATGTTTTATCGCGAGGATAAGCAGGGCCAGATTCTCGAGGAGGGCATCAACGAAGCCGGCAGCCTGTGCTCGTGGCTGGCCGCGGCGACCGCCTATTCGAACCACGGCGTCAGCATGGTGCCGTTCTACATCTTCTATTCGATGTTTGGCTTTCAACGGGTCGGCGATTTCATCTGGGCGGCGGGCGACAGCCAGGCACGCGGCTTTCTGATCGGCGGTACCGCCGGCCGCACCACCCTTGCCGGCGAGGGGTTGCAGCATCAGGACGGGCACAGCCAGCTGGTGGCAACCACGGTTCCGAACTGCGTCGCCTACGATCCGACCTACGCCTACGAACTCGCGGTGATCGTGCAGGACGGCATGCGCCGCATGTACCAAGTGCAGGAAAACGTCTTCTATTACATTACCTGCATGAACGAGAATTACACGCATCCGGCGATGCCGACCGGGGTCGCGCAGGGCATATTGAACGGGATGTACCTGCTGCAGATCGGCGGCCGCGGCAAGATCAGGGTGACCTTGTTCGGATCGGGGACCATCTTGCGCGAGGTGCTGGCGGCGGCGCAGTTGCTCGAGCAGAGCTTCGGGGTGCCGGCCGACGTCTTTTCCGTCACGAGCTTCAGCGAATTGCGCAAGAACGCATTGCAGATCGAGCGCTGGAACTTGCTGCATCCGATCGAGCCGCCGAAGCAGACCTACATTCAACAGGCGCTCGGCGATCTCGAGGGTCCGTTCGTCGCCGCCACCGATTACATGAAAACCGTACCGGACCAGATCCGCCAGTGGATTCCAGGCCGGTATGCGGTGCTCGGTACGGACGGCTTCGGGCGCAGCGACTCGCGGGCGGAACTGCGCCGGTTCTTCGAGGTGGATCGCCATTACGTCACGATTGCCGCGCTCAAAGCCCTGGCCGATGAGGGCAAGATCGACGCGCAGAGGGTGATCGAGGCGATGAAGACCTTCGGCATCGATCCCGAGAAACCGAACCCGCTGTCGGTCTAGGCGAACATCGTGGCAACTCCCTTTAAGGTATTGGTTCCGGACATCGGCGGCTTCAAGGACGTGAGCGTCATCGAGGTGTTGGTCAAGGCGGGCGAGCAGATCGACAAGGAAACGCCTTTGATCACGCTCGAGACCGAGAAGGCGACGATGGATGTGCCCGCGCCCACGGCCGGGCGCATCCGCGAGGTCAAGGTCAAGGCGGGCGACAAGGTCTCCGAGGGGTCCTTGATATTGCTGCTCGAGGTCGCGGCGCAGCCCGGCGCCCCCGCATCGGCGGTTCCCGCCGCCGCCGCTTCGAGCTCCGCGCCGGCTCCGGCGCCCGCGACGGCCCCACCCGCAGCAGCTGCACCCGCGGCGACTCCGAGCGCGCCAAGCGGCCGCGCGGCGATCGACGAATCGGCATTCTCCAAGGCGTATGCAAGTCCCTCGGTGCGCAAGTTCGCGCGCGAACTCGGCGCCGATCTCGGCAGGATCAAGGGAACGGGACCGAAGGAGCGCATCACGCAGGATGACGTGAAGGCCCACGTGAAGAAGCTGCTGACGACGGGGGCGGCGCCGGTATCGGCGATACCGAAGGTGCCGGATGTCGATTTCGCGAAATTCGGCGCAATCGAACCCAAGCCGCTGTCGCGCATTCAACGCATTTCCGGTGCGCGCTTGCAGGCGAGCTGGCTCAATCTGCCGCACGTGACTCAGCACGAGGAAGCCGATATCACGGATTTGGAGATCGCGCGGGTGGCCCTCAAGGCCAAGGCCTCGCAGGAGGGGGTGCGGCTCACGCCGCTCGCCTTCATCATCAAAGCCTGCGTCTTGGCGCTGAAGAAATTCCCGCGGTTCAACGCCTCGCTCGACGCGGCGGGCGAGAATCTGATTTACAAGAAGTATTTTCATATCGGTTTTGCCGCCGATACGCCCGAGGGACTCGTGGTGCCGGTGATTCGCGATGCCGATCGCAAAAATCTGTTCGAGATCGCGCGCACTCTGGCGGAGTTGTCGGAAAAAGCGCGGGCGGGCAAATTGACGGCGGCCGAGATGCAGGGCGGTTCGTTCACCGTCTCGAGTCTGGGCGGCATCGGCGGCACGGCGTTCACGCCCATCATCAATGCGCCCGAGGTCGCGATCCTCGGGGTATCGAAATCCAGCCAGAAACCGCTGTTCCAGCAGGGCGCATTTGTGCCGCGGCTCATGCTGCCGCTGTCGCTGTCCTACGATCATCGGGTGATCGACGGCGCGGAGGCTGCGCGCTTCGTGGTGTTTCTGAGCAGCACCTTGAGCGACGTGAAGGCGCTGCTGTGAGCGTGGTGCAGATCCGGGTCCCCGATCTCGGCGACTCGAAGAATGTCACCGTGATCGACGTGCTCGTGACTGCGGGCGCGACGATCCGTGCGGACGAGCCCTTGATCACACTGGAGAGCGAGAAGGCGTCGATGGATGTGCCCGCGCCGGTCGGCGGCGTGATCGCATCGATCGATATCAAAAAGGGCCAGCAGGTGTCCGAGGGCACGTTGATCGCGACCGTCACCGTGGCCGAGGAGGCGACGGCATCG
>Ga0207927_1000403_pt1 | contig 18433 bp, 15 predicted proteins | sample NGESurdeep072012_2_FD_184456 | JGI IMG/M metagenome (GOLD analysis project Ga0207927, IMG submission 184456) | Arctic peat soil microbial communities from Barrow, Alaska - NGEE Surface sample 210-2 deep-072012 (SPAdes) | ecosystem: Environmental > Terrestrial > Soil > Wetlands > Peat ... | reverse complement strand
CAGTCATCGGTCCGGCGAATTGTCTGGAGGAGAGCAGCAACGGGTAGCGCTGGCCCGTGCGCTGGTCACCAGACCAAAAATCCTGATGGCCGACGAGCCCACGGGAGACCTCGACAACCGTACAGCGGATGCGGTATTTGATTTGATCGCCAGGTTACATCGCGATTACCGGCTTACCTCGATCATCGTTACTCATAGCCATGCGTTCGCGCGGCGGTGCGACCGGGTACTTCATCTGGAGCGCGGCCGAATGGTCGAGGTGTCACCGCAATCGCTGTCTGCCTGATACAACGAGCAGACTAAATGCGGGTTTGTAGTAGTCGAGGTCCTCGGAATGAGGTCCTCATCATTCGGTCTCAGTATTTTTCTTGAGGCCGGCGGTCAGGGGAAAGGCAGCAACAGAAAGCTCGATGGATCTGTAGATCAGAATTTCGGAAAACGTCCTGAAGAGCTTTTGGAGGGTCCAATGTTCGAACGGTACACGGAAAAGGCCCGACGCGTTATTTTCTTCGCACGTTATGAAGCCAGCCAGTTTGGTTCTCCTTACATCGAGACCGAGCATCTGCTGCTGGGACTTCTGCGCGAAGACAAAGCGCTCACCAATCGGTTTCTACGGTCGCATGCTTCGGTTGAATCCATCCGCAAGCAGATCGAGGCCCATACCACCATACGGGAAAAAGTATCGACCTCTGTTGACCTGCCCCTGAGCAACGAGTGTAAGCGCGTACTGGCCTACGCCGCCGAGGAAGCTGAGCGCCTCTCGCACAAGCACATTGGCACCGAGCACCTTCTGTTGGGACTGCTCCGCGAAGAGAAGTGCTTCGCTGCGGAAATCCTGCACGAGCGCGGTTTACGTCTGTCCACCATTCGCGACGAACTGGCGCGCACCTCGCAGGAGAAGGCGCAGCCGTCGCAACGCAATCGCGAGTCTTCCTTGTTGTCTGAGTTTTCTCGCGACCTCACGCAGTCCGCCATGGACAACCAGCTTGATCCGCTGGTGGGACGCGACGGCGAACTGGAGCGTGTGGTTCAGATTCTCTGCCGCCGTACCAAGAACAATCCGGTGCTGATCGGCGAGCCCGGCGTTGGCAAGACCGCCATCGTCGAAGGTCTGGCGCAGCGCATTGCCGACGGCGAAGTGCCCTCTTTCCTCGCGGACAAGCGCATTCTCGCACTCGATCTTTCGTTAATCGTCGCCGGCACCAAGTACCGCGGCCAGTTCGAAGAGCGCCTCAAGACCATCATGAAGGAGCTGATGGACTCGCAGAATTCCATCATCTTCATCGACGAGTTACACACGCTGGTCGGTGCGGGATCGGCGGAGGGTTCACTCGACGCCGCCAACATCCTCAAGCCTGCTCTGTCGCGCGGCGAGATTCAGTGCATCGGCGCAACCACGCCGGCTGAGTTCCGCAAGTCGATCGAAAAAGACCGCTCATTGGAGCGCCGTTTCCAGGCCGTGAAAGTTCCGCCTCCCAACGAAGCTGACGCGGTGAAGATCCTGTTCGGCATCAAGGACCGTTACGAGAAGTTTCACGCTGTCACTTATACCGACGACGCGATCAACATGTCGGTGTCGCACTCCAACAGGTATCTGCCGGACCGCTTCCTGCCCGACAAGGCCATCGATCTCATTGATGAGGCCGGTGCGCGCGTGAAGTTGCGCCAGACTTCCCTGCCCGAGGACATCACCGAGGTGCAGAAGCGCATCAAGTTCATCGTGCATCGCATGGAGAACGCCATCGCGAACCACGAGTTCGAGAAAGCGCGTTTCTACTCCGACGAGGAGCGCAAAGAGCGCGACAACCTGCGCGCGCTGCGCGAGAAGTACCATCTCGACGAGTCCACCACCGGCGTCGTCGGCCGCGAGGACATCGAGGATGTCGTCTCCCGCTGGACGGGCGTGCCTATCGCATCCATCAAGGAAGAAGAGAGCCAGAAGCTTCTCCGCATCGAAGAAGAGCTGCACCGGCGAGTCATCTCGCAGGACCGTGCCATCTCGGCGCTGGCCCGCGCCATCCGCCGCTCCCGTGCCGGACTGAAGAGCCCGAACCGGCCCATCGGATCGTTTCTCTTCCTCGGCCCCACGGGTGTTGGCAAAACCGAAGTCGCTCGCACCCTGGCGCAGTTCATGTTCGGCAGCGAGAAATCGCTGGTCCGCTTCGACATGTCCGAATACATGGAGAAGCACTCGGTCTCCAAGCTCATCGGCTCGCCTCCAGGCTACGTTGGCTACGAAGAGGGAGGCCAGTTGACCGAGCGCGTCAAACGCGCGCCTTACTCCGTTGTGCTGCTCGACGAAGTGGAGAAGGCGCACCCTGACCTCTTCAACATACTGTTGCAGGTGTTTGAAGACGGTCAGCTTACCGACGGACTCGGCAACACCGTGGACTTCAAGAACGCGATCATCATCATGACCTCGAACATCGGTGCTCGCTTTCTGCAGAAGCGTACCGGTCTGGGCTTTCAGTCCGATGCTGATGACATGGTTTCGAGCAAAGTTGAGGATATGGTGCGGAGCGAGGTGAAGCGCACTTTCAACCCCGAGTTCCTGAACCGTCTCGACGAGGTCATCATCTTCAACGCGCTGACTGAGGTTGACCTCATCCAGATCGTCGAGTTGATGGTGAACCAACTCAACCAGAACCTGGCGCAGCGCGCCATCACGGTCACGGTGACCGAGGAGGCTCGCAAGTGGATCCTCAACAAGACCGTCGTCGATCGTAGCTATGGTGCGCGTCCCCTGCGTCGCGCTCTGCAGAAGTACATCGAAGACCCGCTGTCAGAGGCGCTCATCCAGGGCACCTTCGAGCAGCGTCCAGCGTTCATCGAGGTCTATCTCGAAAGCGATCAGCTCTTCTACCGCCCGGTCGGCGAGGAGAAGACCGAGGGCGTCCTGCTGTACAGTGCGCCGCTGATCTAGTCTCGGGCACGGAAAGAAAGCAAAGGGGAGCGGAAACGCTCCCCCTTTTTTTGATTGTCATCTTGAGCGAAGTGAGGCGTTATCCGAACGCAGTCGAAAGACCCCTATAGTCGCCATAGCGTCCACTTGAGCAGAATCATTCTCCGGTCATTACTGCTCATTGTCCGCCGCTGAACACTGTCTCCGAATCCGAACAGCCGTGCCCGCTACGCCGCAAGCCGTCCTTCCATAACTCTCTTTGCTACCAATCAGATGCCTAAGCTGTCGGGTGGCCGTCTAACTGCAACGTGTTAATCAGATAGGTTTCGCTGAGGTGATGGAATGCACGGGTTCTTCCAGGATCTTCGTTACGGTCTGCGCCAGCTCCGCCACAGCCCGGGATTCACCGCCACCGCGGTCCTGTCACTGGCGCTTGGCATCGGGGCCACCACTGCGGTATTCAGCGTGGTATATGCAGTCATGCTCGATCCTTATCCCTACGCGAACTCCGAGCGCATGGTCCACCTCCGCGCGAAAGACAAGGCCGGACGAAACCGGTTTATGGGGCTGACCGGCCCGCAGTATTACAAGTTTCGTGAGGCGCAGTCGGTGGAGAGCGCCGTTGCCGAAGACCAGTGGAACCTGACCACCACCGGCGGTGACCTTCCCGAAGATGTCAACGCCGTCTATTTCACCGGAAACGGGTTCAATCACTTTGGCGTGCCCGCTTTGCTTGGCCGGGGGTTGGTTCCCGCCGATGCTCCAGAAGGCCAGGACCCGCAACCAGTGGCTGTGCTCGGCTACCAGTTCTGGCAGCGCCACTACAACGGCGAACGGGACGTCGTGGCAAGACAATCCAACTGGTTCACAAAAACTACACCATCGTCGGTGTTGCCCAACCGCGCTTCACCTGGGGTGACGGCGACCTGTATCTTCCCCTGAAACTGACCGCCGATCCCAGCCGCGGCTACCAGGTCGACACCAAGCTGAAGCCTGGTGTAAGTCACGCCACGGCTGACGCTGAGTTCCAGTCGCTCTTCGTGCAATTCGCCAAGGAGACCCCAAAGCATTTTCCGGCTGACGGTTTCCGCATGGGCGTGCAGGGGCTGAATGATCAGTTCTTGCAGGATTTGGGCGGGACCCTGGCCCTGCTGCTGGGAGCCGTGACGCTCTTGCTGGCGATCGGCTGCGGCAACGTATCCATCTTGCTGCTGGCTCGGGGGACCGCGCGGGCCCACGAATTTGCTGTGCGGTCGGCCATTGGCGCGGGACGCGGACGCCTGATTCGTCAACTGCTGACCGAATCCCTGGTCTTGTCACTGACCGGCGCCGCCCTCGGGATATTGCTGGCATATCGCGCCGTGGCGGTGATCGTCTCCCTGCTTCCCGAGGACTCGTTCCCGCACGAAGCGGCGATCCGCATTAACCTGCCCGTGCTCTGCTTTAGCGTAGCGCTTGCCATCCTTACCGGCGTATTCTTCGGACTTTCGCCCGCGATGCAGCTTAGCCGCCCAGAAGTTTCTCAGGTCATGCAAGCCAGCACAAAGAAAGTTACGGGAAGCGTCCGGGGAAAGCGTTTACATAACATTCTCGTCGGCGGACAGATCGCTCTCACACTCTTGTTGCTGGCCAGCGCCGGTGCGGCTATCCAGGGCTTCATGAAGTTGATTCACGGCAGTCTCGGCTACAACCCGCACAACGTGATGTCGGTCGGCATTCCCGTGCACGACAATACCTACCCCACGTACGAATCTCGCTCCGCATACTTCGACCAACTTCTGGAGAAAGTCAGAGCGATGCCGCAAGTTGTCTCGGCAGGGATTTCAACCAATGCCACACCGCCTAACAACGGTGCCGACAATCTGTTTGAGATACTGGGCGGGGCGCAGTTGGAGCAGCAACGCGCGCGACTCAATTTTGTGAGCCCGGACTACTTTCCCGTATTGCAAATTCCGCTGCTCTCAGGCCGCATCTGGGACCAATCGGAAAACAAGCGCGGCGCCCGGATGGCCGTCATCAATGAGACTCTGGCCAAGCAATATTTTCCCGAAGGCAACGCCGTAGGTCACCAGATCCGAATGCCCAACCTGAAGGGCGATCCACCGATGACCGTGGCAATTCCAGAAAGCAATGACTGGCTGGAGATCGTCGGAGTGGTTACCGACGCGCGCAACGACGGCGTGGGCAAGCCGGTGAAACCCTCCATTTACGTGCCGTACACCGTCTGGATGAGAATGTCGACGCAGATACTGGTCCGCACCCAGGTTCCTCCACTTTCAATTCTGCATGACGTGCGCGGGCAAATTCACGACGTCGATGCGGATCAGCAGACTTTCGCACAGACCCGCAACCTTGAGGAATGGATCACCAGCCAACAGGAGTACGCGCAGGAACACCTGATCGCCATGCTGTTTGGAGCGTTCGCCGGATTGGCGCTCATCCTTGCGGCGGTGGGGCTGTATAGCGTCGTGTCCTACACTGTGGCACAACGCACCAACGAGTTCGGAATCCGCATGGCCTTGGGCGCCCAGCGCGGCGACGTGCTGCGCATGGTCTTGCACTCCACCGCCGCAAGCGTGGGCAGCGGAATCGTCGCGGGCGTGATCTTGAGCCTGGTCTTGAACCGCATCATTACCTCCTGGGCCCAGGGCAGCCCCATCACGATCGCAGTTCTGTTCCTGGTTTCCGCCCTTCTGGCCGCGGTTGCAGCGATGGCGTGCCTCGTCCCTGCGCACCATGCGTCCACCATCGATCCGATGAAAGCCCTGCGTTACGAGTAAGACTCATTTATCATGAAAGGGACATGAGTTTGCTCGTTTATTCGGCCCCCTGGTGTCCCGACTGCCGCGTTGCCAAGCGCTTCCTTGAGAAGCACAACATCCCATTCCATGAAGTGAACATCGAATCCACTCCCGGCGCCGCTGACGAAGTCATCCGTCAAACCGGGAAGCGCGCCATCCCTCAGTTTGTGCACAACGGTACGTGGGTCCAGCCTTACCGCGCCGGTGAAGGATTCCTCTACGAAGAGATGAGCGCATTGCTGGGCGTAGTGGACGAAGGTTGAAATATCCGCTTCTGATTCGCAACACTCGCTGCAAGACCCTCGACGCACCAAGCTTCTTCAACATTTACAATGAAGGGTTGTCTGCCGCGCTGAATCGCGACCTGTAAAGGAGTTCGCCTTGATCTCGCGTTATACCCGACCCGAAATGGGGCATATCTGGAGCGACCAGAACAAGTTCCGCACCTGGCTCGAAGTCGAACTGGCCGCCACGGAAACGCTGGCCGAAGCCGGAATGGTTCCGCAATCAGCGGCTGTCGCCATCCGCGAGAAGGGCGACTTCGACCTCGACCGCATCAACCAGATCGAAGCCGAAGTGAAGCACGACGTCATCGCCTTCACCACCGCTGTCGCGGAAAAAGTTGGCCCGGAATCGCGCTGGCTGCATTACGGACTCACCTCCAACGATGTGGTTGACACCGCGCAAGCGCTGCTGATCAAGCAGGCCTCGGCCATCATTCGCGAAGACCTGAAGAAGCTGCGCGACGTGCTCAAGCGGCGTGCCTGGGAGTTCAAAGACACGCCGATGATTGGCCGCACCCACGGCGTGCATGCCGAGCCCATCACTTTCGGACTGAAGCTAGCCAATTGGTACTCCGAAATGCTGCGCAACATCGAGCGCTTCGAGCTGGCGGCCGAGCAGATGCGCGTTGGCAAGCTGTCGGGAGCGGTGGGCAATGGCTCGCATCTCGATCCGGAGTATGAGGAAAAGATTTGCCAGCACCTGGGCCTGAATGTCGCGGCAGTGTCGTCGCAGGTGATCCAGCGCGATCGCCACGCGTTTTACGTCGCCACGCTCGCTGTCATCGCCTCAACCCTCGATAACATTGCCACCGAGATTCGCCACTTGCAGCGCACCGAAGTCCGCGAGGCCGAAGAATTTTTCAGCGAGAAGCAGAAGGGCTCGTCGGCCATGCCGCACAAGCGCAATCCCATCACCTGCGAGCAGATCAGCGGATTGGCGCGTGTAGTGCGCGCAAATACGCAGGCTGCGATGGAAAACGTTGCGCTGTGGCATGAGCGCGACATTTCTCACTCATCGGTAGAGCGCGTCATCCTGCCTGACTCCACCATCTTGGTCGATTACCTGCTTAGCAAAACCGCCAACTTGATTGCGACCATGTTGGTGTATCCGCAGCGCATGATGAGAAACCTGGAATCGACCGGCGGGCTGGTATTCAGCGGGCAGTTACTGCTCGATCTCGTGGAAGCCGGTGTCCTGCGCGAAGACGCCTATCGCCTCGTCCAAGCGAACGCGATGAAGGCGTGGAAGGAAGAGCTCAACTTCCGCGATCTGATCATGAAGGACAAGGAGATCACTTCAAAGGTGAAGCGCGAAACGCTGGAGCACGCCTTCGATCTGAAGCGCCCCTTGCGCAACATCGACAAGATCTTCCACCGCGTGTTCGGCCAGACCAGCGGCGACTGGGGCGTCTAGGACCGTCCCATAAATCGGATTTGAAAGGGCACAGCTTCAGCTGTGCCGCTCCGACCGGCTTTAAATTGGGCTTTAGCCCCTGAGGGATTTCGATCTTCGTCATCCCAACCCAGATGACGTCTGAGTTTCTCGCGCCCGACTACGGCAGTCGGTTAATGATCGACGCGACATAGCCCGCGCCGAATCCATTGTCGATGTTCACCACCGAAACGTTCGACGCGCAGGAGTTCAACATCCCCAGCAACGCCGACAAGCCCTGGAACGACGCTCCATAGCCAACGCTGGTCGGCACTGCGATCACCGGAACGCCGACCAATCCCCCTACTACGCTGGGCAACGCTCCCTCCATCCCCGCGCACACAATCACAACGCGCGCTCCAGTCAGCGCATCCCGCTGAGCCAGCAATCGGTGGATGCCAGCGACCCCAACGTCATAGACATGCTGCACTTCGTTTCCCATCACCTGCGCCGTGACCACGGCCTCTTCCGCCACTGGAATGTCGCTAGTTCCAGCTGATACCACGACGATCTTCCCTTTGCCGCGGACCGTCTCATCCTGCACCAGCGTGATGGCGCGCGCCATCTCATAAAACTCGGCCTTGCGAAACTTGCGCTTCACCGCGCGAAATTGCTCCGCCGTGGTGCGGGTTGCCAGCACGTTGTTGCCGTGCAGGGCGAGTCGCCCAAAGATCGCGGCCAGGTTGGCAGGAGTCTTTCCTGGCCCGAAGATGACTTCGGCCATGCCAACCCGCAGCGCCCGATGATGGTCCACGTTGGCAAAACCCAAATCCTCGAACGGCAGATGCTTCAACTGCTGCATCGCCTCATCGGGCGAGAGCTTGCCCTTCTTCACCTGCTCGAAGAGTTTCTTGATGGCTTCCGATTTCATTGGCACACGCAGCGTCGAACGCCGCACTGCGAGATTATCATTTGCTGGCCGAAGCGCGTTAAATGTGCTGCAGGACAGCTCGCGCCGGAGTGTTACGATAAAAAGCTGGCATGCCTACCGCAGAAAAACCGGCCCTTCGCACGCTGACGGTCGCCGTCACCGGTGCCAGCGGATCCATCTTCGTCAAGCATTTGCTGGACGCGCTGGATCGTGACGACCGCGTGTCAACGGTCAACCTCATCATCTCGGATAGCGGTCTGCGCGTGATGGCCGAGGAGTTGGATGCGGCCGGCCGCAGTGATTTGGTGAGCAAGCTATTGGGTCGTGAATCGAAGAAGATTCACCAGCAGAACAACGCCGACATCGGCGCCAACGTCGCTAGCGGCTCCTATCCCTCCGACGCGATGATCGTCTTGCCATGCAGTATGGGCACGCTGGCGCGCATCGCCAACGGCCTAGCCATCCAGTTGATCGAGCGCGCCGCCGATGTTTGTCTCAAGGAACAGCGACCGCTGATCTTGTGTGTGCGAGAGACGCCGTTCAACCGCATCCACCTCCGCAACATGACGCTCGCCGCCGAGGCTGGAGCGACTATCTTTCCCGTGATCCCAGCGTTCTACTTCCGCCCCACCACCACCGACGAGATCGCCCGCGAATACGTCAACCGCGTATTAGGGCATGTCGGACTACCGCAACCTGATGCCTATCAGTGGAAAGCGAAATAGCGGACAATCCTTTCCGAACTGTTCTTCGTCATGTCCAGAGCAGCCCCGGTTTCGGGTAGTGCCGACCTTCAGGTCGGCATCTTAGCCTTCATCAATGCTTGGGGCATCAGCCCCAAGATACCTGAAGCTCAGTTATTCAGGATCTCTCTAGAACGGCTCCAACGACTCTCCCGTGTTCCGCTCCTTCTGTTGTTGACGCTGCCGCAGCAACTCCAGAAACTGTCGCAGCGTTTCGGGCGAATGACCTGCGAAGTGATTGTTCACGTAGGTGTAAACCTTCATGCCTCTCGCTAGCAGTTGATCGACGACGGCACTCCATTCCATCAATTCACGACTGCGATCCACGACTGTCTTCTCCCACGTCTTGGCGATTTCTTCGATGGCAAAGCGATCGCCCAGCAACCGCACATAGACAAAGTCAGCCGTCACACTTTCGCCAATGCGCATTAGTTCAGACGGACGTGACATCCATGGATGGTCGATCAGCGCGAATGCGACCTTATGTTTTCTGAGCAGATCCAGCAATTCCGGCCGGACCCAATCCTTGTTCCTGATCTCGAGCGCGAAGCGAAACTCGCTCGGCAGTTTCGGAAGAAAAGCCCGAAGTCGATACAGGAATTCCTCCGGTCGCACGGACGCTTTTCTGCTGAAGTAGGGGAACTGGAACAGCATGGGTCCGAGCTTGTGCTGAAGTCCGGACATGACGTTCACGAACTCGCGACACTGCTCATCGCAATCGACCAGGAAGGAGTCATGTGTGATCGACTGCGGCACCTTGCAGGCAAACACAAAGTTTTCCGGTGTTTGTTCGTACCATCGGCGAACTGTCTTTTCGCTGGGGACGCCATAAAAAGTTGCGTCCACTTCTACAGATTGGAACTGCTCGGCATAAAAGTTGAGGTACGCGGCTTTCTTCATCCCCGGAGGGTAGAAGCTTTTCTCCCAGCCTTGGGCCGTGAACGAACAACTTCCTACGACCAACTGATTCAGCTTTTCCACCACGGCATTGTAGGCGACTCGCGGCCACCTGCCTAACTGCGAAGTCGAAGTGCGAAACGCCGAACCGTATAATCAGCGCGGAGCTCGCGTTGAACGCCGTGCCCAGTCATCTTCATCTCAGCATCGAAATCAATCGCCTGGCGCAGGATGCCGGATTCGATCTCTCCGGCGTCGCTGGTGTGAGCGATACTCCCGAGCACCAGTTCTTTCCGCAATGGATTGCTGACGGCCGGGCGGGCGACATGAAGTATCTCGAAGCTCGCAATGAAACGGGTGATCTCAAGCGGGCTTCAATGGCCAACGCCGCTCCCTGGGCGCGATCGGTTGTGGTGTGCGCCCTGAATTACAACAGCGACGAGCCCTACTCCACTCATGCCGGAACGACCTCGCAAAGCTGGATCTCTCGCTATGCCTGGACCCAGCGCGACTACCATGACGTCGTGCTCGCCAAGCTACGCCAACTCGAAGCCAGCTTCACTACCCTCTGCCTGCAGGGCGGACTCGGCACTCCACGCATCTGGTGTTACGTCGATACCGGCCCCGTGATCGAGCGCATCTTCGCCAAATACGCCGGCATTGGGTGGATCGGCAAGAACACCTGCATTCTCAACCAGGAACTCGGCTCGTGGTTATTTCTCGGCATCATGCTTACCTCGATCGAGTTGGCCCCCGATCTGCCGCCTCCAGATCGCTGCGGCACTTGCACGCGATGCCTCGATGCCTGCCCCACGAACGCCTTTCCCGCGCCCTACCAGCTCGACGCGACGAGATGCATCTCCTATCTGACCATCGAGAAACGCGGAGCCATCGCAGAAGATCTTCGCCCAGGAATAGGTCGGCAGGTGTTCGGCTGCGACATTTGTCAGGACGTCTGTCCGTGGAACCGCGCGGCTCCCGTTACGAGAACGCCTGAATTCTCTGCTCGCCCGCGGTTGGTGAATCCGGATCTAGAATGGCTCGCCCGTCTCAGCATCGAGGAGTTTCGCGAAGTATTTCGCGGCACACCCCTCAAGCGTGCCAAACACATCGGACTGCTTCGTAACGTCGCGATTGCCATGGGCAACAGCGGCGAGGAGCGATTTCTCTTAGTCCTTGACGATCTCATCCACCACGATGATCCTGCAGTTGCGGAAGCTGCCAATTGGGCAACGCATCGAATTCGCTCGCAATCGATTGCGGACTCTGACGAAACAGTGCGCCTGCTGCAATAGACGCAGGACATGCTCGACAGCGTGTAGGGATTACCCGGTGCTCAATCGGGCATCACGCTTAATCCGCACGAAACTCACGTTTTGGACAGTGGCACGTCTATTGCTTCACGAGACAGCGAATCACGCATTCATGTTCCCGTGGAAGGCGAGGGTCCCCGCCCGCGCTTTCCAGGGATGATGCCCAACCGCACCCAACTCGGGGTTGTAGACCCCGGGGCATCGAGCCCTCCGGCGTCCTCCGGCACGGAGGGCTTTTTTGTCACTCGATAGTCTCAGAGTGCGACTTCCACGTCGCCCTTCGGAATTGAGTGTGACAACAAGCTCAGTTCTGGCTATAACAGACACCATGACCGAAGCTCTCAGCCGGCGACTCAAACAAGCGCGCTTTGCCAATCCCCAGCAGGAGGCACTGCTCAGCCTGGTGGTGGCTGCCAATAAGCTCAACGATCTAGTCGACGAGATCTGCAAGAGTCACGGCCTCACGCGCCCGCAGTACAACGTCCTGCGAATCCTGCGTGGGGTGCATCCCAAGGGACATCCCCGCTGCGAGATCGCCCAGCGCATGGTCGAACGCGCACCCGACATCACCCGTCTCGTGGACCGCTTGCAAGACCGCGGCTTGGTGCGCCGTACGCGCGGCGGTGAGGACCAGCGGCAGGCGATCACCCACATCACCGCCAAGGGACTGAAACTGCTACAGGCAATGCAGCCGGAGATCGAACTTCAGACCGCCACCCGTCTCTCCAAACTGAGCGACCAGGACTGCCACGAACTCAGCCGCCTGTGCGTCGTGATCTTCGAGGACGACGCGCGCAGTCCCAGCGACTGCGCGGATTCCCATTAAGGAAGCCCTTGGCAGGTATCCCTAGGTGGAAGCGCTGGCCTTTACGCCAGCGACTGCGTCGAAGCCAATGGTGGGGCACCAGTCCCGGAAAATAGACGCCGCTTATTAAGGCGACCCCTAACCATTCTGCGCCTCACTTTGAATCTTTGTTCGAGCTTCCAGCATCTTATGTGTTGTAACACATATTTAAGTGTTGCGACACATTTTGGCGAAAACGGCCAACGGAGATGCACTCATGAATACCCTGCTGATGATCAACTCCAGTCCCCGCAGCAATTCGGTCTCGCGCAATCTGACCCAGCGGTTCGCTGCTGAATGGAAGACCGCGCACCCAAACGGCCGAATCGTCGAGCGTGACCTCTCAGATGGAACAATTCCCTACCTGAGCGAGCCTTGGATCGAAGCTGCCTACACACCGGAGGAGCAGCGCACGCCAGCGCAACGTGAGTTGCTGGCACTGTCTGACTCGCTGATCGACGAGCTTTTGACTGCTGATGTGATCCTGCTGGGCATTCCGATGCACAACTTCTCGGTGCCCGCTTCTTTCAAAGCGTGGATCGACCAGATTGCGCGTGCGGGAAAGACCTTCAGCTATACCGACCGCGGTCCGAAAGGCCTGATTCCGTCGAGCAAGAAAGTCGTAGCGGTTCTGTCACGCGGTGGTGTGTACGCCCCCGAAAGTCCGCAGGGAGCGATGGACTTCCAGGTCTCCTACCTTCGCCAGGTACTTGCTCTCGTGGGACTCACCGATGTCACGTTCGTTCACGCCGATCAGCAGGGCATGGGCGGGCAGGCTGCCCAACTGGCCACTGAGAAGGCGATCCAACAAGTGTCGGCGGTGGTTGACAGCTTTGCGGCAAAACTCGCAGCTTGAGCCATCGCCGAAAACACGCCCAGACAGGTGAACCCTCCCTTGCGGGAGGGTTCGGTGGTTGTGTCGCTAAATCGGAAGATCTCCGGGCTCACACTGAAATGGCGCGGCAAGCACTCGATCTTCCGCGTGGCGGGAGACGCCTAGACGCGCGCGACGTTAGCGGCCTGAAGCCCTTTGGGACCCTTAGTCAATTCGAACTCCACGGTTTCGCCCTCATTCAGGCTCCGGTATCCGCTTTCCTGGATCGCCGAGAAATGTACAAACACGTCTTCGCCCGTCGAGCGCTGAATGAAACCGTAGCCCTTGGCTCCGTTGAACCACTTCACTGTGCCTTTTTCTTTCACAACTTACTCCTTTCGCATGTAATTACCTGAGATAACCCCTGCTTCGCGGACGTTCCATACGCGACCCTGAGGCACGCACGAAAGACGTCTTCACGTTGCCGGGAAACAGGGTTGTCGCTCAGCTCGCAGCTTTGACGCAATGAAAAATCCCACGCATCTGCCCAAACGCGCTACTACATCCGCGTCCCGGCAATTACGTGGAGCCCGTGCAATGCGAAAATTTCGACTGCTGACAGACACATCAACCCAAATCCGCATTTCGGCTGAACCGAAAGCCTCCCCATCGGCCCTATCAGAGGGGGAGCTACGAATAATTACAGGAACTCTCAATTTTGGCAAGTGTTTCTGTCACAGTGCTTTGGGCTGCATTTTCCCCAGCTTACAGCTTGGCCGCGAGTTCTCAGTTGGATATCACCTCGTTCCCCTTTTGGTACGATGGAAAGCAGATGAGCAGTAAAATCGAATCGTCGGCCGATCGCACCAAGTCGCAATCCCCCGCATCCCCCGCTGCAACTCCTTCCAGAGACGTTAAGATGCTTGAAAACAGCAACTTGCAGGCAACTGCTCTGCAGACTGGCACCGCCGCCAAGCGCCTCCTGGCACAGGACGATTCCAGCAATATGTTCCATTACGAAGCGGGAATGAATGGCGGTCTGTTCTATCGCCTGCGGCGCTATGGCTGGCCCACCCTGCGGTATCTGACGCAAACCGAAGTACATACATATGCCTTCTCGGTGGCGGCGTACTCCATCCTGTCGGTGTTTCCGCTGATTGTGCTTCTGCTCACCGTCGTGCGCCGGGTTTTTCGCTCGCAGCAGATGTATGACGTAGTGCTGCAACTTCTACGCGACTTCCTGCCCAGCAACCAGGACTTCGTGATTCGCAATCTCCAGTTTCTCGCCAGCGTCCACGGTCGCGGACAGGTTCTGTCGTTGGTCATGCTGTTCATTACTTCCACCGGCATCTTTCTTCCCTTGGAAGTGGCGCTCAACAGTATCTGGGGATTCACCAAGAACCGCTCCTATCTGATGAACGCGCTGGTTTCGGTAGGACTGGCCCTGGCTTGCGGAGCATTGGCGCTGCTATCTGTCTATCTCACCGCCCAGAACCTTCGGATCCTGGGACTTGCGATCGGCGATCAGAACTTTGTTTTTCGGGGTCTCGGGTTCATCGTGATGAAAGCGTTCGCGATCGTCACCACAATCGCAATCTACTTCCTCATCTACTGGCTGCTACCTAACGGGAAAGTGCCGGTGCGAGCAGTGCTGCCCGCAGCGATCGTAACCGGACTGTTGTCAGAAGGCGCTAAGTACCTTTACGTCCTGGTGCTTCCGTGGCTGAATTTTCAGGAAGTCTACGGGCCTTTCTCGGTATCAGTCACGCTGATCTTCTGGTCATTCTGCAGCGGGTTGCTCCTGCTGGGCGGAGCCTACCTCTCAGCGGCCCAACACAGCGACCGCATTCAGGCTCAGCAAGCCACCGAAGCAGAGAACGCCTAGCCCAGATCTTTCATGATCCCACGCTTTGAAGGGGCACGGCTGAAGAGGCTGCGGAAAAAGTCGCTTGTCGACTTGTTTTGAAAGGGCATGGCTTCAGCCATGCCATACAAGTCCTTTATTTTTGTCATCCCTCGGGGGCTTCAGCCCCCGGGGGATCTGCTTTTCAGACTTTTGCAGCCTCTGAAGCCGTGCCCTTTCAAATTCTGCTGCCCTCAACTACCGAAACAGATGCTAATCCAAGCTAGCAGCACTCCGCGGCGGTCGCACCGCGCTTCACCCACAGCGCTGTTACGGAGGATTCACCCATCTCCATTATTTCCCAGCTTTCGTCCATTCATCCACCCACGCATTCACGGTTTGATACCAGAAGCGTCCGTTCTGCGGCTTCAGCACCCAATGTCCCTCATCCGGGAAGTACAGCAGCTTCGACGGCACTTTGAGCCTCTGCAGCGTAGTGAACATTTGGAAGCCCTCCGACACGTCAAGTCGGTAGTCGAGCTGTCCGTGCACGACCAGCATAGGTGTCTTGAAGTTCGCCGCTGCCAGGTGCGGAGACCACTTGCGATACATTTCGCGGTCCGTCCACGGCGTGCCCTTGAACTCCCACTCGTTGAACCACAGCTCTTCGGTGGTGCCGAATGCCGACTCGGTGTTGAACATGCCATCGTGCGAGACCAGGCACTTGAAGCGGTTGCTGTGGCCCTCGATCCAGTTGATGGCATAGCCGCCGTAACTGGCGCCGAGAGCACACTCGCGGCCTTTGTCGATGAACGGATACTCTTTCTCCGCGTAGTCGAGACCCAACATGAGGTCATCGAAGGGAGCGCCGCCCCAGTTGCCGTTGATGGCGTCGATAAACTTCTGGCCATAACCGGTCGAGCCGTGGAAGTTGACCATAACAACCACGTATCCGTTGGCCGCAAATAGCTCCGGATTCCAGCGGTACGACCAGTCATCGCCCCAGGCGCCTTGCGGTCCACCATGAATCAGGTACTTCAACGGATACTTCTTCGTGTGGTCGAAGCCCGGCGGCCGGATGAGAAAGCCCTGGACCTTTTCTTTCGCTGCGCCGGCGAACCAGAACGATTCCATCGGTTCCATCGCCACCTTGGATAGCACTTCATCGTTCATATGCGTCAGCGGTTTTGACTTCGCCAGCAGGCAGTCCGGGATTGAATAGGACGCAGGCGGCACAGCCATCCGGCATTGCGGAAATAATAGCGACGCCGTGTAGATTTCATTGGGAGCCGAGATCGACATGGTGTCGAACACCAGGGTCTTCCCATCCGGCGTCGGCACCGGACTATCGTTGTAGCCATCGACCAATTCCTGTGGCCACGGATTCTCGCCTGCAACCGATATCTGGTAGATCGGCGACCGGCCCTCATTGCCCGCCGTCAGGTAAATTGTCTTCGAATCGGGAGACCAGGCGATCGAGTCCACCCAACGATCGAAATTCGGTGTCAGGTCCTTTATGTAATAGCCGGAGCTGCAGGGACCAATCGCCCCTGTGGCCTTATTCCTGACCTCGCATGACATCGACTGGAACTGAAACGCTTTCTCGCGGTCATACAGCATCAGGCGGAAGCGATCGCTTTCGTAGCCTCCGCGAAGCTGGGATCGATAGGCTATGTACTTGCCATCGGGCGAATAGAGCGGAGTGCCGTCGCTGCCCGGATTGGTCGTAATCCGCTTCGCGGTTCCGCCGCTACTCGGCACGACAAAAATATCGCTGTTCGTGCTCGTAGCTTCGGTCTCGTCGGTGTTGCACGTGTAGGCGACTTCCTTCCCATCGGGCGAGAAGGCGTACTGGTCCTGCCCTCCCAGGCTGAATGGCGGTACATCGTAATCGCCGGGCGTCAGATCGCGCCCGACTCCGCCTTCGATCGGAACTATGAACAGGTGACTGCGCTTGCCGTCCGCATAGTGCGACCAGTGACGAAACATCAGGCGGTCGTACGTCCTGGCCTTCACCTTCGACTTGGCGCGCTCTCCATCGCGCTGTTTGTTGCAGCCATCGTCCTTGCAGTCGGGAAAGACCGACGAAACAAACAGCACGCTCTTCCCATCCGGCGACCAGGTCCCACCCGACGCCTCAGTGGAAATCGTCGTGACTTTCTTCGGATCACCCGTCAGCGCACCAGCCGCCGCATCGAAGTCTTGGACCCAAATTTGAGTGCCACCGCCGCGGTCGGACTCAAAGATCACGCGCTTGCCATCGGGAGAGAAGCGAACCCGGTCCTCGCCCGCGCCGCTGGCCGGGGTCAGCCGCTTCGATTCGCCCCCGACGACGGAGACGATCCACAGGTGTGGCGTTTTCGTGTTTGCATCCAGATTCACATCGACAGCACTGAAGCCAACCCACTTGCCGTCCGGGGAAACCGCCGGTTCGCCAACTCTCTTGAGTTGCATCATGTCTTCGAAGGTGAAGGGATGTTTGGTTTGTGCTGAACCAAACAAGGAGAAGATGAGCAGGAAGAAAAGAATACGACGCAGCATGACGCCTCCGGAAGCGGGGCCGGCACGGAGAGGGCCGGAATGCCCGCACAAACTTTACAGTCTAAATCAGCGGGGTGGGCAAAACGAGCGGTTGTGCGGACGGGTAGTGTCCTAATTTGGTTTCGTCAGAGGGCAAGCCGATCCTTGTCCTGGAGTTTCGTCGTCTGTCTGGTTGTGCTGTTGACAACTAACAAACGCGCTCCCATCGGGACCTACAACCCTCTCGCTAACAGTCGGCTCATAGACATAGCAAAACTTTATCCAGTGTTGCGTCTTGAAAATGTCGCAATATCTGATCTCCCCGTGCAGGTAGAGTTTAACGGTCCCAGCCGACAGTATCTTAGCCCTCTCCGGGTCGAGGACGAGTTCTCCGACCGTTCCCTTCTGCGCCAAACCAATTACGTGCGGGATTCTAAGATTAGCCTGCCCGTTGGGAAGCAACGTTCCGAGTGCGAAATCTCCGACCGCAGGTTGCCCCTCTACAATTTTTTGTTTGTAAACGAACTCTGGCACCTTGCCGTTATCAATTGGCTCCAATTTGATCAATCCACTTATCTTCGTGGCTGGGGTTCTGCCGATATTTTGGACACGCAAGGTAGCACTTATTGGAGCCGAGGTTTGGATTGTCTGCCCGACAACCGTAGCCGAAATCCAAGCGCGTTGATCCAGTCGCATGGAGCCTTGAACGGTATTAGTCCATCGCTTGGAGTTTTCGGCGGAGGCTTGCAGTTGGATAGCCGCATTCGCAATTCCTTTGTTGATGTCTTCAGCGGTATCAGCGAAGTTGTTCGCAGCGTCAACTTGGTCGCGAGCGGCGTCCGCCGTATCGCTGGCAGCATCGGCGAGAGCCTTCGCGGCGCTCAGCAATTTGTCGGTTTGCTGGCCAGCCTGCCACATCTCGTAGAGCTGACCCGCGAATACAAGACCTGTGACGAGAGAAATTACAACGGCAGCCCGAGTCAAGCGAAGCATCGACCGCTCGAATGCGGAGAGCCGTTCTTCTATTGTCTGTTCAGTTTGGTGGAGTTGCTGTCCGGTTGCTGGTTGTGTTGGAGACGGGTCTTTGGCGGAGTTTACGGGGAAACGCTGATCGGTTTCTTGGCCAGTTTGAGACTGCTTATAGCCGGCATTCTTGCTGTCGTTCATGG
>Ga0207927_1000402_pt1 | contig 18471 bp, 26 predicted proteins | sample NGESurdeep072012_2_FD_184456 | JGI IMG/M metagenome (GOLD analysis project Ga0207927, IMG submission 184456) | Arctic peat soil microbial communities from Barrow, Alaska - NGEE Surface sample 210-2 deep-072012 (SPAdes) | ecosystem: Environmental > Terrestrial > Soil > Wetlands > Peat ... | reverse complement strand
AGCCTCGACCATCTCGCCCGACACATGAGTATCCATAGCCCACGGCTACGACCCCCATCGCAGAATCCCTTCCCACAGGGTCTTTGCGATAGGCACTAAGCGGCACGGATGACGACAAGCCGGGGCATCGCGCGAGCCTATCGCTTCGGCTCCGTAACCGCGTTGAGCGGCCGCTCAACACGTCGGGCACGGCATCCAGGCCACTTGGCTCAGTCCTCCGGTGGGGGCGTGTTCTCGGCGCGGTGTAGCAGCCGATCGAAGACGCCGCGCTTCGGGACCGGAACCTCAACCGGCTCATAAGGCTTCCCGGTCTTCGGGTCGATGCCTTTGGGCTGCGTCTGCTGCGTCAGCGTAGGCTGCTGATCAATGTCGCCGGCCATTGCTTCAGAGGGTAGCGGTCGGGTCTGCGTGTTCTGCGGCAAAGGCCCCGTCACCGCCGAGCACGTGTGGCCCCAGTGGATCGCTAAGTACGTCGAGAATGCCGACGAGAAGATCCCGCATACAGCCGAAGTGCGGCACGAGGGCCAGGAGCCACGTATCGAGTTTCGCGGTATCCGTGTTCCCTTCACGACCGAAGCTAAATGCGTCTGCAAACCCTGCAACGAGGGGTGGATGCACGAGCTTGAGACAAGTGCCGAGCCGATCCTTGCGCCGCTGATTCAGGGCAAATCTGCCGTCTGGCACGAGTGGCGACAGACGATTGCCGCCTTCTGGGCGGTCAAGACCGCGATGATGCTGGAGCAGACGCAGAAGCTTCGCGCCATCCCCGCCGAGATCTACCCGCTGTTCCGGAAGTACCAGACGCCGCCGCCCTACTGCCAAGTGTGGACCGCCGCCTACGACGGCGACATCCCCCACAACTTTGGCCGCGGCGCGATCCGCATGGCGCTAACCACCCCGGAGGGTGTCGCCGTACCAAACGAGTTCGCCGCTTACGGCGCTTTTGTTCAGATCGGTGCACTCGCCTTCCGAATATTCGGGCATCTGTTTGAGAACGGGCCAACCAACGTCCCACAAGGAGAACTCGCCCGCGCGCTCGTATCGATCCGGCCCGTAGTCCCCGCCGCCGCGTGGCCCCCGGAGATGGTCGTGAACGACGAGGGGCTTGAGCTGCTCGTCATGTCGATGGCCGACGAAGACGTGAGCGGCCCCACGCAGCCATAGGAGAGACCACAAGGCTCAGCGCTCGACCCCCACACACCGTCCGGCCTGTAGCTCCAGCCGCGCAGGCCAAAAAGCCCGCATTTGCAGGCCCTTGGGCCGCCCTGTCACGGCCATGAGAATCTACCTACCTTGTGGACATATGTGTGCGATCGCGCACAGATCCCTTGAAGGAAAAAGCTTCGGTACCTAACCTTTCGGTACCGAATGTCTTCTGCGCCCACGACAGCCCCCACGCAGCACTCGCCTTCGGCCACCGACAAGATCGAGCCCTACGTCTGGAAGATCGCCGGGGTGGTGATCCTCGGGATGATCATGTCGATCCTCGACACGACCATCGTGAACGTGGCCCTGCGCACCCTGGGCCACGACCTGCACAGCTCGATCTCGCAGATCCAATGGGTGGTGACCGGCTACCTGCTCTCGCTGGCCGCCGTCATCCCGGTCACCGGCTGGGCGGCACGCCGCTACGGCGCCAAGCGTGTGTACATGGTCTCTTTGGTGCTCTTCACGGCCGGATCGGCGCTGTGCGCGGTGGCCGCCTCGACGACCACGCTCGTGCTCTTCCGCGTCCTGCAGGGCGTGGGCGGCGGGATGATCATGCCCGTGGGCCAGCTGATCATGGCCCAGGTGGCCGGCCCCAAGCGCATGGGACGGGTGATGGCCATCATCTCGATGCCCGCGATGCTCGGGCCGATCCTCGGGCCGGTGGTGGGCGGGGCGATCCTGCAGAACCTGCACTGGTCGTGGATCTTCCTCGTCAACGTGCCGATCGGGGCCGTTGCCCTGCTGCTCGCCTGGCGCATGCTTCCCCACACGGACTCCGGTGAGGCGGGCCGGCTCGACGTGCTCGGCCTGGCGCTGCTCTCGAGCGCGTCGAGCTCGCTCGTGTACGGGCTCTCCGAGCTCGGCACCAACAGCAGCCTCACCGCGCCGATCGTCGTGTGGCCGATCGTCGCCGGGGTGGTGCTCGCGGGCATCTTCTGCTGGCACGCCCTGCGCGTGGAGCGCCCCCTGCTCGACGTGCGCCTGTATGCCAACCGCGTGTTCGGGGCCGCCTCGCTGACCACCTTCGGCCTCGGCGCGGCCCTTTTCGGGGCGATGATCCTGGTGCCCTACTACTACCAGGAGGTCCGCCACGAGAGCGTGATCGTGACCGGCCTGCTGACCGGCCCGCAGGGTCTGGGAATGCTCCTGGTGATGCCGCTCAGCGGGCGCCTCAGTCAGCGCTTCGGCGGCGGGCGCATCGCGATCTTCGGCGTGGCCATCCTCTCCCTTGCCACCGTGCCCCTCGCCTTTGTCGGCACCGGCACCTCGATCGTCCTGATCTCCCTGGTGCTGATCCTGCGCGGCGTGGGCATCGGCTTCTCCTTCATGCCCGCCATGACCGCCGCCTTCGCCGCCCTGCGACCCGAGCAGCTATCCGACGCCACCCCCCAGCTGAACGTGCTGCAGCGCATCGGCGGCGCGATCGGCACGGCGGTGCTGGCCGTGGTCCTGCAGCGGGCGAGCGCCGGGACCCACTCCCTCACCCACCTAGCGGGCGCCTTCGACACCGCCTACTGGTGGTCGCTGGGCATCTGCCTGCTCTCCCTGATTCCCTGCCTGGTGCTGCTGCGCGCGGAGAACCCCCGCGCCAAGCTCGACCGTGCGGCCGCCAACGCAGAGTCGGCGATCGAGCCGCTCGGGGCGTAGGCGGGAAGGGGAGGACGAGACGGATATGAGCGCAAGAGCGACCCTGAAAGAGACCGGTGCTGGGCTTGGCCGGGACGCGGGCGAGGATGACCCCCGAAGTGGCGACCCGCGCGCGGGCGCACGCGCGCGCGCCGCTCCCGAGCCAGAGCCCCGAGAGTCGCAGGTGACGGAGCTGGGCCTGGCCTTTCGCCGTGTCTTCAGGAGCCTCAGCAGGCTGCGCGGCCGCGACACCCACCTCGCCGGCGGCGAGCTCAGCCACGCGCAGTTCGAGCTCCTGATCGAGCTCCACGAGCGCGGCGAGCTGTCGGCCGGCGAGCTGGCCACGGCGGCGCGACTGAGCCCGGGAACGGTCACCCAGATGCTCGACCACCTCGCCGACTCAGGGCACGTCGAGCGGGTCCGCTCCCAGAGCGATCGCCGGGTGGTTGTCTCCCGCCTGACTCCCCAGGGCCGAAGCAAGATCGAGGCCAAGCACGCGGCCTGGAAGGGCCGCTGGGAGCAGGCGCTCGAGGGCCTCGAGATCGACGAGCTGCGGGCGGCCACACGGGTGCTCCAGCGCCTCGGCGCGATGGTCGAGGACATCCCCGTGCAGCCTGATTGCGCGGGCCCCGAGCAGGGCTCCCCAGCGCCCGCGCAGACCGCTCAGAACTGAGGACTCCTCTGCTATAGTCGGCACCGCGTCGCGGGCGGACGCAGCGTGTTCGTATGCCTCCCGCGAGTCGGCAAATCAAGATGGAGACCTCGAGCAGATAACGACGCGGACCGGTCCAAACAAGACCAGCAGCGCGCGTGGGCCCGAGGGGCCTATTTTTTTGCCCCAACATCCCCCCAGCAACGACCCGGATCCTGAGAGATGCCACGTAAGTTCACACTAGAAAACACCCGCAACATCGGGATCATGGCTCACATCGACGCCGGTAAGACGACGACGACCGAGCGCATCCTCTATTACACGGGGCGCACCTACAAGATCGGCGAGGTCCACGAGGGCGCGGCGGTCATGGACTGGATGGAGCAGGAGCAGGAGCGTGGCATCACGATCACCTCCGCGGCCACCACCGCCCAGTGGAAGGGCCACCGCATCAACATCATCGACACGCCCGGGCACGTCGACTTCACGGTCGAGGTCGAGCGCTCGCTGCGCGTGCTCGACGGCGCGATCGCCCTGTTCGACTCGGTCGCAGGCGTCGAGCCCCAGTCGGAGACGGTGTGGCGTCAGGCCGACAAGTACCACGTCCCGCGCATCGCCTACATCAACAAGATGGACCGTATCGGCGCCGACTTCGACATGGGCGTGCGCACGATGATCGAGCGCCTCGGTGCCCGCCCGGTGCCGATCCAGCTTCCGATCGGATCCGAGGGCGACTTCCTCGGCGTGATCGACCTCGTGGCGATGAAGGCGATCGTCTACAAGGACGAGATGGGCAAGGAACAGGAAGAGATCGAGATCCCGGAGCATCTCCTCGAAGCCGCCGAAGGCGCACGCGAACACCTGCTCGAGGAAGTCTCCCACTACGACGACACCCTGCTCGAGGCGCTGCTCGAGGAGATCGAGGTGCCCGAGGACGTTCTCAAGAACGCGATCCGCAAGGCGACGCTCTCGACCAAACTGACCCCGGTTCTGTGTGGCTCCTCGTTCAAGAACAAGGGCGTGCAGCCGCTGCTGGACGCGGTCATCGACTACCTGCCCTCACCGCTGGACGTCCCGCCCGTGGTCGGGACCGAACTGATCAAAGGCGAGGAGGAGGAGCTCCAGGTCACGCGCAAGGCCGACGACTCTGAGCCCTTCGCCGCCCTCGCCTTCAAGATCGCCGCCGACCCCTACGTCGGCAAGCTCACCTACTTCCGCGTCTACTCGGGCCATCTCGAGGCGGGCGCCAAGGTCATGAACGTCGGCAGCGGGCGCACCGAGCGCATCGGGCGCATCCTGATGATGCACGCCAACGAGCGCGAGGAGGTCACCGAGGTCTTCGCTGGTGACATCGCCGCGGCCGTCGGCATCAAGCAGGTCATCACCGGCGACACCCTCGCCGACCCCGCGCACCCCATCCATCTCGAGAACATCATCTTCCCGGAGCCCGTCATCAAGGTCGCGGTCGAGCCCAAGACGAAGGTCGACCAGGAGAAGATGTCGGTCGCGCTCGGACGCCTGGCCGAGGAGGACCCGACCTTCCAGGTGCGCACCAACGAGGAGACCGGCCAGACCGAGATCTCGGGCATGGGCGAGCTGCACCTCGAGGTCCTCGTCGACCGCATGAAGAGAGAGTTCGGCGTCGAGGCCAACGTCGGGCGCCCGCAGGTCTCCTACCGCGAGACCGTGCGCGGGACCGTCGAGAAGATCGAAGGCAAGTTCGTGCGCCAGACCGGTGGCTCGGGCCAGTTCGGCGTGGTCTTCATCAACCTCGAGCCGGCGCCGGGCATCGGATTCGAGTTCATCAACAAGATCAAGGGCGGGAACATCCCCTCGGAATACATCCCGGCCGTCAAGAAGGGGATCGAAGAGGCGCTCGACAACGGCGTGAAGGCCGGCTACCCGATGGTCGACATGCGCGTCACGCTCGTCGACGGCAAGTACCACGACGTCGACTCCTCGGAAATCGCCTTCAAAGTCGCTGGCTCGCTGGCCTTCAAAGAGGCGGCCAAACGCGCCAAGCCCGTCCTGCTCGAGCCGATCTTCTCTGTCGAGGTGGTCACGCCGGAGGACTTCCTCGGCACCGTGATCGGCGATCTCAGCAGCCGCCGCGGACGCCTCGAAGGCCAGGAGCGCCGCGGCAACGCGCTGGTGGTCACCGCGAAGGTGCCGCTGAGCGAGATGTTCGGGTACGCGACCGACCTGCGCTCCAACACGCAGGGGCGCGCCAACTACACGATGCAGTTCGAGGCCTACGAGGAGGTCCCGCCGAACATCGCCGAGAAGATCGTCGAAGCGCGGACGGGCGAGCCGGTGCCGGCCTAGACACCTCGGGCCGGGTCGGCGCAGCAACCACAGCCGAGGTCATCACAGCAACCAGCAGTCACGAACCACCACATTTAGATAGATTTCTCAGGTTCGCCCCCACGGGCGGGCATTCAAGTCGATACAGGAGCGAGCAAAAAGTGGCGAAGGAGAAGTTCGAGCGCGACAAGCCGCACGTCAACGTCGGGACCATCGGTCACATCGACCATGGCAAGACGACGCTGACCGCTGCCATAACGACCGTCCTGGCCGAGCACGGAGGAGCGGAAGCCCGCACCTTCGCGGAGATCGACAACGCGCCCGAGGAGAAGGAACGCGGGATCACGATCGCCACTTCCCACGTCGAGTACCAGACGGAGAACCGTCACTACGCCCACGTGGACTGTCCCGGTCACGCCGACTACGTCAAGAACATGATCACCGGCGCCGCCCAGATGGACGGGGCGATCCTGGTGGTCTCGGCCGCAGACGGGCCCATGCCCCAGACGCGCGAGCACATCCTGCTCGCCCGCCAGGTCGGCGTTCCCTACATCGTGGTGTTCCTGAACAAGGCCGACATGGTCGACGACGAGGAGCTCCTGGAGCTCGTCGAGGTCGAGGTGCGCGAGCTGCTCAGCGAATACGATTTCCCCGGCGATGACATCCCGTTCATCGTGGGCTCGGCCCTGAAGGCCCTCGAAGGCGACGAGGCCTACAAGGAGAAGATCCTCGAGCTGGCCGCCGCCCTCGACACCTACATCCCCGAGCCCGTCCGCGAGCTCGACAAGCCCTTCCTGATGCCGGTCGAGGATGTCTTCTCGATCACGGGACGCGGCACCGTGGCCACCGGCCGCGTGGAGCAGGGCATCGTCAACACCGGGGACACCGTCGAAATCGTGGGTGTCCACGACTCGACATCGACGGTCGTCACGGGCGTCGAGATGTTCCGCAAGATCCTCGACCAGGGCCAGGCGGGCGACAACGTCGGCTGCCTGCTGCGTGGCACCAAGCGCGAGGAGATCGAGCGCGGACAGGTGCTGTGCAAGCCGGGGTCGATCACGCCTCACACCAAGTACAAGGCCGAGGTCTACGTGCTGAAGAAGGAGGAGGGTGGACGTCACACCCCGTTCTTCACCGGCTACCGGCCTCAGTTCTACTTCCGCACCACCGACGTCACCGGCGTGGCCAAGCTGCCCGACGGCGTCGAGATGGTCATGCCCGGCGACAACGTCCAGATGGAGATCGAGCTGATCCAGCCGATCGCCATGGACCAGGGCCTGCGTTTCGCCATCCGCGAGGGTGGCCGCACGGTCGGTTCGGGCGTGGTCACGGAGATCATCGAGTAAGTACCTGCGCGCCACCCGGCGCGCACATTGGCAGTCCGATACGACAAATACAGCCCCACCGTCAAGGTGTGGCGGCGACGAGGCGGGTTTCCGCAAGGACTCCTCTCGTGACTCGCCGTCCGGGAGGGGCCCGGCGGGATCGCTCCCGCCGGCCGGATCAGGCAGCGAGCACAGCAGCGCCCAGACCACACTGCGACACGAAAACAGACGCTAGAGAGACTTTCATGGCAGCCGCCAACCAAAACAAGATCCGCATACGCCTCAAGGCATACGACACCTCGGCCATCGAGTCCGCGGCCAAGGAGATCGTCGAGACGGCGACTCGTACCGGGGCGAGCGTCTCGGGACCCGTGCCGCTGCCGACCGAGAAGAACGTCTACTGCGTGATCCGCTCGCCCTTCAAGGACAAGGACTCGCGCGAGCACTTCGAGATCCGCACGCACAAGCGTCTGATCGACATCCACCAGCCCACCCCCAAGACGGTCGACTCGCTCCAGCGCCTGGACCACCTCCCGGCGGGCGTCGACATCGAGATCCGTCTCGCCACCTGAGCGAACCCTGATGCCCGCGATCCTCGCCAAGAAGCTCGGCATGACCCAGGTCTTCCAGGAGGACGGCAGCGTCGCGCGTGTGACCGTGCTCGAGGCCGGCCCGTGCCCGGTGACGGCCATCCGCACGGCCGAGCGCGACGGCTATGAGGCCGTGCAGCTGGCGTTCGGGCAGACCAAGGAGAAGCACCTCACCAAAGCCGAGCTCGGCCACCTCAAGAAGGCGGACGCCCCGCCGATGCGCACGCTCGTGGAGTTCCGCGACGAGGCCGGCGAGCTGCAGGTCGGCGAGACCGTCACCGTGGAGTCCTTCGAGGTGGGCGCCCACGTGAAGATCGCGGGGACGTCCAAGGGCAAGGGCTTCCAGGGGACGATCAAGCGCCACAACTTCGCCAGCGGCCCCAAGTCCCACGGCTCGCACAACGTCCGCGCCCCGGGATCCATCGGCGCCTCGGCGTGGCCCGCACGCGTGATGAAGGGCATCCGCGGCCCCGGGCAGATGGGCAACAAGCGCGTCACCCAGAAGGGTCTCGAGATCGTGAGCGTGGACGCCGGCGAGAACCTGCTGCTGGTCCGCGGCTCCGTGCCCGGCCCCTCCGGCTCGATCGTGGAGGTGAGGACCGATGGCTGACGCTCCCGTGCTCGGCTCCTCGGCGAGCAAGAAGGTCAAGCTCGCCGAGTCCGCCTTCGGCGCCCGCTTCGCCGGCCCGCTCGTGCACCAGAGCGTGCGGGCCGAGCAGGCCGCGCGCCGCCGCGGCACGGCGGCGACGAAAACCCGCGGCATGGTCTCGGGCGGTGGCGCCAAGCCATGGCGCCAGAAGGGCACCGGCCGCGCTCGCGCCGGCTCGAGCCGCTCGCCGATCTGGACCGGCGGTGGCACAGCGTTCGGGCCCCAGCCGCGCTCCTACACCTTCAAGGTCAACCGCAAGGAGCAGCGCGCTGCGCTGCGCAGCGCGCTCTCGCTGCACGCCGAGCGCGCCTCGATCGCGATCCTGGACGCATCCGTGTTCGACGCCCCCAAGACCCGCCGGGCGCTCGAGCTGCTCGAGGACTGGGGCCCTGAGACACGTCGCGCTCCCTCGACGCTCGTGGTGCTCGCCCCGGAGGAGTCCGCGGCCGCCCTCTCCTTCCGCAACCTGGCCCGCGTGGCGGTGCTCACGCCCGAGAACGTCGGGGTCACGGACCTGCTCAGCGCGGCCAGGCTGCTCGTATCCGAAGGCGCCCTGGAGGCGCTCACGACACGCACCGGCAAGCCCCGCGTGGGCGAGGAGGCGAACGCCTGATGGACCACACCCAGGTTCTCATACGCCCTGTGGTCTCCGAGAAGAGCTACGTGCTCTCGGCGGCCGACCGCTACACCTTCCGCGTCCACTCAGACGCTCACAAGACGCACATCCGCCAGGCGGTCGAGGCGCTCTTCGACGTGCACGTGGTCGAGGTGCGCACGATGAGCGTCAAGTCCAAGCCCAAGCGCCGCGGCACGACCAAGGGCCGCACCCGCACCTGGAAGAAGGCCATCGTGCAGGTGCGCGCCGGCGAGACCATTCCGATATTCCAGGGCCTCTCAGCCCTCGAGGGCTGAGACCATGCCGATTCGCAAGCCAAAGCCGACGAGCCCGGGGATGCGGTTCGTCTCCTACCCGGACTTCGCCGAGGTCACGAAGTCAAAGCCCGAGAAGTCGCTCGTGGAAGGCCTCAAGAGGAGCGGCGGTCGCAACGCCCACGGTCGCAAGACCTCGCGCCACCGCGGCGGCGGGGCCAAGCGCGCCTACCGTCGCATCGACTTCAAGCGCCGCAAGGACGGCGTGGACGCCCGCGTAGCGGCGATCGAGTACGACCCCAACCGCTCGGCATACATCGCCCTGCTGCACTACGTGGACGGCGAGAAGCGCTACATCCTGGCCCCCCAGCGCCTGACGGTCGGTATGACCGTGGCCTCGGGCGAGGGCGCGGACATCGCCGTGGGCAACTGCATGGAGCTCGCGCGGATGCCGGTGGGCACGGTCGTGCACAACATCGAGCTGGCGCCCGGGCGCGGCGGGCAGATGGCGCGCTCCGCCGGAGCCTCGGCCCAGCTGATGGCCAAGGACGGCGAGATGGCGACCCTGCGCCTGCCCTCGGGCGAGATGCGGATGGTGCGCGCCGAGTGCCGCGCCACGGTCGGCACGATCGGCAACGCTGAGCACCAGAACGTCAAGGTGGGCAAGGCCGGGCGCAAGCGCCACATGGGCGTGCGTCCCCAGACCCGCGGTGTGGCGATGAACCCGGTGGACCACCCGCACGGCGGTGGCGAGGGCTCGACCACGGCCGGCCGGCACCCGGTGACGCCGTGGGGCGTGCCCACGCTCGGCTACCGCACCCGCAAAAAGAACAAGACCTCGAGTCGATACATCGTGCGCGGACGGCGGCGCGGGAAGGGCAAGCAGCGATGAGCAGATCCAGCAAGAAGGGCCCGTGGGTGGAAGAGCGCCTGATGAGCCGCATCGAAGCGTTGAACGCCGCCAACAACAAAAAAATGTTGCGGACATGGTCGCGTGCCTCGACGATCTTCCCGGAGATGGTCGGTCACACGATCGCCGTGCACGACGGCAAGAAACACGTGCCTGTGTTCGTCAGCGAGTCGATGGTCGGGCACAAGCTCGGCGAGTTCGCTCCCACCCGCACATTCCGCGGGCACGCTGGGTCGGGCAAGGTGCGATGACACCAGACGAGCAGACACCCGTGGAGCCCGAGGAGGGTGCAGAGGCGGCCGAGGCCAAAGCGGCCAAAGCGGCCAAGAAACCCGCGCGCAAAAAAGCTGCGAAAGCGGCCAAAGCGAGCGAGCCCACGGCCGAGGCAACTGCGGAGAAGGCCAACGGCGAGAAGGCGCCTGCCAAGAAAGCCGCCGCCAAAAAAGCTCCTGCTGCGAAAAAAGCGCCTGCCGAGAAAGCTGCCGAGACCAAAGAGCCCGTGGCTGAGAAGGCGGCCGAGCCGGCCGCCAAACCGAGCCGCGCGAAAAAAGAGGCTGCCAAAGCACCGCGGCGCCGGGTCGTGGCGGCCCACGCCCGCTACGTGCGCACCTCCGCCCGCAAGGCACGCATGGTGTGCGGGCACATACGGGGCAAGTCCGTACAGGAGGCACGCGCTATCCTCGCCTTCACCCCTCGTGAGGTGGCCCGCGACTGGAGCAAGCTGCTCGAGTCCGCGGTGGCAAACGCCGAGAGCAACCATGAGCTGCTCGAGGACGATCTGATCGTCCGTGAGGCATATGCCGACGAAGGGCCGACGATCAAGCGCTTCAGGCCGCGCGCAATGGGACGAGCGACGCCGATCCGCAAGCGCACGAGCCACCTGACCATCACATTGACCCCGCGCCCAGAGCCCGGGACGACCAAGCGACACGGCTGAGAGACTGAGAAATGGGACAAAAGGTTCATCCAGAGGCCATGCGCGTGGGATACATCCACGACTGGAAGTCCAACTGGTTCAACGAGCGCAACTTCGCCGAGTACCTCGCCGAGGACGTGCGCGTGCGCGAGCACATCATCAACAAGCTTGCCCACGCGGGGCTGTCGGACATCACGATCCGCAAGGACGCCCAGGAGCTCGAGGTCAACATCCACACGGCGCGCCCGGGCATCGTGATCGGCAAGTCGGGCACCGAAGTGGACGCGCTGCGCCGCGATCTGCACCGCATGACCAAAAAGCAGATCAAGGTCAACATCCTCGAGATCAAGCGCCCTGAGCTCGACGCCAAGCTCGTGGCCCAGTCGATCGCCGAGCAGCTGCAGAACCGGGTGGCCTTCCGCCGCGCGATGAAGCGCGCCCTGACCAGCGCCATGCGCTCGGGCGCCAAGGGCGTGAAGGTCCAGGTCGCCGGGCGCCTCGGCGGCGCCGAGATGGCCCGCACGGAAAGCTACTCGGACGGACGGGTGCCACTGCACACCATGCGCGCGGACATCGACTACGGCTTCTACGAGGCCCGCACCACCTTCGGGCGCATCGGCGTGAAGTGCTGGGTCAACAAGGGCGAAATCATGCCCGAGGGCTACACCGGCGCGGACCTCACCGACATGACCGCGCCCGCTCCCCCGAGCAACGACCGCGACGGTCGCGGTGGACGTGACGGGCGCGATGGTCGCGGACGCGGTAGGGGCGGCGGCGGTGGACCCGGCGGCGGCGGCCGTGGACGCGGTCCGGGTGGTCCCGGCGGTGGACGTGGCCCCGGCGGTCCGGGCGGTGGACGTGGCCCCGGCGGTCCGGGCGGTGGACGTGGCCCCGGCGGTCCGGGCGGCGGACGCGGTCCGGGCGGTCCGGGCGGCGGCGGTGGACGTGGACGTGGACCCTCTTCTGGCGGAGGTGGGCGCTGATGCTCTCACCCAAGCGCGTAAAGCACCGCAAGCAGCATCGTGGGCACCGGCGCGGCACCTCGCGCGGACAGCTGCACGTCCAGTTCGGCGAGTACGGCCTGAAGGCGCTCGAGGGCGGCTGGCTGACCAATCGCCAGATCGAGGCCGCCCGTGTTGCGATGACGCGCAAGATCAAGCGTGGCGGCAAGGTCTGGATAAACGTCTTCCCGGACAAGCCCGTGACCAAGAAGCCGGCCGAGACCCGCATGGGCTCGGGCAAGGGCTCGCCCGAAGGCTGGGTGGCCGTGGTCAAGCCAGGGCGCGTGATGTTCGAGCTGGCCGGTGTGTCTGAGCCGCTCGCCCGTGAAGCGATCCGGCTGGCGGCACACAAGCTCCCGGTGAAAACCAAGTTCGTGTTGCGCGAGGACTAGGACGGCGTGATGAAGGCCAGCGAACTACGCGATCTCGACGACGGCGAGCTCGTCAAGCGCACGGGCGAGCTCGGCAAAGAGGTCTTCGGGCTGCGCTTTGCCAACGCCACGGGCGAACTCGACGACACCGCCGGCCTCGGCCGCGCCAGGCGCGATCTGGCCCGCGCGCTGACCGTCAAGCGCGAGCGCGAGCTCGCGGCAGAGCGCACGCAGGGCAACTGACTTCCAGGACAGGATGAACCAAATGGCTGACCAACCAGACGACGAGACACAACAGACTCCAGCAGACGCCCCCGAGGCCGAGGCCCAGGCCCCTGAGGCCCAGGCCCCGCAGGCCGACGCCCTCGAGGAGCAGGCCGCGGATGCGGCCGAGCAGCCCGAGGACGCCACGCCCGAGCCGCTCGCCGAGGCACAGCCCGAGCCGAGCGAGCCCGAGGTTCAGCTGCCGCCCAAGGAGCGCCGCCGCCAGGCGCGCTCCAAGCACGCCGGCGAGGCCAAGCCGGCGCGCTCCCCCGAGGAGCGCCACGCCGAGCGCGTGGCCGAGCGGCGGAGCAAGGCCGTGCGCCGTCGTGCCCGTCGTCTGCAGGAACGGGCCAAGGCCGCAGAGCGCCGCGCCTCCGCGCCGGCCCCGGAGCCGCTGGCTCCGGTCCACGCACCGGTCGAGGGCACCCGGCGGGTGCGCCAGGGCATCGTGGTCTCCGACAAGGCCGCCAAGACGATCACCGTGCGCATCGACATCGCCCGCCGCCACCGCCGTTACGAGAAGATCGTGCGCAGCTCGAGCACCCTGCACGCCCACGACGAGAACAACGACGCCCATGAGGGCGACGTGGTCCGCGTGATCGAGAGCAGGCCGCTGTCGCGCACCAAGCGCTGGGCGCTCGTCGACGTGCTGGAGCGTGCACGGTGATCCAGAACGAGACCCGGCTGCGCGTGGCCGACAACTCGGGCGCGCGCGAAATCCTCTGCATCCGCGTCAAGGGCGGCTCAAAGCGCCGCTACGCGTTCGTGGGCGACGTGATCACGGCCACCGTCAAGCAGGCCAACCCGCAGGGCACCGTCAAAAAGGGCGAGGTGGTGACGGCCGTGATCGTGCGCACCAAGAAGCCGATCGGTCGCGACGACGGCACCTACATCGCCTTCGACGAGAACGCCGCAGTGATCATCGACGACCAGAACAACCCTCGCGGGACCCGCGTGTTCGGCCCCGTGGCGCGCGAACTGCGCGAGCGCAACTTCATGAAGATCGTCTCGCTGGCGCCCGAGGTCCTGTGATGGCCGGCCGCAAATCCTCCACCAAGACGAGCGCCCGCCGCCACCTGAAGATTCGCAAGGGCGACAACGTCGAGGTGATCTCGGGCAAGGATCGCGGCAAGAGCGGTCGTGTGCTGCGCGTGGACCCGGACCGCGAGCGCGTGTACGTCGAGGGTCTCAGCATGGTCAAGCGCCACACCCGTCCCTCGCAGGTCGCCGGAGCCCAGAGCGAAACGGCGATGGGCGGCGTGATCGAGCGCGAGGGCCCGATCCACGTGTCCAACGTGATGCTCCTGGACGCCAAGGGTCAGCGCACCCGCGTGCGCATCGAGCGCGAGGACGGAAACCGCTACCGCGTCGCCAAGAGCACGGGCGCGAGGCTCGACTGATCGCCATGGCCGCCGCAACAGACACAGCTCCCCCAGCACGCCTGAAGGCGCGCTACCTCGAGGAGATCCGACCCGCGCTGATCGAGCGCTTCGGCTACTCCTCGATCATGCAGGCCCCGAAGGTGGAGAAGATCACCCTGAACATGGGCGTGGGGCTGGCCAAGCAGGACTCCAAAGTGCTCAAGGCCGCCACCGAACAGCTCGCCGCGATCGCCGGGCAGCAGCCGAACGTGCGCCGCGCGCGCAAGTCGATCGCCGCTTTCAAACTGCGCGAGGGCATGCCCGTGGGCGTGACCGTGACGCTGCGGGCCGAGCGCGCCTACGAGTTCCTCGACCGGCTCGTCTCCATCGCCATTCCCCGGATCCGCGACTTCCGCGGCCTGAACCCGCGCTCCTTCGACGGCCGCGGCAACTACTCGATGGGCGTCAAGGAGCAGATCATCTTTCCCGAGATCGACTACGACGCGATCGACATGGTGCGCGGCCTGGACATCACCATCACCACCTCAGCCTCCAGCGACCTCGAGGCCTACGCACTGCTCGCCGCCTTCGGCATGCCCTTCTCGGCCGATCGTCGCCCAAGGGGCTATGACCCGGAGGCCGACGCGGCTGCCGAACGCGCTCACGAGCAGGCCGAGGTCGAGCGCGCGGCCGCCGCCGAGACAGCGGCGGTAGATGCAGCCGAGGCGGCCCAGGCGAAAGCAGCAGCCGCCGAGGCCAAGGCCGCCAAGGCTGCAGCCGGCAAGCCCGAGAAGCGCAAGCCCGAGGCCACAGAGCCCAAGCCGGAGGCCGCTGCAGAGCCTGAGGCCGCTGCAGAGCCTGAGGCCGCTGCTGAGCCTGAGGCCGCCGCTGAGCCTGAGGTCGCCGCTGAGCCCGAGGTCGCCGCTGAGCCCGAGCCTGAGCCCGAGCCTGAGCCCGCTGCAGAGCCCGAGCCCGAGCCCGTCGCTGAGGCCGAGCCGGAGGCTGAGGCCGCGGAGACCACGACTGAGCCCGAGACCGAGACCGCTGCCGAGCCCGAGGCGGCCGCTGCCGAGGCCCCCGAGGCAGCGCAGGACGACGCCCCCGAGGACGGGGACGCGCAGACCACCGAGAAAGAGAGCACCGACTGATGGCCAAGACTTCTCAGCGCGTCAAGCAGGCGCGGACTCCCAAGTTCAAGACACGTGCATATACTCGTTGCACCCGCTGCGGTCGTCCGCGCGCGGTGTACAAGAAGTTCGGGGTGTGCCGCATCTGCCTTCGCGAGCTCGCCCACAACGGTCAGATCCCCGGGATGACCAAGTCGTCCTGGTAGTGGGAAGAACCCTCCGCGACGACCGTATAACCATGGTGATACAGACTCCACAAACGGACACAACGACAACGACGGCGACGCTCGCATGTCGGTCCAGCCACTAGAAAGCCGCTCAAAGCAATGTCAATGACCGATCCGATAGCCGACTTCCTGACGCGCGTGCGCAATGCGATCCACGCTGCGCACGAGACCGTCGAGCTGCCAGCCTCCAAGCTGAAGAGCGAGCTGGCTCGCATCCTGGACGAGCAGGGCTACATCGACTCGTGGTCTGTGATCGACACCCCCGAGGGCGATGCTGGACAGCTGATCCAGATCCGCCTGAAGTACACCGAGGACCGCCGCTCGGCGATCTCGGGCCTGCGGCGCGTGTCGCGTCCAGGCCGGCGAACCTATGTGGACGCCAAGCACATCCCCAAGGTGCTGGGCGGCATGGGAACGGCGATCATCTCGACCTCCCGCGGAGTGATGACCGGCCACGACGCCCGCGCAGCCGGTGTCGGCGGCGAGGTCCTGGCGCAGGTCTGGTGAGCTGAGCCCATGTCCCGAATCGGTAGACAGCCAATCCCCGTCCCCACCGGCGTGACGGTCTCGATCGAGCCCGAGGAGGTCCGTGTGAACGGCCCCAAAGGCGAACTGGCCGAGCGCGTGCACCGCGACATCGAGGTCGTCCAGGAGGGCGATCAACTGGTGGTCACCCGACCGACTGACCGCGGCGAACACCGTGCCCTGCACGGCCTCACCCGCTCGCTGGTGGCCAACATGGTCCAGGGGGTCACCACCGGCTATGAGAAGCGCCTTGAGATCCAAGGTGTCGGCTACCGCGCGCAGCTGAAGGGCAGGAACCTGGAGCTCGCCGTGGGCTACTCCCACCCGGTCCCCATCCCGGCGCCTGACGGCATCGAATTCGAGGTGCCACAGCCGACCCGCGTGGTGGTCAAGGGCATCTCCAAGCAGCTCGTGGGCGAGACGGCAGCGATCATCCGCAAGCAGCGCCCGCCCGAGCCGTACAAGGGCAAGGGCATCCGCTACGAGGGCGAGCACGTCACACGAAAGGTCGGGAAGCGCGCATGAGCCCGCATGCCTGCGCCGGATCGGCGTCCTCAGTCGCTCGCGTGCCAAGCACGCCACGCTCCCTGCGTCCTTGCCCGGCTTGGCCTGCGGGCTCATGCGGGGCTGCGTGGCAGAGCCAGGAGTTTGTGAGATGAGCGTCATCACTAAGGAGAACCGCCGCCTCAAGCGCCGCCGCAGGGTTCGCGCGAAGATCTCGGGCACGGCCACGCGGCCGCGCATCTCGGTGTTCCGCTCCAACCGTGGACTCTCGGCGCAGCTCGTCGACGACGTCTCGGGCCGCACGCTGGCGGCCGTCAACTGGTTCGAGTCCGAGCTGGGCTCGGCCAGCAAAGCCGAGCGCGCCATGCGCGCCGGACAGCTGCTCGCCGAGCGCGCCAAAGCAGCCGGCATCTCAGAGGCCGTCTTCGACCGCGGCGGCTACCGCTACCACGGCCATGTCCGCGCCTTCGCCGAAGCCATCCGCGAGGCCGGCGTCACCGTCTGACGTGTCCGCACGCCAGCTACCGCTACTCTCCTTCAGCCCATGTCCATATCGATAGACCGCTCAGTCAACCAAGCCGGCCTGGACCTCCAGGAGCGCGTGGTCGAGATCAACCGCGTCGCCAAGGTCGTCAAGGGCGGCCGGCGCTTCTCGTTCACGGCCCTCGTGGTCGTCGGCGACGAACGCGACGTGGTGGGGGTCGGCTACGGCAAGGCCAACGAGGTTCCCCTGGCGATCCAGAAGGGCGTGGAGCGCGCCAAGAAGGATCTCTTCCGCGTCCCCAAGCACGGCTCGACGATCACCCACCAGACGACCGGCGTCTTCGGGTCCGGGCGCGTGCTTCTCAAGCCGGCCGCGCCCGGTACCGGCGTGATCGCCGGCGGCGGCGTGCGCGCGGTGCTCGAGCTCGCTGGCATCCACGACATCCTCTCCAAGAGCCTCGGCACGCAGAACCCGATCAACCTGGTCAAGGCCACCGTGGCCGGACTGCGCGGCCTGTACACGCCCGCCGAGGTCGCCGAGCTGCGCGGCCTGAGCATCAACCAGGTGCTCGGTCTCGGCGGTCGCGAGGCTGCCAACGGCGTGATCCACGCCGACGAGGCCGAGACGGAGACACCCGCGATCGCCGAGCCGGCAGCGGCGGGCGCCGACGGAGCCTCCTGATGGCTGAGCTGAGCGTCACCCAGCGCCGCTCCAAGAACGGCGCCAACGTCAAACAGCTCGACACGCTGCGCTCGCTCGGCCTGCGCCGCATCGGCCACACGGTCGCGGTCAAGGACACTGAGCAGGCGCGCGGCATGCTGCACGCGGTACGCCATCTGGTCGAGGTCAAGGAGGGCAAGTGAGCCCCGCCGCCAAAGACCAGGAGGAGCGCATCGGCCTGCACAACCTGGCGCCGTCTCCCGGCAGCCGTCGTCCCCGCAAGCGCATCGGGCGCGGCGAAGGCTCGGGCACCGGCAAGACCTCCGGCCGTGGGCAGAAGGGCGCGGGCTCGCGCTCGGGCTCCAAGCGCAGAGCGGCCTTCGAAGGCGGTCAGATGCCGATCCACATGCGCATGCGAAAGCTGCGCGGGCCGCACATGAAGAAGTCGATGCCCTTCGAGCCCTTCCGTACGCACACCCAGCCGGTCAACATCTCCTCGCTGGAGAGTCGCTTCGAGGCGGGTACCGAGGTCACGATCGAGCTGATGAAGGCCAACGGCCTGGCCACTCGCAAGGACGTGCCCGTCAAGGTGCTCGCCAAGGGCGAGCTCAGCAAGGCCCTCACGGTCCACGCCCACGGCTTCAGCGCCAGTGCGCGCGAGCGCATCGAGGCGGCCGGCGGCACCTGCACCCTCGTCGAGGGCTAGCGAGCCCCGGCCGTGCAAGCGGCTTCGCGCGCGAGCGCATCCACTAGAATCGGCCGCCCCGCCCGCACGCCGGCACAGTGCCTGGGTGCGGTGGGCTGACAGCCATGCTCTCCACGATCCTCAACGCCTTCCAGGTCGCGGACATCCGCAAAAAGATCGCCATCACGGCCGGTCTGCTGCTCGTCTATCG
>Ga0207927_1000396_pt1 | contig 18680 bp, 18 predicted proteins | sample NGESurdeep072012_2_FD_184456 | JGI IMG/M metagenome (GOLD analysis project Ga0207927, IMG submission 184456) | Arctic peat soil microbial communities from Barrow, Alaska - NGEE Surface sample 210-2 deep-072012 (SPAdes) | ecosystem: Environmental > Terrestrial > Soil > Wetlands > Peat ... | reverse complement strand
ACGTCCCGCCGGAGAGCGCTTCGACGACCGTGTTGACCTGGTCGATCTGGTCATCGGCATACGCTTCGAACGCGTCGATGACGAGGTTGATGCCGTCGTAGGTGGTCCGCGCCTGCAGTGCCTCGACGTCGACGAAGCCGCCTGCGACGTCGAGCTGGATCGCCTGGTTGCGGAGGTCGGTCGGGCTGCCCGGGTACTCCGTGCGGCCCTTCGTGAGGAAGCCGCCCAGCCAGACGTTGATGACGTTGTTGACCCCGCCGGCGACGGTTGTGCCAGCATTCTTGATGAAGGCGCCCGCGAGCGTCAGGGGCTGTTTCGCCTGCTGGACGGGGCCGGTGTTGGCGGCACCCGCGCTGGCGAGGCTGATGACGTCGAGGACGGTGTTGACGACGTCGCCAAGGATGTTCGCGGCGTAGCCGTCGGCGAGCGACTTCCACTTGTCCGCCTCAGCGGTGTTCGGCGCGTGGCCTGCTTCGTACAGCGCCTCGACCTCGACGACGATGTCGGTGCCCATCAGGACCTCGTCGAGCACGACCTTGACCCCGGCGAGCACTTCGTTGATCGACGCGGTCAGCGCCGTGAACTCCGCTGCGACCACCGAGCCCGCCAGGCCGTCCTGGATGAGCTGGTCGACGTAGAGGAGGTGGCCGAGGGCGTTGTTCCCGATGTTGACCACACTTCGGAAGACGATCAGGCCTTCCGCGAAGGCGGCGTTCTGCGAGTTCGGGACAGAGGCAATGTCGCTCGCGAAGTTGATCGAGTCCGAGGCGAACCCGGCGACCAGCCCCCATCCGGGAATGAGGCGGCCGATCTCCAGGACGGTCCGGACGGGCGGGCCGAAATCCGACAGCATCTTGTTCCAATCGATGCCCGTCTTCGCCGTCTCCGGGTCGGGCGTGCCTCCCGGTCCGGTCGGCGTGGGTACGGCAGGCGCGGGGACCGGGGTGACGGCCGGCGCCGCCGCGGCGGTGCTCGGCGCCAGCCCTGCGCCCCCCGTGGTGATCGGTGGAGGCGGGCTCTTGCGGGACCCACCCAGCTTCGTCGCCGCGCCACCTGCACCCCCGCCGCCCGGCGAGCTCGCGGGCCCAGCCGCCGAGGGTGTGCTGTTGTCCACCACTTTCGTGGCCGACAACCCGTCGCCGCTGGTGTCGGGCTTCGTCGCCGAGTACAAGAAGCGCTACAACGGCGAGCCCAACCAGTTTGCCGCACAGGCTTACGACGCCGTGGGCATCTTGCTCGATGCCATCAAGCGTGTCGGCCCCACCGCCACCCGCGCGCAGATTCGCGATGCGCTGGCTGCCACCACCAACTACCCCGGGGTGACGGGAGTAACGACCTTCGACAAGATCACGCGCGAGCCCAACAAGACGCTGGCCAAGCTGCAGATCAAGGGCGGGAAGTTCGTGATCGCGCAGTAAGGCGGGACTGCCCGCGGAGATGGACCCCACCGTCCTGCTTCAGCAGGTCGTCAACGGCCTGTCGATCGGCCTCGTCTATGCGTTGATGGCGATTGGCTTCACGCTGATCTTCGGCGTGCTCAACGTCGTCAACTTCGCGCATGGCGAGGTCTACACGATCGGCGCTTTCGCCGGGCTGCTGCTGATCACGGCGGCCAAGCCGCCGCTGTGGGTGGTACTGGTGCTGGTGCTGCTGTCAGGCGGCCTCGTCGGCTGGGCGCTGGAGCGGATCGCGTTCCGCCCGTTCCGGCGCTTTCGCGACGAGGCCTCGCTGAAGTCCAAGGCCATGCGCGAGGCCACGCTGCTGTCGTCTCTCGCGGTAAGCATCATCGTGCGCGAGGCGCTGGAGCTCAAGTTCTCCGGCGAGATGCAGACCATTCCCCAGGCCTACCTGTTGCAAAACCCGATACAGCTCGGCCCGATCACCATCACTGACGGCAACCTCATCATCTTCGGCCTCTCGGCGGTGTCGCTGGGCGCGCTGCAGTTCGTGCTCTACCGCACGCACATCGGGCTGGCCATCCGCGCGGTATCGAACAACGTGCTGGGCGCGCAGTTCGTGGGCATCAACACGACACGCGCCATCGTGGCCACCTTCGTCGTCGGCTCGATGCTGGGCGCCATCGCAGGCATCATGGTAGGGCTGTACCAGGGCGCGATATTTCCGCAGATGGGTTTCGAGCCCGGCGTGAAGGCTTTCGTCGCAATGGTCATGGGCGGCCTGTCGAGCATCCCCGGCGCCGTGGCCTGCGCGCTGATCCTGGGCGTATCGGAATCGGTTGCCACGCAGTTCTTCTCCGACGGCTGGAAGGCATTGGTGTCGTACTCGTTCCTGCTCGTCACGCTGTGGTTCTTCCCCTCGGGCATCTTCGGCTCGAAGAAGGAGAAGATGTGAAGGCCAGGTTGAACCTGGCGCTGGTGGCGGGCCTGGTGTTGTTGTTGATCGGCCTGGTGGCCTTCAAGTCAAGCTACTTCGACCAGATCGCGATCACGACCATGATCTTCGTGATCCTTAGCGCGAGCCTGAACCTGATCACGGGCTCGGCCGGCTTGCTGAGCCTGGGCCACGCAGCCTTCTTCGGCGTCGGCGCCTACACCGCGGCGCTGCTGTCCACCCGTTTCGGCTGGCCGTTCTGGCTCACGCTGCCGGCCGCGGGTGCCATGGCAGCGCTCGTGGGGGCGGTAGTGGCGGTGCCGACGATGCGGTTGACGAGCATCTATTTCGCCGTGGCCACGCTAGGCATCGGCGAGATGATCTACGTGACGATGCTGAACTGGGTCGGCCTCACGCGCGGGCCGATGGGCGTGCGCAGCATCCCCGGCATCACGCTGTTCGGTGCGGAAGGGATGGTCTTCAGTATGGTGGTGACGGCGGCGGTGATGCTCGCCGCGCTGTGGGTGGTGCATCGGCTCATGCATTCGTACTACGGCAACTCGCTGCGCGCGCTGCGCGAGGACGACGCTTGTGCTGACGCGATGGGCATCGACGTCGGCCGCCTCAAGCTGCAAAGCTTCGGCGTGGCCTGCTGCCTGGCCGGATTCGCCGGCGCGCTGTTCGCGCACACAACAGGCTTCATCAGCCCCGAGAGCTTTCGCTTCGGTGAATCGATCCTCGTGCTTTCGATGGTGGTCGTGGGCGGGTTGGGCAGTCTGTACGGCTCAGTCATCGGCGCGGTGATCCTGACGGTGCTGCCCGAGTTGCTGCGTGACTTGGGTAGCTGGCGCATGATCACCGTGGGCGGAGTCCTGTTCTTCTCGATCCTGTTTCTGCCGCGCGGACTGGTCGGCGAGGTCTCCGCAATTGACCTAATCCGGCGCCAGATTCGCCACGCACCCGGGGCGAGCCGCGCCGCTTGGTGAGCATGGAGGCACCGCTGCTCGCCCTGCGCGAGGTCACGCGCCGCTTCGGTGGCCTTACGGCGGTGGACAGCGTATCGGCCGAGATCGGCCGCGGCGAACTCGTCGGCCTGATTGGCCCCAACGGCGCCGGCAAGACTACGCTGTTCAACCTCATCTCCGGCGTCACGCCGCCGTCCGCTGGCGAAGTGGCGTTCCAAGGCCGTGTCATCAGCGGCTTGCGGCCCTTCGAAGTAGCGAGGCTGGGTGTGGGCCGCACCTTCCAGAACCTGCGCGTCTTTCCGAACATGACGGTCTTCGACAACGTCTCGGTCGGTGCCATCCGCGGCACCGGCCTTGGCGACGCTCTGTTTTCGCACGGTGGCCAGAAGGCGCGCGCGATCAGTGAGGTCACGACCGAGATGCTCGCCAAGGTCGGCCTGGCCGGCCTTGTCGACGAACTGGCGGCCAACCTCTCCTATGGCAAGCGCAAGTTGCTGGAGATCGCCCGCGCCCTGGCTGGTCGCCCCAAGCTCTTGATCCTGGACGAGCCGGCTGCCGGGCTCAACGACACCGAAACCGTCGAGCTGGCGCACTTCATCGAAAGCCTGCGTGCCGAGGGCCTGACCATCCTGGTCGTCGAGCACGACATGGGCCTCGTGATGCGCGTGTGCAGCCGCGTCATCGTGCTGGCTTTCGGCCGCAAGATCGCCGACGCCGACCCAGCCAGCGTACAGCGCGACCCGGCAGTGCTCGACGCCTACCTCGGTGCAGGGGACGAATGAGCACGACCTTGGCCATGGCGCTGCGGGTCGAGGGACTCGACGTCCGCATGGCTGGCCAGCAGATCCTGAAGAAAGTGAGTATCGAAGTTCCCGAGCGCGGTATCGTTACTGTGCTGGGCGCCAACGGCGTGGGCAAGACCACGCTGATGCGCACCATTTCCGGCATCTACCAGGCCAGCGCCGGAAGCATCATCTTTGTCGACGAGGCCATCACCGACCTGCCGTCGCACCGGATCGTCGCCAAGGGCCTGGCACAGGCGCCAGAGGGGCGGCAGGTGTTCTCCAACATGTCGGTGCGCGAGAACCTGGTGCTTGGTGGGGGCACGCGGGCACACAAGGATCTCGACCGCACCCTTGAGGAGGTGCTGCAGCGCTTTCCGATACTGCGCGAGCGGCTTGCACAGCAGGCCGGATCGCTGTCAGGCGGCGAGCAACAGATGCTGTGCATAGGCCGCGCGCTGATGAGCCGCCCGCGCCTGCTGCTGCTCGATGAACCCTCGCTCGGCCTGGCGCCGAAGATCGTCAAGCAGATCTTCGGCCTCATAGGCAGCATCCGAGCCGCCGGCACCGCGATCCTGCTCGTCGAGCAGAACGTGCGCGCGGCGCTGAAGGTGGCCGACTACGGCTACGTCATGGAAGGGGGCCGCATCGTGCTCGAAGGACCGGCCACCCAACTGCGCGAGGACCCGCGCGTGCGCAATGCTTACCTCGGCGGCGCAACGCACTAAGGCGTAGAGGCGGCTTCAGCCGGGACGATCTCGAATGCTGCGTTATGGGTGCGGTCCCGCGGCAGGGCCACGGCAGGTGCGTCTCCCTGCCGGTGCAATGCAAGTCCAAGCACGCCTTCGCCGCGCTGCGCGAGCACCGCGCGTAGCTCGTGCCCGTCATGCGAATCCGGACCCGGTGCCGCCAAGACGAGCGTCACGGCTGCCAGCGGCAGTGAAACACTCCGCAGCCCCAGGCCTGGCATCGCAACGGGATGCGCGCTCTGCAGAGCCGCGGGGCCGAGAAGTGCGCCATAGCGCGTAAGACTTGCATCGATGTTGGCCACAGCGACCGTGATCGATGCGACTCCCTTCACGCCATTGGCATGCATACGCACGTCGCCTTCGCGCACGCGCATCGAGCGCGGCGATATATCCCCGCAAAGGAACGGCAGATCGGGCGTCGGCGGCGTGCCGATCTGCCACTTCAGGCGCTCGCCATCGGGCCGCAGCCGGCCGCCATCGATTGGCCCCTGGTAGGCGAGGCCCCTACTTCGCGCCGCGTGTACGACTGCGGCCACGCTGACCGGCAACAACGCGAAGTCGATGAACCCCTCGCGACCCTGTTCCGCCGCGGCTGCCCAGCGGTGGGCGGGGCTGGGCCTCAGGAACGCGATCAGTTCCAGGTAGCTGCCGTCGGCAAAGCCGACCAGCGCGTTGTGGGTCGCGCCATCGGCGTGCGTGCCCCCGCGCTGCACAGTGAAGCCAACCGCCGTGTAGTCAGCGATGGCGGCTTCCAGGTCGATGACGTGAATGACGACATGGTCGAGTGCGAGCGACATCTGAACTCCTGGTTACCTGTTGAGGTCGCCGCGCCCTCTGCCACCGGAGTCCGGGTTTCGCAGGCGCGGACGGTGAAGGAATTGTGGGGCAGCACGGACGAGCACCTGGCAGACGGCTGCGGTCTCATGTCGGCAGGCAGCGCTCGGGCGCAGAGCGTGGTACTGGTCGCCCGATCCGTGGCTGCCGCCGATAAAGATCAGCTTTCATTGCGATTGAAGCGCAGCAACGCAGTCGGGCTGAGACGGTCATGCCGGCGAATTCATCGCTGGACAACCGACATTCAAATTGAGCGACCGGACACCCGCCGGCCGCGAAGGACCGTGACCGGCCATAAGGGTGCGGTGATCCGCGCCGCGGCGAACGTCAGCTTGGCGACCCGAACCAGCCACTCACAGGTTCAAGCCCGGCGACGGCCACCGACCGAGGATTGCGGTAGGGATGCCCGTTACCGGGCACCCCCGCACAGATCCGAACGTGCCCGATTCGGGCATTCGGCTCCTACCTTGGGTGTTTGACAGCGAACCGCTGGTCAGGCCATGGATGAAGGATCCGAGGAGGTGGCAGCCAAGCCGCCGCAAGCCGCGTCATCCGTTGCCACGTCATGTGATCCTTCTGACTGCGCCGCTGCAACGTACGCCGCCAGATATCGGAGACATGGTGCCGGGACGCGTCGAGCGCCCTGGCGTTCGTGGGCACGGCGTGGTACGCGAAGAACCCCGTGACCACCGCCTTCAGCCATCGGCCCTGTTCGGGAATGGCGTGATGCATGCGGCTACGCAGTTGTGCCTTGATCTCCCGAAGCGCCGCCCTCATGCGGTCTCTTCTGGTTCTGCGCTGAAGCTGGAACGCCCCGCGCCGGGACTTGCCGCATATGAACGTGAACCCCAGGAAGGTAAAGGTCTCCGGTTTGCCAAGCCCTCGCCACTGGCGCCGGGGCGCCGCCAAGCGGCCGAACTCCAGCAGGCGCGTCTTCTCCTCGTGAAGTTCGAGCGCAAACTGCTCGAACCTCGTTCGCATCGCATCCCAGAAGCGCCTCGCATCGGCTTCGCGCTGCCGCGCACGCGACGCCGCGACATCGGGCCGTATTTTGCCGGCGTTGTTCCGGCCAGCGGGGCTTCGAAGACGCACGCGCGGGAAACCAGTCGCTCGAAAACGACTGCTTCTGGCCGTCAGCACCAATGACGATCGGCGGCTACCTGGCTGTCCGATTTGAACGGCTGCTCGAGGGATGGCTCATCAACGAGTCGGCGGACTCACGCCGACCCACTGCAGACAGCGGATCCTCGACCTTGCTCTACGCAGAGCGGTCTATCGCGCGGGAGTACTGCGCGCTGAGCCCCCGGGCGCGGCCGCTGGGCCGATGATCTCGCGCACCAGCCGCTGCGCGCCGTAGACCTTGTCCAACGCCTCCAGCAGCGCTGCCGAGTGCACCGCCACGGTACGGTTGACTGTCTCATCGAAGCCGTATTCGCCTCCGAGCGACTGGATGTTTCCATCGAACACGAGGCCCACGATCTCGGCGCGGCGGTTGATCACCGGTGAGCCCGAATTGCCGCCGATGATGTCGTTGCTGGTAACGAAATTCATCGGCACCTCCAGTCGCAGTCGCGAGCGCGCGGCCCGCCAGGAAGGTGGCAGCGCAAACGGCTCGGCGTCGGTGCTTCGGGCGTAGAGGCCAGCCAGGGTTGTGAATGGCGGGACCGTCCGGCCTTTCTCGCGGTAACCCTCGACGGCGCCGTACGACAGCCGCAGCGTGAACGTGGCGTCGGGGTAAGTGGCCAGCCCAAAGACCGCGAAGCGGGCGTGGGCCAGCAGTTCTTCCTGCTGGTTCAGTGGCCCTTCGACCTCGGTCTCGAAACGCCGGCGGATGGCGCGCGCAGCCGGGTCGAGTGCTCGGGCCAGCGCGAGCATCGGGTCGTCGGAGGCATCGACCGCGGCCTTGCCGCCGTCGTAGAGCGCCTTGCGCAAGGCGCCGGTGGCGTTGCCGTCGCGGTCGGTCACGACGTCCTTCAGCCGACTGCCCATGACAGCGGTTCTGGCGATCTCGGCCGGACTGCGGCGCCCGAAGACCGATTTGATCACCGGGTGGTCGGCGCCCAGATCCTCGCGCATGCGTGTCAGCGACCACTCCAGCCGGGCGATCTCGTATTCCTCGTAGATCGGCCGCTCGGCCAGCAGGTCCTGCCTGAGTTGAGGCAGCCGGGCATCGGCGTACTCCTTCAGTCGTTCGCCATTGGGCTTGACAAGCTCGTCGCCGTGACGCAGCAGGCCGCGGGCGATGTGGAATAGCTCGGAATCCGGGCCGTATTCCAGCGCTTCGTATTCCGGGCGCATTTCCTGGCCGCGCTTCACGATGGCCGCGACGCGGTCCCAGGCGGCGCCGTAGGCGGCGGCCAGTTCGGGACGCGCCGCCACCTTGGCGCGCAGCTGGCGCTCGGCGTCGGCCAGCTTGGCGTGGAAGGCCGGGTCGGCCAGCGCCGCGTGCTCGCCCTTCATTGCCTTGAGCCAGTTCTCGTAGCCGAACAAGTCTTCGTTGGAATGGCGCTGCTGCTCGGTGCCGCGATGCTGGTACTCCGACAGCCGGCCGCGCATCTCTGAGGCGAAATTCATGTGGCGCGGCAGCATGAAATTGCGCTCGTCGTCGAGCTGCGCCAGCGTTTTCTCGCGCGAGGTACGACCGGGGTTGCCCGAGACGAAGGTGACGTCGCCTTCGCGGATCGAGCCGTCGGACCAGGCCAGGTGATCGTCCATTGCCATGGGCTGGCCGTCGTGGCCGTAGATCCTGATGAAGGACACGTCCAGGTCGTAACGCGGGAAGTTGAAGTTGTCGGGATCCCCGCCGAAGAATGCGATGGCGTCCTCGGGCGCGAAGACGAGACGGATGTCCTGGAAGCGGCGATAGCGGTACAGCTCGTAGCGGCCGCCGCGGTACAGGCTGACGACCTCGCAACGGAAGTCGTCCGAAGTGGCGCACTGCTTCTCGATCGCGGCGGTGACGGCCTTGCGGGCGTCGGCGTAGCTCTCGGCGGGCAGGCCGCGCGTGGCCTGCTCCATGCGCGGCGTGACGTCGGTGATCTCCACCAGCTGATCAACCTCCATACCCGGGCATCGGGGCTCGTCGACCTGCGCACTCGCGAAGTAGCCGTCGCGGTTGTAGTCCTTGCCTGCGATGCCGGACAGGTCCTCGATGCAGCGGCGGGCGCAATGGTGATTGGTCATCACCAGGCCCTGCGCTGAGACCAGGGACGCAGAACAACCGCCGGCAATGCGTACCGACGATAGGCGCACATGGTCCAGCCAGGCCTGGGTTGGCGAGTCACCGTACTTTTGCGCGACCTTGGCGGCGGGGAAATTGTTGAAGGTCCACATGCCCTCGTCGGCAGCGGCCGCGCCGCACAGCGTGACCGTGCACAGGGCCACCAGGGCTCGGGTACGGATGGACTTCATGGGTCCCTGACGGGCAAAACTGGTCAGCGAATTATGCGTGCTAAGGCCCAGCCGCGAGGGCGAGACTCAGATCCGGGCGCCGGAACCGGTCAGTCGGGAACACGCGCAATTGGCCGGACCCGGTCTACGCGACCGTCAGCTCTTTAACGGCAAACCTCGAACGGCAGGTTCGCGCAAAGGTGATCGGAATCGGGAGAGCCAGCACTCGACCCTAAAGTCGCCGAACCGAGCCCGTCGGGGAGGCGAACCGGCCGATCGAGAATTTCTCAAGCGCCGAGTCGCTCGCCCCTCGCGTCACCAGGTCGGCGATGACGCGGCCGACGACCGGCGCCAGCTCGAAGCCATGCGCGGAAAAACCGAACTGGTGAAACAGACGCGGCGCGCGTAGGCTCGGCCCGATCACCGGGATGTCGTCGGGCATGCGCGCCTCGATGCCGGCCCAGCCCCGGTTGACCACTGCGCCGCGCATCACCGGGAACAGGTCGCGCACCATGCGGGCCGATGCGCCGAGCTCCTGAAAGTCGAGCTCTGTGGTCTCCGCATCTCGATCGGTACGCGCGCGCCGGCCTCCACCGATCAGTACCGTGCCCTCGGTCGTCTGCTTGAACGACAGCGGGCGCCCGGTGCCGATCACGACGGGACTGAGAAAACGCGGCATGCGCAGTGTCACCATCATCATCGGCGCGATGGCTTCGAGCGGCACGGGCTCGCCCACTTGCGCGCAGATCCTGTCCGCCCAGGCACCTGCGCAGTTGACGACGCTGCCGGCACTTATCTTCCCCGCGCTCGTCTCGAGGCGCCAGTCCTGGCCTTGCTGCGCCACCGCGAGCACGCGCGTGCCTTCGACGAAGCGCTGGCCGAGTGCCTCCGCCTTGCGTCGAAAAGCTGCCGTCGTGCGGTAAGGCAGTGCGGCGCCATCGCGTTCCGCGATCAGCCCGCCGAGGCAGTAGCGGGCGAGCGCGGGGATGCGCTCGAACAGCTCGGGCGGATCGATCCAGCGTTCGTGCGTGTATCCGAGGCTCTGCAGCCGGGCTTCTCGGGTGCGCAAGGTGGTCATGTCCTCCTCGGTCTCGGCGACGCGCACCTGGCCATGCGTTTCAAAGCCGCAATCGTCGTCGACCAGATCTTCGATGCGATGCCACATCTCGAGCGACTCGAGCGCCAGAGGGATCTCGGCTTCGTCGCGGGCAAGCGTTCGCACGCCGCCGGCATTCACGCCCGACGCGTGGCGGCCGACGTGGTTCTTTTCGATGACGATGGCGGTCGCACCGGCACGCGCAAGGTGCAGCGCGGTCGAGCAACCGTGCAATCCACCGCCGATTATCGCCACGTCGGCCGTGAGAACGGTCATTTGGGAAGGCGCACCACCGCCTGTTCCGATGCTTCGGTCTGGGGCAGCGACGCGAGCTCGCCCAGCGTGATCGGCTTGATCGGGAAGCGCAGCCGGTAGTGCCCGATCTCCGCCGGCGTGCTGCCGCGTTCCTTCGCGATCAGCTCGCTGACCGTCAACCCGCAGAAGCGTCCCTGGCAGGGGCCCATGCCACAGCGCAGAAAGCTCTTCATCTGATTCGGCCCGGTGCAGCCGAGCCTCACGCTTTCGAGCACCTGCCGGGCCGTCACTTCCTCGCAGCGACACACGACCGTGTCTCCGACCGGAATGCGGTACTGCGGCGCCGGCCGATACATGACGTCGAGAAACCGTCGACCCCGCAGCCATCGAGCGCGATCGGCCTGCGCCGCTGCGCCGGCGGCGTCGCGCTGCGCCGGGTCGATGCGGCCGATGGCGCAGGCGGCATTCAGTGCTGCGATCCGGCCGTGCGCCTCGGCGGCGCGCGCGCCGGCGATGCCGGCGCCGTCGCCCGCAAGCGTCACACCCGGAACGCTGCTCGCACCCCAGGCATCGACGACCGGCACGAAACAGGCCTGAACCTCGTCCCAGCGCTGCTCGCAGCCGATGGCGTTGGCGAAGTTGATGTTGGGCACCACGCCTTGGTGCAACAGCAGCGATGTGCAGGCGAGTTCAATCGTTTGCCCACCCGCGCGGTAGCGCACGCGCTCGATCCGGTGGTCGCCGATCGCCTCGAGGCTCTCGACGCCACGGACGACACGACCTGCGGCGCGCGCGCGGCGCAGCAGCGCAACGCCTTTCGCAAGGTACGGTGACGTGGCGAAGCCGATGACGTCGCGCCAGGCGGCACGCCAGCGACGGTCACGCGGGGTCGTGTCGAGCACCGCGTCGACGGACACGCCGGCCGCGGCGAATTGTGCGAGCACGAGGGAAAGCAACGGCCCGCTGCCCGCGACGACCGTTCCATCGCCGGGGACCAGGCCGGCGGTCTTCAGCAGGATCTGCGCAGCCCCCACGGTCATGACTCCGGGCAGCGTCCAGCCGGGGATGGGGAACGGGCGCTCCTGCGCGCCGGTGGCGACAATGAGATGCGCCACACGCACCAGATGCGCGACGCCGTCGCGCGAGACGGCGAGTTCGAAGCCGTCACCGATGCGCGTGACCGCCCACACTATCGAGCGCGGCGCATAGTCAGCAGCGCAACCGAGCAGCGCGTCCACGAGGCCCTGCCCGTGCCAGTAATCATCGCCGAGCAGCTCACGACGCCGCAGCGGTGTGGTCGTCACGCCGCGATAGATCTGGCCTCCGGGCGAAGCCTGTTCGTCGAACAGGATCGTCGCGACGCCGCGTTGCGCCGCGGCGACCGCCGCGGCCATGCCGGCCGGTCCGGCACCGATGACGGCGAGTTCATACGACGGCTTCAGCGCATCGACGGCGCTCATCGTGTCGCCTCCACGTCGACCGGCCGGGAGCCTTCCTGGCGCACGATCTGCATCCCCGCCTGGACTTCGATCATGCAGCCCTGCTGATTCGGGCGGCCGTCGATCTCGACCAGACAGTCGAAGCAGATGCCCATCAGGCAATACGGCCCGCGTGCACTGCCACTCACCGGGGTGGTGCGGCAGTCGGCATGACCGGCACCGATCAAGGTCGCGGCCACGCTGTCGCCCGGGCGCGCGAGCGCAGCATTGCCGTCGATCGTCAGCGGCAACGTCGGCGGACCGGCCTCAGACAGCCTTTGAAACATGGAAACGCTCCGTGGAAAACGCTGAAAGTCGGGGCTCCAGCGAACCGGCCAGGATCTGCGGCACCAGATCGAATGCATGTGCGGCGGCCAACGTGACACCGGAGTGGCAGCTCGCGACGAAGGCGCCCGGCGCCGCCTGCGATTGCTCGTAGATCGGGAACCCGTCGGGGCTCATCACGCGTAGCGCCGCCCAGGTGCGCGTGATCCGCACGTCGCGCAGCAGCGGAAAAATGCGCTGCGCTCGATCCGCCATGGTCGCGAGGATCGGCGTGCCGACCGTCGTATCGAAGCCGGCTTCTTCCTGCGAGTCGCCGATCAGCACCGTGCCCTCGTCGGTCTGACGCAGTGCGCCCATCGGGTAGTGCATGAAGCGGCGCGCGCGCTCGAGCGCGATGATCTGGCCGCGCATCGGCCGCACCGGCACCGTCAAGCCGACCTGGTCACCGAGCTTCGCATTTCCCAGCCCGGCGGCCAGCACCACCTGCACGCTGACATGACGCCGGCCGCCGGCATCGATCGCAAAGCCGACGCTCTCCCTGGCAATCCGGTCGACGCCATGGTTCGCCCGGTAGTTGCCGCCGAGCGCGACGAACGCCGCGTGCAGGGCTCGAAAGAGGCGCAGCGCATTGACGTGGCCATCGAGCAGCGTGTGCGTGGCGCCGACCACGGCCGGGCCGATCTGCGGGAAATAGCGCGCGACTCCTGCATGGTCGAGCGTCTCGAACGGATAACCCTCGAAGCCGGGCTGGCCCAGCATGCGGGTCATCGTCGCCACGCGCTGCTCGAGCTCGCGTTCGGACAGGCAGACGTGCAGCCCGCCGGGCTGCTCGAGCGACACGTCGACACCGCTCTCGGCTCGCAACGATTCGGCCAGCGCCGGCCATTGCCGCGCCGAAAGCTGCGTCCAGGCGCCGTACGCCGGCATGCCGAGCCCCTTGCCCTGCACCCACACCAGCCCGAAGTTGCCGCGTGCTGCGCGAAAGGCGATGTCACCTTCGTCGAGCATGACGACGCGCTTGCCGAGGCGCACGAGCCCATAGGCGATCGCAGCGCCGACGAGGCCGCCGCCGATCACGGCGACGTCGGATTCCTCGGGGTTCACCGCTGCTGTCCTTTGCCGACGAAGAGGCGCTCGAGCCCGACGAGTCGGTCGAGCAGCAGCATCACGAGGACGGTCGCGGCGATCAGCAGCGCCGACACGGCTGCAACCATCGGATCGATGGTGTCCTGAATCTGCAGGAACATGCGCACCGGCAAGGTCGTGGTGCTCGGATTGCTGACGAACACGCTTACCGTCAGCTCGTCGAAGCTGGTGATGAACGCGAGCAGCCATCCGCTGACGATGCCGGGCAATATCAACGGCAAGGTGACGCGGCGGAAGACCGTGAAGCTCGGCGCTCCGAGCGACACCGCGGCGCGCTCGACGGCCGGGTCGAGCCCGGTGGCCGCGGCCAGTACCAGCCGCAACGCGAACGGGAGGATGACGATCACGTGGGCGGCGGCCAGGCTGGCGAACGTGCCGTTGATGCCGATCTGGCTGAAGTAGCGCAGGAAGGCGACGCCGAGCACGATGTGCGGAATCATCAGCGGCGACAGCAGGAAACCCGAGATCGCGGCGCGCCCGGGAAAACGGTGGCGCGCGATCGCCAGCGCCGCCGGGACCGCCAGCACGGTGGCCACCGCCGACGACACCAGGCCGAGCGCCAGGCTCAACCAGAATGCGTTGATGAAGCGCGGGTTGTCGGCGACCGCCGCGAACCAGCGCAACGAGATGCCGCTGGTCGGCAGCGAGATGTAGCCGAGCGGCGTGAACGCGACCGCACAGACGATCGCCAGCGGCGCGGCGATGAAGGCGATGAAGGCGGCATGGAACGCGAGCGAAAGCCAGCCGTTCCTGATCATGGGCCGCCCTCGTTGAAGACCGCCTTGTAGCGCCGCTCCATCATCCGGTTGGACGCCTGCAGCACGACGATGTTGACAATCAGCAGCAGCACCGCAAGCGAGGCGCCGAGGGGCCAGTTGAGGGTGTTCAGAAACTCGTCGTAGGCGGCGGTCGCAATCACCTTCAGCCTTCTTCCACCGATGATCGCCGGCGTCGCGAACGCGCTGGCGGCGAGGGCGAACACGATGACGCTGCCCGAAAGAATGCCCGGCATCGCCAGCGGCACGATGACCCGGCGTAGAACCGCGGCGCGGCCGGCGCCGAGCGAGACCGCAGCGCGCTCGACCGCCGGATCGATGCGCTGCAACGAAGCCCAGACCGAGATCACGACGAACGGAACCAGCACATGCGTCAGCGCCACGATGACACCGATGTTGGCGTACATGAACTGCACCGGCTCGATGCCGAGCAGCGCGAGCCCTTTGTTGACGAGCCCGGTCGAGCCGAACAGCAGCGCCCAGCCGAGCGTGCGCACCACGACGGAAATCAGCAGCGGCCCGAGCACGATCATCAGGAACAGGCCCTTCCAGGGGTTCGCCATGCGGTTCAGCACGATGGCCTCGAAGGTGCCGAGGATTGCGCACGCCGCCGTGACGACCAGCGCGATCCAGAACGTGCGCCCGAAGATCTCCCAGTAGTAGCCGTCGCCGAACACCTCGGCGTAGTTCTTCAGCGTGAAGCCCGGCTGGATGCCGCCGTAGAACTCGAAGTGCTGGAAGCTGATCAGTACGATCGCGCCCATCGGCACGAACAGGAAGGCAGCGTAGACGAGCAGCGCCGGCGCACTCAGCCAGTAGGGGGCGAGGCGCCGCGACCTCATGGCACCGCGCGCATGTCCTGGGCTCGCCAGCACAGGTGCACCGCCTCGCCTTCATCGGGCCTGAGGCCGCCGTCGTTCTGTCGGATGACAAGGACGCTACCGAGCGGAGTGTCGAGCTGGTAGAGCCAGTGGTTGCCCTGGAACACGCGGCTCTTCACGACGGCGCTGAGGTGGTCCTCGCCGGGCGGCCCGAAGGCGATCTTCTCCGGCCGCACTAGCACGCGGGCCCCCGCTCGGGCGTGCGATGCCAGGCTCTCGGGAACCGCGATCCGCAGCGGACCGATCGCCATGCGCGCATCGTCGACGCCCTCGACTGTGAAGAGATTCGCCTTGCCGAGAAAGTCGCAGACGAAGCCGCTGGCTGGATGCTCGTAGGCCTCGTGCGGCGCCGCGTCCTGTTCGATGCGGCCGGCCTGCATCACGACGACCCGGTCCGACAAGGCGAGGGCCTCGGCCTGATCGTGCGTGACCATCAGCGTCGTGATGCCGGTCGCGCGCTGGATTCGGCGCAACTCGATCTGCATTTCCTCGCGCAGTTTCGCGTCGAGGTTGGAGAGCGGCTCGTCGAGCAGCAGCAGCGCCGGGCGTATCACGAGTGCACGCGCCAGAGCGACGCGCTGCTGCTGACCGCCCGACATCTGCACCGGATAGCGGCCCGCCATGCCGACCAACCCAACGAGCGCGAGCACATCGTCGACGCGCTGGCGACTCTCGATACGAGGCACCTTGCGCATGTCGAGCCCGAAGGCGACGTTCTCGGCGACCGTCAGGTGGGGGAAGAGCGCGTAGTTCTGGAACACGACGCCGAGGCCGCGCTTCGCTGCCGGCACGCCCAGCAGGTCACGCCCGTCGAGCCTCACGGCGCCGCCAGTCGGCTCGACGAACCCGGCGATCATCTGCAGGGTCGTCGTCTTGCCGCAGCCGGAGGGACCGAGCAGCGAGACGAACTCGCCCGCCGCGATGGCAAGCGAGACCTGGTCGACCGCCGCGGTATCGGCGTACCGCTTGGTCAGCCGATCAAGGACGAGGTGGGCCAAGGCGCCGCACCTTCACCGTTCGATCTCGCGCGTCCAGCGGTTGTTCCACGCGGTGCGGTTGGCGTTGATCGTGTCCCAGTCGACCGCGATCAGCTTGCCCACCGCCTCGCCGTACGGAAGGCCTCGGGCGACGTCGGCGGAGAGTGTCGTGCTCATGTTGACCGGACCGGCGCCGGCGCCCTTTGCGTGGATGGCCTGGATGTCGGGCTGCAGCAGGAACTGGACGAATTGCTGCGCGAGGGGCGAGGGGTTCGGCTTGGCCGTCGGGCATGCTGAGATGCCGAGTGCCGGCGAGCCTTCTTTCGGCGTCACGAACTCGACGGGAAAGCCCGTTTCCTTGAATACCTTGACCCGGCCGCTGCCCCAGACGCCGATCACCGCCTGGCCGCTCTGGAACAGCTCGGTCATCTTTCCGGGCTGCGGCTCGTAGGCCAGCACGTTCGGGCCGACCTCGTCCTTGAACACCTTGAAGCCGGGATCGATGTTCTTCTCGCCGCCGCCGTTCAGGCGCGCGTACATCACGACCGCGTGCAGGCCGTAGCTGTTATTCATCGGCGGAATCACGAGCTTCTTCTTGAACTTCGGATCCTTCAGGTCGTTCCATGAGGTCGGCGCGGGAAGCTTGTTGTCGTCGAAGTACTTCTTGTTGTAGATGAGGCCGGTTGCGACGACGCCGATCGTCACCGACTTGCCGGTCTTCATGTCGGCCACCGGATAGAGCGTCTTGAAGTCGACGCCCTTCAGATCGGTGCAAAGCCCCAGTGCCACGGCCTGGTACATCGGGCCGTCGTCGACGATCGCCACGTCAATCTCCTGATTGGCACGCTGCGCCTGCATCCGCGCAATGTTGTCGGTGGAGTTGCCGGCGACGTACTCGATCTTCGCACCGGTCTTCTTCTCGAATGCGGGGATGATCTCCTTGCGCATCATCTCCTCGTACGAGCCGCCATAGCCGGCTACCGTGAGTTTTTGCTGTGCCGAGGCACCGCCCGCGAGCAGCAGCGTCGACGCGACGGCAGCGCATGCGACCCATGCGTTGCGAATTCCGGAGTTCATTCTTCGATTCTCGGTTGCGTTGGCCTCGGGAAGACGCGCCACATTCGGCTCGTCGGCTTCTTTGTCCGGACAAAGTGTGCGACGATGACAACTGTGTGTCAAGCGAGTTATCGGAGGCGCTTTCGATGAGAGACGACAAGCCCGACGGGCGCACCAGACACGCGGCGCTGGCCAGAGCCGACTCCAGTGCGCCCGCCCGGAGTGCGGGTTCGACCCGAACGCCGCGCTACGAAGCAATCTTCCGGACCCTCGCCGACGACATCGCTGCAGGACGCTACCCGGTCGGCGGCAAGCTGCCGCCCGAGCTCGACCTTTGCTCGATGTTTGACGCCAGCCGTCACACGCTGCGCGAAGCGATCCGCCTCCTCACCGAACAGGGGCTCCTCGCCCGCCGACCAGGGGCCGGCACGGTGGTGCTGAGGCGCAAGCACTCGGGCAGCTTCACGCAGCAGATCTCGGCGCTTCCCGATCTCTTGGCATACGTGAAGAACGCGCGGCTGCAGGTGCTGGAAGCGCGCGACATCCAGGTCGGCCCGGGCGATGTCGAGTTGTTGCGATCTAAGCGCGGCCAGGCCTGGCACCGCCTGGTCGCACTGAAGCATCTGCGCGGCGCCAGGCACCCGGTCGCCTACGTGCTCGCCTACGTGCACCGCGAGCACCCGGCGCTCAGAGGGGTGCTCGACCGCGGCGGCGCTGCCCTGCACGACTTCATCGAAGACAAGATCGGTGAGCGCATCGTGACGGTCGAGCAGGAATTTTCGGCCAAGCCGTTGAAAAGCCAGGAAGCCAAGGCGCTAGGTGTCAAGCCCAACCATGCCGGCTTCGTCATCGTCCGACGCTACCTTTCCGCCAGCGGAGCGACCGTGCTAGTCAGCTCGACGATCTTTCCGTACAAGCTGATGAAGTATTCGATGACCTTGAGCATGGATTGAGCAGGACTCACCCGACGATCCCAGACGCTCGTCCATCGTCGCCGGCATCTTGGGCAAACCCATGCGCAGGATGCTGAACAGCATCGAGGATGGGAAGCGATCGGACGAATAGCACTCAGCCTAGCAACCAGGCGACCCGCTACTTAGAGTCTCCCGTGGAAGCGGTGACCTCCTGCGCCCCAAGAAGCGCTGTTCTTGGCGGACATCTGCATTCGCGCTTGGCAGACGCGGCAGAACTCAGACTGGACAATCCTTTGAGGCAATCACCGGAAAGCGGACCTTCACAGGGGACCGCTGTTGGCCGGGTGCTGCCGGCTACCTCGCTCGCCCGCGCGGCCGCTGTCCAAAGCATTGCGGGCGTTCAGAACGCCTTGGCCGTGCGCTCCCTATGGGTCGCGTAGTGCCGATCAACTCGAATCGGTGAACGGCCGGTCGCAGGCAGGTAGCTGACGTTCGACAGGCCTTGCTCGGAGGGACGAATGACCGTGTGCTCCAGTTGACCAACGAAAGGTTCGCGGCTCCCCAGACACACGGGCGAGCGGCGGTCGCCCGGCCTACCCGAATCTCCGATCGGCCGCAGCGGCGAGTCAGGCCTGGACCTCTTCAGGTAGCAATCGCTCGTGCCACCGCATTGGAAGGTTGTCCCACCATAAGCAGATGCCCACCATCGACGAAATCGGCGTGCACGCCGTAGCGACGTGCGGTGCCGCGAATCCAGGGCGGGGG
>Ga0207927_1000393_pt1 | contig 18690 bp, 18 predicted proteins | sample NGESurdeep072012_2_FD_184456 | JGI IMG/M metagenome (GOLD analysis project Ga0207927, IMG submission 184456) | Arctic peat soil microbial communities from Barrow, Alaska - NGEE Surface sample 210-2 deep-072012 (SPAdes) | ecosystem: Environmental > Terrestrial > Soil > Wetlands > Peat ... | reverse complement strand
CATTCAGCGTGACCGTCGGATTGATCTTGAGTCCGTCGAGCATGCGCTTGATGCGCCAAAAGCCGACCCGCATGCCGTATTCGTGCCAGGACCAGTTCGGATGGTCCGGCAGCATCGGCTGGCCCTGCGGCGGCGTAATGACCATGCGCGCCATCGGCCGCGCCATGTCCCATTCCTCCAGGGCCAGCACCGGCCACACGATCAGCCGCAATCCGTCCGGCAGCTTGAGCGGCTTACGGTTATCGATCGCGGAATACGGAATGCGTTCTCTTGGATGCATTATCTCTCCCCAGCAATTCCATCCGGGACACCCCGGACAGCTTCCGAATGAATGCTAGGGCTATTCTAAGATGCTGGAAAGACTAGTTGCGAGGATCGCAAAAAACACAGTGCGATATTGTGCAACTTGAACGCTGAGAGAACTGGGTTGCAAAAGAACGGCATCCAGTGTGTGAACTGTGTCATCCTTAGGGACCTTATCGCGCAGATCGGAGCAATTTGGCGTTGTTTCGGGCCAACCTTGCGTCAAACAAAATTTAGATTCGCAAATCGTTGCGACGGTGCGGGAATTGTCGAGACGGCGGATTCGCTGAATGGTAGGTTACGGAACGTGAAGGATTTGCTCGCTCTGCAACGGTTAGATCAGCTGCCTTCGACCGCATCGTGTCAGGAATCGTCCTGGCAGGCGTGGACATAGGCTTCCGCTTCTGGGCGAGAGAGGAGGCGACCGATCTCGATGCGCTTTCCGGGCACGTGGGCGAAGACGCCGCTGATGAAGTGCTTGAGAGGCGCCACGACTACGTCATCAACGGCAATGCGTTCGCCCAGGAGCACGGCGAGCACCTTGTGGTCAACCTCGCCGTCCTCGACCTGCTCGAGGAGCCCGATCGGATCGCACTCGACAATGGTGCCGGACGAAAGGGTAGCCGCAGTCAGCACGAAGCAGTCGACGCAGTCGCCGTCGCCACTGCGGGTGCCGATAACGAAACCATACGGAAAAGGGTATGCGCGCGAGACTTCGACCGTGCGCAGATAAGTTAGGGTGCGCTCGTCGTAGATGTTCTTGCGGCGTGAGCCAGCCTCGTTCTCGATAAAGACGCGCAATCGATCCCCCGCCTTTGTCGGCGCCAGCGACAGCCTACATCAACTTCCGGAGGCTGTATCATCCGCGATGCTTTGGCTAGACTGCCATTTGATCGCAGGAGCGGGGAGGATAGCATGGCGGGCAGGTTCGATCGTGCAAGCATCGTTGCGCGCCTGCGGGCGGAGCGCGAGGCCGGGCGTGCCATCTATGATGCGTTGTGCGGGTCTGGCATCACCGCCAAGATGGCGGCACGCGGCGGCGCCGACCTCGTCACGACCCATTGCCTGGCCTATTTCCGCATGCAAGGCCTGAGCTCGATGGCGGGCTATCTACCGATCTGCGACGCCAATGCGCTGACGCTGGACCTTGGCGAGCGCTCGCTGATCAACGTCGTGCGCGAGACCCCGCTAATCGCCGGTCTGCTTTGCGTCGATCCGACGCGCGATATGACGCGCTTCCTTGGTCGCGTGGCGGCAGCCGGCTTCGACGGCGTGATGAATTGCCCAACCGTAGCGCTGATCGACGGCAAGTTCCGCAGCGACCTGGAAGAGACTGGCATGGGCTTTGCGCGCGAGGTCGCAACGCTTGGGGAGGCTGCGCGTATGGGGCTGTTCACGAAGGCATTCTGCACATCGGCCGCGGAGGCGTTGGCCATGGCGGAAGCCGGCGTCGACAATATTATCGTGCATTTCGGCAACAGCTCTGGGGGCACCGTCGGATCGCAGACCGTGATGAACAGCGATGCGGCGGTGGTGCGCGCGGCGGCGGTTCTCGATGCGCTTGCGGTCAAATATGCCGACCGCATTGTCACCTGTCATGGCGGCGCCATCGAGAAGCCGGAGGACTTCGCGGGCTTCCTCAAAGTCGAGCCGCGGCTCGACGGCTACGTCGGCGGCTCGTCGGCCGAGCGATTCCCGATCGAGACTTCGGTCACGGCGGCCGCGCGCGCGTTCAAGGCCGTCAAGCTGGCGAAGGCACGCTAAGTGGCGGACGCGCCGACCGTCGCCGTTTTCGCCACCCTCGACAGCAAGCATGAGGCAGCACGTTTTATGTGCGATGCCTTGACTGATGCTGGCGTGACGCCCTGGCTGGTCGATTTTGCGCTGCGCCCGCATGGCCATGATTTTGCGACCGTCGGCGGCGGTGCGCTCGCGCATGCTTCCGGGATCGCGTGGGAGGCTCTCGCGAAGTTGTCGCGCGCCGACGCCGCGCAGATCATGATCAAAGGCGGTGGCAAGATCGTCAGCCCCAAGGCGATGTCGGGCGCGATTGACGGCATCATCGGCGTAGGCGGCGCCAATGGCTCGACCATGTTTTGTGCGGTCATGCGCCAGCTTGCAGTCGGACTACCCAAGGCCATGGTGACGCCTGTGGCCGCGACCGCCGCGGTGCAGTGGTATGTCGCCGAAAGCGACATTGCTATGTTTCCGACCATCGGTGACATCTCGCTCAACCGCATCACCCGTGCCGCGATGATCAATGCGGCCGCCGCCATGGCCGGCATGGCCAAGGCCTATCGGTCGCGGCGCCAGCACGCGGATGCGGCGACTTCGCCGCCGCTGATCGGTGTATCCTCCTTCGGCAACACGCAAGCCGCGGTCGACCGCATAACGGCGCGGCTCGAGGTCGAAGGCTTCGAGGTCATTCATTTCCATGCCTCGGGGCCAGGCGGCCAAGCACTGGAATCGCTCGCGGCGCGCGGCGAACTTGCCGGCGTCATCGATCTAACGACCTCCGAACTCACCGATTTCGTCACTGGCGGTGTTTACAGCGCGGGCGAAAAGCGCCTCACCGCGGCGGGTGCCGCTGGGCTGCCGCAGGTGGTGGTGCCGGGCTGCCTCGACTTTACCAATTGGTGGGTCGGCGAGGTGCCCGAGCGCTACCGCAGCCGCGAGTTCTATCGGTACAACGTCGAAATCCTGTTGATGCGGACCAATGCAGACGAATACGCCGCGCTCGGCCAACTGATGGGTGAACGGCTCGCCGCCGCCAAGGGGCCGCTGCGTGTGCTGATTCCGACCGGCGGCTGGAGCCAGTTAGTCGGCTGCAAGACCTATGATCTCGCCGGCAAGGAGATCGGAATCTGGTCGCAGCCGGAGACCGATCGCGTGTTCGTCGACACGCTGCGGCGGCATCTTCCCGCCGACGCGCTCGCTGAGCTGCCGCATCACATCAATGAACAGGCATTCGCTGACGCCTGCGTCGATAATCTGATCACGCTGTTGCGCAGCCGCCGCTAGTGAAGCGGTTAGTGGCAGTGGCTTCGATCCTCCTGGTCATATACCCAGATAGCTTGATTTGATCTCGTCGTTGGCCTTGAGCGCCGCGGGCTTGCCCGAATAGACCACCCGGCCCTTGCTCATCACGTGCACGTAGTCGACCAGCTTGAGGGCGAGGTGCGCACTCTGCTCGACCAGCAGAATCGACAGGCCTTCTTCCTTCAGCTTTCCGATCGCTTCCCAGAGGCCCTGGATGATGATCGGCGCCAGCCCTTCCGACGGCTCGTCCATGATCAGGCAGTCGGGATTGGTCATCAGCGCGCGGCCGATCGCCAGCATCTGCTGCTCGCCGCCGGAGAGCGTCTTGGCGCGCTGTTGGCGGCGTTCGTGCAGGCGCGGAAACAGCTTGTAGACGCGGTTGAGATTCCAACCATGACGATCGGCATTGCGCTCGGCCACCAGTAGGTTTTCCTCCACGCCGAGCGTCGGAAACACGCGGCGGCCCTGCGGCACCAGGCCCATGCCGCTGCGCACGGTTTCGAACGAGGCCTTCTGCGTGATATCGTCGCCCTTGAACACGATCTTGCCGCGGCGCGGCGGATTGAAGCCGACGATCGAATTCACCAGCGTGGTCTTGCCGACGCCGTTACGCCCGAGCAGCCCCAGAATTTGCCCTTGCTCTAATTGCAAAGACAGCCCTTGGAGAACATAGGCGTCCCCGTAATAGGTGTGAATGTCCTGGACTTCGAGAATCGCCATGACTCAATCAGTCCCCAGATAGATTTCCTGCACTTTGACGCTTGAGTGAATTTGTTGCGGCGTGCCGGTTTCGAGCACTTCGCCGAAGTGGAGGACGGAAATCTGCGACGCCACGTCGAACACCACGTCCATGTCATGTTCGATCAAGAGTATCGCCAGACCTGGATCGAGCTTCATCAAGAACTCGGCCATCTCGGTGGATTCGCCGGAGGACAGGCCGGCGGCCGGCTCGTCGAGAAGAAGAATCTTCGGATCGCTCGCGAGGCCGAGCACGATCTCGAGCTGGCGCTGCTCGCCGTGCGAAAGATTGCGAACTTCGACATCCTTCCGGTCGAGGAAGCCGGCTTGCCCCAAGAGACGATAGGCCTTCTCGTACGTGTCGCGGTAAGAAGAATCAAAGCGCCACATCACAAATTTCGTCTTACGCGGGCCATCGATAGCCAACAGCACGTTGTCCAGAACCGTCAACATCGGGAACAAGCTGGTGACCTGGAATGTGCGCGCCATCCCCAAAGCGATCCGCCGGTGGCTTGGCCAGTTTGTAACGTCCTGACCGAACAGCAGCACCTGGCCCGACGTAGCCGGGAGGATGCCGGTTATGACGTTAAAAAGCGTGGTCTTTCCGGCGCCGTTCGGGCCGATGATGGCCTTGCGGTCGCCCGGCATGATCGTGAGCGTGACGTTCCGCACCGCTTGCAGACCCTCAAAACTTTTCGACAGGTCCTTCAGCTCGAGAAGCGGCTCCGCCAGATTCTGTCGGATGACCTGGCTCATGCTCAATTCCTTACGGAACCAAACTAACCGGGGCCCTTACGCAGGGCCCCGGCTCACGTCGTCTCGCCTATTCGCAATATTTGCACGGTGGAAAGTCGCGATCATAGACCGGTTGAGCGAGAAACTTCTCCTTGCCGTAGGTCCAAAACTGGCTGACGTTCGGATAGGTCTTGATTACGGTATTCCAGAGCTCGTCCTTGTCGTAGTCGAACAGCTTCTTCTTTTCGACCTTCTTGATGTAGATGTTGTGCACCGGATTGCGCATGTCGTCGAAACTGACGGGCCCGCGCGGCGCATCGACCTTGAGGGAGGTCATTATTTTGATGAACTCCTCGGAGCCCGGCCACTTGCCGCCGGTCTTCTTCATCGCCTCATGAATCAACAGCGCGGTCGTGTAGTTGCTCTCCGCATAATAGCCCGGTACCTTTCCGTATTTGGCGCGGTAGGCCTTCACAAAGGCCTCGTTCTTCGGTGTCTGCAGCGCGGCGCTATATTGTAGCGCTGAGAAGTCGCCGACCACTTCGTCACCCATGAACGGCAACGCAAATTCGTCATAGCTGGTGGTGCCGCCGACGATCGGCTTCTTGATGCCGGCCCCGCGCAACTGCTTGGGGAATTGCAACGCCATCGGCCCGACCATCAGCGTGAAGATGGCGTCGGCGTCGGCCTTGAGGGTCGAGATGTAAGGTCCGAAATCCTTGGTGCCGAGCGGCGGCCAGATCTTCTGGATAATTTTGCCGCCGCAGTCCTCGAATACCTTCTGGAAACCACCGACCGACTCGTAGCCGAACGCATAGTCGGCCGCGACCGTGACGATCTTTTTATAGCCCTGCTCGCAAGCCCATTGGGCGAGCGGTTGGGTCGGCTGTGAACTCGTCCATCCCGTGCGGAAGAAATAAGGGAATTCAGCGAGTTTGCGCTGCGTCAAATCGTCTGCGGAAGGAATCGAGGCGATATAGACGACTTTAGCGCGCGTACTTTCCGGTGCCAATGCGTAGCCGGTGGAGGCGAGCAAGCCGCCGACAAGCAACTGGACCTTGTCCTCGCCGACAAGCTTCGAAGCCTTGAGCACCGCCGTCGCCGGCTTGCCCTGTTCGTCCTCGATGATGAACTTCACCTTAGCGCCGGCGAAGTCACCTTTCACTTGATCCAGATACAGCTGGAAGCCGTCGGTCATGTCCTTGCCGATCTGAGCATAGATGCCCGTCACCGGCGCGAGGAAACCGATGCGCAACTCATCGGAATACGCTGTCGAACCGAGGCTCGTGCCGACTGCAAGACAGCTTCCCAACAGCAGCGGACTTAGTTTTCGTATCAAGGCGTTTGTCATTGTCTTACCTCCCGATGTTGTTTCATATTTTCGTCCTATCCGGTCATCGATGCACGGATTCCAATTGCGCGACCGATTTAATTGTCGACCACCCGAGCGCCTGCCGAATTTGCTTCGGAATGCCCATCAAGCCGGTTGGCAGATACAGGATCGTCAGCACGTAGACGCCGCCCAGCACGTACTGCCACCACGGCACCAGCGTGCTGAGATACTCGCGCAGCAAGAGCACGATCGCCGAACCGATAACACCGCCAATCAGAGTGCCGGCGCCGCCGAGCACGACCATCAGCAGCGCGTCCACCGAGGTGGTGAGAACGACATCTTCCGGCGTTACGATGCCGTTGGTATGGGCCCACAGCACGCCCGCCAGTCCGCCAAACCCGCCGGCGATGACAAAGGCGATGTATTTGTGCAGCCAGACATTGTAGCCGAGCATAGACATGCGTAGCTCGCGCTCGCGGATTCCCTTCAGGCTGCGTCCGAACGGCGAGCGCACTAGCACGTACATCAGAATCATCGAGACGATGAAAAAGCCGAGCACGAGAAAGAAGAACGTCACTTCGTTTGTTAGATTGAGACCAAAACTCGGTCGCGTTTTTATAATGATTCCATTGTCGCCGCCGGTGAGCGAATTCCAGCGATAGGCCAGGCCCCAGACGCACTGGCCGAGCGCGAGCGTGATCATGAGGAAATAGACGCCGCTGGCGCGGATGGCGAACAGCCCGAACAGCGCCGCCAATGCGGCGCCGATTAGAATGCCGAACACGACCACCAGCCAGAAATCCCAGCCTGTTCCGAATTGGAATTTGGTGGCCAGCACCGCGGTGAGATAGGCGCCGACGCCGAAATAGGCCGCTTGCCCCATCGAGGCGAGGCCGGTGTAGCCGAGCAGGAGGTCCAGGCTCATCGCCAGGATCCCAAACGCCAAAGCGCGCGTCGCCAGCAGGACGACGAACGAGCTGGCGTGCGGGATAATGAATGCGAGCACTACCAGTGCGGTGGCGACCATCGCGATCTTGATTTGTTGGCTGACCATGGCGCGTTGCTCAGTCTCGGCCGAACAGGCCGGTCGGCTTAATCGCCAGGATCAGAACCATCGGGGCGTAGAGCGTGAAGTAGGAAACTTCCGGAAACAGCGCCTTGCCAAAATTATCGGCGAGGCCGACCGCCAACGCGCCGATCGCGGCACCGCCCAGGCTTCCCATGCCGCCGATAATCACGACTGCGAAGGCCAGCGGCAGCATTTCGAAATCAAGGCCGGGAAAGACGCCGAGAAAGGCGCCGCCGATCACGCCGCCGAGCGCGGCAAGGAATGCGCCGAGCGCGAAGATGAACATGGAGATGCGGTTGGTATCGATGCCGACGCCGCGCGCCATCTGCGCGTCATCCACGGTGGCGCGCACGGCGGCGCCCATGCGGGTCTTTTCCATCGCCAGCCACAGCAGAATGCCGATCGCCAGCGCCATGCCGATCATGAACACGCGGTAGAGCGGCAGATATATGCCGGCGACCACGATGCTCCGGGTCAGCGCGGCGGGCGGATTGATGTCCATGTTGTTGCCGCCCCAGATGTCGAGCGCGGCCTGCTGGAACAGAAAGGCGAAGCCAACGGTCAGCAGCACCTGCCGCAGCGGCTCGAAACCCAAAGGGCGCAGAAAGACGCGCTCCATCACCAAACCGATGACGGCGACGGCGAGCGCCGCCACCGGCAGCGAGAGCGCCCATGATCCGGTCGTATTGATGACGGACAAGGCGATGTAGCCGCCCAACATAAAGTAGGAGCCATGGGAAAGATTGACGATCCGCATGACGCCGAAAATCAACGACAGGCCGCTGCCCACGAGGAACAGCAGCGCGCCGTACGAGACGCCATAGAAGACCTGAGTAACCCAGAACTGTGTATTCATTTTTTTTGCGATAAGCCTCCGGTCAAATCGCTTCATCATGAGCACCACAGGTCCAACCAAAGACCGGTGAAATTCGATTGAAATGGATCGGCGCTTAAAAGTCCAGGTGGGCCACCGTTTGATCATATTGATCTAGATCAAAAACAGTTTGCGCGTTTGCAAATGCCGCACTGCACTCTAATGCGTCGCGCGTGAGCCCGACTACGTCCTAATCGAGCAGCGATTTCTGCTCGGACAAATTGAGCCAGCTCTCGCCGACCATCAGGTCGGCTGCGTTAGCCCTCCCGCAAGAATTCTCAATGGCGTATTAATGGAGGCACCGATCGGCGACCACTAGCTTTGGCTCCAAAAGAAATACTCAAAGATTGGCGTGGTCGCCGACTCGCACGATGCGTCACACCCGAGCATCGGGCGGATGCCCGTCCAAGCCGCACTGCAAAGGAAACAGGACAAGCCCGCCGGGCCGACAAAGCAAAAACGAGAAATTCTGTTTGACCGCCGGCCGACTTCACGATGCCTTGTTACGCGATAACGCCGCGCCGATCACATTCTTTGCATTGGCATAAAAACCTTCAACCAATTGCTCGACTGCGCCGTCAATGTCCGATGGCGCTTTGACGTGATACACCCATTTTCGCATGCCGATATAAAAAATGCTTCCGTGCAGGCTCCACATCAGCTCCAATTCCGGCTCAGTTATTTCCAACTGCTCTATTGGACGAAATCCAAATTCGTGCCTGAGTTCGCCAATCACGGGCTTAAAAATGCGTTCATTTGCAAGTCGAACGTAGCGTCGATTAATGGAAGCGCCGGCTAATCCTGCATAAAGATAAATGCGCCCCCATTCATACTCGAGCGGAAGCTTCGCGTAATCGGCATAGAAGGTCTTAAGTCGCTCAATCAGCACACGATTGCGGTCGGTCAATTCGGCTTGCCACGTTGGAGACCAACGGCGCAGGAACACCTCTTGGTAGACGCGATCGATAAGCGCCTCTTTGCTGGGGAAATAGCGATACAAGAGTCCCTTCGATATGCCGAGCTCCTTGGCCAGTTCGCGCGTTTGCCCACTAAACCCGTGCTCGGCAAAAAAACGGATCGACCCTTTCAGTATCTGTTCGGCACGCAGTTTAGGCGCCAGCCGTTTTGCTGACGTCAGCCTCGTTGCCTGCAAACGGTGTGCAGGTTTTTTGGCGGATTTCGATTTCGGTGACATTTTCACAATTATAACCGACGTAAACCGCTCGAATACATCGTGAGCGAGTCATAGGCAGGCGGCCATTGATTATGTCCGTGCGCCGAACATGGCAAGCTTTGAAGCTGTCGAATTGGCTTCAACAGTGATCCGGTCATTGACTCGACCAGGCAATTCATTTAATGAGCATATGCTCAATAAAAATGCCAGAGTGAAATCTCTACAAAGCTAACCCTGCTGGGTCGCTCAAGGTGAGATCGCTTGAGCGACGCAACACGCGAAGACCTCATTTCTATCGTGGCGTCCCGATCGCAACCTGATTGGCAAGCGCAAAGCATCTGACCATGCACGACATTTTCATCCACACAGAAAATCAGCGCCTCATTCTCGAGACCGTCAAACGTTTCGTTGAAGCCGAGGTGAAGCCGCGCGCGGCGGCGCTTGATGCCGAGAAAGATCCCGCGAAAAGTTTTTCCTGGGAGATCGTCGAGGCGGCCCATGAGGTCGGTATCCGCACCATGACGCTTGACGAGAAATGGGGCGGCCTCGGAACAGATTCTCTGACCACGTCCATGGTTATTGAGGAGCTTGGAATAGGCGACATCGGCGTTTCGGTCATCATGGCGCAAACCTTGAAGATCGCGCAGATAATGCAAAAAGCGCTCAACGAAGAACAAAAGGCGCGGGTGCTGCCGGCATTCGCCAAAGACCCCCGCGGAATGCTGGCGATCGGTATTACCGAGCCCGACAATGGCTCGAATTATTTTATCCCGTATCCAACGCCGTTTTGCACCACCGGGCAAAAAACCAACGGCGGCTGGATCGTCAACGGGATGAAGCATTTCATCTCAAACGGCAATCGCTCCAGCTTTTACCTTTTGTTTGTGCAGACGGAAAAGGGAAAGCCGTTGGCTGAAGGCAGCACGTGCCTTTTGCTCGAACGGGATCGGCCCGGATTCACCATCGGTCGTGTGCACGATAAGATGGGCGAGCGCCTTGCCAACAACGCCGAACTTATCTTCCAGGACTGCTTTATTCCCGACGAAAACGTCGTCGGCAAAGTCGGCGAAGGTTTTGACGTCTTGGCCAAATTCTTCCCGCAGTCTAACGCCTATGCCGGTGCCACCATTCTTGGCGTTGCCGTCGCCTTGTATGAGAAGGCGGTCGATTGGGCCAAAGTCCGTGTCCAGGGCGGCAAGCCGTTGATCGAGCACGATGGTATCCGCGCGCAGCTGGCCGAGATGCGTATGCTGATCGACGCCTCCCGATCCTACATCCATCGCGCTTGTTGGCTTGCCGACCACCAGGACCACGGCTGGGACAAAACCTTAGGGGTGCTTCCCAAGGCGATGGCATCGCAGGCGGCGTGGCAGATTGCCACCTGGTGTCTCGAAATCCACGGCGGCAGCGGCTACATGAAGGAGGTGGGGGTGGAGAAGCTCGTGCGCGACGCGGCGGCATTCCTGCATTCGGACGGAGTCAATCGAACATTGTTTCTCAAGGCCGCCAATTTCATGTTTCAGTAAATGGGGCCGTATTTCGGCCCTTTGGGTCGGTCAACCGGTAGGGGATCGCAATGGAGAGCCTCTTCGTTCAGACCGAGAACCAGCGTGCCATTGTCGAGACCGTCAGGCGTTTTGTTGAAGACGAAGTAACGCCTAAGGCAGCGGCGCTTGACGCCGAGCAAGACCCGGCAAATTGCTATTCCTGGGAAATCGTCGAGAAGGCGCACGCGCTCGGCATCCGCACCATGACGCTCGACGAGAAGTGGGGCGGACTGGGCACCGACCCGCTGACCACTGCCATGGTGATCGAGGAGCTGAGCAAAGGCGACCTCGGCGTTGCCATAACCCTGGGTCAGACTCTAAAGCTCGCGCAGATCTTTCAGAGCGGGCTCAACGAAGAACAGAAAGTGCGCGTGCTCCCGGGGTTCGTCCAAGATCCGCGCGGGATGCTGGCGATCGGCATCACCGAACCCGATAACGCTTCGAACTACCTGGTGCCGTTTCCGACACCGTTCCGTACCGTCGCCGTGAAAACCAAAGGTGGGTGGATCGTCAATGGAATGAAGCACTTCATTTCCAATGCCAATCGGGCAAGTCACTTCTTATTTTTTGCCCAAACGGAGAAGGGCAAGCCGATGACAGAAGGCTCCACCTGCTTTCTGGTCGAGCGCGGCCGCCCCGGGTTCACCATCGGACGCGTGCACGACAAAATGGGCGAGCGACTGGCGAACAACGCCGAGATGATTTTCCAGGATTGTTTCATCCCGGATGAAAATGTCGTCGGCAAGATCGGCGATGGCTTTAGCGAACTGGGAAAATTCATGCCGTGGTCGAACGCCTATGGCGGCGCGACGATTCTCGGTGTCGCGGTGGCCTTGCACAAGAAAGCCATCAATTGGGCCAAGGTGCGGATCCAGGGCGGCAAGCCGCTGATCGAACATGACGGCATCCGCGCGCAACTCGCCGAGATGCGCATGCTGATCGACGCCTCGCGCGCCTATATCCACCGTGTTTGCTGGCTTGCCGTTCACCCCGAGCACGGCTGGGACAAGGCGCTCGGCGCGTTACCCAAGGTGATGGCATCGAAAGCGACGTGGAAAATTGCCAAGTGGTGCCTCGAGATTCACGGTGGCCACGGCTACATGAAGGAAGTCGGAGTCGAGAAGTTGGTGCGCGATGCGGCGGCCTATCTGCATTCCGACGGTGTCAACAGGACACTTTTTCTTAAGGCCGCTAACTTTATGTTCCGGGCATGATCCTGGTTTCCCACTAAGGACAACATCATGAAAGCATTGGTTCTCAGGGGGCCGAACGCGCCATTCGAGATGAGCGAGGTTCCCGATCCCGTTGCCGGGCCGGGTGAAGCCGTCGCTCGTGTGCTTGCGTGCGGCTCCGGGCTGACCATCCAGCATGTTAAGGCCGGACGCTTGCCCGTCAAGTTTCCGCGCATCATCGGTCATGAGATCGCCGGCGAGATCGTCCAAATCGGCGCAGGTGTCAACCACCTTGCCATCGGCGACGGCGTTACCGCTTACTCGTATCTTAACTGCGGTCACTGCCGCTGGTGCGTGAGCAATCTGGAACCGCTGTGTGAGAATACGGGCGGCGGAACCGGGATGGTCGGCATGAGCTGCGACGGCGGCTATGCCGAGTACATCAAACTTCCGGCCCATGTTTTTCTCAAACTGCCGGCGGGATTGGACTACAAGGCGCACCCGGCTGAAATCGGTGTGGTCACCGATGCGCTCGCCACGCCTTACAAGGTACTCAGCCGGGCACAGGTCAAGGCCGGTGAAACCGTCGCGGTATTTGGCGCCGGCGGAGGAGTCGGTATTCACCAATTGATGATGGCGAAGTGGGCGCGCGCCAGGGTGATTGCAGTCGACATCGCCGCCGACAAATTCGACGCCTGCCGCAAGGCGGGCGCCGACGAGGTGGTCAATGCCGCGGACGGCGATGTGGTGCAAGCGTTGCTCGACCTTACCGGAGGACGAGGTGTGGACGTTGCCATCGATTACGTTTCGGTCACTTCGACGCTGGAAGCCGCCGCCAAGGCGCTTGCGCGCCGCGGAAGAATGGTAACGCTGGGTGGTGCCGGAAAGTCATTTCAGGTATCGGCCTTTGACATGTTGTACAAAGAGCAGGCTTTGCTGGGCAGCCGATATGTAACACGCCGCGAGATCCTGGAGACTTTCGATCTCGTCGCACGCGGCGAAATTTGGCCTCTTGTCAGCGACATCCGGCCATGGACCGAGGCAGAGGCGGTGCACGGGCGCGTAGAACGCGGCGAGGTCATAGGGCGCGCCGCACTTCTCATCAGTTAAGGGGCGTGGCGGCGCTGTTGGCTCATAGCCAATGTCGGCGAGGTTCTCCTCGGACAAATTGGAGGAAATTCGATGTTCACCGCCACAAAAGACAAATCTCTTCTCACCACCACCACCGGAGCGCTGCCCCGGCCCAGCTGGTACACCGAAAACCTGCGTGGCATTCCGCTTGCGCAGGGCTTCTCGCGCCTCGCCTATCGCGAACAGCATTTCGACTGCTTGGCATGCCATGTGGCGGCCCAGCATCGCGCCGGCATCGATATCATGGTGGACGGCGACACAAGACTCGACGATGACGTCGCCGGACGGGCCTGGGTGAGCTACGTCACCGAGCGCGTCGCCGGCATCGGTACGCCGCGCGTGGAGGTGCCTCCGGCCGGCTTCATGGCCGACAAGGGGCCGGGCGACCTGATGTGGGAGGTGATCGAGACCCGCATGACGCCGCCGGTCTCCGGCAAGATCGGCAAGACAGATTTACAGCTCGATCGCGCCTATAAGGCGATCGCGCCGATGACGGACAAGCCGGTGAAGATCGGCTCGATATCGGCGCAGATCCTGGCGCTGATGCTCACCAATGAGCACTACAAGAACCGGCTCGATCTGCTGATGGACCTCTCCGCCGCGCTCAACAAGGAATATCACGCGCTGGTCGACGCCGGCGCACCGCTGGTGCAAATCGAAGAGCCGGCAATCCATCAGATAGTCGCCGACGCCAAGCAGCCGATCAAGCCCGAGAAATGGGTGGAGGCATTCAACGTCGAAGTGAAGGGCCTGCGCGGCAAATGCGAGGTGTGGTGCCACACCTGTTGGGGGAGTCCTGCGGCGCAACGCGTGGCCAGCAAGGATCAATCCTACAAGGCGGCTTTGCCCTATCTCGACCAACTCGACTGCGACGTGCTCACGGTCGAAGGCGCGTTCAACCGCGGCATGGACCTCGAGCACTTCGGCACGATGATCTCCAAAAACAAGAAGGTCGCGCTCGGCGTCATCAGCCATCGCACGCTGCAAGTCGAGCGGCCGGAAGAAGTCGCCGACCTCATCCGCCGCGCGCTCAAGTATATCGAGCCGGAGCGGCTGATCCTGACGAGCGACTGCGGCTTCGGCCGCCAATCGATGAGCCGGATGCACGCGTACTACAAGATGGTCGCGCTGGTTCGCGGCACCAATATCGTGCGCAAGGAACTGGGATTGCCCGAAGCCTATATTCCGGCCACCGATCCGAAGCTGTCGATGGTGCCCCTGACGGGAGGAGGGTCAGTTTAATGCGCCCTCGGATATTTGTGACGCAGCCCATTGCCGAAAGCGCCCTTGCGCGGCTTCGCTCGGTGGCGGACGTGGACGTTAATCCCGACGGGACCCGCATCCTCCCAAAGGACATGTTGTGCGCTGCTGTTCGCGAGCACGACATCCTCTTTGCGCTGCTTCACGACACGGTCGACCGCGAGGTGCTGACGGCGAACCCAAACCTCAAGGCAGTGACGTCCATGTCCGGCAACGCTGATCGGATCGACGTGGCTGTGGCAACGGCGCACAAGATTCCTGTCACCGTAATCCCGGTCATCGCCGTTTCAGAGGCGACAGCCGACTTGCATTTCGGTCTCATGCTCGCGGTTGCGCGTCGCATCGTGGAGGGCGACCGGCTCATTCGCGCCGGCTACTTTCCGGGTGCGCAATCGAACCACCTCGCGGGTGCCTGGGTCTGGGGCAAGGAGCTCGGTCTTATTGGAGGCAAGGGAAATATCGGCCAAGCGGTGGCACGGCGCGCGCGAGGTTTTGGGATGCGCATCCTCTATTCGGGCCCACACCGCATGTCCGAGATCGACGAGAATAATTTTGGCATGGCATTCGTGCCGCTCGACCAACTATTGGCCGAATCTGATTTCGTCTCCCTGCATCCAGCGCTGAGGTCCGAAACGCGCCATCTGATTGGCATGCGGCAGCTCCTGCTGATGAAGCGCACCGCGTTCCTGATCAATTCTTCCCGTGGTCCAATCGTGGATGAGAAGGCGCTCACCCGTGCCCTTGCAGAAAAGCGAATCGCGGGTGCGGGACTGGATGTGTTCGAGAATGAGCCCCTGGTTGAGCCAGAACTTTTAAAAATGACGAACGTCGTACTCACTCCGCACCTCGGCAGCGCGGTCACCGAAGTGCGCGAAACGTTGGCGCACATAGTGGTGGATAATGTTATGGCAATCCTCGATGGGCGACAGCCGCCGAATTGCGTCAACCCTGAGGTGTGCGCACCAAAAGCCCAAGCCAACTAGACATGGCGGCCGTTTCTAGCGGTCTGGCAAAGCCGTTTGATCCAAATCAAAGTAGCGGCGGTATACTGATATTGACTGCTGTCCGGTCGCATGACCGCGCGAGGCGTCGAAGTGTAACCACGATTTATTTTTTCAAGATCGACTTTTCAGCATCGCTACCGCGACGTCGACTTCCAATGCGGGTCCATACAAACTAAGCGGAGGGATCTTATGGCAATAGATCGAAGCACCGACCTACCCCAGGCGTGGGGCATTACGTCAGAGATGATGGCGAATCCGCAACCCCGCATTCCCTTAATTGAACCGGGCCATATTCCTGACGACCTTCGCAAGGAGTTGGAGCCCTTTTACAGCAAGAGTGTCGAGAAATGGGGAACCGTGCCTCGGTTTTTCCAGATGCTGGCCCATTCTCCGGTTTTGGTCGAGGCATGGCAGCTGATCGACTCGCGAGTCCGCTTCGGCTATCTCAAGACTGACCCAGAGTTTCTGAAAATATTGCAGCTCGTGATTATCAAGACGGCCATTCTCAATCACGGCAGCTACTGCACTGGTCACAATGTGGGACTCGGACGCACCGTCGGCCTCACCTGGGATCAAATCGACGCGGTCGAGGGAACCGATTGGTCCACGACTGAATCGCTTTCGCCAAAAGAGAAGGCCGCCGTTGAATGGGCCGTCGCCGTGACCAAAGGCACCGCTCACGATGACGAAAAGGCCTTTCAAGCTTTGAAACGCTATTTCACTAATAGGCAAATCGTCGAAATGACTTTTATCTGCGGTATGTGGACTTTGTCAGCTCGCCTGACTGAGCCGTTCCATCTGGACGTGGAATTGCCCGAGGATCGTATTGATTTCAACGCCAAGCGGGGCCGCGATCCGAAGGTTTCAGCCGCATGAGGGGTTGATGTGTCCGCCGAGGCGACCCAAAAAAAATCACACACGATTCATTCAACTACCTACCGCGCAATCCAAGAAGACTGTGCAGGATGCGCTCTCAAGCCCAGGTGCTGCCCGAATACCCCTGTGCGGAAGTTGCCGCACTCCATCCATGAGGGCGCGCGTGATATGGCCCGTCAGATCGCAAAGTCTTGGGAAGGCCGGACCTCTCGGCGGCTGCGTAAGAAGGTCGAGATGTTATTCGCGCACCTCAAACTCATTCTCAAGCTTGATCGACTTCGACTGCGAGGACCGAGTGGTGCTCGTGATGAGTTCCTCCTCGCAGCAACCGCCCAGAACCTTCGGAAGCTGGCCAAGCTGATACCGATGCCGAACCTGAAGCCGGCCTGAGAGCAGATCGCAGCGATAATGTTCAACCGCGCAGCCGGTGTGGCGGCCTGCTTCAGCTCGATTTACTGCCGGACTTGTTCAACAGATCGGCGCGAAACGGACGTAAATCTTTCTAAGCTTCTTCAATTCCAAGGCGCGCGGGCTCAGAAGTTCGCTGTTTTTTATACTTCTCGAAGAAATACTTACGGCAACGTTATATGGCGCGATCATCAAGATTCTCCATGCTGCTTCGAAAATATAGCTTTAGGAGAAATTTAGCGATCCGCCGGTAGGTCGGCCAGTTTGTCGAAAGCTTGCCGAAAAGCCGCCGTCTCCGATCGGCCAAGCCGTTCCAGGGTTCATCTGGGGATGTTGATTTAGAGCCGCTATGATGGCGTAATGCCTGCGTCTGTGTGTATACTGTCGCCATGACCCACGATCACCATGATCATGACCACGGCTCGGAATTGTCCGAGATGCAGCTTCGCGTGCGTGCGCTGGAGACGATCCTCACCGAGAAAGGTTATGTCGATCCGGCTGCACTCGATCTTTTAATAGAGACTTATGAGAAGAAGATCGGCCCACGCAATGGCGCTCGCGTTGTTGCCAAGGCCTGGGTAGATCCGCTCTACCGACGGTGGCTCTTCGAAGATGGCGCCGCCGCGGTCGGATCGCTCGGCTATGGCGGGAACAAGAGCGAACATCTGATCGCCTTGGAAAATACGCCCGCCGTGCACAATATTGTCGTGTGTACGCTTTGCTCCTGCTATCCTTGGTCGCTACTCGGGTTGCCGCCGCTCTGGTACAAGTCGGCGCCCTACCGTTCACGCGCCGTCGCTGATCCGCGTGGCGTGTTGCTAGAATTCGGCGTCGACCTACCGAAAAATGTCGAAATCTGCGTGTGGGACTCGACCTCCGAGATCCGTTACCTCGTCGTGCCGATGCGGCCCGCGGCTACCGACGGCTGGCGCGAGGAGCGCTTGGCCGATCTGGTCACTCGGGAAAGCATGATTGGCACCGGATTGCCTAAGCAGGTCGACGAGGTGGCGCGATGAATGGCGCAGCAGATATGGGCGGCATGCATGGTTTCGGCCCAGTGCAGGTCGAGCCGAACGAGGCGGTCTTTCACGCCGACTGGGAGCGGCGCATTTTCGCGCTCAATAATGCCGCAGGCGCGAGTGGGGCGTGGACCCTGGACGCCTTTCGTCAGACGCGCGAGAGCATTCCTCCACCTGAATATCTCTCGCTGAGCTATTATGCACTGTGGGTTGTTAGCCTCGAAAATCTGATGATCGAGCACGGCCTCGCTACCGCCGAGGAGATCGCTGCCGGCCGGTCGCTCGGACCGGCGAATCCGGTGGCGAACAAGGCCTCGGCTGCCGCCATAGCCCGCATGATCGCGCGCGGAACACCTTACGATCGGCCGCCGCCAGGCCTGGCAAAGTTCAAAACCGGGGACCGTGTTCGTGCGAAGAACATGCATCCGAAGACGCACACGCGTCTGCCGCGATACGTGCGCGGACATGTCGGCGTCATCGCGCGCGTGGACGGCTGCCACGTATTCCCCGACAGCAACGCCATCGGCCGCGGCGATGATCCGCACTGGCTCTACACCGTGCGTTTCGACGGTCGCGAATTATGGGGCGAAAACTCCGACCCGACCGCCAGTGTCTCGCTCGCGGCTTGGGAACCTTATCTCGAGCCATTGTGATGATGCTCGATTTAAAACCCGCTGTGTGTACCGAAAACCTTATCCTGTCCTTTCCATAAATTCCATCCGGCCTGGATTCGCGTCGTGAGGCAGAATCATCGCATCATTTAAAGTGATGATTGCCATCCTGCACGCGCTCGGAATGTTGGTCGCCGATTTGTTCAGGCCGGCTCTTCGACTTGAATGGTGCGGCCAAGACGGCCAGTACGAAACATAGCAGCGCGATCATGGTGCGCTGACGTTAGCCGTTCCCTTCAGTTAATCAATATGGATGAGGTTTTCGGTATACACACCATGACACGGCACCCCATTCCCGCCACCGCGACCTTCATCGGCGCTGCCGGCAACAAACTCG
>Ga0207927_1000389_pt1 | contig 18749 bp, 23 predicted proteins | sample NGESurdeep072012_2_FD_184456 | JGI IMG/M metagenome (GOLD analysis project Ga0207927, IMG submission 184456) | Arctic peat soil microbial communities from Barrow, Alaska - NGEE Surface sample 210-2 deep-072012 (SPAdes) | ecosystem: Environmental > Terrestrial > Soil > Wetlands > Peat ... | reverse complement strand
TGCACCACACTCGCCATGCGACCCTCCACCGTTGCGGACGACCACATCGTCTTAAACCCGCCGGACAACACCAGCCCGGTTAGCGACCCACGCTCCTAGCAGGGCCTGGTGGGGCGAACGTCGAATCCCGCGGCCGTCAGCTTCACAGCGCGCGCCCTCCCTCCCTTCAGGCCGCCTTTGCGGCCCAGCTCAACGGCCGCAGGGTTCTTGCCCTTCATCGGCCGGCGTGTCCTCGGCCTCGCCGGTAGCGATGTCCACGATGAGCTTCGCGAGCTGGTTGCTGTCGCGGGGTCTGCGTGACCGGTCGGGCATGCCCCAATCCTACCGCCGGAGGAACCATGCCCTCAATCCAAACTGATACACCACCTCTTCGGGGCTCTTCGAGGTCGTGGGGCATGGCTGTGGGTTCGCGCTCGTGCCTGTGGAGGTTCATGCCCGCCGCGCACCGTATAACCATGGTGCTACGGCATCTCAAGGGTGAGATAGGGCTCCCGGCAGAGGGCTCCCGCGACCTCTGAAGGCGGGCTCCGAAGCCCACCCTAGACTCGTATGGGCGATGGCGGGACCTGTGAAGACCGAGGCGGTGGTGCTGCGCTCGATGCGCTACGGAGAGGCGGACCGGATCCTGCACCTCTACACCCCGGCTCGCGGCCGGGTGAGCGCGATCGCCAAGGGGGTGCGTCGCGCCCGCAGTCGCTTCGGGGGGCGCTTGGAGCCGTTCTTCCGCCTGCACATCGAGCTGCACGAAGGACGCGGGGAGCTGCTGACGGTGACGGGCGCGCAGACGATCGAGGGGCACGCGCGCCTGCGCAGCGATGCCCGGGCGCTGGACGCGGCGGCGCGGGCGTGCGATGCCGTGGGGCGCCTGTTCGAGACCTCAGAGCCCCATCCGGGGGTCTTCAACCTGCTCTGCCGCCAGCTCGCCCTGCTCGACCAGCGCGCCGACGGCGCGCGCTCCGCAGGCGGCTGGTCGGCGGCGCTGGCCTTCCGTCTGAAGCTGCTGTTGGCCGCGGGCCTCGCGCCGCAGCTGGGCGCCTGCGCGAGCTGCGGCGAGGGCGAGCACCTGGTCGGCTTCTCGGGAGCGGCCGGCGGAGTGGTGTGCTCGGCCTGCGAGGCGGGCTCGTTCGCGCTGGGGGAGGGCGCCCACAGGTTCATGACCGAGGCGCTCGCACGGTCGCTGAGCGAGGTGCCCGAGGCGGGCGATCCCGCCCTGGGGCAGGTCGAGCGCGCGATCGCGACCACGCTCGAGCACCATGCGCACCTGCGGCTGATGCCGGCGGCCGCCCGCTAGCTGGGCGCGGGCCGCCCGATCGCCGCCCCGCGGGGTATCGTGAGCGGCATGGACGAGGGTCTACCGATCGCATACGAGGTGCTCGAGAAGGGCGTGCCCGTGTTCGCCTCAGACGGCGAGCAGGTGGGCACGGTCCACCACGTGGTGGCCGCGCCCGAGAAGGACATCTTCCACGGGCTCGTGATCAAGACGGCGAGCAGCGGGCTGCGCTTCGTCGAGGCGGATGCGGTCAAGAGCCTGCACGAGCACGGCGTGGACCTGAGCATCGACGCGATGGCCGTGGGGGCGCTTCCCACGCCGGGCGGTGGGGCGCCGGTGTTCAGCGAGGATCCTGGTGAGATGCGGGGCTGGCACCACTGGGTGCATCTGGTGGCCGGACGCGGCGACTGGAAACGAGCGGGCTAGAGCGTTCGGGCGGCTCCCGGTCGTTCGGGCCGCCGCCGGTGGCACAATCGGGCGGTGGGCGTCATCCAGCAACAGGACACGGTGGCGGCGGCCTTCGCGGAGCGCTGGGCCGAGCGGGAGGAGCGGCTGCTCTCGCCGCTGGCCGCGCGCTCCTACCCGGCTCTGAGGGCGCGCGATGAGGATGACTGCTCGCTGCGCACCCCCTTTCAGCGTGATCGCGACAGGATCGTCCACTCGAAGTCCTTTCGCCGCCTGACGCACAAGACGCAGGTGTTCGTGGCGCCCCGCGGTGATCACTACCGCACGCGTCTCACCCACACCCTGGAGGTCACCACGATCTCCCGCACGGTGGCGCGGGCGCTGCGGTTGAACGAGGACCTGGTGGAGGCGATCGGCCTCGGCCACGACCTCGGCCACCCGCCGTTCGGGCACATCGGCGAGGAGGTGCTCGACAGCTGCCTGAAAGAGCGCTTCGGACGGGACTTCCACCACTACGAGCACTCGCTGCGCATCGTCGAGCGCCTCGAGCGCGACGGGGCCGGGCTCAACCTCACCGAGCAGGTGCGCGAGGGGATCGCGCGCCACTCGAGCCGCGCGCCGCTGCCACGGACGCTCGAGGGACGGATCGTGCGGGTGATCGACCGCGTGGCCTACATCAACCACGACATCGACGACGCGGTGCGCGCGGGTCTGCTGCGCGAGGAGGATCTGCCGAGCGAGCCGATAGCGGTGCTCGGCTCGAGCGGCTCGGCGCGGATCGATTCGCTGGTGCACGACATGGTGGAGCACTCAGAGCGGGCCGGGGACATCGTGCAGGGACCGCTGGCGGCCCCCGCGATGAGCGCCCTGCGGGACTTCATGTTCGAGCGGGTGTACCTCGGCCCGGCGGTGCGCGCCGAGCACGCGAAGATCGCGTCGGTGATCAGGCGGCTGTTCGACCACTACGTCGAGCATCCCCAGCTGCTCGGGGCGAGCGCGGGCGACGGCGAGGATGCACGGGATGAGCTGGCGGGACGGGTCACGGACTACCTGGCGGGGATGACAGACCGGTACTGCATCAGGGAGTACACCGAGTTGCAGGTGCCGCAGGCGTTCGCCCGCTAGCGTTGGCGCCGTGGCGCTCTACACCAGCGAGTCAAAGGACCGCGTACGCGATGCGGTCGACTTCCTCGAGCTGGTCTCCGCTCGCACCGAGCTTCGCCGGGCGGGTCCGGCGCGCTACGAGGGCCTGTGCCCGTTTCACGACGAGCGCACCCCCTCCTTCGGCATAGACCCGGCGCAGAAGGTCTACTACTGCTTCGGCTGCCAGGCCTCGGGCGACGTGTTCACCTTCGTGCAGGAGACCGAGGGGGTGGACTTCAAGGGGGCGCTCGAGCTGCTGGCTGAACGCTACGGGGTGGAGCTCCAGCGCGAGGAGGAGGACCCGCGCGAGGCCGAGCGACGAAAGCGCCGCGAGCGCCTGCTCGAGCTGCTGAGCCGCACGGCCTCCTACTACGAGCGCTTCCTGTGGGAGTCCGCCGAGGCGGCGCCCGCGCGCGGGTACCTTGCCGGGCGGGGCCTGGGCGAGGAGATTCTCAAGGAGTTCCGGGTGGGCTATGCGCCGAGCGCGTGGGATCGGGTGCTGTTGGCCTCGCGCAGGGGCGGCTTCTCCGAGCAGGAGCTCTATGCGACGGGTCTTGCCCAGCGCTCTAAGGAGAACGGGCGCATGTATGACCGCTTCCGCTCGCGGATCATGTTCCCGCTGGCGGATGTGCGGGGGCGCGTGCTGGGCTTCGGCGCGCGGGCGATGCGGGAGGAGCAGCGCCCGAAGTACCTGAACACCTCGGACAACGACCTCTACCACAAGGGCCTCCATCTCTATGGCGCAGATCTGGCGCGCGCCCACGCCACGCGCGCGGGCGAGGTGATCCTGTGCGAGGGCTATACCGATGTGATCGCGCTGCACCAGGCGGGGATGCGCAACGCGGTGGGGTTGATGGGCACGGCGCTGACAGGCGAGCAGGTGGGGGAGCTCGCGCGGATGTCCCAGACGGTGCTGCTGGCGCTGGACGCAGACAGCGCGGGACAGGAGGCGATGCTGAAGGCCTTCCGTCTTGCCAACAAACGCAAACTTGATCTTCGCGTCGTGATGTTGCCGCCCGGCACGGACCCCGCAGATCTAATCCAGCATGATGGCGCCGCAGCTATGGAGGCCGCCGTAAAGCATTCGATTTCCTTTGTGAGCTTTCGTGCAGAGCGGGTGCTCGCGAGCGGAGATCCCTCGAACACCGAAGAACAAGACCGGATGATCGATGAACTGCGTCCTGTGTTCTCGGAGCTGCCTCCCAGCGCCTTGCGAATGGAGCTGACTCAAACGGTCGACAGTCGAATGGCGCTGCCGGAGGGTCTGGCTGAAAAGCTGCTTGCGGCTAGGTCGCCCACCGAGCGAGCGCCAGCGGGACGGCACGATGCCTCCGGCGACCGCCAGTCGGCGCGAACCCGCCAGCCTCGAGTGAGCGAGATAACCCGCCGTGAGGAGACGGAGCGGGCTTTCTTGGCGCTTTGCATAGCCTCTCCAGAGGAAGGGGCATTGGCGCTTAAGAGCCTCAACGTGGACGAGCACTTCTCCAGCGGGCTGCTCCGCCGTGCGGCCAAGCGTCTGAGCGCGGGCGACCTGCGCGCGCCCATGAGCGATCCGCCCGGCGCAGAGGAGCGCCTGGAGGAGGATCCGCAGCTCAAGGGCCTGTTGGCCGAGCTGGTGGTGGAAGCTGGACGTGAGGAGTCAGACACGGCCATGCTCGAGGTCCAGCGCCTGCAGCTGGAGCTCGCGCGGGTGGATCGCCAGATCCAGCGCGCCCGTGGGCAGGACGCGGGCGACATAAGCGCCCTGGCTCAGCACAAGGCCGAGGTCAAACGCGAGTTTGACCGGGCGTATGGGCGGGTGTTGGAGGAGACCGGGGAGCGGGCCTGAGGGGCCTGTCTTAGCCACCTCCCGGCCGAGCGCCGGCGAGGGTATTTGCCACGGCACGGCGCCAGCTCCAAAAGACACACTCAGGGCACGAAGTTGATGCAGTAATGCCTGCATTTTCGGGCTGTATCGTCCCAAGCGCCCGAGACAATACGGTGCATGGATCGAGCGCTTCTAGAGGGATGTCTCGCGGAAGGTATGTCGCTTGCCGAGATCGGCCGGCGTGTGGGACGCCACGAATCGACGGTGGCGCATTGGGTCGAGAAACACGGGCTGCAGGCTGCTCATCGAGACAAACACGTCGCAAAGGGAGGAATCGCCCGGGACGAGCTCGCCAAGCTCGTCGAGGCGGGGCTGTCGTCAGGACAGATCGCTGCCTCGATCGGCCTCAGCAAGACAACCGTCAGGCATTGGCTGCGGGAGTATGGGCTCAGCACCCAATGGGCAGCACGCCGCACGGCGTCTCGCGGGGGAGAGAAGCAGTTGAAGCTTCGCTGCCCGCGACATGGCGTGACGACGTTCAAGTTGCGAACAACAGGTGGATACAGATGTGCCCGATGTCGATCCGAGGCCGTTGCTCGGCGCAGGCGCAGGGTCAAGAGCGTTCTGGTCGAGGAGGCCGGCGGAAGCTGCAGACTTTGCGGCTACAGCCGCTGCATCTCCGCCCTCGAGTTCCATCACCTCGACCCGGCTGAAAAGTCGTTCGCCCTGAGTCATCGCGGAGTCGCGCGGTCTCTGGCAAAGGCCAGAGCTGAGGCCAGCAAGTGCATCCTGCTTTGCGCAAACTGTCACGCGGAGGTAGAGGCGGGAATGATCGTGGTGGCATAGCGAATACAGCTCGCCTACAATGCCCGCTAGCTGCTGCCCCCACCATGCGGGGTAGCTCGATCCGGGGTAGCTCAATCTGGCAGATGCGCTCGACTGTTAATCGAGAGGTTGTGGGTTCGAGTCCCACCCCCGGAGCTCTTAGAAGGACATGCCGGCGCCAAATCGCGCTGGGTCTCACGACGTAGCAACGATCCCCCAGACGAGAAGCACGGCGATCCCAAACGCAGCGGGCAGCGCGCCCAGTGCGATCAGCACGGCGTGAGACCGCGCCACGCCGAAGCGGCGCGCGATCAGGTATGTCCGGGCGGCGATGCCGGCGAATACGAGCACCAGTCCGGCGTACGAGAGGAGACCCGGAGAGGCCGTTTGGTCCTCGTTGGCGAGACCTGGGATGCTGATGAGAAGGATCAGCACGCCGCCGAACAGCGTCAACCGGAGGACGCGAAACCAGAGATCTCGCCGGGGCGCGGACGTGGCCGGATCCATGGCGCTCGAGACGATAGACCCCCGGTGGGCGGCCGTCAGTCGGTGGCCGCGGCGGATGAGGCGTGGCTCCCGCTGAGCCCGGCGTCGGAGCCAAGCTCCTCGACGAGCTCGACGGCGACGGCCCCGGGGTCGTTGACGCTGATCCAGTCCTGGAACCCGTGCGCCCGAGCGCGAATCCCGGGATCCCCAAGCACGTGCTCGACGGCGAGCTGCAGCGGCCGCGAAGAGACGAAGCGCCGGGGAATGCGCAGGCCGGCCCCGGCCCAGTCGAGGCGGGCGGCGTTCTCGTTCATGTCGCCGACGGCGGGGCAGGCGACGACGGCGCAGCCGCTTGAGAGGGCACGGGCGAGGGTGCCGTGGCCGGCGTGGCAGACGACGAGGTCGCAGGCGGGCATGGTGCGCGAGTAGGAGACCCAGGGGACCAGGCGGGCATTGTCGGGAACGGGCAAGGGCCGTGAGGGCAGCCGCCGGTTCCAGGTGGCGAGCACCCGCACGTCGGCGTGGGCGAGCGCGCGCAGGGCCTGGTGGAGCATGCGCTGCTCAGGATCCTGGGCGGTGGAGGGGGCGATCAGCACGAGCGGCTGATCGCCGGGAGGCAGCTCGACCTCGTCGGCGGGGGGCTCCCACATGAGCGGCCCGACGACGTGAACGTTCTCTGGCCACGCGCGGGGGTACTCGAGCTGGGGGAAGGTGGCGACGAGGGCGAGCTGGCGGCTGATGCCGCCGTGGACGTGGTCGAGCGGCCCCAGCCCGAGACGTCCGCGGGTCTGGTTGAGCTCGACGCGCCCGAGCTCGAGCCCGCGGTTGACCTGCGTCTGGGCGCGACGCCAGAAGGCACGCCCGGCGCCCCCACGGGGCATGCGGGCGCCGAGGGAGTAGATCGGGAAGTGGGGCTCACCGTGGGGGTAGACGTGGGGTATGAGGGTGGCGCAGGAAACCCCGTGGATCTCGGCGGCGAGGGCGGGGGCGAGGGTGAGGATGTCGGCGACGATGACGTCGGGAGCGAGGGACTCGACGAGGGGCAGCGTGTCGCGGGTGGCGTGGACGACTGCCTCGTAGAAGTCGAGGGGCTCGGGCCCGGAGGGGAAGACCTGATACTCGGGTGCGGGTGCGAAGCTCATGCCCTCACCCTCGACGGCGTCCTGCCACTTGGTCCAGGTCTGGAGCGTGACGGAGTGCCCGCGGGCGGCCAGGGCGCGGCCGAGGGCGATCATGGGGAACGCGTGGCCGGGGTCGCCGAAGGCGCCCAGCAGCACCCGCACGGCTAGTCGGCGGCGAGCTCGGCGAGCAGCCGCAGCTGCTCGAGGCGCTCGGGGGCGGTGAAGGCCGTGGGGGTGACCCCGAGGGTGCCGACGCCGGCGTCGCGGTAGACGGCGAGGCGCTCGCGGATGACGTCCTTGGGCCCGCACAGGGAGACGGTGTCGATCAGGGAGTCGGGGATGGCGGCCATGGCCTCGTCGCGCTTGCCTTCGAGGTAGAGGTCCTGGATGGCCTTGGCCTGCGCCTCGTAGCCGTAGCGGGAGACGAGCTGGTTGTAGAAGTTCTGCTTGCGGGAGCCCATCCCGCCGACGTAGAGGGCGATGAAAGGGCGCATGGTGTCGCGGCCGGCCTGGAGGTCGTCGGTGATGCAGAGGCTGACGGTGGGGGCGATGTCGAAGTCGTCGAGGGATTTGCCGGAGCGATCGGCGCCTTCCTGCAGCAGGGGTCGCAGCTCGGATACGTGCTCGGGGGAGAAGAGCGTGGGGATCCATCCGTCGGCGATCTCGCCGGCGAGGGCGGTGTTCTTGGGGCCGATGGCGGCGAGGTAGATGGGGATGGGCTCCTGGACGGGGGAGATGGTGAGCTTCAATGCCTTCCCGGGCCCGTCGGGGAGGGGCAGCTCGAGGGTCTCGCCGTGGAACTCGACGCGTTCGCGGGCGAGGGCCATGCGCAGCACGGCGACGTACTCGCGGGTGCGCTGGAGCTGTTTGGCGAAGCGCTGCCCGTGCCAGCCCTCGGCGACCTGGGGGCCGGAGGAGCCGATCCCGCAGATCATGCGCCCATCGGACAGCTGGTCGATGGTGGCGGCGGTCATGGCGGTCATGGCGGGGGAGCGCCCGGGCATCTGGAAGATGCCGGAGCCGAGGCGGATCTTGGTGGTCTGCCCGGCGAGCCAGCCGAGCACGGTGGCGGTGTCGGAGCCATAGGCCTCGGCGGCCCAGACGGAGTCATAGCCCAGGCGCTCGGCCTCCTGTACGACGTTGAGCTGGTCCTCGGAGGTGAGCCCGAGACCCCAGTAGCCGATGTGGACGCCGAGCTTCATGTGCAAGTTTCCTTTCAGAGGAGGGAATGCGTTGCGGGCGGAGAAGGCGTGACCTAGGCTGGCAGGCGCACTGTCCGCAGGCGTGCAGAGCGTGCGGGCGGTGCACAGCCTATGCGAAACCGCCGCCGCCGAACCAGCTCAGTGGAGGGCCTGCGCCTGGCGATCGACTGCATGCCGGTGGCCACACGCGAGGCGATGCTGCGCGGGGTGCGGGAGAACGAGCGGATCATCGTGGGCGCCTACGTGGACGAGCTGGGTGGCGTGTGCCCGATGCTGGCGGCGCACCGCAGCGGCGGGCGCACGGACTTCCTGTCGTTTGCGAAGTCGTGGGATCGCTTCACGCGGGCGGGGGGCAGGACGCGGCAGGCGAGCGAGCGCGAGCTGCGGATCCTGACGGCCCAGCTGCAGGACAGCCTGGCGGGCGATACGGGCCTGGAGCTCGACGAGGCGATCCGCGAGCACCGGGCGCTGGTGGCGGCTGGCCGCAAGCGCGGGGATGGGCACAGGCGCCGCGGTAGGCGGGTGCCGGACGCGGGCGACCCGTCGGGAGAGATCCGCGCGCGGCGTCTGTTGAGACCGCGGTGGGCTTTTGGGGGAGACAACTCCGCGAGCAGCCCCGATCCTCGCCCGGTGTCGCCGGTCACGGCGCGGGGCTGATCGAGCCGACGCAGGGGGCGGGGCGCTGCACAGGGCGCCGGGCGCTACAGGGCGTCGCCGGGACGCACGAACATCATCTCGGGAATGACGCAGGCGGGGGAGACCTTGATCAGATAGCGGACGGCCTCGGCGATGTCCTCGGGGCGGATCATGTCCTCGGCGGGGACGTGCTCCTTGACGAAGTCGGTCATGGGCGTGTCTACGAAGGCGGGGCAGAGGGCGGTGGACTTGATGCCCTCGGCGCCGATTTCCTTGTTCATGGCTTCGGTCCAGCCGACGACCCCGTGCTTGGTGGCGGAGTAGACGGCGAGCCAGCCCTCGCCGCGCTTGCCGGAGATGGAGGAGGTGTTGACGACGAGGGCGTTCTTGTGCTCGGCTGCGGCGGCGCGCAGCATGGAGATGCACTCGCGGTAGAAGAGGACGATGGAGCGCAGGTTGATGTCGAGCTGCATGTCGAGGCGCTTGGTGTCGATGTCGGCGACAGCGGAGCCGATGCCGACGCCGGCGTTGTTGACGAGCACGTCGAGGCGTCCGTAGCGCTCGGCGTGGGCCGAGGCGACCTTCTTGATCTCGTCCTCGTCGGCGACGTTGGCGGCTATGGCCTGGACTTCGAAGCCCTCATCGGCGAGCCCCTTGGCGGCGGCCTCGAGCTTGTCGGGCCGGCGAGCGGCGACTGTGAGGGCGTAGCCCTCCTGGCCGAGCACGCGGGCGATGGCCAGTCCGATGCCGCTGGATGCTCCGGTGACGAGTGCTGCGCGGGCTGCTGACATGGTCCCCTCCTGTGTTGGGCAGAAATCGAGGCAGCCCTCTCCTGTGCATGGGCGGCGGGCGAGAGCATTCCATATCTCGCTGGTAGCGTCTGCGAGGCGCGCGCGGCTCTCGCCAGCCGGTCGCGTGGAGGGCCCGTAGCTCAGTTGGTTAGAGCTGCCGACTCATAATCGGTAGGTCGCAGGTTCGAGTCCTGCCGGGCCCATAGCCGAAACCCAATTGCAGAGCCAAATATGAGCGCTGCGGCCGGGGTGGGGCCACGGGTGGGGTAACAGAATGGGTAACACGAGGCTTGAGCGGGGTCCGGCGCGACTGCCTATGATCTGGCGCCATGGCCGACGACGACAACCCGAGCAAGCAGATCACGGATCAACTGGCGGCAGCATGTATGCACGAGCGGTGCATGGGCCAGGCGGCGATCGAGGACATGCTCACGCGTCTCGCGCTGCAACCTGACGCGGGGCTTGCCAAGCAGGAGGACGACAAGATCGTGCTCTACGTCATCGCCAAAGGGCTGCTTTTCGAGGTTCGCTCTGAATGCAAGCCGGCGCCCGACAGGCTTCACGACGCTAAGACAGTGAGGTGCTACCTTCGCTCGGTGCCAGCGTCCGATGACGCCAGCTTTGAGTACCGAACCGAGCTCCGCGAGGACGATAAGCGCACATCGAAGACGATCAAGACGGAGCTGCGCTTCACGCTCGGCAAGCACGAGGTCAAGGTGGGGATGGGCGTGCCGGACGATCCGGACGCGGCTGATCACTTCGCCCTGACCCTGCTGGCCCAAGTGTTCGCCCCGCGCACGAGGCGCGCGAACGGGAAGGCGACGGCGGCGTAGGTCGATCCCGCCGCCGATCGCCACGGTAGGCTCCGTTCACGGTCGCCTTTCGACTGATCATGTGAAGCGCCGAGTGCGTCGCGTTTTCGAGAGCGCGACGCACTCACATTTAAGGCGTGGCAGACGATGACCAAGAGACTGGAGGTCAGGTCCGAGCTGCTCGGTTCGGCGATCTACTGCGCGCGCGAGTGGGCAGAGCCCGACGATGGAGAACGAGACGTCGACGATCGGCGGACCCTTGACGACCGACGGCGAATCCTCTGGCACCCCGACAAAGACGTATGAGCGTGCTGCGCGATGAGTCAGGCGAGATCGGCCGCGCGCGCTCGACGACGAGATCCTGCGCCTGCTGTTTAGCTCGTCGTATCTGTGGACGGTTGAGGAGCTGGCCCGCGAGCTTGGCACAAGCGACGCAGAGGACGGCGTCTCTCGACTCGCCGGCGCCGGACTCGTCCACCGCATCGAGCACTTCGCCTTTCGTAGCCACGCGGCACGTCGCGCGCGGGAGTTGCATGAGCCGTATTGAGGCGCGTGCTCGGGATCACGGGCCTTCGCCCGTGAGCAGCGCAGCTCGCCGATGCGTTCGTCGAGCTCTCGCTGCTCGGCCACCTGAAGTGGGCGGCTCAGGCCGTCCTCGTTAACGCACACCATCAACCCCCGCTCGGGCCTCGATGCCAGCGCGGTGGCGATCGAGTCGAGTGTCTCCCCGGTGTCCAGTGCGATGTGCGGGTCCGCGCGGCTGAAGATCACGTACATCCGAACATATGTTCGCGCATCGACGATGATGAGGTTCTTGCCGGCGCCGCGACGCCTGACTCGCCAGCTCTTGCTCTCCGCGCGCGCCCCGTCGCCGGCGATGCGTTGGGCCGTGCGTCCGAGAGGCATCCTCTGATTGTTCCACCGACCCTGCCTCACGTACGATCCGCCGATCAAACGAGCCTGAGGAGGCACAATGAAACGGATTTGGAGGCATGTCAGCTACGCCAACGTAGCTGCGACGCTGGCGCTGGTGCTGGCAATGAGCGGCGGTGCGATAGCTGCGACCGGCGGTTTTAGTAGCGGCGGCACGCTAAGGGCTTGCGCGAACGAAGAAGGCGCGATCCGACTGCTCAAGCCCGGCAAGAAATGCAAGAAAGGGCAGACGGCCGTTGCTTGGAACCAGACCGGGCCTGCCGGTGCGCCTGGCGCGAAAGGTGCGTCGGGAGCGAACGGAGCAGCAGGCGCACAAGGCGCTCAAGGCGGACAGGGTGGCCAGGGGCCGCAGGGCACAGCGCTCGCCTACGCCCACGTGACGAAAGGCGCGACCCTCGACACGACAAACAGCAGCGGCGTTGTCGATGTGCGTCGATACACAGGGTTCTCTACTGGCTTCTACTGCCTTTACGGAAACTTCACACCGCACGTCGCAACGGCCACCATCGACTACGACGAAAACAGCGGGAACGAGTTCGTGCAAGACCTCGGTTTCAGTGGCTCAGCAACCAGCGGGTGCCCAACGAGTCCCACGGGCGCGCCGGTTCGTGCAGCCGTTCTTGTCCGGTACTACGTTTCCGGCGTCCAGGGAGACCTAGTAGACGCGGGCTTTTACATCATTTTCAATTAACCGGATACACCCCAGGGATGTTCGCGTCCCTGGGGAGAAGTGGGACGCGGCATCGAAAATCGGCCCGTGGTGTGGGACCACTACCCCGAGTGACAAAACGTTTCAGTGAAAACCGGCGATTCGAACAGACTGCCCCCGATGACGTGCCGATACCCCCAGCTGGGCTCTTCTTGCCGCCGCTAACGCGGCCCGGCTTGGTGGTGGAGGAGGCTCGGGCGGCCGACTGTGATGGCTTTACGATGGGCGAAAGCTCGTCTTGCGTGACCTCTTCAGCTAGCCGGAAGGGAGGCGTTCGTCTGTGATCTCGAGCGCGCCGCGTAGCTCGGCGACGAGTCGATGCTCGGCGGTGAGATCGGAGTCGGGCGGCGCGACGGCCTCAAGCTCGATGAACGGCCCAAGCTGCTCGACCTCATCGAGATGGATACGCACGTTCCGCCACAGCAGCAGACGACGGCGCTTGACGACGACCCCGCGTATGCCGATCGTGGCGGCGAGCGCCGCGCACAACGCCTCGCCGTCGCTGACCTCGATGATCCGGTATCGGCTCTCGCGCTGCTGCGGCTCGTCGGCGCGGTCGAACTGGATGAGATGCGGTCGGCCGGGCCCCCTTCAGGAGGTCAACGCTGGCCTCGGCAATCGCCACCCAGTCGTGCCCGTGATACGGGCAGGCTGCGAAGTGGTCGGCGTCGAGGCTGAGAAAGAAGTGTGCGCTGGCGGGGACATGGCCGTCAAACCCCTTATCGTAGAACTCGCGAATCGCGTTGAAGCGGTCGAGATGTGCGCACTTCGCGGGGTTGTGGGGCCACCGTAGATCGGCGACGGCAACGACCTGCATTTCGTCGAGCATGCTCGGCTGCTCCTCCTCGGCAGGAATGAGCGCCAGGAGCGGATGGCGCGACCCCCCAAGCGCCGGAGCCGTACACATCTCCGGGGCCGGTACCGTCACGGTCTCGCCTACGAGCTGCTCGACGTCGGCATGAGACACATCCAAGTCGAACGTTGCGCGCTGACTCCCCGGTTCCTCGAGAACCTCGGTCCACGTCGCGTCCGTGGCGGGAAACATGAGGAACAGGCGTTGGCGCGAGCATCGGTGACGGCCTGGAAGGTCGCGCGCTCGTGCGAGGCATAACCCTGCACGGTCGACACCAGGTTCGGGATCAGGTCGTGGCGGCGCTTGAGCTCGACATCGATCTCCGACCACGCCTCCTGCGTGCGGTTGCGCTTGCGCACGAGGCTGTTGTAGGCGCCCCAGAGTCCCACCAGGAGCAGCACAACAACGACGATGATGATGACGATCACGGCAACCGTGACCCCAGCGAGCCTTCCTCGAGTTCGCGTTGCAGTGAACTCCACCGGTTGCGCTCATCGCAACCGCGCGAACCCACGGCGTCGGGAAGGTGCGCGTTCCGGCCATTCCGGGCTCCGTGATGAGGCCGGCGCGGACATCGGTGTCCCGCCGAGGACGGCGCACTCGGGAAAACCACGTAGACATCTAGGCGTCTTCACGGAGCCGTTATGCGTGGTCTTACCGATGCCGCCACGCAGCACGGACGGCGATGCTTCTCGGCATGTCCTCACCGACGATCTCTGACGAGCGCAACCTCGGCGTCAGGCGCGGTCGGGCCACGGTCTTGCTCGTGTTGCTCGCGGTGGCGGTGCTCGGCGGGGCGGTCGCGATCGGCATCGCCGCCGCGGCGGGAGCGCTCCACGAAGGCTCGCACACCACGACGATCGTCCAGCAGACACCGACGAGCACACCGTCGACATCCTCACTGACCGGACCTTGGAGCACGATCTACACGAAGGCGGCGCCGGGGGTCGTCGCGATCACCGTCAACTCAAGCACGTCGGTCCAGACGCCCTTCGGCGAACGCGAAGAGCAGCAGACCGCGGAGGGTACCGGCATCGTGCTCGACGGCAACGGGGACATCCTCACCGCCGCGCACGTCGTCAGCGGCGCGACCACCGCGACGATCACCTTCCCGAACGGCGTCAAGCGCAGCGCGAAGGTGCTCGGCCACGACAACTCCACCGATGCCGCCGTCGTCAAGGTCGATCCCGCTGGGCTGTCGCTTCACCCGCTGAGCCTCGGGAGCTCACGCGCGGTCGCGGTGGGCGACCCGCTGGCGGTGGTCGGGACCGCACTCGGGTTCGAAGGCAGCATGAGCACCGGAGTCGTCTCCGGGCTCGACCGCACGATCGAAGCCCCCAGCGGCTTCACGATCGCCCATGCGATCCAGACCGACGCGGCGATGAACCCCGGCAACTCGGGCGGCCCGCTGCTCGACTCCTCCGGGCAGGTGGTCGGGATCGCCGACCAGATCGCCACAGGCAACAACCAGTTCGGCCGCTCGACAAGCGAGACCAGCACCGGCGTCGGCTTCGCCGTGCCGATCGAGCTCATCAAGGCGGAGATCGCCCAGCTCGAGCGCGGCGCCCAGGTCAGCCACGCCTACCTGGGCGTCGAGATGGCGGGCACGAGCGAAACCGGTCAGGCCGGCGCGACGGTCCAGAAGGTGACGTCCCACACACCGGCGGCCAAAGCCGGCCTGAAAGCGGGCGATCGCATCACCGCCGTGAACGGAACACCGATCACAGACGACGGTGACTTGACCGCCGTGCTCGCGGAAAAGCGTCCCGGAGAGAACGTGACACTCACGCTCGTGCGCGGCGGCCAGAAGATCACGCTCACGGTCAAGCTCGGCGCCCAGCCCGCGCAAGCTCCCTCGGCGTAACGGCCACGGCTCGCCGCGGCGCCGCGTTGACCGGTCTGGCGTCGAGCCGCAGGTCGGGTCAAGCAGCGATGGCTCGTGGCGGCATGCTGGACTCCTCGCGGCTCGTATTGTGCGCCGCGGCACAGGAGCCCGCCGACCTGCAGCGCACGCCGCTTACGGCGCTGACCGCGTTCAGCCGGCTCTACTCGAACTGGACGTATCGCACCCTGACCTCCGATCAGCGGGCACTCGCCGCGATGTCAGTCGGCCCGGCCCGGCTGGCCGAGCAGCAGGCGGCGGCGTCGAGCGAGGCGGACACGACGATCGCTCGCGGACGTATCTGGAACAGCGGGCAGATCGTGAGCATCGCCACAGATGTATCGCGTCCCGGTACGTGGGACATCGTGACCCGTGAACAGACCGGCGGTTCCACCGAGTACGAAGGATTGCCGGCGGCCTACCACGTCACCCTCGCGCGGCTCGCCCGCGTGCCCGGCGGCTACGCGGTGAGCGAATGGCTGCCAGAGAGCTGACCGAAGTGCTGGGATTGCATTCGGCACGGGCCGCGCGGAACCCGGCGGGTCGCTGTCGGGCGCTGGGCGCCAGTTGCAGAGCCGCGTCGGGAGGAGCGTCAGGCAGCGGCGAGCGCCTGCGCCAGCTCGCCGGCGTCGGTCTCCATGCGGCTTGGGACGGTGACGGCGAGCTTGCCGTCGCGGTCGAGCAACCACTTCGCGTTGACGATCGTGATGCCGATCACCTCGCCGCTCTCGTCGAGCCGGACGGCGTGGCCCTCGGGGGTGCCGAATGTGTCCGCCGCTGTCTGCTTCTCGCCGCGGCGCAGGTAGAGCACGTCGGCGTCGGCGTCGTAGGAGACGTGATCGAACTCGTACTGACCGACGTGAACGCTGCTCATCCCTTGAAGCCTACCTCGGGCGGGTCGTTGGACTGTGGAAACGCCGTTACGACGCGATCGACATCGCCGTGAAGCTCCGTCACGACCCGAATCCAGCGGAGCGGCCCACCGCGACCGAAGTAGCGTTCACGACCGACGCGGGGGTCAAGTTCTCGGTGATCGGGAGCACGGATCGCGGCGATCGCGTCCGCGAGGTGACCGCTCATCTCGACGTGCTGGTCGAGAACATGATTCCACGCCGCGGCACCCAGCACGACGACGCGCCCGTCGGGGTTACGAGTCTCGGCGATTATGGGCGACTCGGAGATCCGTCAAGGCTAGGCGCGCACGTGGAGGGGACCGTCGTCGCGAGCTGCTACGTACAGCGCCAGCGCCGAGCGCGCGTTCGCACACCTTGAGGGCTGCGCACACTGCCGACTGGAGCACAAGACGAACGCCAAGCGGCTGCGGCGCAGCTTCCGCGACCAGACCGCAGCGCTGCTCCCGCCGCTGTTCATCGGGAATCTCGACCGGTTCACGAGACTCGGTGTGCGAGCCAGGCTCCTGGCACACCGGCTCGGGATCGACAGCGCCCCGATCGGGCACCGGGGCTTTCGGCGACGCAACATAACATCGCCTACGTTGGGGCGCGGTCGGCGATGAGCGCCTCCCAATCCTCACGCAGGGGCTCGGCGCGTAGCTCGCGGATCGCCAGCGTCACGATGTCCTCGATCGCTACGAAGCCGGTGGGGAGATGCACCTTTCCTAGCCAGCGCTCGCCGATCTGGAGGTCGGCGCGCACATGGAGATGTGGGTGTCTGATTGAGCTGCGGCCGTAGGGGTGCCAGTGGTAGACGATCACGTCCTCGTTGGTTCGTGCGATGGCGTAGAAGTACGCGACCACCTCGACCTCCCAGCCGTCGCTGGCTTCGCGAACGCGATAGTGCTCTCCGACGTCCAGCGTCAGCTGGTGCTCTGCGCCCAGACGCACGGGGTCGCTGCCGGCGAGCGACAGGCGATGCGGGATGTCAGCTTGGTGGTAGCCGCTTACGATGACGTGCGCGTTCGTTACGCAGGAGAGCAGTCGCACCCTTCGGGTCCGATACTGCTCGACGGCCTCGGCGGGCGTCCTACTTGGGCTCGGCACGAGGTTGCAGCAGCATCGCGACGCGCATCACGTCGGGGTCCTCGATGTCGATCTCCCCGGCGTCGAGGCGCCGCTCGAGCTCCTGGGCGCTGATCCCGAAGTACTGGCGTGCTTTGTCGTCTGCCAGCCGGTTCCACTCCGCGTCGGACAGCTCGCGGATCTCGGGAAGCGGGGGGGTCGTCTGGTTGGTACGTGTAGCCATCGCGATCAGTCCTGGGCAAACAAGCGGCCGTTGGTGTCGCGTGCTTGACCCTTCTATGGTAGGCGAGCGCTTCGACGATGCCAAGGCGTCTCGCCGCGACAGCCCCTCGGATCAGGTCTCGCGTGCCCGTGGCGCGCGATAGTGGCATGATCACTCAAGAGGTCAACTTGATTGGTCGATGGTGTAGAGGAGCCTTGCGGCGATGCCTGGGGCCACCGTATCTCGTGTTTTTGTGCGAGATGAGCTGCCTTCTTTGCTCTGCGACCCCTGACTGAAGGAACCTGTGTCTAAACGCAACGAACGACCTTGGCTGATCATTGCTCTGGGCCTGCTTTGCGTCGCGGCGATCGTCGTGGCATACACGACTGTCGGCCAGGCGTCTTCGGCAACGGCGCAAAGCCGCCGCACGGCGACAGTCGCTAAGGGAGTCGTCCAGTCGACGGTGTCGGGTAGCGGAACGCTCAAGCCCGCGGCGGACATTGGTGTCAACTTCGCTACGAGCGGAACGCTCAGAGCGGTCTTGGTCAGCGTCGGCGACCGCGTCAAAGGCGGTCAGCTACTCGCTGAAATCAACCCGAGCAGCGCGGAGGCGAGCCTGCGCTCGGCAGAAATCGCCTTGAGTACCGATGAGGCCTCCTATCAGGACGCGGTCAAGGGCCTTACGCCCGCCGAACAGCGCCAGGCCGAAATCAGCGCCGAACAGTCACGAGCGTCGGTCAACTCCGCCAAGCAGTCGCTCAAGCAGGACCGGCAGACAGCGAAATCCGAACAGTCCTCGGCCAGCGCGACCGTCGCTCAGGATGAAGCCTCGCTGAAGGGCACTGAACAGTCGGTTGCCGTCGAAGCCAAGAGTCAGCAGGACGCGGTCAACCAGGACATAAGCCAGCGCAGCACGGATGAAAAGACCGTCGTTGAAGCCAAGTCTCAGGTTGAAGAAGCGAAGTCTCAGGTTGAAGAAGCGAAGTCACAGCTCGCGACCGAAAAGGACAAGTCGCCGTCTAACGAACAGAAGGTCAGCTCGGCTGAATCGAAGCTCAGCTCGGCTGAATCGAAGCTCAGCTCGGCCGAATCGGCTGTCAAGTCAGACGAAGCGAAGGTGGTTCAGGACGGCTACACGCTGACGAGCGCGCAGAACAATCAGGCGGCGGGGACCGTCAAGAGCCAGCAGTCGATCGACAGCGCGCGCAACGCGGTCGCCAACGCGAAGAAGACCAGGGCCTCGACCAAGCTCCATAGCGACCAGACGATCGCGCAGCAGCGGACCACTCTCTCAAGTCAGGAACTATCGCTGCAGTCCACGCTGGCCTCCAACGAAGTCAAAGCCGCGCCGGCGAAAACGTCGACCGTGGTGAGCGCCGAGAACACCGTCAAGAGCGCGCGCATGACAGTCGAAAAAGCACGCCAGACGCTCTCCGAAACCAAGCTGTACGCACCCGCCGAAGGCGTGGTCGCGTCGATCAAAAACGCGGTCGGCGAAAGCGTCTCGGGCACGGGCACAGAAGCCTCATCCAGCAGCAGCGGCTCGAGCGGGACCAGCGCCACCGGTGGCAGCGCTACGAGCGGTGGCGGGAGCAGCTCGGGCAGCGCCGGCGGGACCAGTGGCAGCGGGACGAGTGGCAGCGGGACGAGTGGCAGCGGGACGAGTGGCAGCGGGACGAGTGGCAGCGGCACG
>Ga0207927_1000388_pt1 | contig 18754 bp, 15 predicted proteins | sample NGESurdeep072012_2_FD_184456 | JGI IMG/M metagenome (GOLD analysis project Ga0207927, IMG submission 184456) | Arctic peat soil microbial communities from Barrow, Alaska - NGEE Surface sample 210-2 deep-072012 (SPAdes) | ecosystem: Environmental > Terrestrial > Soil > Wetlands > Peat ... | reverse complement strand
CACCCGTTGAAATTCTTTGCCGGTTACGAGCACATCAAGTATGCGAATCCACACACGCCGCTCGGCGCCGGGTTCAACGACATCGGCGATTACGTTCTGGCATTTGTCACCAACAATGCCTACAACAATGACAAAACTGTGGAGGTGTGGTGGACCGGCGCTCGCTACACCGTCATTCCCCACCTCGACCTGACCGTGGCTTACTACGGCTACAATCAAAACGCCTACGGCACCGGCAAACAAACCGGCTGCTCGACGTTCGCGCACAGCACTTGCAGCGGAAACTTCGAGGCCTTTTCCTTCGACGCCGACTACCGGTTCAACAAGCACTTCGACGCTTACTTGGGCGCCATGTACAGCGGCGTGCACGACGGCGTGGCGAGCGGCTACATCTACACCACCAACATCAATCCCACCGTTGGCGTGCGCTACAAGTTCTGAGCGCGATTAAGAGCCCTTCTTCTGCTCGGCCTGCCACTTCTCCACCGCCGCCATGGTGTTCGCCACATGGTTGTCGGGGTTCAACGCGGTGTACTCGTAGATGATCTTGCCGCTCGGCGCGATGACGTACGAGGTGCGGTTGGCGTATTCCGGTTTGATCGCCAACACCGCATCGTATTCCTTGGTGATTTTCTGATCCGCATCCGAGGCCACCGCGAACTTGTTGCGGCATTCGCTCACCGAGAACTTATTGAGCGTGTCGATGGAATCGTGCGAGACGCCGATGACGGTTGCGCCCAGGGACTTGAATTTCTCGGTGGCCTCCGCGAACTCGTGCGCTTCGACGGTGCAGCCGGGCGTGAATGCCGCAGGATAGAAATACAGCACCACCGGACCGTGCTTGAGCGCATCGGCCAATGAAAAGGTGAAGGGCTTGCCGGCGAGCGTCGCCTGAGTGGTGAAATCCGGCGCCACGGCTCCGGGTTTCAATGCCGCGTACAGCGGAGAAGCCATCACGCAGGCACCGAGGGCAAGGGCCATTGAACGCTTCATGGGTGAACTCCTTAGGAGCAATGGAAACGCGCCGAAGTTTGCGCCCTTGCCAAATTCCCCGCAAGCTGCGCCGCCGCAGCGGCGCGCTCAGCGCAGCACCTCGCGCAGCGCCCGGCATACCCGTACCACATCCTCGTCGTGCATGGCCGGAAACATCGGCAAGGTGACCGTTTCGCGGCCGACTCGCGCCGCCACCGGCGTGTCCTCCGGCCGATGGCCCTGTTGGCGGTAGTAGGTGAGGCTCGGAATGCTGGGATAATGCACGCCGATTCCGATGCCGCGATCGGCCATCACTTTTTGAAATTCGGGGCGCGTCATGCCCTGTGCCGTAAAATCGATCAACACCTGGAACATGTGCCAGCTATGGCCGGAATCGCCGCGCGCCGGCAACATCACGGACTCGAAGCCCTCGAGCTCGTCGAAATAGCGGCCCGCCAGCTCGCGCCGGCGCGCATTGAATCCGTCCAAGCGGCGCAATTGATCGATGCCGATTTGCGCCGCCACATCGGTGAGATTGCTCTTGGCCCCGGGAAACAGGACATCGATCTCCCCCTGAGAGTTGCGCTTGATGCCATGAAAGCGGTGCTGTTCGAACAATTCCGCCGCTCGGGCATCCTGCGTGGCAATCGCGCCGCCTTCGATGCTGGTCATGTTCTTGTTGGGATGAAAGCTGAACACCACCAGGTCGCCGAAGCTGCCGATCAGCTTGCCCCGGTAGCGCGAACCGATGGCATGCGCCGCATCCTCCACCACGCGCAATCCGCGCGCCGCGGCGATCCCGTAGAGCGCATCCATATCGACGGGCAACCCGGCGAAATGCACCGGCATGATGGCGCGCGTCTTGCGGCTGATCGCGGCCTCGATGAGATCCACGTTGAGGTTGCGCGTGTACAGATCGATATCGACGAATACCGGTCTGGCGCGCAGCCTCGCCACCACATTCGCGCTCGCGGCAAAACTCATCGCCGGAACGATGACTTCGTCGCCCTCCCCGATGCCGGCGACCTCGAGCGCCATTTCGAGCCCCGCGGTCGCGGAGGTCATGACGCGCACATGGCGCTCCGGGCCCAAATAGGCGCCGAGCGCCGCCTCGAAGGCTTGAACCTTGGGGCCGCTCGCGAGCTGTCCGGAACGAAATACCTCGGCGACCGCAGCGATGCTGTCTTCATCGATCGACGGCCGGGTAAAGGGCAAAAAGGGCTTCATGCGCTGCTCCGCGACACGAGAACCACGCCGCCGCAAATCAGCGCAATGCCGAGCATTTTGGCGGGCGATAGGATTTCGCCCAGCCACAGCGCCGAGAAGCCAGCCACGACCACGTAGCCGAGCGACAGCATGGGATACGCGGTGCTCACCGGAGCCTTGGACAGAGCGGCGATCCACACGCAGACGCTCATTGCGTAGCACAGCATCCCGCCCCAAAAGAATGCACTTTGGAACAAAATCACCGTGCTGTGCACCAGCGTCTGCATGCCGAACTCGGAGACATGCGCGAGCGGTCGAGTCGCATACTTCAGCAACAGCTGTGCCGAGGCATTCAATGCGACGCCGCTCAAGATCAATGTCCATGTCAACCAGCTCATCGGCGCGCCACCAGCACCCGGTTTGCATCTCGGCCGATTTCCCGCATGGGTACCCCCCGCCTTTTTAGTTCCTCGAACATCGCCTTTTCCATCACCGCGTAGGCGGCGGATTCGCCGCTCCAACGCACCAGAAATTCCGCCACGCTTGGAAGCTCGGCGCCCGGGTCGTAGCCCAATCCGTAATCGAGTTCGCCTCGATAGGCCACCAGCGCGACGCTGCGCCGCCAATAAAACGGCAATGTTTGATCATACGTGCCGACGCTGTAGATGGGCGCATTTTCGGCGCCCGCGGGCAGCGCGCGCGCGAGTTCAACCCCCGAATACACCGGCGCCACCGCCGCCGCGGCGCGCATCATCAGCAATCCCGAGAGGCACCAGCCGACGCCGAGGAACACCGCCGCACGGGTCACCTCGCGCCGGCGCTGCGACAACACATAAACACCGGAGGCCGCTAGCAGCGCGGCGATCTGCGCCAATGGCTTGGTCAGCGACAAGAAATACTCGCTACGGTCGGAGGCGGCGACGAAGCGGGGTCCGAAGAAGCAGAGCATCGCGAGCGCGGCCGCGGCGAGCACGGTCAATACCGCCGTCATGAGCACATCGCGGCGCAGTGCATCGGCCGGCAAGGAAGCGATCAGCAACGCGAGTGCCGGCAGCGCCGGCAATATGTAGGGAACCAGTTTGGATTCCGACAAGGAAAAGAATATGCACACGAACCAGGTCCAAATCCACAGGAACAGAGTGGGATTGAACTCGCTGCGCGGCGCATGGCGCCGCCAGCCGAGGATCATCACCCGCAATGCCGGCAGCGTCCACGGGGCGCTGCCGAGCACGAACACCATGCCGAAGAACCACCATGCCTCCTCGCGATTCGCACTCGGGGTCAAGTAGCGCGCCAAGTGCTCGTGCACGAAGAAGAACTGGGGAAAATCGGCGAGCCTAAGTGCCGCGAGCCAGTGCCAGGGAACGGTAATCGCCAGAAACAGCGGCAGGCCCCACGCAATGTGCAGCCGGCGCCAGGGCGAGAAGTCGCGTGCCCACGCACTGTAGGAGACCAGAACCGCCGCAGGGATGGCCGCCGCCACCAGGCCCTTGCTGAGCACTCCAAGGGCGGTGGCGACCCAGGCGAGCAGCATCCAACCGAGCTCCGAGGGGCGCCGGCCGGCGGGCGCTGCCGCGCTGCCATCCGGCTGAGCCCGCAGAAACCCCGCCAGCGCGATCGTCAGGTACAGCGTCAGACCCATATCGAGGGTCAGGAGCTGTCCCATCACGATGAACAGCAGCATGCTCGACAGCATGACCGCCGCCCGCCAGGCCGCCACTACGCTCCACAGCCGGCGCGCCAACAGCCACACCGTGAGCAAGGTGCCGAGCGCGCAGCAGGCCGTGTAGAAGCGCGCGGCGAACTCGCTCTGCCCTAAAACGCGCAAACTCAGCGCGGTTGCCCAATATTGCAGCGGGGGCTTTTCAATGTAGGCGAGGCCGTTCAAATGCGGGATGACCCAGTCTCCGCCGGTGAGCATCTCGCGGGCAATCTCCGCATAGCGGCCCTCGTCCGGATTGAACAGCGGCCGCAGCGACAGGGTGGCAAACCACAGCATGGCGAGGAACACCGACAAGCCGAGATAGGTCCACCGTTCGCGCGCTTCCGGCGCCGCTGGCTGATTCACTTTAGGCGGCCGCGGCCGATGCCTGGACCGCGAGCAACCCCGAGCGTCCGGGAATCTCGCCCATCACCACGGCGCGAGCCGGCAACGACCGCCGCACCGCGAGCGCATGAATGGCGGCCATGCGCGTGACGGTGGCGCCGGCCTCGCGCCACTGCATCAACAAGGATTCGAAGGCGTCGCGCAGCAGCATTCCTTCCAATTCGGCATGCAGCGTAAAGACCTGAAGGGCCGGTTCCGCCGCTGCCGCGGAGAGGCGAAACAGCGCATCGGCGATATTCGACTCGTCGATGCCATCGCGGCCGAGCAGTTCATCGAAGGTCGGCAACGTGGTGGGTATTTGCGGGCAGGAACTCGCGCCGTCCGCGAGCAGCGGATAGAACGCCGGGCCGCCGCGGGTGTCGCTCGCGTACTTCAAGCCGTATTCACGCTCGAGCTCGAGGCCGTGCGCGTTGATTTGCCAGCCGGCCGCCGCATGCGACTCGGGCAAGAATCCGAACGCTCGCCGAAAGGCATCGAGGCCCCGCTCGAACTCCCGGCGAGTCCACGATGCGTCTGCGCCGGCCACGCCGTCCTGCCACCGCACGTGATCAAAGGCATGAAGCCCCACTTCGAAACCCGCATCGTGCACGCGGAGCATCTCGGCGCCGCCTTTGCGGCCGATATCCGGGCCCGGCAACAGCACGCCAAACATGAGCGTCTTGAGGCCGTAGTGCTTCAATACCGAGGTGCGCGCCACCTTCTGCGCGAAGCCCTTGCGGAATACCCGGCGCATCGCGCGACCGGTGTGATCGGGTCCCACCGAAAAATAAAAGGTCGCATCGGTGCCGTGCTTCTTCAATAGTGCCGCGAGCCGCGGCACCCCTTCGCGCGTGCCGCGCAAGGTATCGACATCGACCTTGAGGCCGATGTGCGCGTCGCTAAGCATCTCTCGACAACAGCGCCGATGCCGAAGGCAAGGCATGCGCGTAGGAATCGAAAATCGACATCAATGCCGAGCGCATGTCGGTGCTCGGGGTCCAACCGAGTTCCGCCGTCGTATTCTTGATCGAGGGCAGCCGCGCCGGTATATCGGCATATCCCTTGCCGTAGTAGTCGAGCGCCGAGATGTCGATCAGTCGAGTGTTGCGCGCCGTGGGCGCGTATTCGGACCTCGAAAGGGCGATTTCGAGCATCATCTCGGCCAGCCGGCGAATCGAATACAAATTGTGCGGATTGCCGATGTTGTAGATCTTGCCGTCGGCGATGCCGCCCGGGTTGTCGATGATGCGGGTCAGGCAGTCCACCGCGTCGTCGACGAAGGTGAAGGCGCGCGTCTGGCTGCCGCCGTCGACCAGTTTGATCGACTCGCCGCGCACGATGTGGCCCAGGAATTGAGTCAAGACGCGGGAACTGCCCTCTTTGGGATCGTCCATGCTGTCGAGACCGGAGCCGATCCAATTGAAGGGCCGAAACAGCGTGAACTGCAGACCTTGCTCACCGTAACCCCAAATGATCCGGTCGAGCAGCTGCTTGACGCACGAATAGATCCAACGCTGCTTGTGAATGGGCCCCAACACCAGCTCGGAAGTCTCCGGATCGAACTCCTTGTCGCGGCACGCACCGTAGACTTCCGAAGTCGACGGAAATACCACGCGCTTCTTGTATTTCACGCAGTGGCGGATGATCGGCAGATTCGCCTCGAAGTCCAGCTCGAAAACCCTCAGGGGCTCGCGCACGTAGGTGGCGGGCGTCGCAATCGCCACCAGCGGCAGGATGACATCGCATTTTCGCACCTGGTATTCGACCCACTCCTTGTTGATGGTGATGTCGCCTTCGACGAAGTGAAAGCGCGGATTGCTGAGCTCGGTTTGGACGCGTTCCGATTGCAGATCCATGCCGTAAATGTGCCAGTCGGTGTGGCGTAAGATGTATTTGCTCAGGTGATGGCCGATGAAGCCATTGACGCCGAGAATGAGGACGTTTTTCAAGTGTAGCCCCTAGAAGTTCGGTTCCTGTCGATGCGAGTCATGCGAGTGCGAGCGGTTGGTTCGCCAGCGCCGGCGGCGCGGCGCCCGGGTCGACCGGCCGCTGCCCGATCGCCAGCTTGAGAATCTCGAGCCGCCGGCCGTCGATGCAATCCGCATACCACCGCTCGCCCACCGCGTACAAGCACGGCGCACGCGCGCCGTAACGGGCCGGCTCATGGTCTACGCGGGTTTCCAGGACAGCGAGCCTACACCCGTTCACCTCGGTAAAGGCGCCCGGATACGGCGGCGCCACCGCGCGCACCAGATCATGCACCGCGCGTGCGCCCTGCCGCCAGTCGATACGGCCGTCCTCGGGACGGCGGCGTCCGAAGTAGGACCCCTGGGAGAGATCCAAGGCGCGCGCAGCCGCATTGCCGGCGATCAATTTCGGCAGGCTGCGTGCAAGCACCTGTTGCGCCGCTTCCGCCACTTTGAGCGACACGGTAAGCGCCGTGTCATTTTCCAGTATAGCCACCGCTTGCTGATCGACGAGGGCGCCGGCATCGGGCTTCTCCACCATGTAGTGCAGACTTGCGCCCGTGACCGATTCCCCATGAATGATCGCCCAGTGCACGGGCGCGCGCCCGCGGTATTTGGGCAGCAGCGACCCGTGCATGTTGAGCGCCCCGCGCTTCGGTATCGCGAGCCACGCCGCATTCAACAGGTGCCGGTAGTAGAATGAAAACACGAAGTCCGGGCGCGCGCGGCGCCCCTCGGCGAGCCACTCGACCGTATTCGGATCGTCCGGCGCTTCGACGCGCACCCCGTGCGCTTCGGCGAGCTCCCTGACGCTGCCGAACCATCGGCTCTCGGCCGGATCGTCCGCATGCGTGAACAGGATCCTGATGTCGATGTCCTGCGTAATGAGCTCGCGCACGCAGCGAACCCCGACCTCGCTATAGGCGAACACCACCGCACGCCTCACTGTTAAATGACCTCGCCGCTCTTGGCGGGCACCGCGGAGGGCGGAAGTACCCCGACGCGCGGCAGGTCCCCTGTGCGCCGCAGGAGCCCGGCGCCGCCCTCCTCCAGAACCCCTTCCACGATATAGCGCGGCCGTTCGCGCACCTGGGCGTAGATCCGGCCGACGTATTCACCCAGCAAACCGATGCCGAACAGGGCCAATCCGATGAAGAAGAACACCAGGCCGAACAGCGTGAACAGACCCTCTGCTTCCGGACCCACGATCAGGCGGCGCACGAACAGGTAGACCACCAGCAAGGCGGAAAGGACGGAAACCGCCATGCCGACCATGGAGAAAAGCTGCAGCGGCACGACCGAGAATCCGGTGATCAAATCGAAGTTCAGGCGGATCAAGCTGTACAGCGAGTACTTCGAGCGTCCGGCATGGCGCTCCTCGTGGGCGATCGGCACTTCGACCGGATTCATCGCATACAGCGAAGCGAGCGCCGGAATGAAAGTGTTCACCTCCCGCGTCTGATTAAGAGCGGCCACCACCGAGCTCGCGTAGCCGCGCATCATGCAGCCCTGATCCGTGATCCGCACCGGCGTGATCCATTCGCGCAGCTTATTGACCCCCTTCGAGAGCATGCGGCGCCATAAATAGTCTTGCCGCTGCTGCCGGATCGTGCCCACGTAGTCATACCCCTGGTCCAGCATGCCGACCAATTTCCCAATCTCTTCCGGCGGATTCTGCAGGTCGGCGTCCAGAGTCACGACGTACTCGCCTCGCGCATGCGCGAGGCCCGCCATGACCGCCGAGTGCTGCCCGAAATTGGCGTGAAACATCACCACGCGGGTCTCAGCGGGCCGGAGCTGAAATTGTTGCCGCAGAAGCGCCAGCGACCGGTCTTTGCTGCCGTCGTTGATGAAGACGCACTCGTAAGACACCCGCAGCGCGTCCAAGGCGGGATACAGCCGCGCAAAGAGGCTTGGCAGGACTTGCTCCTCGTTGTAGACCGGGATGACGACGCTGAGTTTGGGCATGTGCCGATGCGGGCGCGTCAGTGATCGGCGGCCACAGCGCCTCGCGACTGCAATAGACCGAGCAGCTCTTGGGTCTTCGCCTGCATGAGTTCCTGCGAACCGCGCGCCTCGACGTTGAGGCGGATCAGCGGCTCGGTGTTCGAGGCGCGCAAGTTGAAACGCCAGTTCGCAAATTCATACGAGAGGCCATCGGTGCGATCGACCTTGTGTGCGAGGCGCGCATAGCGGGCCTCGAGCGCCGCGATCGCGGCACCCGGATCCGGCACCCGGTAGTTGAGTTCGCCGCTCACCGGAAACAAGGCAATCCGCTCGCCCACCAGCGTGGACAGCGCCTTGCCGGATTCGCACAGGATCTGCGCGACCAGGAGCCAGGGAATCATGCCGCTGTCGCAATAGGCAAAGCGGCGAAAATAATGATGCGCGCTCATCTCTCCGCCATATACCGCATCGACCTCGCGCATGCGCTGTTTGATGAAGGCATGGCCGGACTTCGACTGTATCGCCTGCCCGCCGGCGGCCTTGACGATCTCGAGCGTATTCCACGTCAATCGCGGATCGTGCACCACCTTGCCGCCGGGCTCGCCGCGCAGCAGGATCGACGCCAGCAAGCCGACGATGTAATAGCCTTCGATGAAATCAGCGTGTTCGTCGAAGAAAAAACATCGATCGAAATCGCCGTCCCAGGCTAACCCTAAATCCGCCCCGTGCGCGCGAATGGCCTCGATGGTGGGCGCGCGATTCTCCTCGATCATGGGGTTTGGAATGCCGTTGGGAAAGTGTCCGTCGGGTTGATGATGCACCTTGATGAATTCAAAGGGCAGGTGCCGCTGCAACTGATCGATGATGAGCCCGGCGCCGCCATTGCCGGCATTCACCACGATCTTCAAGGGCTTGAGCCGGGCCACATCGACATAGGTCAAGAGGTGCGCGACGTACTGCTGCAGGGTGTCGAGCGAGGCGCGCGTGCCGCGGGTCTTGGCTTCGGGAAACGCTCCGCGCTCCGCGAAGCGGCGAATCTCCTGCAAGCCGTTGTCGCCGCTGATCGGCTTGGATTGTTCGCGGACGAATTTCATGCCGTTGTAGTCGGGGGGATTGTGGCTGGCGGTGATCATGATCCCGCCGTCATAACCTCCGTCGAACGTCGCGAAGTAGACCCCCTCGGTGCCGCAGATGCCGATGTCGTAGACGTCGACGCCGCTGTCGGTCAATCCGCGGCACACCGCGTCCGCGAGGCCGGCACTCGAGAGCCTGATATCGCGCCCGACCACGACGCGCTTGGGCGAGAGGAATTCGCCATAGCCGCGTGCCACGCGATACGCGACGTCATCGTTCAATTCACCGGGAATCCGGCCGCGCAAGTCGTAGGCCTTGAAGCAGGTGATCGCGCTCAAGTGCTGGTCCCTTGGCGGCCATAGCTGTCCTCTAAGCGCACGATGTCATCCTCGCCGAGATAGGGTCCGGATTGAACCTCGACGATGTGCAGCGCCACTTTGCCCGGATTTTCGATGCGATGCGTCGCTCCGATGGGAATGAAGGTGGACTGGTTCTCGGACAGCAGGAATGTCTTCTCGTCGCAAGTGATGCGTGCGGTGCCCTTCACCACGATCCAGTGTTCGGCGCGATGATGGTGCATCTGCAGGGACAATACCCCGCCCGGCTTGACCGACAGGCGCTTGACCTGAAAGCGCTCGCCGCTGTCGAGGCTGTCATAGCTGCCCCACGGCCTGAACACCTCGCGGTGCAGAGAGGGTTCGCTGCGCCCCGATTTCTTCATTTTAGCGACCAGTTCCTTCACGTCCTGGACCCGCTCCTTGGGAGCGACCAGGATCGCGTCCTTGGTCTCGACGATGATGTGATCGTCCATCCCCACGGCGGTGACCAGGCGGCTGGTGGAGTGCACGTAGCAATCGTGCGTATCGTGCACCAATACATCGCCCTGCAGCACATTGCCCTCCGCATCCGCCGGCAATGCATCGAACAACGAGGCCCAGGATCCGACGTCGCTCCAGCCCGCATCCAACGGCAGCACCACGGCATCGCGCGTTTTTTCCATGACCGCGTAATCGATCGAGTCGGCGCGGCATTTCTCGAATGCGGCCTTGTCGATGCGCACGAAATCAAGGTCCGTTTTGCCCGACTGGTACGCCGCCGTGCTCGCCTCGAGAATATCCGGCGCGAAGCGCCCGAGCTCGTCCAAATAGCGGCCGGCCTTGAATACGAACATGCCGCTGTTCCAGTAATAGTCCCCGGAAGCGACGAACTGCTGCGCCACGTCCAGGCCCGGCTTCTCGATGAATTGCGCCACCGGATAGGCGGGGCCTGGCCCCTCGCCGCGGCGAATATAGCCGTAGCCCGTTTCCGGGGCGTGCGCCACGATCCCGAAGGTCACGAGCTTGCCGTTCTTGGCGAGGCCCGCGGCCACTTCCGCCGCCTGCTGAAAACCGCGCGCGTCGCGAATCACGTGATCGGCCGGAGCGACGATCAGAATCGCAGCGGGATCCTGTTGCATGGCGTGCAAGGCCGCGAGCGCGACCGCCGGGGCGGTATTGCGGCCCACGGGTTCCAACAGAATGCCGGAGGCTTGCGCGCCCAGCTCGCGAATCTGTTCGGCAACCGTAAAGCGATGCGCTTCGTTGCATACGATGATGGGTGCGGCGGCGCCCGCGACGCCGGCGAGCCGGGCGACGGTCTCCTGCAGCATGGTGCGCTCGGCGGCGAGCGCGAGCAGTTGTTTGGGGAACATTTCTCGCGACAACGGCCAGAGCCTGGTGCCCGCACCCCCAGACAAAATCACGGGAATCAAAGGTTCCACCATGTCCTCACTCCGACCGTTTGCCCCGCCCGATCGCATAATAACTGATGCCGGCGCGCGCCATGTGCAGCGGGTCGTAGAGGTTGCGCCCGTCGAAGATCACCGGCGATTTGAGCGCAGCCTTGATGTAGTCGAAATCCGGGCTGCGGAATTCACGCCATTCGGTCACGATCGCCAGCGCGTCCGCCCCTTGGACGGCCTCCGGACTCGCCTTGCACAGGGTTAGGTCCGCACGCCGGCCGTACAGCCGGGTGCATTCGGGCATCGCCACCGGGTCGAAGGCCCGCACCTTGGCACCGGCCTGCCACAGCGCCTCCATCAGCACCCGGCTCGGCGCCTCGCGCATGTCGTCGGTATTGGGCTTGAACGCCAAACCCCAGAGCGCGATGGTCCTGCCGCGCAGCTCGCCGAAATGCGCCTTGATCTTGTCGAACAAAATCGTTTTCTGCCGCTCATTCACCGCCTCCACCGCCGCGAGAATCTTCGCGTGGTACCCGACTTCGTCGGCGGAGTGCTTCAGCGCCTTGACGTCCTTGGGAAAGCAGGACCCGCCGTAGCCTACGCCGGGGTAGATGAAGGCATGGCCGATGCGCGGATCCGAGCCGATGCCGAAGCGCACCGCCTCGATGTCCGCACCGACACGCTCGGCGAGATTCGCGAGCTCGTTCATGAAGCTGATCTTGGTGGCGAGCATCGCGTTCGCGGCGTACTTGGTGAGTTCCGCGGAGCGCACGTCCATGATGATCATGCGATCGCGGTTGTGCATGAAGGGCTCGTATAGATCACGCATGAGCTCGGTGGCGCGCACACTGTCGGTGCCGACGACCACCCGGTCGGGCTTCATGAAGTCCTCGATAGCCGCGCCCTCTTTCAAGAATTCGGGATTGGACACCGTATCGTATTCCACGCTCGCCCGGCGCGCCGCGAGCGACTCCGCCACCGCGACCCGCACCTTATCGGCGGTGCCGACCGGCACTGTCGATTTGGTGATCACGACCTTGTATTCGGCCATGTGCTCGCCGATGGTGCGTGCCACGGCGAGCACGTGGCGCAGGTCCGCCGAACCATCTTCGTCGGGTGGCGTGCCGACCGCAATCAATTGGAACTGGCCGTGGCCCACGCCCTCCTTGGCATCGGTTGTGAAGCGCAATCGCCCCATCTCGAAATTGCGCTTGACCACGGCATCGAGACCGGGCTCATGGATCGGCACCTCGCCCGCCTTGAGCATGGCGATCTTGCGTTCGTCGACATCGACGCAGATCACCTGGTTGCCGGCATCGGCCAGGCACGCACCCGTCACCAGACCCACGTAGCCGGAGCCGAAAATCGTGATTCGCATGCGTAATATTCTGATTTAACAAGGAAAAAGGGCTCAAAGGGTAGCGGTTTCGAGGGGTCAAGTAAAGGTCAGGCCCACGGCACCCGCTGAAGCTTGCGCTCCCAGGCAAGCGAGCTCGAGACAATGGCGCGCAGATCGTCATAGCGCGGCTGCCAGCCGAGCTCGGCGCGAATGCGCTCGGCCCGTGCCACGAGATAGGCGGGATCGCCGGCGCGGCGCGCCTCCTCGCGGATCACCAAGGGCTTGCCGCCCACCGATTCGACCATTGCCAGCACCTCGCGCACCGAGTAGCCGTGGCCATAGCCCACATTGAGCGTCACGGAGCGCCCCGCCGCGCGCAGATAATCGAGTGCCCGCAAATGCGCCGCCGCCAAGTCCTCGACATGCAGGTAGTCGCGCACCCCGGTGCCGTCCGGGGTGGGGTAGTCGCTGCCGAACACCGACACGTGAGGCCGCTTGCCCACCATGGCCTCGCAGGCGACCTTGGTGAGCAGAGTCGCGCCGGGGGTCGCCTGACCGATGCGTCCCGTGGGGTCGGAGCCCGCCACGTTGAAATAGCGCAGCGCCACGTAGCGCAGCGGATTCACCGCCGCGACATCGCGCAGCATCCACTCGCTCATGAGCTTGGAGGTCCCGTAGGCGTTGATGGGGCGCGTCGGCGATTCCTCGCTCGCATAGCCGTCCTCGGGCATGCCGTAGACTGCCGCCGTCGATGAGAAGACGACATGGCGGACGTTGTTGTCTAAACAGGCCTGCAGCAGGCTGCGGGTCGAGCAGGTGTTGTTGCCGTAGTACTTGAGCGGCAGCGCCACCGACTCCGGTACGATGGTGTGCGCAGCGAAGTGCATGACGGTATCGATGCCGTGCTCCGCCAGCAGGCGCGAGACGAGCGCCTGATCCCCGACTTCGCCGACAACGAGCTCGCCGGTGGTCACCGCCTGTCGGAACCCCTTCCCGAGGTTGTCGAGGACGACGACCCGTTCGCCCGCCTCGCCCAATTGCCGCACGACGTGGCTGCCGATATAGCCGGCCCCGCCGGTCACCAGGATAGTATTTCTGGACAAGGTATCTCCTAAACTGGGGCGCGGGCGCATCGGTACGGCGCGCAAGCTCCACAATAGATGGTGTTCGGCCAGCAAGCCGTATTGGGCCGCTCCTAAAGTCTCACGGCTGTGCCGTGTCGGTCGGGCCTGTGGTCTGTGGACCCGTGTTTCGCACGATGCGGCGAACTTTCAGGCTGGTCACCTTTCGATCGTCCGCCGGCACGGCCGTTTGCCGGGACCAGACCAGATCGTGCGACTCGGGCGCCGGCTTATACTCGATGACGATCTCGCCCAACAGCTGCAGCGCGCGCGGGCAGTCGAAGCGATTCATCGCCGCCAGACTCTCGTTCAACATGCCGTGTACCCGCTCCCAGGGCCACGAATGCTCGATGGCGCGCAGGATCATCGGGTGCTGCGTCCCGGTGATGTTATTGCCGATAAGCAGTTCCTCGTACAGCTTCTCCGCCGGGCGCAGGCCGGTATACGAAATCTCGATATCGCCGTCCGGATGGTCTTCGTCCCGCACGGTAAGCCCCATGAGATGGATCATGCGCCGGGCGAGATCGCAGATGCGCACGGGCTTACCCATATCGAGCACGAAGACATCGCCGCCATCGGCCATGGATCCCGCTTGGATGACGAGCTGCGCCGCTTCCGGGATGGTCATGAAATAACGGATCACTTCGGGGTGAGTCACTGTCACCGGTCCGCCGGCTTTGATTTGTTCGTTGAACAGAGGCACCACCGAACCCGATGAGGCCAACACATTGCCGAACCGCACCATGCAAAAGCGCGTCTTGCTGCCCCGATTGTGCAGGGCCTGCAGCACCATTTCCGCGAAGCGTTTGGTCGCGCCCATCACGTTGGTTGGATTCACCGCCTTGTCGGTCGACACCAGCACGAAGGTTTCGACCTCCGTCTCATGGGCCGCCTCCGCGGCGTACCAAGTCGAGATCACGTTGTTGTAGATGCCCTCGATCACGTTCTGTTCGACGATCGGCACATGCTTGTAAGCCGCGGCGTGATACACGGTCTGCACGCGGTAGGCGAGGAACACCTCCCGCATGCGCAATTTGTGATGCCCGTTGCCGATGAGCCCGACAATATCCACGTGCAGCGATTGTTGCTCGGCCATGGTGCGCAACTCGCGCTCGATGTGGTAGAGCGCGAGCTCCGACATTTCGAAAAGAACCAGCCGCTTGGGCCCCAATCCGATGATCTGCCGGCACAGCTCCGAGCCGATCGAGCCTCCCGCCCCGGTCACCATCACCACGCGGTCGCGAATGCAGGCGTCGAACAGGCCCGCCTTGGGCGGCACCGCATCGCGCCCCAAAAGATCGCCCACGTCGACCTCGCGGATGTCAGCCACGCTGGCGTTGCCGGTCACCAGCTGCTCGAATTCCGGAACTGTTTGCACATGCAAGCACAGCGGTTCGAGAGCACTCAAGATCTCCAAGCGACGGCGACGGGATAACGAGGGCAGCGCCAGCAAAATACGGTCGATTTTGCGATCCTTGATGAGCTCCGGCAAATGATCCGGCGAGAACACTTTGATGCCGTTGACCATCCGGCCATGCAGATTCCGGTTGTCGTCGATGAACACCAGCGGATCGAACGCGCGCGTGGTCGACAGAATCGCCGACAATCTCGCACCCGCTTCGCCGGCTCCGTAAATCGCCACCCGGGCCTCGGTCGGCTGAAGGTAACGAGTCAGCAGGTAATAGCGCACGACAAAGCGCGATCCGGCGACATACAGCAACGCCAAACAGGAATAAATCGCCACCACGCTCCAAGACAGCGCGTCCATGTCGAGCGCCAAATTCAAGAGGCCGAGCAATACACCGCTCAACGCAGTGGCAAAGGCAACGGCGAACACGGCCTGGTGACCGAGAAAACGGATGACGGCCCGATATAAGCCCAGTCGTATGAAGACGGGAATGCTGAAGACCATGACGGCCAGGTACGCGGGCCAATCCGCCGGTTCGAACCGGGGGTAACCGGCCTTCAGACTTACCGCGATCCATAGCACCAACGGCATCATGACCGCATCCGTGCATATCGAGATGAGGCGTTTGGTCGACCGCGGCAGGTCCACCAAACGCCTCAGGTAGCTCTCCCTGTTCAATTCCGTTTTCGGCTGCAACGTGAGCCTCCGTGACACATACTCACCCCCCACCGATCCACTTTCATTTCAGCATCGCCCGAAACGAGGAATTTTGGCTTCTTCGGCTTCAGTGTACAGAAATAATCCCTTCGCGATTGTACTTTGAGTTAATTCGGCCAACGCGCCAAAGATCGAGCGGTTGACCGTCGTTGAAATTTTAGAGTCTGGCCTCCGCAGGGTGTTCCTTGAACCAAGTGTACGTCGATTCGAGGCCGAGTTTAAGCGGGATTTTCGGCCGCCATCCGAGCCCCGTCAGGCGGGTCACATCGAGCAGTTTCCGAGGCGTGCCATCGGGCTTCGAGGCGTCGAAGTGGAGCCTTCCCCTGTAGCCAACCACCGACAATACCAGCTCCGCGAGTTCTCGAATCGTGATGTCCTCGCCCCAACCGATATTCACGATAGGTTCGGCGTCATACGTGTCCAAAAGATACAAAATCGCATCGGCCAAATCATCGACATGCAGGAATTCACGGCGCGGCGTGCCGGTTCCCCAGACCGTCACGCTCGCATCGCCGCGCACTTTGGCTTCGTGGAAACGGCGAATCAAGGCCGGTAGCACGTGCGAGTTCTGCAAATCGAAATTGTCCCCGGGACCATACAGGTTGGTCGGCATCAAGGATATTGCCTTAAAGCCGTATTCGCGGCGCAGAGCTTGACACATCTTGAGGCCCGCAATCTTGGCGACGGCATACCATTCATTGGTGGGCTCGAGCGGCCCGGTGAGCAGGTAATCCTCGCGGATCGGCTGCGGCGCCAACTTGGGGTAGATGCAGCTCGATCCCAAAAAAACGAATTTGCCGACTCCAAAGCGATGTGCCGAATCGATGACATTGTCTTGAATTAAGAGATTGTCACGAATGAATTGCGCGGGATGAGACTCATTCGCATGAATTCCTCCGACCCGGGCTGCGGCCATGATGACCGCTTCCGGGCGCTCATTTGCAAAGAAATGGCGTACCGCAAGTTGATCGGTGAGGTCGAGTTCCACGTGCGTGCGCAGAAGCAAATCCCCGTAGCCCTGGTTTCGCAAGGCGCGCACCACGGCCGAACCCACCAATCCGCGGTGTCCGGCGATATAAATTCGGGATGTTTTGCTTATTGACACGGCTTGCTTGGCACGGCGCTACTCGTGATGGCTATACACCTTGTAGCCCTCTTTCGCGACCATGGCATCGCGCTTGGCCACCTCGAGATCCGATGCCACCATTTCCGCCACCAGCTCTGAAAAGCCGACTTCCGCTGTCCAGCCGAGCTTTTGCCGGGCCTTGGTGGCATCGCCTAGAAGGGTTTCCACCTCGGTGGGCCTGAAGTGGCGCGGATCGACCCGGACGAGCGGGCGGCCATTGGCGGTGTCGATGCCCACCTCATCGACTCCCTCGCCCTGCCACTCGATCTTCATGCCGAGCAGCGAACCGGCGGCAATCACGAAGTCCCGCACCGAGAATTGCTTGCCCGTGGCAATGACGAAATCCTCCGGTTCGTCCTGCTGCAGCATCAGCCATTGGGCACGGACGTAGTCCCTGGCGTGGCCCCAGTCGCGCCGGGAATCGAGGTTGCCGAGATGCAGGGTGTCCTGAAGACCGACATGAATGCGGGTCAGCGCGCGGGTGATCTTGCGCGACACGAACGTTTCGCCGCGCACCGGGGATTCATGGTTGAACAAGATCCCGTTGCAGGCAAACAACCCGTAGGCCTCACGATAGTTCACCGTAATCCAATAGGCATACACCTTGGCCGCGCCGTAGGGAGAACGCGGATAAAAGGGCGTGGTCTCGCGCTGCGGGATTTCCTGCACCTTGCCGAACATCTCGGAGGTCGAGGCCTGGTAGAAGCGGGTTTTCTTTTCGAGCCCGAGAATGCGAATGGCTTCGAGCACTCGAAGCGTGCCGACCGCATCCGCGTTCGCCGTGTATTCCGGGGTTTCGAACGAGACACCCACGTGGCTTTGTGCGGCCAAATTATAGATTTCGTCCGGCTGCACCTCCTGGATGATCCGGATCAGGTTGGTCGAGTCCGTCAGATCCCCATAATGCAATTTGAGCCGCACATTCTTTTCGTGCGGGTCCTGGTAGAGGTGATCGATGCGATCGGTGTTGAAGGACGAGGCGCGGCGCTTGATGCCGTGAACCGAATAGCCCTTGGCGAGCAAGAATTCGGCGAGATACGCGCCGTCTTGGCCGGTGATGCCTGTAATCAACGCAGTCTTTGCCAAATTGATCTCCAAAAACACTGCAGCGACGAACAAGCCGGCCCCAGCCGGTATAGGGCTCGGCATCCGTCTTGAAACGGCGAATTCTAAACGTTAACGGGTGCGCCGGATAGTATCCGAGAACTCACGCGCGACCCGCTGGCGAAGTCGCGTCACTCGTCGGCAATTCCGGCTCCACATCGCCAGGCGACAAACACCAGAGGCACCCACGCCAATAAAGTGAGAAGTGACCCCATTGACGGTCGAGATGCTGCCAAGAAGGCGACTGGGTCGAGCCAGAACACATTGACACACAGCACACCAAGCGTGATTTTCAAATGGCTACCGTATTTGCGGCTCAGCCGCTGATACGCATGGCTGCGGTGCGCCTCGGCAAGCCGCGCACCTCGCAACCATCGACGCAACAGAGTCACCGTCGCATCGACAATAAAAGCGCCGAGCAGAATCAACCAGACCCATACCGAGAATCGACCGCTCACGATCGTTGCCCACGCGATCGCACCCACGCAGAACCCCAAGAATCCGCTGCCTGCATCACCCATGAAAATCCGCGCCGGGGGCCAATTCCAGATCAGAAAGCCCGCGACCGACGCTGCAATCACCAGCAGCAATAAAACCGTACCCGAGTCTCCATCCTGCCAAAATACCAGTAGCGTCGCAAAAGCCATTACGCTGATGACCTCGACACTGGCAATGCCATCGATGCCATCCATAAAGTTGTACAGATTTAGAAACCACACGAGGAAAATAACGGCGACTGCGGTACCGATAATGCCGAGATTTATGACCGCAAATCCAAAATTGACCGGAGGCAACGGGCCCAATGACCAAACACACCAACATAGTGCCGCGAATTGCACCGCTAGGCGCGCGAGCGCGGACACCGATCGGAGATCATCTATGAATCCTACGAGCGCAACCATCGGCCCTCCGACGAGTAAGGCGGCGGCTACGGTACCCGTGATGATTCCCCGCATATACATCGCCG
>Ga0207927_1000386_pt1 | contig 18769 bp, 20 predicted proteins | sample NGESurdeep072012_2_FD_184456 | JGI IMG/M metagenome (GOLD analysis project Ga0207927, IMG submission 184456) | Arctic peat soil microbial communities from Barrow, Alaska - NGEE Surface sample 210-2 deep-072012 (SPAdes) | ecosystem: Environmental > Terrestrial > Soil > Wetlands > Peat ... | reverse complement strand
GACGGCGCCCGCGACGACGGAGAACGCGGCGAGGATCCAGAGGGGCACGGTCATCGTGGCCGGGCTCTCGTGGGCGTGCTCTCCGTGACCATGGTCGTCGCCGCGGGGCGCGCCGAAGAACGTCATCGAGACGAGGCGGAACATGTAAAAGGCCGTGAGGCCCGCCGTGAAGAGCCCGACGAGGTAGAGGACCCAGTGGCCCGAGGCAGCCGCCGAGCCGAGGATCATGTCCTTCGAGAAGAAACCCGCGAGAGGGACGATGCCGGCGATCGCGAGCGTCGCGACGAGCATGGTCCGGAACGTCTGGGGAATCCTGCCGGCGAGGCCGCCCATCTTCCGCATGTCCTGCTCGTGATGCATCGCGTGGATGACGGAGCCGGAGCCGAGGAACAGGCAGGCCTTGAAGAACGAGTGCGTGAAAACGTGGAACATGCCCGCACCGAAGGCGCCCACGCCACAGGCGAGGAACATGTAGCCGAGCTGCGAGACCGTCGAGTACGCGAGCACCTTCTTGATGTCGTTCTGCGCGAGCCCGATCGTCGCCGCGAAGATTGCCGTGCCCGCGCCGATCCACGCCACCAGCGTGAGAGCGTCGGGAGCGAGAACGAAGAGCGCGCTGCAGCGGGCGATGAGGTAGACGCCCGCCGTGACCATCGTCGCGGCGTGGATGAGCGCCGAAACGGGAGTCGGGCCGGCCATCGCGTCCGGCAACCAGACGTAGAGCAGCCCCTGCGCGCTCTTGCCGCACGCTCCGAGGAAGAGCAGCAGGCACACGGCGTAGACGCCGAGCGGCGCATTCCCCGCGAGCACCTGGCGCTTCGCGAGCTCGACGAATGAGAAGTCGGCCGTGCCGAAGAGCGCGAACACGCCGAAGATGCCGAGGACCATTCCGAAGTCGCCGACGCGGTTCGCGATGAACGCCTTCTTGCCGGCCGCGACGGCGAAGTCCTTGTCGTAGTAATAGCCGATGAGGAGGTACGAGCAGAGGCCGACGCCCTCCCATCCCACGAAGAGCAGCGGCAGGCTGTCCGCGAGGACGAGCGTGAGCATCGCGAACATGAAGAGGTTCAGGTACGAGAAGTAGCGCCCGTAGCCCTCTTCCTTCTGCATGTACCCGACGCTGTAAACGTGGATGAGCGTTCCCACGAGCGTGACGAACGACAGCATCAGGGCCGACAACGTGTCGAGCCGGAAGGCGACGTCGACCGTGTAATCGCCGGCGGCCATCCACGTGTAGACCTTCTGCACGATGGGGGCGAGCCCTTCAGGTACCTGCATCGAGCCGAGCGCGTACGGCACGAGCGCTGCGAACGAGAGCACGGCGGCCAGGCCGACCGAGCCCACGCCCACGACGCCATGGAAGAGCCGCTGGGCATAGGGGAGCGGGACCCCGGGGTGGTCGGCGCCGGACTCCTTCTCCGCGCGCATCGAGCTCGCCACGAGGGCGACGAGGCCGTTCAGGAGGAAACCGGCGAGCGGGAGGGCGGGGATGAGCCAGAGCTGCTTCATGCGCCGCCTACCATTTCAGGAGCGCGATCTTGTCCACGTCCACCGTCCGGTGGGTGCGAAAGAGCGCGACGAAGATCGCGAGGCCGACGGCCGCCTCGGCGGCGGCGACGGCGATCACGAAGAAGACGATCATCTGCCCCGCGAGGTCGCCGCGCATCCGCGCGTACGTCAGGAAGAGCAGGTTGACGGCGTTCAACATCAGTTCGATCGACAGGAAGATCGACAGCGCATTGCGCTTCAGGAGGGCGCCCGCGAGACCGATCGCGAAGAGGAGGGTGGCCACGACGAGGAATGCGCCGGGCGGCACGGCCATCGGGGCGACCCCGGGAAGCGCGCCGGTCATTCGAACCTCCGCTTGGAGAGAAGGAGCGCGCCGACCGCCGCGACGAGAAGCAGCAGGGACAGCACCTCGAACGCGAAGAGGTAGTCGGAGAAAAGGAGCCGTCCGAGAGCCGGAATCTCGTCCGGCATCGGAATCCGCGGGCCGGTGAGCGGGCCGCGCGGCGGGACCGGAGCACGCAGAGTGGCGCCCGCGAGGAGGCCGCCGAGGGCGAGCGCGACGAGGAGCCCAAGCGTGCGCTGCACCGGCCGATCGTCCTTGTCCGCGGTTTCCTCCTTGAGGTTGAGCAGCATGATGACGAACAGGAAGAGGACGAGGATCGCGCCGGCGTACACGAAGATCTGCAGCGCGGCGATGAAAGGCGCCGCGAGAAGGATCGCGAGAACCGAGAGCCCGAAAAAGGTCACGATCAGCGACAGGACGCTTCTCACGGGCGTCTTCTGGACGACCATGAGGAGCGCGAACGCGAGCGCGAGGAACGAGGCGCACCCGAAGACGACGAGCTCTCCGCTCAGCGCCGGCATCAGACGACCCCCCAGAGGACGAGCGCGCCCGTCACGATCAGGTTGAGGAGCGCAAGGGGCAGGAAAATCTTCCAGCCGAGATTCATGAGCTGGTCGAAGCGGAAGCGGGGAAGCGTCCATCGCACCCATATGAACAGGAAGATGAAGAAACCCGTCTTGGCGGCGAACACCGCGATCGAGATCACGCTTCCGAGAATCCCCGTCGGGTGCAGCCCGGGAAGCGACCAGCCGCCGAAATAGAGGGTCGCCATCATGGCCGATGCGGCGATGAGGTTCAGGTACTCGGCCATGAAGAACATGCCGAAGCGGAAGGCCGAGTATTCCGTGTGGTAGCCCGCGACGAGCTCGGCCTCGGCCTCGGGAAGGTCGAAGGGCAGCCGGTTCGTCTCGGCGAACGCCGAGACGACGAAGATCACGCAGCCGAGGGCCTGCGGGAAGCAGTTCCAGAGCGGCAGGAACCCGAGAAAGGTGCCGGACGCCTGGTACTCGACGACCTTCGGCAGCCGCAGCGAGCCCGCGGCGAGGAACACCGCGATGGCCGCGATGCCCATCGCGAGCTCGTAGCTGATGACCTGCGCCGAAGAGCGGAGTCCGCCGAGGAGCGCGAACTTGTTGTTCGAAGCCCAGCCCGCGAGGACGAGACCGTAGATGCCGATCGAAGTCAGCGCGAAGACGTAGAGGATGCCGATGTTGACGTCCGCGATGACGAGCGGAATGTCGCGGCCAAAGAGATGAATCGACGACCCGAACGGGATCACGGCGAACGTGGTCATGGCCGGCACGAGGAGGATGAGGGGCGCGATCGTGTGGAGGAGGCGGTCCGCGTACATCGGGACCACGTCTTCCTTCATGAACATCTTGAGGATGTCCGCGATGGCCTGGAGAAGGCCGAAGGGTCCCACGCGGTTCGGGCCCGGACGGTCCTGGATGAGGCCCGCCATCCGCCGCTCGACCCAGATGAGGTTCGGGAGGACGGCGCCGAGGACCACGCCCCAGACAAAGGCGATCTTCGCCGCGCCTTCGAGGGCGGTCGCGAGGGCCGGGCTCATGAGCGGCGGTCCGGCGCCGCGACCGACGGGCGCGGGAAGACCTCTACGTCGGGATCTCTCTCGAGCCCGAGGACGTCGTAGGCGGCGGCGGCGGAGATGGACGGCGGGTTCCCGACGAGGGCGTCGGAATCCCACGCGAGGCCGGGGTAGCCGGCGACCAGGCCTCGCATCCTTTCGAACACGTCGCGGGCCGTCCACTGCGTGTCGAACGCGTTCCAGCGGCCGCCGAGGTGCAGGAGCACCTCGAGATCCGTGCGCACGACGGGAGGCGACACGATCGCCATGTCGACGCGCTGCACGAGGCCCTTCGCGTTCACGAACGTGCCCTCCTTGCCCGAGAGCGGCGCGACGGGCAGGACGATGTCGGCGGCATCCGTCAGCGCGTTGCGTTTGCGGGCATGGACGATGAGGACGCTCGCCTGCCTGAGGAGAGCGACGAACGCCGGGTCCGCGCACTTTTCGCTGAAATTGGCGTCGGAAATATAGAGGACTGCTGGGGGAAGAGAAGAAAGAGAAGAAGAAGATTTCTTAGAAAGTAAGAGATCGAGGGCGGAGCCATCGCCCGCGCGGGTGCGCTTGAGGCCGGCCGCCTCGGCGCCACGGCTGTTGGGTGCGGCTTCGGTTCCGTAGATCCAGCCGTCGACTTTGTTCCGGATGCGCCTTTTCGGCCCGGAGTCGACGACAAACTCGGGGGTGCCCACCTTCAAAGAATCTTCAAACAACGACTTCAGAAGCCAGCTTTCCTCCGTCGTGAGATGTGCCGACCCGATGACCAGGATTCTTTCTTCTCTTCCTTTCCAAGCAATATCTTCTTTCTCGTTCCGCGCCCGGTCGATCGCGACCTTCACGGCGTCCAGGGCCTCTCCCCAGTTCGTCTGTTTGCGCGTGTCGCTGCCGGCGACCCGGATCTCGGGCTTCAGGAAGTCCTGTCGGTTGAGCTCCTCGGCGCGGAAGCGGCCGTAGTCGCACATCCAGAAGTCGTTCACCGCCGGGGCGACGCGGGGGAGGAAGCGGTAGACGACGCGGTCCCGGTGCTCGATGGAGATGTGGCAGCCGATTTCGCAGCCGTCGCAGACGGAACGGGTCTTGTCGAGCCACCAGACGCGCTTGCGGAACCGGAATTCCTTCGTCGTGAGCGCGCCCACGGGGCAGACGTCGGCCGCGCAGGCGGAGAGGTCGTTGTCCAGCGGCCGGCCCTCGTGCGTCCAGACGAACGTGTGGCCTGCCCGCTCGATGAAGGTCAGCTCTCCCGTCTCCGTGATCTCACGGCAGAAGCGGATGCAGCGCGTGCACTGGATGCAGCGCGTCATGTCGGCGATGACGTGCGGGCCGATCGGCGTGCGGTCGTAGCCGGGGAACTGCCGCCGCGGCTCGGACGTGCGCGAGACCGGCAGGCCGGCGCCGAAGGCGTTGTCCTGCAGCTTACACTCGCCCGCCTGGTCGCAGATGGGGCAGTCGAGCGGATGGTTGATGAGGAGGAACTCCATCGTGGCGTTGCGGGCCGCGAAGGCCTTCTCGGTCGAGGCCTTGATGACCATCCCGTCGCGCACGGGCACCGTGCAGGAGGCCTGGATCTTCGGCACGCCCTCGACCTCGACCATGCACATGCGGCACTGGCCGACGATGGAGAGCCGCGGGTGGTAGCAGAAGTGCGGGACCTCGACGCCGGCGGCACGGCACGCCTCGAGCGCGTTCGCGTCGTTCGGGACTTCGACGACCTTTCCGTCGACGGTTACGCGCGCCATGACGCCGTCCTGTCGGCAACCTTGTTCGTGAGGTCTTCTGGTGCGGCCAGCGCGAAATCGGGATGGTTGGATTTAGCGATGTAAGCCTCGAACTCCTCGCGGAACTTCGTGATCCCCGAGATGACGGGCGCGATTGCCGCGTCCGCGAAGACGCAGATCGTCATGCCGTTCCCCATCTGGTTCGAGATCTGGAGGAGGAGGTCGAGGTCCGACTTCTTCCCCTCCCCGTTCACGACGCGCTTGAGCATCTTGTGGAGCCATGGCGTGCCCTCGCGGCAGGGCGTGCACTGCCCGCAGGACTCGTGCGCGTAGAACTTCGCGATGTTCGTCACGGCCTTCGGGATGTCGGCCGTCTCGTCCATCACGATGATCCCTGCCGACCCGAACATCGACCTGGCGGCGACGAGGCCGTCGAAATCCATCGGGACGCCTGCAATCTCGGCGGCCGTGAGCATCGGTGCCGAGGAGCCGCCGGGGATGACCGCCTTGAGCTTCCGCCCGCCGCGGATACCGCCCGCCATCGCGAGGAGCTGCTCCCACGGGATTCCGATCGGGGCCTCGTAGACGCCGGGCTTCTCGACGTGGCCGGAGACGCAGTAGAGCTTCGGGCCTGTGTTCTTCTCGTTGCGGCCGACGCCCTTGAACCACTCGGCGCCGCGATCGACGATGTGCTTGACGCAGCACAGCGTCTCGACGTTGTTCACGACCGTCGGGCAGCCCCACGCGCCGGAGACCGCGGGGAAGGGCGGCTTGATGCGCGGGTGGCCGCGCTTGCCCTCGAGGCTCTCGATGAGCGCGGTCTCCTCGCCGCAGATGTAGGCGCCCGCGCCGCGGTGCACCGTGATCGTGAGGTCGACGCCGGAGCCGAGGACGTCGGTCCCGAGGAGGCCCTTCTCGTGGGCCTCTTTCACGGCGGCGTTCAGGATCTCGGCGCCGTGGACCATCTCTCCGCGGATGTAGATGTAGGCGTGCTTCACCTCGAGGGCGAAGCTCGCGAGCATCATCCCCTCGAGGATCTGGTGCGGGTCGTTCTCGATCAGGAGCCGGTCCTTAAACGTTCCGGGCTCGGACTCGTCCGCGTTGCAGAGGAGATAGACGGGCTTGTCGCCGCGCTTCTCCTTCGAGGGCACGAAGGTCCACTTCAGGCCGCAGGGAAAGCCGGCGCCGCCGCGGCCGCGCAGACCCGACGCCTTGACGACGTCGGTGAGCTTCGCGGGCGTCCACTCGGCCGATTTCACGCCCCCAAGCACTTTCTTCCACGAGGCGTAACCGCCGTCCGCGAGATAGGTGCCCAAGGAGGCCGAATTCGGCTTGCCCCGGCGGGCGAGAAGGACCGGCTCGATGGGGGCGAGGCCGCTCATTTCAGGCTCCCGAGGAAAGCGTCGAGTTTGTCTTTCGTGATCACGAAGTAGTCGTCATCGTTGACCATGACCGCGGGCGCTTTGTCGCACTGGGCGAGGCACTCCACCTCGATGACGGTGAACTTCCCGTCGGGCGAGACCTCGCCCGATTTCAAACCGCCGAGCCGCTTCTTGCACTCGTGGAAGACCTCCTCAGCCCCGTTCAGGTGACAGGAGATCGACGTGCAGACCTGGATGAGGTGCTTTCCGACGGGCGCCCGGTTGTACATCGTGTAGAACGTCACGACGCCCCACACGAATGCCGGCGCGAGATCGAGAAGCGTCGCCACGTAGTCCACGGCCTCCCGCGAGATCCACCCCCATTCGCGCTGCGCGAGCCAGAGCGTCGGAAGAAGCGCGGATTGTTTCGTGGAGTAGCGCCCGAGGAGGCGGTCGAAGTCGGCCCCCGTCTCGCGCGAGAACGAGAGAGTCCGGCCGCACGAAAGCGCGCCGTGCTCGCCCGCGCGTGGATTTCCGGCCTGCTCGGCCACGGGAATGTTCTGTCCACCGCTCACATCAATCCCAGTCGAACGCGCCCTTCTTCCACAGGTAGGCGAACCCGAGGAAGAGGACGGAGACGAACACGAGCATTTCGGCGAAGACTGGCCATCCGCCCTGCCGGAACACGACGGCCCAGGGGTAGAGGAACGCCGCTTCGACGTCGAAGAGGATGAAGATCATCGCGACGATGAAAAACTTGACGCTGATGCGTTTGTGGCTGTCGTCGAGCAGCGGCATGCCGCTCTCAAAGGGCGATAGCTTGCGTTTCGTGCGGATTTTGCGGCCGAGCAGGGCGTTCAGGCTCAGCAGAACGACGCCGATGCCGAGGGCGCCCATGAGCATGAGCAGTATCGGCAGGAAGGCGAGCGGAGAACCCATGCGGCGCTCGTGATACTTTTCACAAAGTAGGCTCGTTCGTCAACCCCTCATTCGCATGTCAGGCGACCTCCTCTTCTTCCCGGCCGCCCTCGTTCCCGCCTATCGCGGTGCCGGCACGGTCGGCGGCGTCGTGCGGGGCCTTCGCGCGCATGTCGGGGAAATCCTAGTCGTGGACGACGGCAGCCGCGACGGCACCGCGGACGAAGCCCGGGCCGCGGGCGCACGGGTGCTGGAACGCCCGGAAAACGGGGGAAAAGGCTGCGCGCTTCGGGACGGCCTCGCCGACCTCCTCGCGCGTCGTTTCACGCACGTGGCGTTCGTGGACGCGGACGGCCAGCACGATCCGGACGACCTTCCGGCACTTCTCGCCGCCGCGCGGGGCGGCGCGGACTTCGTCATCGGGTCGCGCTTGAAGGACGCGGCCACGATGCCGGCGAAGAACTACTGGGCGAACACGATCGGCGACAAGGTGCTGTCGCGCATGACGGGACTGCCCGTCGAGGACGGCCAGTCGGGCTATCGCGTGATCGCCGCGGACCTGCTCCGGGCGCTCCGCCTCCACGCCGAGCGGTATTCCATCGAGAACGAGATCCTCATCAAGGCGGCACCCCGGGTCCGCCGCTTCGCCGCGGTGCCCGTGAAGACGATCTACGGTGCGCGGTCGCACTACCGCCCGTTCCGCGACACGTGGATCACCTCGTGGCTGTCGGTCTATTACAAGACGCTGGACTCCGACGCGAGCTAGCGGCGGCCCCATAATCCGCGCGTGACCGTCTCTCCCATCCTGACCGTCGACGTGGAAGACTGGTTCCACGTCTGCGGGCATCCTCTCTACTCCGACCCGGCCACGTGGGCCGGCCGGGAAAAGCGCGTGCACGCCGGCGTCGAGCGCATGCTCGCGCTCCTCGACGGGTCCGGCTCCACTGCGACGTTCTTCGTCCTCGGCTGGATCGCGCGGCAGAGCCCTTCGCTCGTGCGGCGCATCGCCGACGCCGGCCACGAGATCGGCTGCCACGGAGACGTCCACCGCCGGATCTCCGAAATGACGCTGCCCGAGTTCCGTCAGGACCTCAGGAAGAGCCAAGACACGCTGCAGGAGATCGTCGGGAGGCCCGTGACTTCCTTCCGCGCGCCCGAGTGGTCTCTCAAGAGCGCCTCAAATCCCGCGTTCGCGGTCCTCGTCGAGGAAGGCTTCGCGCTCGACTCCTCCCTCACGACGGCGCCGCCGGTGGGAGAGCCTTCAAATCCGACGCGTCCCGTGACGCTCGAAACCGGCTCCGGCCCGATCCTGGAGGTCCCGCCGCTCATGGGCACGTTTTTCGGCTTCCGCGCGATGTGGGGCGGCGGCGTCTGCGCGCGCCTGACGCGCGAGAGCCGCGTCTCGGCCGCGATCGACCGGTCTCTCGCTGCCGGAGTTCCGCCGGTCCTGTATTCCCACCCTTGGGAGTTCGACGTCGCGCATCCCGCCATGCCAGGCCTCTCTCCCGTTCAGCGCCTCGTCCACTTCGCGGGGCGCACGCGGACGGAAGGGCGCTGGCGCCGCCTGCTGGCGCGCTACCGCTTCCAGCCGATCTCATCGGTTCGGATGGGCGCGAAGGAAAAAGAAGAGAAGATTTCTGCGAATGGGAAGAGGGGAGGAGTCGCCGCGTGAGCGCGCCTCTCGTCGTCACGGGGGCGTCCTCGTCCGCGTTCGCAGCGATTTTTCCGGGTCAGTTGTCCGAGAAAGCGGGGATGGGGGAGGCGTTCGCCCGGAGATACGAGTTCGCCTCTTCACTTTTCGAAGAGATCTCGACGCGCTCGGGCGTGCGCCTCGTCGACACCTTTTTTGGCGAGGGCAGCTCCTCGCTCCACGACGACCTGCCCGCCCAGGTCGGCGTCTTCGCGACCTCCCTCGCGGCGCTCGAGACCCTCCGCCGCATCCATAGGCTCGAACCCGCGGCCGCCCTCGGCTACAGCCTCGGCACCTACGCCGCGTTCGTCGCGGCCGGCTCGCTGGAGACGTGGGCCGCGCTCGACGTCCTCCTCGAGGCCGAGCGCCTCATGTCCGAGGCATCACGGCGGGGGGAGCTGGATGGCGGAATGGCATACGTCATCGGGCTCGCGCGGCCGGCGGTGGAGGAGACGCTGGCGGCGCTGACGCCCGATCGCGCGCGACTCGGGATCGCGACCGAGAACGCGGCGGCGCAGTTTGTCTTCTCGGGCGAGCGGGCGCTCGTTGCCGCGGCGGTCGACGCGTTTCGGCCGATCGCGCTGAAGACAGATTTGCTTTCGATCAAGATCCCGATGCACACGAGTCGCCTCGAAGCAGTGTGTCAGGGTCTGCAAAGTTTCTTAGAAAGGGGAGTGAGCATCGCGCAGCCGCGCTCGGCTCTCTTCGCTCCGATGCTGGGCCGCCGGGTGGAGACCGCCGAGGAAGCCGCCCATGTCGTTTCTAAGCAAATCTCTCATCCCTCGCTCTTCGCATCGACGCTTCAGGCGATGCGCGGGGCTGGGCTGCGCCGCTTCGCGGAAGTGGGCCCGGGGGACGTGCTGACCCGGCTCGTCCGCTGGACCGTGCGCGACGCGCAGCTGCCGCCGCGCGCGCTGGAGGATCCGGAGGCGATCGACGTGTTCGCGAAGGCGCTGGCCCCTCCCGCTCTCTTCTCCTTCGAAGGAAAAACCAACCTTGCCGCGGTATCGGCGTCTCAGGATGTGAGAAGGTCCGAAAACAAATGAATTCTCCGAATTCTTCCGATTCCTCTCCCCGGACCCGCGTCGCGCTCGTCAGCGGCGCGTCGCGCGGCATCGGCCGCGCCATCGGCGAGCGCCTCGCCGCCGACGGCTATCACGCCGTCCTCACGTACCGTGCCGACGCGTCGGGGGCGGAGGCCGCTGTCGAGGCGATCCGGGCGGCCGGAGGGAGCGGGGAAGCCGTGAAAGCGGACGTGACATCCGCGGCCGACATCGCGGCGCTCGCCGACCGCCTCGACAAGGAGCGCGAGGGCGTGGACGTGCTCGTGAACAACGCCGCCGTCCTGAAGAACGGCCTTTTCGCGCTCATGCCCGACGCGAACTGGAATCTCGTCCTCGACACGGCGCTCGGCGGCACCTACCGCATGACGAAGGCCGTGATGCGCGGGATGCTGCGGCGCCGCTGGGGGCGCATCGTGAACATCTCGTCGCTCGCGGCGTTCTCGGGGAGCGTCGGGCAGACGAACTACTCGGCCGCGAAGGGCGCTCTCGTCGCCTTCACGAAGTCGCTCGCGGCCGAGGTCGGGGCCTTCGGCGTCACCGTCAACGCGGTCGCCCCCGGATTCGTCGAGACCGAGATGATTTCCTTCCTCACGAAGGAAGTCCGCGAGGACTTCCTCAAGCGGGTCCCGGTGCAGCGCTTCGGCCGGCCGGAGGACATCGCCCCGTTCGTCTCGTTTTTGTGCACGGACGGCGCGGGGTACCTCACGGGCCAGACAGTGCGCATCGACGGCGGCTTCGTCGGCTGAGAAGCCGGCCGGGTCCGCCGCTCGTATACTCCGCTGTTCCGGTCAGACCGGGAGGGGAGTAGTTCTTGTCAGACGACCTGAAGAAGAGAGTCAAGGAGCTGATCGTTCGGCAGCTCAAGCTCGAAATGGATCCCGCGACGATCGCCGACGACGCGCCGCTTTTCGGCGACGCGGACGGCGGCCTCGGCCTGGACTCGATCGACGCCCTCGAGCTCGTGCTCGGCGTCGAGAAGGAGTTCGGCATCAAGGTGCAGGACGAAGAAGTGGGCGTCAAGGCCTTCGCCTCCGTGAACGCGCTGTGCGAGTTCGTGCGCCAGAAGGCGGCCTGAAAAAGGTGGATTTCGAGCCCCTGCCGCACGCCTTCCCGTTCCGCTTCGCCGACGGCGTCGTCGAACGGACCGGCCCGGCGGCGGGCCGTGTGCGGGCGTGCGTGACGGCCAATGCCGAATCCGTGCGCGCCACGGAATTCCCCGCGGCCGTGCTGGCCGAGCTCGTGGCGCAGTCGGCCCTGCTCCTTCAGGGCGGCGACGCGGCGCTCGGGCGGAAGGGCTTTCTCGCCGGCGTCTCCGATTTTTCGGTCCAGCGGCTGCCCGTTGCCGGAGACGTCCTCACGATCGACGTCGCGATTGCCGGCCGGCTCGGCGACACGGTCAAATTCGAGGGCATCGTCCGCGATGCCGAGGGAGGCGCGGTCGCGCGCGGCTCCGTGACCGTCAAGCAGGGAAGCGCCTGATGGACAGCTCTGGCACCTTCCCGCGCGGCTCGGGTCTCTTCGTGAAGAAGAAGGTCGCGCTTGCCGGTGCGCCGGCCGGGCTCCTGCGCGGTGCAGCCAAGGCGCTCGAGACGGCGGGCTATTCGGTCGTTGCCGCCGAGCGGCTGGACGACCTCCTCGCGATTCCGGCCGAAAAGGTCCCGGATCTCGTGATCCTGGACAGCGGATTCCCCCCGGATGGGGGCGTCGCCGCCTGCCGGAAGCTGCGCGAGCAGACTTGCTGGCGCACGGTCTCGATGATGCTCGTCGTGGCGGCGGGGGAGCCGCACCTCGAGGAGGCCCTCGTGCCTGGCGTGAACGATTTCATGCTCGCCCCTTTCCCTCCCGCCGAGCTCCTCGACAAGACGAAGCGGCTCACGCTCATCCCGGCGCGCCGGGAGCTGAACACGCTGGCGCGCGTGCGCGACGGCCGCCCGGACGGGGCGCTCCTCCTCGGAAAGACGCTCAATGTCTCGGGGAACGGTCTCCTCGTGGAGATCGAGAGCGCTATCGCGATCGGGCGCATCGTCGAGATCGAGTTCTTACTACCCGAAGATCCCCAGCCCCTGAACGCGAAGGGCCGGATCATGCGCCGGACGACCGAGCTCGACCACTTCCACCCCGCCTTCGGCATCCGGTTCACGGAGATCTCCGAAAAGGACCAGGTGCGAGTCGACGCCTTCGTCGCGGAGCGCGAGCGCGCGGGCTTTCGACGCTGACGACGCCGCTGATTTGACGACGCCCGGCACGGGCCTTATCCTGCCGGTCCGCGCGAAAGTGGCGGAATTGGTAGACGCGCAAGGCTCAGGACCTTGTGGCCTTTATCGGCTGTGGGGGTTCGAGTCCCCCCTTTCGCACCAGGCTCTCCGACCTCTCTTCGACCGCTCCAAGGCCCCCCATGAATTCCAATCAACTCCGTGACGCGATCCTCGAGGCGCTGAAGCCTCGGAGTTCGCGCGTCCTTTCGTTTTCCGAGCTCGCGAACCGCGTCCTGCGGGCGGATCTCGACCCATCGCGTGAGGACGCTCTGCGCGCGGCCGCCGCCGAGCTCGAGCGCCGGGGCGAGATCGTCCGCGTCAAGGGCGAGAAGCTCTCGCGCATCGAATTCACCGACTATCAGGCCGGCACGCTCGCGATTCGCGGCGAAGGTCGGGCGTTCCTCCTGTCCGGCGTGCCGGGCGTTCCCGACGTGCCGGTGACGGCCGTGGGAAGCGCCCTCGACGGCGATGTCGTCCTCGTGCGCGTCGAAGCCTCGAGAGCCGCGCCAAAAGCCGCGCCGAAGGACAAGCGACCCGCGCCCCGCTTCGCGCCGCGCGCCTCAGGCGTCGTCGTGAAGGTCCTGCAGAGGCGCCGCGAAACGGTCGTCGGAAAGATCGCGCGCGGCCCGGAGGGCACGTTCATCGTGCCGTTCGACCGCCGGATAGACGCGCGGCTCGCGGTGCCGGACGGCAAGGACATGTCGGCCCCGACGGGCATCTTCGTGGAGGCGCGCATCACCGCGTATCCCGACGACCGCCGGCTCGCCCTGGCCGAGGTGCTGGATCTGATCGGTTTCGAGGGCGACCCGGGCGTCGACGTCGAGGTCGTGGCCCGCAAGTGGGGAATTCCCCGGAAGTATCCCGAGGCCGTGATCGCCGAGGCCGAGGCTGCGAACGGTACGGTCGGGACCGACGAGCGGATGCTCCGGGCGGACTTCACGGGGCGGACGATCGTCACGATCGACGGTGAGACCGCGCGCGATTTCGATGACGCGATCGAGGCCGAGGAGCTTCCGGGCGGCGGCTTCCGCGTCGGCATCCACATCGCGGACGTCTCTCATTACGTGTCCATCGGCAGCGCTCTCGACGCCGAGGCGTTCGAACGCGGCACGTCGGTCTATTTCCCCGACCGGGCCATCGCCATGCTTCCGGAGCGCCTTTCGAACGACCTCTGCTCGCTGCGCCCGAACGAGGAGCGGCGGACGCTGTCGGCGATGCTCACGCTGGACAATCAGGGCGAGACGGTGAAGAGCGAGTTCTTCAGGTCCCTCATCAAGAGCCGTGCTCGTCTCACATACACCGATGTTGGAGATTTCTTAGAAAGTGAAGAGGGAAAGGGGGGCGCCGCTCGAAGCGCTCCCGCCGAAGCCCAACCGCTTTCTCCTTCTAAGAAGTCTTTCTCTCCTTCTCCCATCTCCCTGGGGGTCGGTCTGATGCTGCGCGTCGCGCGGCGCGCGGCGCAGGCGCTTCGGGCGCGGCGCGTGCGGCGTGGCTCGCTGGACTTCGACCTGCCGGACTCCGACGTGCTGCTCGGCGAGACCGGGGACGTCGTGGCGATCGTGCGCGCCGTGCGCAACGAGGCGCACCGGCTCATCGAGGAATTCATGCTGGCCGCGAACGAGGCGGTCGCCAAGCACCTCGAGTTCATCCCGACGCCGACGCTCTACCGCGTGCACGACCGGCCCGACGAGAGCCGCCTCGCGGACATCCGGGTCGTGCTGGGGCCGCTCGGTTACGACCTGCCCGAGGGCGAAGAAGAAGTCTCGCCGGCGACTTTCCAGGCGATCCTCGACCAGGCGCAGGGAAAACCCGAAGAACGCCTCGTATCGGACCTCGTCCTCAGAGCCCAGAAGAAGGCCATCTACTCCGAAGAGTGCCGCGGGCACTACGCGCTCGCCGCGAAGCATTACTGCCATTTCACGTCTCCCATCCGGCGCTATCCGGACCTCCTCGTCCACCGCGCCCTCGTGGAGTGGCTCGCCATACGGCGGCCGCCCGCGCCCGACGACGCGGAGGGCCGGACGCGCTGGTTCCACGAGGCGGCGGCGCACTGCTCGTCGCGCGAGAGGCGCGCCGAGTCGGCCGAGCGCGAGGCGATCGCGTGGAAGAAGTTCGTGTTCCTGTCGTCGCGGGTCGGCGAGGAGTTCTGGGCGTACGTCTCGGCGGTCGTGGGCTTCGGCCTTTTCGTGACGCTCGAGGACATCTACGTCGACGGCCTCGTGCCGATCTCGTCCCTGGGGGACGACTTCTACCGGTACGAGGACGTCGAGCACCGCCTCGTCGGCTCCTCGACGGGACGCGTCTACCGCCTGGGAGACCGCCTGCGCGTGAAGCTCGTTAAAGCCGACGCCGAGAAGCGCGGCCTCGACTTCGTGCCCGTAGGCGAAAGCGCTGGCGCGCGCCGAGGGGTTCGCGCCCACGTCCCCCCGAAGCCGCAGAAAGGGCGCGGCCGCCGGCCGTCCCCGGCTCCTCCGCGCGGAAAGACGCGGCGGCGACGCTGACAGAGTGAAAACCCAGTGAACAGCTTTCGTGTCGTCCTCGTCGGCCGCCCGAACGTCGGGAAATCGGCCCTTTTCAACCGGCTCGCGCGCGAGCGCCGCGCCCTCGTGCACGACCGCCCGGGGATGACGCGCGACGCGCTCGAGATGACGGCCCGGACGCCGTCGGGGCGCGCCTACACCCTCGTCGACACGGGCGGATTGGATCTCGACGCGGCGGGCGGCTTCGCGGAGTGGACGAGCGACCGGGCGCTCGCGGCCGTCGCGGACGCGGATCTCATTCTCTTCGTCCTCGACGGCATCGCCGGGCGCCTTCCCGAGGACGAGCGGCTCGCCCGCAAGCTCCACGCCCTCGGAAAGAACGTGGTCGTCGCCTGGAACAAATGCGACGCGAAAGCCGCGGCCGAGTCGCTCGCCGACGGCTTCTCGCTGGGCTTCCCGAAGGTCATCGGCGTCTCGGCGCTCCACGGTACGGGCGCGGACGAGCTGCTCGAGGCGATCGAAACCGTGCTGCCGTCGGACCTCGATCCGGACACGCGCACGGAGCCGCTTCCGATCGCGATCGTCGGCCGCCCGAACGTGGGGAAGTCGTCGCTCGTGAATGCGCTCGTCGGGGCGGACCGCGTGATGGTGTCGGAAATCGCCGGCACGACGCGCGACTCGATCGACGTGCGCCTGTCCCGGGGCGGCCGGGAGTATCTCTTCGTCGACACGGCGGGGATCCGGCGCAAGGGCAAGACGACCGATTCGGCCGAGCTGCTTTCGATCGTCGCGTCCCGCAAGGCGATAGACCGGGCGCGGCTCGTCGTCATCGTCTTCGACGCCTCCGCCGGCATCACGGCGCAGGACGCCACGATCGCGGGCTATGCGGAAGAGGCCGGCCGCGGCGTACTTCTGGTCGCGAACAAATGGGACCTCATCGAGAAGGACCGCCAGCGCGCGACCGAGCTCAAGCACGACACGGAGAGGCGTTTCATTTTTCTCCGCAAGGCGCCTTTCCTGCCGCTCTCGGCCACGACGGGGAAGGGCGTCCAGCGCCTCCTCCCCGAGGCGGACGCGCTCGCGAAGAGGTTCACGACGCGGATGTCCACGGGCGAGCTGAACCGGCTGCTGCAGAAATCGTTCGAACGGGAGGAGCCCCGCGGGCGTTCGGGCCGCAACATGAAGATCCGATACGCCGTGCAGGTGGCTGCCGAGCCGCCGCTGATCCGTCTCTTCGCGGACCGGACCGAACCGCTGCACTTTTCCTTCGAGAGATTCCTGCAGAATCGCATTCGCGAGAAGTGGAACCTGAACGGTGTGCCGCTGAAGTTCGTCGTCAAGAAGGACGACTGACCTTCGGATCGGCCCGTCGATGTGTTAAAAAGACTCGACGACACGTTGATGTCATGTCGCAAATGACGAGCGAAAACGCCGAGGTCCGTTACAAGATCGGGGACGTCTGCCGCATCGCGGACGTTCAGCCGTACGTCCTGCGTTACTGGGAGTCGGAGTTCCCGCTCCTCGCGGCCGATCGCTCGCTCGCCGGCCCGCGCACGTACAGTGCGCGCGAGCTCGAGCTGATCGGGCGGATCAAGCGGCTTCTCTACGACGAGGGCTATACGATCGCCGGCGCCAAGAAGCGGCTCGAGACCGAGGCCGCGAGCGCGCGGTCCCACGACACGAATCCGGCCTTTATCCCGGCCGACGCGGGGAAGAGCGAAAAGGACGAGAAGTCCGAGAAGCCGGAGAAGCAGTCGGATAAGGCCGTGAAGCCTCCGGAGCGCCCTCCCGGTCGCCGGCCGTCCTCGAAATCCGCCACGCCGCTATTCGTCGAGACCTCGCCCGCCTCCGGTCAGACGGAGCCGGTGGAAACGGCCTCCGCCGTCGACCCGGCCAAGATCGGAACGGCGCAGACACCGGACCCCCGGGTCGCGCGCGTCGTCGCGGAGCTGAAGGAAATCCTGAAGCTCCTCGGCGGCGAGTGATCAGAGCCCCAGGAGAATACGCACGATCTCCTCGACGCGAGCCAACGTCCGCAGGGCGATGACGCCGCGCCGCCGCACGAGACGCTCGCGGGCGATTGTTCGGATCTGATCGCAGAGGATGGCGGACGGGGCATCAAGTCCACCCTCTGGCGGCCGCACGACGAGGTGCGACGGGATCGAGCGAATCGTGGACGTGATGGGAAGCACGCTGGCGAGTTCGGCGGGACCGGCGTTGAACGTGTCGACCGAGAGGACGAGCACTGGCCGCGTGCCACGCTGCTCGTGCCCGCGCGTCGGGCTCAGATCCGCGAGCCAGACCTCCCCGCGGCGGGGGAAGGAACCGCTCACGGTTTCTTGCGGCGGACGCCTGGCCGCTCAGCGGGGAGGCCGTCGGCGAGCGTTGTGTCCCATGTCGCACGCTCGGCGAGATGCGCCTTCCACGCCACGGGCTCAGCGCGCAGCGTCGCATAGCCGTCGTTCACCCGACGCAGGAACTGGTCGCGCCGGTACAGCTCCAGCGCCTCGACGAGCACGCCCTGGAGCGTCGACTGGCGTTCCTCAGCCAGCCCGCGGAGGATCTCGTGCATGTCCGCCGGTATCCGGATCGTGGTCGAGGAGATCGCCATATCTACAAAATAGTAGACTCAAACGTGACGGTCAAGGGGAATTCGAGTGCTGCGGCAGCGGTCTAGGCCGATAGTCCGGGCGCACTCTCAGGCGCCTCACGGCATGGTATAAACCGCTACCCCCGAAGGGCTTCCCGCTCTTCGATGCTGTCCTCGGTCGGGACGTGGCGCAGCCTGGTAGCGTACTTGAATGGGGTTCAAGGGGTCGTGGGTTCGAATCCCACCGTCCCGACCATCTCGGTCTCAGGGCGGGAGCCGTGAGGCGCGCACGATGAACCGGTTCGGCGCGTGGCCCACGTATGCGAACGGATAGCACGTCACGAGTGTGAGGACGGCGTCGCCGGTCGGGTCGAGGATCCGCGTCGCCTCCGGCGCGACCACCTCGGTCGAGTCCACGCGGTACTCGTAGCGGTGGCGGGCCGTGCGGATCCGGATCGTGTCATGGACCTGGATGAGCCGCAGCGCGCGGAAGAAGGAGTCCCGGTGTCCCGCGAGCGCCATATTGCCGCGCTCGCCGGGCCGCGCGGTCCCGCGGACGTGCCCCACCGCGACGGCGAGCGTCGTGTCGTCGTCCCCCTCTCGCACGATCGCCGAGACGCCGATCCGCGGGATCTCGATCCGGCCGAGGACGAGCGGATCGGCGTCGGGAGCCGGCGCGGACGGCCCGGTGGACGCCAAGACCGGAGAAGACTCCGGGCCGTACGTCGATGCGGCGGTCCTCCGCTCCATGTCGGAAAAGGCGCGCTCCTGGCGCGCCTGGTAGACCCGAGTATTGACGATCGCCGCGAGGGCCACGCCGAGGAGCGAGAGGCCGATCACGCAGAGGGCGATCTCGGCCCGACGGAGCCACCGCACGATGCCGGACCTTGTCACGCCGCCCGGTTCGTGAGGATGCGGAGCCCGAGAGCGCCGCCCAGAGACAAGAGACCAAGAGCGGCGAAGAGCGGAACGTGGCTCGCCGTCGCCGGCAGCTGCTTGAGTGGACGGGCCTCTGCCACCACGACGGGCGGCGCCGGCTCCGCGTACGGTTCCACCTGCAGATCCGGCGTCACGACCGCGATGGGCACGGACTTGTATTCCGCTTCCTTCACCTGAGTGGACTTTGGAGAGACCGGAAACGGTCCGGCAACCGATGTGTCCCGAACTGGAGTCGTGGAGCTCAACCGAGAAGGTCGACAACCTTCTTGACGCCTTCGATCGAACGGATCTTCTTGATTGCCGCCCTCGAGGCCTCGGGGTTGTCG
>Ga0207927_1000384_pt1 | contig 18781 bp, 18 predicted proteins | sample NGESurdeep072012_2_FD_184456 | JGI IMG/M metagenome (GOLD analysis project Ga0207927, IMG submission 184456) | Arctic peat soil microbial communities from Barrow, Alaska - NGEE Surface sample 210-2 deep-072012 (SPAdes) | ecosystem: Environmental > Terrestrial > Soil > Wetlands > Peat ... | reverse complement strand
CCGAGAACGCCCTCGGCGGGCTCCTGCTCATCCCGGCCAGGACGAAGCTCGTCCATCGGGAAGCTCATGACATCGGTTGGACCGGGCAGGTCCATCCACTGCACGTGCAGGACCTCCATCGCTGATTCGTCGACGAGCTTGATACAGAGGTCGGCTTGGGGGTGGACCCTCATCTCGCCCATGACGTACTTCGCGCACCCGACAAGCTCCATCTCGTCCAGGGAGAAGTCGCTCTCGTTGAGAACGTCAATGCTCAAAGCCTCTCACCGCCTCGTTCTGGCTGAGGCGGCCCGGGAGGACGCGGCCCCCGGCGACGTGCTGGTCAGCTGGTCCCAGCGCCCATAGGCCTCCACAATCGACCCGACCAGTGCGTGACGCACGACATCATGGGCGTTCAGCTCGGCGAAGTGCACATCCTCGACGCCGTCGAGGATGTCCTGGACCACCTTCAACCCGGACGGCGTCCCCGACGGCAGGTCGATCTGGGTCACATCGCCGGTCACGACCATCTTGGAGCCGAATCCCAACCGGGTCAGGAACATCTTCATCTGCTCCGGTGAGGTGTTCTGTGCCTCGTCCAGGATGATGAAGGCGTCGTTGAGGGTGCGGCCTCGCATATAGCCCAGCGGAGCCACCTCGATGGTGGCGGCAGCCAGCAGTCTCGGAATCGACTCCGAGTCGACCATGTCGTGCAAGGCGTCATACAGCGGCCGCAGGTAGGGGTCGATCTTGTCGCTGAGCGTGCCCGGCAGGAAACCGAGCCGCTCGCCGGCCTCGACCGCCGGACGGGTCAGGATGATCCGGCTGACCTTCTTGGTCTGCAACGCGGCGACAGCCTTGGCCATCGCCAGGTAGGTCTTGCCGGTGCCCGCAGGCCCAATGCCGAACACGATGGTGTTCTTGTCGATCGCGTCCACGTAACGCTTCTGGCCCAGGGTCTTGGGCCGAATCGTCCGGCCGCGGTTTGACAGGATGTTCATCGTGAGAACGTCCGCGGGGCGCTCCTTGGTATGGGCACGCAGCATCGAGACGGAACGCTCGACGGCATCGCGGTTCAGCGCCTGGCCGGTCCCCAGGACGACCAGAAGCTCGTCGATCGTGCGCTCAAGCAGCGCCACGTCAGGTCCGGCACCCGACACGTGGAACTCGTTGCCGCGGACCAGCAGATCCAGGTGGGGGAAGGACGTCTCCATGGCGCGTAACAACTCGTCCCGCGGCCCCAGCAATGTCACCATGGACAGCTCGGGCGGAAGAACGATGATGTGCGTGGGCGGTCCCTCTTCAGTCATCTTGAGTTAAGTCTACGTGGGTTCTCAGCCGGGCGGCCACGTCATGGCCCGACCACCCAGCACATGAACGTGAGCATGAAAGACCTCCTGCTGGGCCAGTGCGCCGGTGTTGAACACACTGCGGTACCCAGCCTCAAGGCCCTCCAGACGTGCCACAGCCCCGACCGCCTCGAACAGCTCCACCACCGCCTGCGGCGAAGAGGCACCCAACGCCACAACGTTCGGCTGATGCTCCTTGGGAATCACCAGCACATGGGTCGGCGCCTGCGCCTTGATGTCGCGAAACGCCAGAGTCGTCGGCGTTTCGTGAACGATGTCAGCCGGGATCTGGCGCGCGATGATCTTGCAGAACAGGCAGTCGCTCGCAGAAGGCGCATGGTCGGTGCTCATGGGATGAGCGTACGGCGCGTCAACCGCACGGTGGCGCCGCGCGTCATATTGAAGTGAGAACGTTGACCATGGCCGAACGCGAAGAGGTCGGACCGACTGGCATGACATGGGCCGCCGATCGGGCCCTCACCGAGCTGTACGCCGCCCACTGGCACTCGCTGGTGCGCCTCTCCTGGCTTCTGGTCAGAGACCAGCAGCTGGCCGAGGAGACGGTCCAGGATGCTTTCGTGGCTATGCACTCCCGGTGGTCCCAGCTCAGGAACCAGGATCTGGCCCTGGCCTACCTGCGCCGCTGTGTGGTCAACAGCTCTCGCTCGGTCTTGCGCCACCGCTTGGTCGAGGACCGCTATCTGAGCTCGCAGACCCGGGCCATAACCGCCGCGGGCATCACCGACGAGCCCAGCGCAGAGAGCCGCGCCCTGCAGCACGCCACAGGCGCGCAGCTGCTGGCCAAGCTGGGGCGCCTGCCCAGACGTCAGAGGGAAGTGCTCACCCTGCGCTACTACCTGGACCTGAGCGAGGCCCAGATCGCCGACGCTCTGGGTATCTCGGCCGGCTCGGTCAAAGCCCATGCCCACCGGGGCCTGGCCGCCCTGCGATCCGATGTGGAGGCCATGGCATGAACGACGAACTGGAACGCAGGCTGCGTGAAGCCCTGCACCGAGAAGCTGAACGAATCACACCACGCGAACGAAGAACGGAGATCCTGGCCATGGCCCACGACGAGACACAGACTGTCGGACCCGAAAAGCGCTGGCTCATCCCGGTCGCCGCAGCGGCCTCGGTGGCACTCATCGGCGCCATCGTCTGGGGCGTGTCCAACAGTGGCGGCAGCCAGCCGGCCACCCCTGCGGTGACCCGCGCCATCACGTCGACGACCGCGACGCCGACAACCGGGCCATCACCGGCGACGCGGCCGGCCACAGTGCCAGTGCCCAACCCGTCGCCGGCCACAACCTCGACCGGGAGTGTGGCCGGTGCCACCACCCAGAAGGCGCTGCCCGCATACTTCGTCGGCGCCAACTCCCCCGCCGGCGACAAGTTCGGCCTCTACCGGGAGTTCGTCCAGGCCGCGGTTCCGGTGGGCGCCACCCCGGCACAGCAAGCCCAGGCCGCTGTCGCCGCGGCGATGAACGCCCAGCCGTTGACCAACTACGAGCCCTACCTGCAACCCTGGTCCGCCACCTCGGTCACCAACGTCACGGTGACGCCGAGCCTGATCACCATCACGCTCAGTGGCCCGGGCGCGAGCGGCTTCACCGCCGCACAGACCAGCCTCGCGGTGCAGGAGCTCGTCTGGACCGCCCAGGCGGCCGTCGGCCAAGGAACCATCCCGGTGAAGTTCATCGTGGCGAACGGCTCTGGGACGCTGTTCGGGACCTACCCGACCGACCAGACCTACAACCGCCCGGCGCCAGACCTGCAGTACCAGGTGCTCGCACCCATCTGGATCACCTCCCCGGTGCGAAACCAGCTGTTCCCAACCGGTGCCCCCGTAGTGGCCGCGGGCCAGTCCTGCTCCTTCGAGGGCACGACGCAGTGGCAGCTTCGGCAGAACGGGTCGACGCTGCGGTCCGGTGTGGCCACGGCCTCCAGCGGATGCCCGACGCGAGGTACCTGGCAGGTGAAGCTGGGCGTGCTTGCCGCTGGCAGCTACACCCTGCGGATGTACGAGGTGAGCATGGCGAACGGCCAGGTCATCGCCGAGACGTCAAAGCCCTTCACCGTCAGGTAGATGTCAGGCAGTCACTGTGAGGCAGACGCCGGCAAGCGGATGTCAGCGCCAGCGACCGGCCGCACTCATCACCGCGAGTGCCGCCGGCCCGGCACTGGATGAGCGCAGGACGTGGGGCCCCAGCCGCACCGCCACCGCTCCCGCTGCGACGAAGGCGCTCAGCTCGTCCGCAGCGACCCCGCCCTCGGGGCCGACGATGACCAACACGTCACCTGACTGGGGCAGTGCCAGTCCGGCCAGAGCCACCTGTGCGTCCTCGTGCAGGACGAGCGCCAGTGCCGCCGCCTCGATCCGCGCCATGACTGCCACCTGGTCTGCGGGCCCGCTCACCAAGGGGATGCGAGTGCGCCGCGACTGTTTGGTCGCAGCGAGGACGATCGACTGCCATTTGCGCAGCGACCTGACGGCCCGCTCGCCGCGCCAGATCACAATGCTGCGGGCGGCCTGCCAGGCAACCACCTCGTCGACCCCCAGCTCGGTGGCGGCCTCGATGGCAAGTTCGTCACGGTCGCCCTTGGCCAGCGCCTGAATGAGTATAAAGCGCGAATCTGGTTGCTGCTCAAGGGTAATCGCCTGCAGGCGCAGTCGCAGCGTCCCCACGCCGACGCCCTCGACAACGGCGTCGGCCCGATGGCCGACCCCGTCTGTTAGCAGAACCTGCTCGCCGACGCCGATCCGTTTCACCGTCGCGCCATGGCGTCCCTCAGGACCATCCAGGAGGAGCTCAGAACCCACTGCGGCTCCCGCCAGCTGGTCCGCAGATACGAAGAACAGCGGGGCCGTCACGACGTGGGGCTACTTGCCCAGGAACGCGTCGCGCAGCTTGCCGAACAGACCCTGCGAGGCCAGAGTGAGCCGGCCCTCGGGACGCTCTTCGCCGCGCAGGGCCGCGAACTGGCGCAGCATCTCCTCCTGCTCGGGCGTGAGCTTGGTCGGCGTCTGGATTGCTGCATGGGCCAGAAGATCGCCGCGCCCGGTCCCCCTCAGGTGGGTGACGCCCTTGCCCTTGAGAGTCATGATGTCGCCCGGCTGAGTCCCCGGCTTGATCTCCAGGTCGGTCATCCCGTCGAAGGTGTCGAGCTTGATGGTCGCGCCCAGGGCCGCTGCGGTCATCGGCAGCTCGATCGAACAGTGCAGGTCATCGCCTCGACGCTGGTAGGTCTCGTGCGCGGTGACGACCACCTCGACATACAGGTCGCCCGCTGGTCCCCCGCCCGAACCGACCTCGCCCTCCCCCGGGAGCTGGATCCGGGTACCCGTGTCGACACCGGCCGGGACCCGGAGCTTGAGGTTTCGACGGGTGCGCACCCGACCCTCGCCCGAGCACTCGAAGCAGGGGTCGGCGATGACGGTGCCGGCGCCCTGACAGGCGGTGCACGTGCGGGAGGTCATCACCTGGCCGAGGAAGGACCTCTGGACCTGATGAATCTCGCCTCTGCCGCTACACACGTCACAGGTACGCGTACTGGTGCCCGGCCGCGATCCGCTGCCCTTACAGGTGCCGCAGACAACCGCGGTGTCCATCGTCAGCTCGCGTTCGGCACCGAAGACGGCCTGAGCGAGGTCGATCTCGATTTGGATCAGGGCGTCCTGGCCCCGGCGCTGGCGCGAGCGCGGCCCCCGTCCGGCGCCGCTGGCCGCCTGGCCGAAAAAGGCGTCCATCACATCGCTGAACGAGAAGCCCTGGCCGAAGTTCGCATTCGCGCCGCCGTACGGGTCCGAGCCGGCGTCGTAGGCTCGGCGCTTCTCGGGGTCGGACAGCACGTCATACGCCTGGGAGACCTTCTTGAACTGCTCCTCGGCTCCATCATGGGTATTGACATCGGGGTGCATCTTTCGCGCGAGCCGGTGGTAGGCGCGCTTGATGTCCTCGGTGCTGGCGTCACGTACGACGCCCAGATCCTCGTAGTAGTTGTTCAAAGAGTGTCCTTGCGCCAGTTGATCGTGGAGTCGGCCCGAGTCATGTCGTTGCCGCAGTCATGTCGTCGTCGAAGTCTTGTCGTGGCAGTCATGGGGCGAGTATTTCTGAGACGTAACGGGCCACCGCTCGCACCGAGGCCATCGTCGTCGGATAGTCCATGCGGGTCGGTCCGAGCACCCCCAGCCCAGCCACAACTTCTGTGCCGGCGCCGTAGCCGGTGCTGACCACGGACGTGGCACTCAACCCGGCGTGCGAGTTCTCGTGCCCGATCCGGACCGCCACCACATCACCCTCATTGCTCATGGTGGCAAGAAGCTTCAGCAGCACGACGTGCTCCTCGAGGGCCTCGAGCACCGGTCCGATGGTGAGCGGGAAGTCGGTGCCGAAGCGCATCAGATTGGACGTACCGGCCAGGACCACACGCTCCTCGCGCTCCTCGACCAGTGCATCCTCCAGCGAGTGGATGACCGCGCGCACGAGGTCACGGTCGGCGGGGGCGAAGTTGTCGGGCAGGGACTGCAGCCGGGAGGCCGCCTCGACGAGCTGATGTCCGCTGGTCTCCGCGTTGAGCCGCGACCGCAGGTCGGCGATGAACTGCTCTCCGTCGGCCGCCAACAGGTCACGGGACGACTCGATGACCCGTTGTTCGACCCGGCCTGTGTTGAGAATGAGCACGACCATGAGGCGGCTGGCGCCCGTCGCCAACAGCTCGACGTGACGCACCGCGGATCTGGTCAGCGACGGATACTGCATGACTGCCACCTGATGGGTCAGCGAGGCCAGTAACCGGACGGTGCGATCCACCACATCATCGAGGTCCACCGCCCCTGCCAGAAACGCCGAGATTGCGGTGCGTTCCGGGCCGCTCATCGGTTTCAGCTCGTCGAGCCGGTCGACGAACATCCGGTAGCCGGCATCGGTGGGAACCCGCCCAGCACTCGTGTGCGGAGCCGAGATCAGGCCCTCGTCCTCAAGGGCCGCCATGTCGTTGCGCACGGTCGCCGCAGAGACACCGAGACGGTGGCGCTCCAGCAGTGCCTTGGAGCCGACCGGTTCGGAGGTCTTCACATAGTCCTTGACGATGGCATCCAGCACCGCCAGCCTGCGTTCGTCGGGCATCCGTCCACCTCCTGTCCCAATAACCGGTCATGTCTGTCGTGTCCAAGGCGCCCGATGTCGTCCAACGGCGCGTTGGCACTCCGCATTCGGGAGTGCTAAGTCTACGATGCCACGGTGGACAACCGATACGGAGCCGATGTCCTTTCCGGTGACTGGCACGTCCCCAAGAACGGACGGGCCCGTGAAGTCGAGGCCGAGTCGGGGCTTGTGGTCGAGGATGTCGAGACCGGCTGGTGTGGCGCGGTCGTGCGGGTGGAGAAGGCCGGGGGCATGCGGGTTGTCCATCTTGAGGACCGCGCCGGGCGCAGCAAGGGCTTCCCGCTGGGGCCTGGGTTCCTGCTGGATGGTGCACCGGTCATCCTGACCCAGCCGACCGCGGCTGCCCACGCGTCCGCCCAGCAGGCCAGGGCCGCCACCTCTCGGACCGCCAGTGGCTCCAGGGCCGTCGAGGGCGTCCGGGCTAGGGTCGCCTCAGGGTCGCGCATCTTCGTGGAGGGCAAGCACGACGCCGAGCTCGTCGAGAAGGTCTGGGGCGACGATCTGCGGATCGAGGGAGTGGTCGTCGAGATGCTGGACGGGGTCGACGATCTCGCTGCCGTCATTCGTGATTTCCAGCCGGAACCCGGGCGGCGTCTCGGGGTTCTGGTCGACCACCTCGTGCCCGGCACGAAGGAGAGCAAGCTGGTTCAGGAGGCGCGCGCACTTCGCCGCTACGCGCCGTACGTCACGATCCTTGGGCATCCGTATGTCGACGTCTGGCAGTCGGTGCGACCCGAACGACTGGGTCTGGACAGGTGGCCGGTCATCCCCCGCGGACAGTCCTGGAAACACGGCATCGTCGCCGCGCTGGGCTGGCCCCACGACACCCAGACCGACATCGCCCACGCATGGAAGCGCATCCTGGCCACGGTGCGCACCTATGCCGACCTCGAGCCGACTCTGCTGGCCAGTGTCGAGGAGCTGATTGACTTCGTCACCAGCGACGGACAAGAAGTCAGTGCCACCACCCGCGAGTGACAAGGAACGTGCCCCGTGACGCACAAATGACGATCAAAGACACAGTGTGACAAATCTCGACTGAATGCCCTCGGAGCGATAGATTTTTTGAAAGACCCACGTTCAGTGCCCGACGTTTTGGATGGGATTGTCATGACTGAAAACCCACAGGACCAACCCACTGAGGGTGGGCACCAGCAGTACTCCGGGCAGCCGCCCCCACCGCCCCCTGCCCAGGCGCCGCCCCCACCGCCCCCTGCCCAGCCGCCGGCATACGGCCCACCGGCATACGGCCAGGCGCCGGCATACGGCCAACCGGCATACGGCCAGGCGCCGGTCTCCCCCAGTGACGCCCGCATGTGGGCGTTGATCGCCAACCTCGGCGGCTTTCTCTTCTACTTCATCGCGCCACTGGTGGTCTACCTGATCTACAAGGACCGCGACCCCTTCATCCGTCGCCACGCAGCACAGGCGCTGAACTTCCAGATCATGGTGGTGATCGGCGCCGTGATCTCGGGGCTATTGACTATCGTCATCATTGGCTTCGCGACTGGGCTGGCGGTATTTATCTGCTGGATCATCTTCCCGATCATGGGCGCAATCGCCGCGAACAAGGGCGAGCCGTACGACTACCCGCTCATCCCTCAGATGATCACCTGAGACCCAACACCTGCAAACCCGGCACCTAGAAACCCAGTAGCCGCCGCACGACAGTGTCCGCGAGCAGGCGGCCGCGCAGGGTCAGGACGATCCGGCGCGGCCGCAGTGCGCTCGGCCCGTCGACCAGCCCATCGGCGATCAGGCCAGTGACCGCCGAGGCGCCCTCGGTTCGCAGGTCGTCGATCGGCAGCCCGTCCACCAGACGGATCCCGAGCAGCACCCGCTCGTCGTAGCGCTGCGCGTCTGTGAGCAGTTCGCGACCGGCGGCCGGCGAGAGTCCGGCGTTGAGTCGGGTCGCATAGGCGTTGGGGTGCTTGACGTTCCACCACCTGACACCGCCCACGTGGCTGTGCGCGCCAGGTCCCACACCCCACCAGTGCCCGTTAGACCAGTAGCCCTCGTTGTGCCGGCACCTATCGGCCTCCGTTCGCGCCCAGTTGCTCACTTCGTACCAGCCGTATCCAGCGGTGCCCAGAACCTCGTCAGCCAGCTCGTACTTGGCAGCCTCGTCGTCGTCCTCCGGTGCCGGCACCTGACCCCGCCGCACCTGGGCGCCCAGCTTGGTGCCCTCTTCGACGACGAGGGCGTAGGCCGAGATGTGGTCGGGCTCGAGGTCGATCGCCGCATCCAGGCTCGTACGCCAGTCCATCAGCGACTCCCCCGGCGTGCCGTAGATCAGGTCGAGGCTGACCTTGAGACCAGCGGACTTGGCAGCCTGGATCGCTTTGGCCACGTTGACCGGGTCGTGGGTGCGTTCCAGCGTGGCCAGCACGTGAGGCACGGCCGACTGCATGCCGATGCTGACCCTGGTGAACCCGCCGTCAGCCAGAGTCTGCAACGAGACTGGCGTGACCGAGTCCGGGTTGGCCTCCGTGGTCACCTCAACTCGTTCGGCCAGACCAAATCGGGTCCGTATTCCGTCCAGCACCTTCACCAGGTCGCTGGCCGCCAGCATTGTGGGGGTGCCCCCACCGAAGAACACCGTCTCGACGACGGGAGCGGCGGGGCCCAGCACCCGGGTGGCCAGCTCGAGCTCGCGCAGGGCAACGTCGGCGTAGGTCCCGACGCTGGCGCCGTCAACGCCGAGCTCGGTCAACGTGTAGGTGTTGAAGTCGCAGTAGCCGCACCGCACCGTACAGAACGGCACGTGGATGTAGACACCAAACGGCCCCGACCCCAATGCGTTGCGCGCATACCGGGGAAGCTCCCCAGACGGCGGAGCAGGTTCGCCCTCGGGCAAGGCACTTGGCATGCACCCATCCTCGCAGGGATCCGTGCTGACCCGGCCACCGTTTCCTTCAGGGTCCCGGCCGGGTCAGCCTGTGTGGGTGAGCACTCCGTAGCGTTCGCGGCTGCGCAGGGCCCAGTCGGCGGCCGGCACCATCAGAACGCTGGCCAGGGCGATCACCGCACCCAGGACGAACCAGCCGGGTCGCCCCCATTCGATGCACAGCAACGTGATGAGTGTGGGTGCGATCATCTGCGGCAGCGAGAATCCCATGCCTGCGAAGCCTTGGTACTGTCCCTGACGCTCCCGCGGAGCCAGACCCAGCTGCACACCCCACTGCCCTCCGGAGCTGATCATCTCCCCGACCACGTGCACCAAGCTGCCGGCACACAGAAGGGCGATCGCCAGCCACGCCGGCTGAGCTGGCGAAGGCGATCAACGCGAATCCTCCGGCGATCCAGAACCCCGATCGCGCCATGGCTCGCGCCGAGGGGCCGACCCTGTCGATGTTGCGGGTCAGGCGTACCTGCAGCAGGGCCACGCACACGGTGTTGATCATCAAGGTGATCGCCACCAGGGACTTTGGTGCCGAGGTATACAGCGCGATCCATAGCGGCAACGCCAGCTCGATGACGACGAAGTGCATGGAAGCGACTCCGCTGAGCACCGTGACGACGACGAACGGCAGGTCGCGCAGCACCGCCATCCGAGGCTCACCGCGCTGGCGGGCCGGTGCAGGCGCGATGTGGGGCAGGCGGCCGAGCCAGATCGCGGTCACGATGCACGTTGCCGCGTCCAGGACGAACACAGCCAGGTAGGCCCAGCCCTGATCCACCCACAGCGCCAGCCCGCCGAGCATGGCCCCCAAGGAGATGCCGACGTTGGTCATCGCCCGCAGGTAGGCCTTGAACTGAACTCCCTGCCCTCCCTCAGCCAGACGGGCGACGTAACCGTTGCGAACGGCTCCCGCGCCGCGGTCGAAGACCTCGATGAGCGCCATGACGGCCACCAGCGCCCATACTGACCGGGCGAAGAGGAGACCGAGCATGGCGAAGCCAGCTCCAAAGGTGAGTATCTGAAACACTCTTCGGGGCCCGCGCACGTCCGCGACGTGTCCCGCAGGGACCTGGACCAGCAGTCCGGCCAAAGCTCCCGCCGAAAGGGCCAGACCGACCTGGGTCGGCCTCAGGCCCACCACTCGGGTGAAGTAGAGCGCGAACGTCGTCATCAGCGCGCCATTGCCGAAGGTGTTGACCAGGGTGGACATGGCCATGATCCGCAGGTTCGGGTCGACGGGGATTCCCCTGGGCGTGCGCGGACCTTGGGCGTGGTCACGATGTTGGCTGAGATCACCACCTGTGGTCATTCATCATCCCCTCGCAAAGTATTTAGACGTCAAAATAGTTTGACTGGATCACCGAGTCAAAGGTCCTGAGTCATTGGTCGAGTTCGGAAGGCGGGAAGTGCCCAGGCAAGTACCTGAAACACCGCCACGTCGGCGTGTCGGCGCGACACGCCGACGCGAGAAAAGTTGTTGTGCCAGAACCCTTGCGGGCGGCCCCATGAACACGTAGAAATCTGTCTACGCCCCGGCAACGGGAGCGGGATCGGTTGGAGATCGAGGTTCTTGCCCAGCCAGGCTTTGCCTGCTGGACCGCCGGGTGATGCGTGCGGAGGGAACCAGCGGACCACTGTGAGATTGTCGGTCCTCACCGTCGACGATCAGCCGTAGGCCCCGGAACCTCATACGTTCCGGGGCCTACGCCATGCTCAGGAGTCCACCCGCAGGTCGGTGACAGCTGGGATGCTCGGCGCGCTGACCATCGTCGATATCGAGTGATACAGCCCCGCCCAGCCTTGGCTCGGTGTCATCGCACAGTCGGCGCCGCAGGTCCCTAGGCCCGACGCAACTCAAGGTCATAGATGGTGCGCCCCGACGCCAAGGCCTTCTGCTCGAACCGCGTCATGACCCGACCCTCGAACCGCGGGGCAAAACCCGTCTCAAGGTCAACCGAGACGGCGCCACCGGGCGAAGGTGGTGTCAGCTCGGCATAAGGATTGGACAGCGACCCACACGCCGCCAGCACGTCACGCATCTGCCTGGCATAGTCCGCCCAGTCGGTCGCCAGCCGCAGCGTTCCGCCGAGCGCGAGACGAGAGGCCGTCAGCTCGGCAAAGCCCGGATTGACCAGGCGCCGCTTGTGGTGACGGTTCTTGTGCCACGGGTCGGCGAAGAAGACCCAGACCTCTGCAGCGCTCCCCCACCCCAACATGTGCTCCAGGACTTGCAGGGCGTCGGCGTGTACCAGCCGGATGTTGGTCAGGTCGTGGCGGACGATCTTGGCCACGGTGAGCGCCAGACCCGGGCGATAGACCTCCACGGCAAGAAAGTTCGTGCCCGGTCTGGCCAGGGCCCCCTGGACGATGGCGTCGCCGGTGCCCGAACCGATCTCGACAACCAGAGGAGCCACCCGGCCGAAGTCACGCACCGGGTCAAGGAGATAGCCCGGAGCCACCGACATGGAGGCCTGCACTCTGGGCACGTCCAGCACCCACCTCTGGTGGTGTGCGTCCCAGGTCCGCTGCAGCCGGGGGCGCAGCCGGTTGTCACGCCGGACGAAGGAGACCGTCCCGCGCTGGAACCGCTCGGTGGGCTGGCCCTGCATGACGGGGGCTACTTCTTGGTCCGGTCCCCACCGGACGCGGCGTCGTTGGACAGCGCGGCGATGAAGGCCTCCTGGGGCACTTCGACCCGACCGACCATCTTCATCCGCTTCTTGCCCACCTTCTGCTTCTCCAACAGCTTGCGCTTGCGGGAGATGTCACCGCCGTAGCACTTGGCCAGGACGTCTTTACGCATGGCGCGGATGGTCTCGCGGGCGATGATGCGCGCACCGATGGCGGCCTGGATCGGCACCTCGAACTGCTGGCGCGGGATCAGCTCGCGCAACCTGGACGCCATCATGAGGCCGTAGGCGTACGCCTTGTCCTTGTGAACGATCGAGCTGAAGGCATCGACGGCCTCACCTTGCAGAAGGATGTCGACCTTGACCAGGTCTGCGATCTGGTCGCCGGCAGGCTCATAGTCCAGAGAGGCATACCCACGCGTCTTGGACTTCAGGGCGTCGAAGAAGTCGAACACGATCTCGGCCAGAGGCAGCGTGTAGCGCATCTCGACGCGTTCCTCGGAGAGGTAGTCCATGCCAAGCAAGGTGCCGCGCCGGGCCTGACAGAGCTCCATGACGGCGCCGATGAACTCGCTCGGCGCCAAAATCGTCGCGCGCACGACTGGCTCCTTGATGTCGCCGATCTTGCCGCTGGGGAACTCGCTGGGGTTGGTCACGGTGATGACCTTGCCGTCGTCCAGGTTGACCTCGTAGACGACGTTGGGCAGCGTCGAGATCAGGTCGAGGTCGAACTCACGCTCGAGCCGCTCCCGCACGATCTCCAGGTGCAGCATGCCCAGGAAGCCGACCCGGAAGCCGAAACCGAGTGCGACCGACGTCTCGGGCTCGTAGACCAGGGCGGCATCGTTGAGCTTGAGCCGGTCCAGGGCATCGCGCAGGTCCGGGTAGTCCGAACCGTCGATGGGATAGAGACCGGAGAACACCATCGGCTTGGGGTCGCTGTAACCGCCGAGGTCCTGGGTGGCCGGCTTGGACGCGTTGGTGACCGTGTCGCCGACGCGCGACTGCCGCACGTCCTTCACCCCGGTGATGAGGTAGCCCACCTCGCCGACGCCGAGCCCCTTGCAGACCACGGGCTCCGGAGAGATGACACCGATCTCGAGGAGCTCGTGGGTTGCCTTGGTCGACATCATCACGATCCTCTCGCGCGGGTTGAGGTTGCCGTCAACGACACGCACGTACGTCACGACGCCGCGGTAGGTGTCATAGACCGAGTCGAAGATCATCGCCCTCGCCGGAGCGTTCGGGTCGCCCTCCGGTGCCGGCAGGTCGCGGACGATCTGGTTCAGCAGCGGTTCGACGCCGAGCCCCGACTTGCCCGACACCCGCAGGCAGTCCTCGGGCCGGCAGCCGATCAGCTTGGCGAGCTCCTCGGCATACTTCTCCGGCTGGGCAGCGGGCAGGTCGATCTTGTTCAGGACGGGGATGATCGTGAGGTCGTTCTCCATCGCCAGATACAGGTTCGCCAACGTCTGGGCCTCGATGCCCTGGGCTGCGTCCACGAGCAGAACCGCCCCCTCGCAGGCAGCCAGGGAGCGCGATACCTCATAGGTGAAGTCCACGTGCCCAGGGGTGTCGATCATGTTCAGGCAGTATGTGATGTCGTCGACCTCCCACGGCATGCGCACCGCCTGGGACTTGATGGTGATGCCCCGCTCGCGCTCGATGTCCATCCGGTCGAGGTATTGCGCGCGCATCGCGCGGGGGTCCACGACCCCAGTGATCTGCAGCATCCGGTCAGCCAGGGTCGACTTGCCATGGTCGATGTGGGCGATGATGCAGAAGTTGCGGATGAGGTCAGGCGGCGTCGCATGCGGCTCAAGGGCGGTACGGGCCATGGGTGACACGGGCGAGCTACCTCAGGATTCTCGACAACACGGGGACGCCCCGGACGCGGGCCTTTCTATCCTCCCACGGCCATGCCACGGCCGCGGACGGGCCGCGCCCGCGGCTCAACGCGCTCTGCGTGCCCCGACAGCGGGCTCTGAGCGTGACAGCACGCGTGAGACAGCCACCAGGACCACGCTCAGAACCAGGGGGAAGGCCATGGCGTGGCGAATGCCCACCTGCCCGATCAGTGCTCCGATGATCGCCGGACCGATGAGGAAGGCGCCGTATCCAAACGTCACGACAACTGCGAGCATGCGCCCGCCACCCATGTGACCGGCGGCGGCGTAGACCTGTGGAGCGATCAGGCCGACCCCGAGACCGACCAGCGCCCAGCCCGCCAGCAGAACCGGCAGCGGCTGGCCCAGGATCGCCACGAGATAGCCGGCAGCGGCCACCAGCGCGCCGAAGCGCACGACATTGACCCGACCGAATATGGCGACGGCCCGATCACCGGACAACCTGATCAGGACCATGAACGAACTGACTGCCACCAGCCCCAGTGCCCCCGTCGACGGCGCGACCCGGGCCACGTCAGTGACGTGGACCGATGACCAGTCGATGGCAGTGCCCTCCGCCAGACCGAAGCAGAACGCCATGGCCCCGAGCCACAAGGCGCCCGCCGGCACGCGTGACCCGCCGGCGCGCCGTTGGACGACAGCGACAGGTTTCGTCTGCGGGATCGAAGCCAAGATCGCCACACCGGCAACCACGGCGACCAGGGCGAGCGTGACAAGCGCCGCAGTGACCACTCCTTGGCCATCACCGCCGATCCGGGCGATGAGGATCACGGTCGCGGCACCGGCCAGGTTGCCGATGCTGAAACAGGCGTGCAGCCTGCTCATGACGGGCTTGGCGCGAGCCTGCTCGACCCGGACACCGAGGGCGTTCATGGAGACATCCATGGCCCCGTTACCAAGCCCCGCCAACGCCATGGCGCAAGCGGCAAGCGGCAAGGTCGGGGCGAAGGCCAAGGCCGCGACGCCCGCGATCAGCAGGGCACAGGCCGGCAGTGCCACGTTCCTCGCGCCACGACTGTCGGCCAGTCGCCCCCCCATCTGCATGGACACCACAGCCGCGACGGCCAGCGAGACGAGCAGCACCGCGAGCCCGCCCGCATCGACACCCAGCCGCTGGCGCATGGCCGGCAGCGTGCCCCCGATGCCACCGATGAGAAGACCGTTCACCGCGAACAGGCCTGCGACCGCCAGCAATGACCGTGTGCCGCGAAGGTCTTTGGCGCCGGCGCCCTCGATGTCGGTCACCTCAGGCAGCCTCTGTCTGGCGTCGGTCACCTCAGGCAGCGCTCATCTGACGCCGGCCGACGAGCACCGAGATCGCGGCGATGCCCATGGAGGCAAGGGCGAGCACGACGCCAACCCGAGACGGCCACTCGTATCCGTATCCCGCTTCCAGCACAACGCTGCCCAGCCAGGCGCCCAGAGCGTTGGCCATGTTGAGCGTGGAGTGGTTGAGCGCTGCGGCCAGTGACTGCCCCTCGTGGGCTACGTCCATGAGCCTGGTCTGCAGCATCGGTACAAGAATCGTCGGCACCATGCCCAGAAGGAACACCACAAGGACCGCCGTCACCTTGTTGTGGGCTGCGTAGCCGAACAGCGCCAGAATGACTGCGATCATTGCCAGGCACAAGAAGATCCCCCGCATGAGCCCGTGTGCCGCGACGCGCCCGGACAAGAACGCCCCGGTGGTCATCCCGATCCCGTAGATCGCCAGGATGACCGGGACCGCGGCCGAGGGATAGCCGGTGAGCTCGGTCATCGTCGGGGCTATGTAGGCATAGGTCGCGAACATCCCACCGAACCCGACGGTGCCGATGAGCAACGCGAGCCACACCTGGAGGCGTCTGAGCGAGCGCAACTCGGCTCGCATGGAGGCGTCGCCGGCAGCGGGTCGGTGCGGCACCCAGGCCCAGATCGCTGCCACCGTGGCCAGGGCGATGACCCCGACCAGCGCGTAGGGCCACTGCCAGCCGAAGTGCTGGCCGACCCACGTCGTCAAGGGCACGCCGATGATGTTGGCCACGGTCAACCCAGCCAACATCATCGAGACGGCCCAGGTCCGCCGGTGAATCGGAACCAGGGAGGCTGCGACCACGGCGCCGATGCCGAAGAACGCCCCATGCGGCATACCCGACAGGAACCGCGCGAGCATCAGCTGCGGATAGCTGGCCGCCATCGAGGAGGCGATATTGCCGGCCGCGAAGGCGACCATGAGCCAGACCAGGACCGACTTGCGTTGCATCCGTGCGGCCAGCGTCGCAATCAGGGGGGCGCCCACAACGACTCCGAGGGCGTACGCCGAGACGACGTGGCCCGCCGCAGGTATCGTGATGCCAACGCCGCTGGCGATCTGCGGGAGCAGGCCCATGGTGACGAACTCGGTTGTGCCGATGGCGAATCCACCGATCGCGAGCGCGAAGATCGCGAGGTTGACATGCTGGTTGGACGCCGGGACCTCGACGTCGACAAGATCGATGTCCTGCACGATGGAGGCTTCGGTCACTGCTGAGTCACTGGTCAATGCTTGCAGTCGGACCGGGTATGCCGAAATCGCATGAGATGCCATCTGAATCAGAAGTACGAACGGGCGGACGCACGATGGGGCAGAAGCCAATGCATCGGAAGCACTCAGGCAGGCTGAGGCCGCATGAACCCCGCTGACCCTGCGAAACCCGAGCCGACCTCCCGGCTCACCCGGGCGGCGGGATCCGCGTGACCCTCATCGTGTGGTGGGTTGCTAACGAGGGACGGTCGCCGGGACGTGTGGCATTCAGCGGCTCCGTGGGGCCGCTGACCCGGTGGCATCGCCCACGGTGGCGGCCACCCGCGCTACGCCAGGACCATCGCCCCCTATGTGCTCGCTCTGATCGCTCTGTGCATAGCGTGACAAGAGCTTGCTGGAGGCAAAGTACCGCTGCAACCACCCCGCGCCCAGGCACCGGCGGCAGAGAATGCCACATGCCGGCGGCCCCGCCAATGACCTGGAGTCATCAAGTGATGCCCGTCCACTCCAACTGGAGGGATCCTTCCTTCTGGCGGCCGGTGAGCGTGGCTGGACCATCGTTGCCGAGCGCGCCGACAACGACCTGTCCTCATTCACTGGGCGACGTCGACCCGGCTTCGAGGCGATGGTCAAAGCCATGGACGAGGAAGCCGAGATTGTCATTGCGTGGCCACTCGAGCGGTTGCAGCGAAACCGCCACGACGAGCTGAAGCTTCACGAGGTCTACAAAACATGGCGCGCGCACCGACTACGACTCCTTCCTGGCGGGAGTGCCGTCGGAAGTTTGTGCACATGTCAAAACCCTTCCGTCGAACGGGTCAGCGGGGGTCTTCAGCCCAGTCAACACTCGTTACGCATCGAGGCGTCAGATCAACCCAGACAGAGAAGACTCATTTGATCAACCCAGCGCGAAAGTCCTCCTTTGGCGAGCCATCTCCTTGGTCTCCTCATCGAGGCCTTCGGCGGCCAGGATCGACGGGAGCAGAGCCGGCTCAAGGGTGACCGCCCGGAACACCTGGGCGACGGTGACCCCGTGTGCCGGACGGTGGAGCACGGTGACCGGATCGCCGGCACGGACCTGCCCAGGGCTGACCACGCTCAGGTAGGTGCCCGGCATGGCTGCTCGCGCGAAGGTGCGCAACCAGCCTTGCTCGGCCATCCAGCCGCGGAAGGTGCCACACGGTATTCGCGGGACCGTGACAGCCAGCTCGAGCTCGTCCCCGATCCGCCATCGCTCACCGATCACCGCTGCGTTGACGTCAACTCCCGTCGTGGTGAGGTTCTCACCAAACACACCGCCGGGCAGGTTCCGGCCCAGGACGGACTCCCAGTGATCGAGATCCTCCCTGGCATACGCATACACCGCCTGCGTGTCGCCCCCATGGTGGCGCCGGTCACAGACCGTGTCGCCGACCAGACCCCCGCCCAGCCCGTCACGTTTGGTGCCGGGGGCTCGCACGAGGACCGGATCGGACGTCGGGATCTTCTCGATGCCGGTGAGCGCCTCCCCGCGTTGGTGCGGATTCGGCTGGACGCGAGCCAGGTTCACCGAGAGCACCCGGCTCATGACCTCGACGCTCATAGGACGAGACTACGGTGTCGCCATGGTGAACTCGGGTCTGAGATGGCAGCTCGCACGGATCATTGGACGAGTTCTCGGCCGCGTCGGGCTCCGGCCGTTCGGCTCGGCGAGTTGGCGGGGAGACAGGTTGACGCTGACATAGAAGGCGTCGTCGGTCGTCCGGGCCTGCCGCCAGGCTTGCGCTTGGCGACACGCCTCGTTGAGGACCCAGTCCCCGATCGCGACGATCAGTCCGGTGGACTCGGCAGCGCCGACGAACTCAGCTGGGGCGACCAGTCCGCGTTGGGGACTGTGCCAGCGGACCAGGGCTTCGGCGCCAACGGGCATCGCGTCGCGGACACTGACGATGGGCTGATAGAAGACCTCGAACTCGTTGCCGTCCAGTGCGTGTCGCAGGTCGGTGATGAGAGCGAGGTGCTTGAATGCGTCGTCCTGCATGCCCGAGCGAATGATCTCGAAGCGGCTTTTGCCGTTCTGCTTGGCCAGGTACATGGCCAGATCTGCTTCGCGCAGCAGTTCTTCACAGGTGCTCTGCGACTGTAGGGCAACGGAAATGCCGATGCTGGTACTTATGGTCACCTCGGTGGTACCGAGCTGGAATGGTGTGGCCAGCATCGCGGCGATCCGCACGGCGATGTCTTCGGCGGTTTGGGGCATCGGACCGGATTCGAGGAGCATGGCGAACTCGTCTCCGTCGAGCCGGGCGAGGGCTGCAAACAGTTGCCAGTCGTGTGCACTTTAGAGAGCAGTACAGAGCTTTAGTC